>Ga0194124_10000445_pt1 | contig 62886 bp, 59 predicted proteins | sample TA2KigCas0mmetaG_FD_148605 | JGI IMG/M metagenome (GOLD analysis project Ga0194124, IMG submission 148605) | Freshwater microbial communities from Lake Tanganyika, Tanzania - TA2015031 Kigoma Deep Cast 0m | ecosystem: Environmental > Aquatic > Freshwater > Lake | place: Tanzania: Lake...
CCGCCGTGCCATTCGGCGACGGCTGCTTCATCGGTCTCATCCTCGTCCCTCTCAACGGTGACGATGAGCCGAAAGCACTCCGCTACGCAAACACCTCAATCTGTCCTATGAGCCCTGACGGGGAACACCTTTATGACCTGCCGGAGGGCTACGAAGGCTCGTTCTATGAGCGCTTCCGCGACTTGATGGTCAGCCGCCTGCACCTGGTGCCGGTGTTCACCAAGAAGCTCTCGCCGACCCTCCTCGACATCCACCATCCCTCGTGGGTCGAGGATCCGAACGTCGATATTTCCTACCACATCAAGAGCGTCACCCTGCCCGCGCCCGGCAATCGCGAACAGCTCGAGGGCATGATCGCGGAGCTGCATGCGCAGGTCCTCGATCGCAGCCGGCCGCTATGGCAGTTCGTCGTCGTCGACGGCATCGAGGGGGGCCAGGTGGCGCTCTATTCCAAGGTGCATCACGCCGCGGTCGATGGCGGCGCCGGCATGATCATCACCAACGCGATCTACGACCTCACGCCCGAGCCGCGGAAGGTCAAGCCGCCGGAGCCCAAGCCGGCCGGCGCATCGGTGCAGTCGGGCAACCCGATGGCCGACCTGGTCACGTCGATGATGCGCTTCCAACTCGACATGTTGCGCGCGGCGCCCGAGGTGATGAGCAACGTCGCCAGCATGTTCTTCCCCAAGGTGGCGAAGGACGCGCCGATGGACGCGTATCTGCCGAGATCGCCGGTCAAGGAAATGCCCGCGCTGATCGCGCCGAAGACCATCTTCAACGTCGCCATCACCCGGGAGCGTTCCTACGCCGCGCGCTCGATGCCGTTGGCCGACGCCAAGGCCATCGCCAAGGCCACCGGCGGCAAGCTCAACGACGCCGTCATGGCGGTCTGCTCCGGCGCGCTGCGGCGCTATCTGCTGGGCCGGCACGCGCTGCCCAGCGAGCAACTGATCGCCTTCGTGCCGATCTCCCTGCGCGAGCTGGGCAACACCGACCTCAACAACCAGGTCTTCGGCATGATGTGCGGGCTGGCCACGCACATCGCCGATCCGCTGGAGCGTCTGAAAGCGATCCAGGCCTCCTCGGCCGACGCCAAGCAAATCGCCGGTGGCCTGAAGAACGCCATGCCGCAGGACTACGCCTTCTTCGGCGCGCCGTTCCTGATCCGCGGCTTGACCGAGCTCTACGGCCGGTCCGGCCTGGCCGACGTGATGCCGATGGCGGCAAACGTCTGCATTTCCAACGTGCCCGGCCCGCCGGTGCCGCTTTACGGCGCTGGCGCGAAGGTCGCGGCGCTCTACCCGGTGTCGATCCCGGCGCATGGCTGCGCGCTCAACCTCACGGTCCAGAGCTACCTCGGCAACCTCGATTTCGGCGTCACCGCCGACCGCAAGGCGGTGCCCGATATCGGCGTCATGGCCGACTATCTGCTGGAGTCCTTCGCCGAGCTGAAAGCCGCGGCCTTGCCCGCCAAGGCTTGAATTCGGCCGCCGCCGCTCCGTACTGTTTTATCCGGTTCACCACTGTGAGACCCGAATGACCGCTGCCACCGAGGCGATGCGCCCGCCGTCCCGAACCCTGCTGTTCATGGAGGGGCGCGCGTTGTGGGAGCTGGGCGCCTTTGTCGGCTCGCTGCCTCTGCTCAACGCTGCGCCACGCGGCGACGGCCATCCGGTCCTCGTCCTGCCCGGCCTGATCGCCAGCGACGTTTCGACACGCCCCCTGCGCACCTTCCTGCGTGGCCGCGGCTACGCCGCCCATGGCTGGGGCCTGGGCCGCAACTTGGGGCCGCGCGAGGGGGTCGAGGACGGCATGCTCCAGCGCCTGCTGGAACTGCATCAGCACTATGGCCGCAAGGTCAGCCTGATCGGCTGGAGCCTGGGCGGTGTCTTCGCCCGCGAGCTCGGCAAGCAGGCGCCACAGGCGGTGCGCCAGGTCATCACCCTGGGCAGCCCCTTCGCCGGCGATCCGCGCGCCACCAACGCCTGGCGCGTCTTCGAGTGGGCCAGCGGCCAGAAAGTGCCGGAGCGTGGCTCCAGCCGCATCGACCGGTTGCGCGAGAAGCCGCCGGTGCCGAGCACCGCCATCTACAGCCGCACCGACGGCATCTGCGCCTGGCAGGCCTGTCGCGAGGATGCCGGCCCGCAGGCCGACAACATCGAGATCATGGGCAGCCATTGCGGCCTGGGCCACAACCCCGCCGCCGTCTACGCCATCGCCGACCGGCTGGCGCAACCGGAGGACGGCTGGAAGCCGTTCGCGCGCGAGGGCTGGAAGCGCGCGGTCTACCTCGATCCCGGACGGGCTTGATCGCCGTTCGGGCCGCGCTGCTGGAGCGGCGCGGCCCAAAGACAACTAAGCCAGTCGCAACAACACTTCGGCGGTATGCAGGCACAGCCCCGCGAGGCCGCCGATCAACGCGCCGTTGAAGCGGATGTATTGCAGGTCGCGGCCGACGTTCAGCTCGATCATGTGGATCAGCCGATCGACCTGCCACGACTTCACCTGGTCGGCGACGAAACGCGAGATGCCGCTCTTCTGATTGGCAACGAAGGTACGCAGCACCGTCACCATGCCCTCGTTGATGTCGGCGCGTATCGAGGCGTCCTCGCGCAGCTTGCCGCCGACCTCGACCAGCAGATCGGTCAGCGCGCCGCGCACCATCGACGACGGCGATTGCGTCTCCCGCTCGATGAAGCCGCGCACGCTTTCCCAGATGCCTTCCGCCAGATCGCGGATCTCGGGCCGCGCCAGCAGATCCTTACGCAGCCCGTCGAGGCGCTCGGCGTAATCGGGCGAGGTGCGCAGCTTGTCGATGAAGGCCGCGACGAAGCGGTCGAACTCGCCGCGCACGGCGTGCGCCTCGTCGGCACGCACCTCCTCAAGGAATGACGACACCGAAGTCACCAGCTTGCGCAGCACATAGCCGTCGGCCTGGAACAGGCGGAAGAGCGTCGGCAACTCCCCGCGGATCTTGTCGCGGATGGCGTCGAGCGCCTCGGCGTTGCCCAGCAGCTGGCCCAGCGCCACCAGCAGCTCGTCGAGGATGCGCTGGTGGCGGCGGTCGTACGTGACGGCGTCGAGCAGGCCGGCGGCCAGCGGCGCGATCTCGACCGTCTCCAGCCGCTCCACCACGCGCTTGGCGACGAAGCCGCGCAGGCCCGAGCCGTCCATGGCGTTGAGCGCCTGCGGCAGCAGCCGCAACACAAATCGCGCGAGGTCGTCGCTCTGGCGCCGGTCGGCCAGCCAGTCGGCGATCATCGAGGCGAAGTCGACCTCGCGCAGCTTGGCGGCGACCGGCTGGTCGGCGAGGAAGTGGCGCTCGATGAACTCGCCCAGGCTGTCGGCGATGCGCGCCTGGTTGCGCGGCACGATGGCGGTGTGCGGGATCGGCAGGCCCAGCGGCCGACGGAACAGGGCGACGACGGCGTACCAGTCGGCCAGGCCACCGATCGCGGCCGCCTCGGCGAAAGCGGCCAGGAAGGCGAAGCCTGGGTGATAACGCTCGGCATAGCGCGCGCCAGCCAACACCAGCAGGCAGACGACGAGCAGGCCGGTGGCGGCGGCCCGGGTGCGCCTGAGCTCGCGCAGGCGCTCGGCATCGCGAGCGCTATCGGTCGTCAAGGCGAGTGTCATGCTTGGCTCGCTTTCTTCGGCGGGCGTTTAACTATCTGATAAATCGCATAGAATTAAGACTTCGCAACTGCGTTGTTGCGTCGCAATAAGATTCTTGTTGCATCGCAACATGGGATCGACTATGTTCTCTTCATCGCGGGCCGAACCGCGGACGCGAACCAACCCTGCCATAGCTCATTCGAGGATGGAGACAGCAATGACCGAGACCAGCAATCCGAACCCGACCGCGACGATCACCGACGTCGTGTCCCAGATTCCCGAGGCCGCGCGTGAGTTCGTCCGCAAGGCCTCCGAGACCGGCATGGAGCGCGCCGCGCGCGTGCACAGCGGCGCCGAGGGCGTCGCCGCGACCGTCTACGACGTCGCCAGCCTGTCGATGAACGGCTCGGCGCAGATCGCGACCAGCCTGATGAAGGCCGCGCACCAGAACGCCCAGGCGACCCTGGGCATGATCGGCAAGCTCGCCGGCGCCAAGTGCCTGGGCGACGCCGCCACGGTGCAGCTCGACTTCGTGCGCGACTACGGCAAGGCCAATGTCGAGCAGGTCCGCGAGATCGCCGACATCGCGCGCAAGGGCTACGGCGACATCGAGAAGGCCGTCCGTGACGGCTACGCCAAGGTCGTGCCGGCCAAGGCCGCCTAAGCGCGTCGAAGACGCCTCTTCCGGAGAAGCCCGCGCAAGCGGGCTTTTCTTTTGCCCGGACGGCGAGGAGGCGGCCAGCCACCTCTCGCCCCTTGCTCCGGGCGACGGGCTGCCAGCGAAAAACGCGTTGGCCGAACGGTCCACGCCCGGCGCAAGATCACCCATCCATTCGGGGGGAACGAACTTGCACGGCAAACGTCCGACCATCTCGTCCATGCACGGCGTCGTCGCCGCCGCGCATCCGCTGGCCGCCGCCGCCGGCGCGCGCGTGCTGTCCAGCGGCGGCAACGCCTTCGACGCCGCCGCCGCGACCGCGGCGACGCTCAACGTGGTGGAGCCCTATATGTCCGGGCTCGCCGGCCAGGGGCTGGCGACCTGCTACGTCGCGGCCGAGAAGCGCGTGCGCGTGCTCGACTTCCTGCCGCCGATTCCCGACGGCTTCCCGATCGAGCGCTTTACGCGCCGCGACGACGTGGCACGCGGCGCATTGGGCGTCGGCCGGCCGGGCAATCTCGCCGGCTGGTGCACGATGGTCGACACCTACGGCTCCAAGTCGCTGGCCGAGCTGTTCGCGCCGGCGATCACCATCGCGCGCGACGGCTACCCGCTGATCGAGTTCAACGTCGACGAAACCAATGGCGGTGGCGCCGAGCTTCGCCGGCACGACGCGCTCTATGGCACCTGGTCGAAGAACTACACCGACGGCAGCGGCCGCGTGGCGCCAGGCTACATCCTCAAGCAGCCCGATCTCGCGCGCACCTTCGAGGCGCTCGCCAAGGACGGGCCGGGCCTGCTCTATGGCGGCGCGCTGGGCCGCACCATCGTCGAGCATCTGAAGTCGCTGGGCGGCTGCATCACCATGGCCGATCTCGAGGCGGTGAAGCCGCAATGGCAGGATCCGATCTCCGCCACCTATCGCGGGCTGGACATCCACGTCCCGCCGCCACCCTCCGAAGCGTTCCAGTATCTGCTGGCGCTGCGCATCCTCGAGGGCTTCGACCTCAAGAGCATGCCCCGTAATGGCGTCGACCATATCGACACGGTGCTGCGCGCCATCCGCGTCGCCGCCGGCGTGCGCATTGCCAACAACAACCCCTCGAGCCAGAAGCTGGCGCATCTCTTGTCGGAGGATCACGTCGCCGGCCTGCGCGCTCGTGTGCGCGACGGCAAGGTGGTCGACGGGCCGACCGAGCAATGGACGCCGCCGCCGGCCGAGGGCCACACCACCTCGTTCTCGATCGCCGATCGCGATGGCAACCTGGTCTGCGTGACGCAGAGCCTGGGCAGCGTGTTCGGCTCGGGCGTGGTCGTGCCAAGCACCGGCATCTGCCTCAACAATTTCCTCTATTGGGCCGACGTCACGCCCGACAGCCCCAACCGCTCCAAGCCCGGCGGGCCGCTGCCGGTCTGCGTCGCGCCGTCGATCGGCCTGCGCGACGGCAAACCGGCCTTGGTGCTGGGCACGCCGGGCAGCTACGGCATCCTGCAGACCCAGGTGCAGGCCGTGGTGCAGTACCTCGACTACGGCCTGCCGCTGCAGGAGGCCATCGAGGCGCCGCGCGCGCGGCTGACCGACGGCCGCGCCGTGATGCTGGAATCGCGCGTCGAGCCGGCGGTGATGGACGGCCTGCAGCAGCGCGGCCACAACCTCGAGCGCGGCCCGCAATGGACGATGCGGGTGGGCGGCATGCAGGCCATCGCGCTCGATCCGACCAGCGGCGCGCGCACCGGCGCCTGCGATCCGCGGCGCGATGGATACGTGGTGACGGCTTAGTTCCCTCTCCCCGCGAGCGGGGAGAGGGAGAAGCGTTACGACGCGGCGGCGGCGTACTTGCCGGTAAGCTGCGGCGTGGTCGGCGTCGCGGCCTTCTTCTGCGCCTGCTCCAGGCGCGTTTCGCGTCCCCAGGTGCGCTTGAGCTCGTCCTTCACGCTGAACGTCAGGCGGCCCAAGCCCTCGGTCTCAATCTCGATCTTGTCGCCGTCCTGGAACGAGCTGAGCCCGCGATGGTTGGTGCCGGTGGCCAGGATGTCGCCGGGCTCCAGCGTGTGGATCGAGCTCACCCACTCGACGCAACGCGGAATCTTGTGCGCCATGTCGTCGGTGTTGAAGTTCTGCTTCAGCACGCCGTTGATCCACAGCCTGACCTGCAGCTTCTGCGGGTCGGCGATCTCGTCCTTGGTGACGATGAACGGGCCGATGGGCGCGAAGGTGTCGCGCGATTTCATCTGGTAGAAGACGTTGCCCGCGGGCGGCAGGCCGCGCGCCGAGCCGTCGATGAAGTTCATGTAGCCGAAGATGTGGTCCATGGCGTCGGCCGCCTTGACCCGTGTGGCGCGCTTGCCGATGACCAGCGCCATCTCCGCCTCGCCCTCGAAGATCGTCGCCGGCACGTCGGGCAGCACCATGGTATCGCCGTCGCCGATGATGGCGTTGGGCGACTTGTGGAAGCCGTTGATCGGCGCCGGCTTCTCCAAGGTGCCGTCCTCCATGTAGTTGACCGCCATGCAGGCGATGTTGATCGGCCGCGGCAGCGGCGGACGGATGCGCACGCTCGACAGCGGGATCGCCTTGCCGGTGACGGCGGCCTCTTCGAGCTTGCCGCGATATTCGGCGAAGCGCTCGATCAGGCCGTTGATCAGGTCATGCGGACCGACGCGCGGGATGTCGGACACCGCCGACGCCACATCGACGATCGTGTCGCCTTTCACGACACCCAGCCGGAAATCATCGAAGAAACCGATCTTCATGCCGCCCTCCCGCACGGAAACTTTCGCGAGCGAAGATTGCCGCCGTCGGGGGCGGTGATGCAACGGCTGTCAGCCCAGCCGCCGCCGATACAGCGCGATCAGCCGCTCCCAGTGCCGTTCGGCGGCCGGCTTGTCGTAGCACCAGCGCTGCGGGAAGGCGAAGCCGTGGTGCACGCCCATGTGGATCTCAAGCTCGCCCTTGGCCCCTGATCCGTCGAACAGGCGCTTCAGCTCCTTGACCATGTCGGGCGGCGCGAGCTCGTCGTGCTCGGCGCAGGAGATGTAGAGCTCGCCTTTGGCCTTGCCGAGATTGAGGTGCGGGCTTTCGACGGCGTCGCTCACCAGCCAGGTGCCGTAGAACGAGGCGGCGGCGGCGATCCGGTCGGGATAGCGCGCGGCAGCGGCCAGCGAGTAGGGTCCGCTCATGCAATAGCCATGCGTGCCGACCGGGCCCTTCTTGATGTCCGGCCGCGAGTCGATGAAGGCGAACATCGCCTGGACGTCATCCATGACCGGCGGGATGGTCATCTTGGTGCGCACCGCGCGCATGCGCTTGTGCTCGTCGCTGCCATGCGTCAGCACGTCGGGCCCGTACTTGGTGTCGCGGCCGGCGCGGTAATAGAGATTGGGCAGGATCACGGCGTAGCCCGCCGTGCCAAGCCGCCGCGCCATGTCGTAGAGCTCCTCGCGGATGCCGGGGGCGTCCATCAGCATCAGGACAGGCGGACAGGGATCGCCGCGCTCGGGGCGACAGACGAAGGTCTCCATCGCCCCATCCCTGGTCGCGATGTCCAGGATCTCCTCGCGCATCGCGACGCCCTCAGACCGAGATCCAGGTCTCGGAGAAGGCCAGCATCGCCGTGCTGATCGTGTGACCCGCGACCTCGCGCGGCACCGGCTTGCCCGGCAGCGTGCGGCCGTTGATCGTGATGGTGGCGTTCTGGCAACCGACGAAGAGGCTCGGCATGTGATGCTTGCCGGTGGCCGACTTGTCGGGCGGCAGGGCGAAGCAGAAGGGCTTGCCCAGCCCGCTCCAGTTCAGCACCACGGTCGTGGCGCCGGCCTTCACCGTCTCGCTGTAGCTGCTGAGCGGATCGCCCGACGATTTGAAGCTGTCGGCTCTCTGATACTTGATGCCCGCGAGGCCGGGCAGGCCTTTCCAGGCGCCAAAATTCGAGACGAAGCCCGCGATCAGGTAGCGCGCCAGCGCCTCGTTGTCGTGATAGCAGACGTTGCCCGCTGCATTGGCGTCCTGCGGCGACTGGAGCAGCACCAAGGCGTGACCCTGGCCATGCGGCGAGAGCACGACGCGGAAGAAACTGGCCAGCGCGACGAACGGTCCGTCGGGCGTCTCCTTGAGCGAGATGCCGGGGTTCTCGCCCGACCAGTCGACATTGCCGGAGAAGACGATGGGATCAGCCATGGTTGTTTCCTCCTGTTAGTGCGTTGAAAGCATGCCCTCTTCGATCGCCTTGATCTGGATCGCGAGGTAGCGCGAGTAGATGCGGCATTGCGCGAGGCTGCCGGCGGTGAACCACAGGCCGGGTTGCCGGGTGCGGCTCCACATGTTGCGCAGCTCGCCGCCCGCGTCGAAGCCCCAGACCGGGCCGATGCGATCGGCGACGGCATCGCCCAGGAAGGCGCGCACCATGTCCTGCTGATTGCGATAGCCGGTGGCGCTGACCACCAGCTCGGCCGGCAGCACGGTGCCGTCCTTCAGCTTCAGCCCCTCCGACACGAAGCACTCGACATCGTCATGCTGCACCAGCTTGATGCGGCCATCGATGATCATGTCCGAGCAGCCGACGTTGAAGTAGTACCCGCCGCCGCGGCGCAGATACATCATCTGAAAGCCGGTATCGTCCTCGCCGAATGTCAGCTTGAAGCCGCGCGCCGCGAGGCCGGCGAGCATGTCGCGATCATTGTTGCGCATCTCGGCGGTCGAGAGCTGATAGGCTTGGCGCAGCACCGGATATGGCATCGCCGTCGCGATCAGGTCGCAATCTTCGAACGGGATACCCTCGTTGTAAATCGCGTAGACCTTCTGCGCCTCCTTCAGGCTCACAACATAGGTTGGGCTGCGCTGCACCATGGTGACGTGCGCGCCGCTGGCGCACAGATCCTGCGCCACGTCGTGGCCGCTGTTGCCGGTGCCGAGCACGATCGCGGGACGGCCCTTCCACTTCGCGCCGTCGGTATAGGCGCCCGAATGCATCACCTCGCCCTTGAACGAGTCGAGGCCGGGCGTATCGGGATTGATCGGGATACCGCTGGCGCCGGTCGCGAACACGACATGGCGCGGACGCACGACGCGTTCCTGCCCGTCGCGCCTGAGCTGGATCACCCAATGCCCGGCGTTGTCGTCGTAGCGACCGCCGATCAGCTCGGTGCCGGTCCAGTAGTTCAGCTCCAGCGCCTCGACATAGGCCTCGAACCAGTTCGCGAGCTTGTCCTTGGGGATGAACACCGGCCAGGTCGGCGGGAACGGCATGTAGGGCATGTGGTTGACATGCACTTCGTTGTGCAAGGTCAACGCGTGATAGCGCAGGCGCCAGTTGTCGCCGACGCGCGGGTGCTTGTCGACGATCAGCGTGTCGATGCCGAGCTGGTTGAGCCGCGCGGCGACATCGAGGCCGGCCTGGCCACCGCCGACGACCAGGGTCACCGGATCGCGATCCTCGTAGGCGATGGCGCGCTTGCGCTGGTCGAGCCAGTTCTCGCCGCCGAAGTCGCGGGAGTAACGTTCGGCGTCGTCGACATCCTGTGGCGCGATCTCTGGGAAGCCGCGCAGTTCCTCCAAGGTCGTCACCAGGGTCCAGCAGCGCCACACGCCGTCGGCGTCGACCGCGAGGCGCGCCACCGCGTCACCGCGACCGGCCGCGGTCGCGAAGCTGAAGATGGTCTCGATGCACTCGACGCCGGCGCGGCGCACGCGGCGTGGCGGCGAGCGTCGATCAGGCAGGTGCAGACCGGTGGGATTGGTGCGCGCGAGGTTGCCGCGCAGCATGGCGGCGATCGCCTCGCGACCGCTCGCCGTGCCGATGCGCCAGGTGAAGGCCAGCACGTCGCGCCAGTGGCCGTCGGGCAAGAATTGCGCGACGACCGCATCGGGCGTGCCGTCGCGCAGAGCGGCGGCGAAGGCGCCGAGCCAGTCCTGGGCGATCCGCCGCGTCACGTCGGGGGACAAAACGAGCTCGTCCATGTCAGTAGCCCGCCACGCGGTCGACGACTTCCTTCAACGGCTTGCCGTCGAGGAAGCGGCCGAGATTGTCGACAAAGAGCTTCGCCACGAAGCGGTCACGCTGCGGGTGCGGGCCGCCGATATGCGGCAGCACGACGATGCCCTCGGTGGTCCACAGCGGGTCGCTGGCCGGCAGCGGCTCCTGGCGGAAGACGTCGAGCAGCGCCCCGGCGATCTTCTTCTCCTTCACTGCGGCAATCAGGTCGGCGTCCTTGATGGTGTGACCGCGGCCGAAATTCAGCAGCCATGCCGTGGGCTTCATCCTGGCGAAGCGCTTGGCGTCCATGAAGTTGTCGGTCGCCGGCGTCGCCGGCAACAGCAGCAGGACGAAGTCGGATCGCGCCAGCACGTCGTCGGTACGCTCCGGCGGCAGCACCTCGGCGACATTGGCGACGGCCTCAGGTGTACGCTTGGTGCCGATCACGCGCATGCCCAGCGCCGTGGCGATGCGCGCCACCTCGGCGCCGATCGCGCCCAGGCCGAGGATACCCAAGGTCTTGCCGGTCAGCGGCTGCGCGACGGTGTGCACCCATTTGGTGCTTTTCTGATTCGCCACCGCCGTCGCGTAGGGCTTGGCGACATGGAACAGCGCGCCGATGATGTTCTCGGGCATCGATTCGGTATGCGTGCCGCGCGCGCAGGTGAGCGTAAGACCGGTCGGCAGATCGGACAGCGCCAGCCAGCCCTCGACGCCGGCGCTCATCGCCTGCACCCAACGCAGCTTCGGCATGGTCGGCAGCAGGCCCGCCGGCACGGCTGGAGCCATCATCGCCTCGGTCGAAGCGAGCTGTTCAGCCGACGGCTTGTCCTTGCGGGGCAGCGCGTCGATGGCGACGCGCTCCGCCAATCCGGCAGCCTTCACGGCATCGACGTACGCTGACGTATTGTCCGTCCACAGCAGGACGCGGGCGCGGTTGGTGCTCACGGCGACAAATCCCCAGTTCAGCGCGAGGCCGGCACCGGGATCCGGCCGATCTCCTTGAGCGCGTTGTCGACGACGACGATCTCGCCCGACGCCGGATTATAGCCCGTGAGCCGGGCGATGCTCGCGCCATGAGTCACCACCAGAAGCATGCCCGGTCCCTTCCAGCCGCGGATCACAGCGCGGCTGCCGGCCGCCAGCGCCTCGCGGCGATCGGTCCAGACCACGGGGTTGCCAAAGGCGAGCTCGATCTCGATCCGGCCGAGCGCCATCAGCGTCGCGGTGTCGACGCAGCGGCACCACGGCGAGCTGAGGATGCGCGCCGGCTTCACGCCGCGCTCGCGAAACGCCGCACCGACCCTGGCGGCGTCGGCTCGGCCATTGGCGCTGAGGTTACGCTGCGTGGCGCAGTCGTCGAGCTTGAATCCCTCCGGATCGCCGAAGCCGCCGGGCGCATCGGCGTGGCGCATCAGGGCGATGGCGTCGCCGGTGCGGAGCGCCGCCCAGGCGACGGCCTCGTTGGCCGACGCGGGCGTCGCCGCGAGCAGGCTCAGCAGCAGGCAAAAGAAAAGGGCTCGCATCAGCGAACCCTAGCATCGGACCTCGGGCTGGGGAGGCCGCTTGCGCGGCGCTCCCCAGTTTGTGAGGTGAGCCCTACTCCGCCGCCATCTTCGGCGTGGCGGCGTCGATCGCCGCCGAGAGGCGCGGCGGCGACAGCGGCAGGTCGGTCATGCGGATGTTGATCGAGCGCGCCACCGCGTTGCCGACGGCGGCAAGCGGCGGAACGATCGGCACCTCGCCCACGCCGCGCACGCCGTAGGGGTGATGCGGGTTGGGCACCTCGACCACGAGCGCGTCGATCATCGGCAGGTCCGAGGCCACCGGCATGCGGTAGTCGAGGAAGCCCGCGTTATCGAGGCGGCCCTTGGCGTTGTAGATGTACTCCTCGTTCAGCGCCCAGCCGATGCCCTGCACGGCGCCGCCCTGGATCTGGCCTTCGACGTAGCTCGGATGGATCGCCGTGCCGACGTCCTGCGCCGCCGTGTAGCGGTCGATGTGCACGCAGCCGGTGTCGCGGTCGACCTTCAGATCGACGACGTGCACACCGAAGCCCGGACCCGCACCCTGCGCGTTGAGCTGCGCATGGCCGTTGATCGGGCCGCCGGTCTTGCCCGCGGTGGCCGCGAGCTGCGACAGCGTCAACGGCTCGAATTCGCCGACGTTCGAGCCGGCCGGCTTGGCCACGCCGTCCTCCCAGATCACCGCATCAGGATCGACGCCCCAGGTCTTGGCGGCGCGCACCTTCAGCTCGCGGATCATGTCGCGCACCGAGTTCACCACGGCGAGACCTGTGGCGAAGGTGACGCGGCTGCCGCCCGTGACGAAGTTGAAGCCGATCGAAGAGGTATCGGCGATGATCGGGCGCACCTTGCTGTAGTCGACGCCCAGCTCCTCGGCCGCCATCAGGGCGAGCGAGGCGCGCGAGCCGCCGATATCGGGGTTTCCCGAGATCACCGTGACGGTGCCGTCCTCAGCGACGTGCGAGGCGGCGCTGGAGTCCGCACCGACGTTAAACCAGAAGCCGGCCGCCACGCCGCGCGCATAGCCCGGCTTGGGTGGCGTCTTGTAGTGCGCCGACTTCTTCACCGCCTCGAGCGTCTCGACGAAGCCGATGGTGTCGAAGGTCGGGCCGTAGCTGGTCTTGGTGCCCTTCTTCGCCGCGTTCTTCAGACGCAGATCGATGGGATCCATGCCCAGCTCGAGCGCCAGCACGTCGAGCGTCGACTCCACGCCCCACGCCGAGATCGGCGCACCCGGAGCGCGGTAAGCGGCGACCTTGGGCCGGTTGCTCACCACGTCGAAGCCGACGACCTTGATGTTGGGGATGTCGTAGCAGGCGAAGCTGGTCCAGCACGCCGGCCCGAGCGGCGAGCCCGGGAAGGCGCCGGCCTGCAGCGCGATCTCACACTCGGCCGCAACGATGGTGCCGTCCTTCTTGGCGCCGAGCTTGACGCGCACGGTGCCGCCGGGCGCCGGTCCGGAGGCGCGGAACACCTCCTCGCGGGTCATCACCATCTTCACCGGCTTGCCCGACTTCTGCGACAGGCGCACGGCGATCGGCTCGAGGTAGACGACGGTCTTGCCGCCGAAGCCGCCGCCGATCTCGCTCGGCGTGACGCGGATCTGCGAGGTCTCGATGCCCAGCAAGCGGCTGACGAAGCCGCGCACCTGGAAGTGACCCTGCGTGGTCGACCAAAGCTGCACCTGGCCGTCCTCGGCGGCGCTGGCGAGCGTCGCGTGCGGCTCGATGTAGCCCTGGTGCACGGCCTGGGTCGTGTACTCGCGCTCGACCACGATCTCAGCCTGCTTCAAGCCGGCCTCGAAGTCGCCCTTGGTGTTGTCCATGCGCTTGGCGATATTCGACGCCTTGGTCGGCGCCGGCTTCACGCCTTCGGTGATGAGGTGGTCATGCAGCACCGGCGCGCCGGGCTTCATCGCCTCGGTGACGTCGATGACGTGCGGCAGCACCTCGTACTCGACCTTGATCAGCTCGACCGCCTGCTTGGCGATGGCGTCGGTGGTCGCGGCGACGGCGGCGATCGGGTGGCCCTCGAACAGCACCTTCTCACGCGCCAGGATGTTGCGGGTGATGTCGCGCAGGTTCACCTGCATCTCGCCCGCCGGCACGATCACGTTGGGCTGCTCGGGCAGGTCCTTGGCGGTCACCACCGCCTTGACGCCCGGCAGCTTCTCGGCCGCCGAGGTGTCGACCGACTTGATGATCGCGTGCGCGTGCGGGCTGCGCAGCACACGGCCGATCAGCTGGCCGGGCATGTTGAAGTCGGCGCCGAATCGGGCGCGGCCGGTCACCTTGTCGGCGCCGTCGGGACGATCGACGCGGGTGCCGATCCACTTGTACTTGCCGGTGCTCATCGTGCGGCTCCTCTCATGTCGGCGGCCACGTCCATGACCGCGCGGATGATCTTGTCGTAACCAGTGCAGCGACAGAGATTGCCGGCGAGCCAGAAGCGCACCTCGGTCTCCGTCGGGTTGTTGTTCTTCTCCAGCAGGGCCTTCGCGGCGACGAGGACGCCCGGCGTGCAGATGCCGCACTGCAGGGCCGCAAACTCGACGAACTTCTTCTGCAGCGGATGCAGCTGGTCGCCCTTGGCAATGCCCTCGACCGTCTCGATCTTCTTGCCCTCGGCCTCCGGCGCCAGCATGAGGCAGGCGCAGACCAGGCGGCCGTCGAGCGTGATCGAGCAGGCGCCGCAGTCACCCGAACCGCAGCCTTCCTTGCTGCCGGTCAGCCCGAGATTGTCGCGCAGAACGTCGAGCATCGACTGCTGGGGATCACAGAGGAACTCGGTCGGCTCCCCGTTGATCGTGGTGGTGATGTGCATCTTGGCCATGGTGATCAATTCCCCTTCGCGCGCTCGATGGCGATCGCGGCGCTGCGCTTGAGCAGCACGCCGGCGATCTTGGTGCGATATTCGATGGTGCCCCGCTTGTCGTTGATCGGCTTGCAGGCGGCGCGGCAGGCGGCGGCGGCCTTCTCCAGCGCCGCGTCGTCGAGCGACGAGCCAACCAGCGCCTTGCCGGCGTCCTCGACCAGCAGCACGGTCGGCGCCACGGCGCCCAGCCCGACGCGCGCCGCGGTGCACTTGCCGCCCGAAATGGTGAGGTTGACGCCAACGCCGACCACCGCGATGTCCATCTCGGTGCGCGGGATCAGGCGCAGGTAGGCGTCGCTCGAGCCCTTCGGGCGCGCCGGCAGGGTGAAGCTGACCAGGATCTCGCCGGGCGCCAGCGTCGTGCGGCCGGGGCCGCTGTGCAGCTTCTCGACCGGGATCTCGCGCCGCCCGTTGGGGCCATGGATGGTGAGCATGGCGCCCGCGGCGACCAGCGCCGGGCCGCTATCGGCCGCCGGCGAGGCGTTGCACAGATTGCCGCCCGCCGAGGCGCGGCCCTGGATCTGCTTCGACCCGATCAGGTTGATGGCCTCGACCACGCCGGGCCACGCCTTCTTCAGCGCCTTGTGCTCGCCGATGAGCGCGCCGCTGACCGCCGCGCCGATCCGGAATGAGCCGCCGCCCAGATCCTGGATGCTCATCATCTCGTCGATCTTCTTGATGTCGACGATCACGCCGGGCTTCTGCATGCCCGAGCGCATTTGAACCAGAAGATCCGTGCCACCGGCCAGGATGCGCCCGGCACCACCGGCGGCCATCATGGCCTTCGACGCCTCGTCGAGGCTATTAGGAGCGCTATACCTTACGTCGTTCATCGTTCGGTCCCGCTTGGAAATTGTTGGGCCTCTCTCCCTAAGGGCCCAAAACCACGGCCCTATACTGGCGACTCGTTTGGCCGCTGTAAAACATTGATGCGAGGCCGACCCGGCCGATTCGCGACCATCTTCCCGGCTGGATTCGCATGACACGCCGCCGCGCCGCCGGTGTAGCCTTGCCGCCGCGGTTCCTTAGGGAGGACACCATGAGCTACGACGTCGTCATCAAGAACGGCACGGTGGTCGATGGCACGGGCGCTCCGCGCTACCAGGCCGACGTCGCTATCGCCGATGGCAAGGTCGCGGAGATCGGCAAGGTCAGCGAGGGCGCCAAGCGCACCATCGACGCGCATGGGCTGGTCGTGGCGCCCGGCTTCGTCGATCCGCATACCCACTACGACGCCCAGATCTGCTGGGACGGCGCGGTGACGCCCTCGTCGTGGCATGGCGTGACCTCGGTCGTGATGGGCAACTGTGGCGTCGGCATCGCGCCCTGCAAGCCCGAGACCCGCGAGATCGCGATGAAGGACCTGGTCAACGTCGAGGGCATTCCCTTCGACGTGCTCAACAAGGGCATCACCTGGGACTGGGAGACCTTCCCGCAATTCATGGACGCCGCCGCCGCGCGGCGGCCCTCGCTCAACCTCGCCTTCATCGCGCCGCTCACGCCCTTCCGGCACTACGTCATGGGCGAGGCCTCGATGGAGCGCGCCGCCAACGCGCAGGAGACCGCAGAGATCGCCCGGCTGATCGGCGAGGCGGTCGACGCCGGCGCGCTGGGCTTCTCGAGCACGACGCTCAACCAGCACATGGGTTTCGAGGGCAAACCGCTGGCCTGCCGCAACGCCAGCCGCGAGGAGATGAAGGCCTACGCCAACCAGCTCAAGAAACGCGGCAAGGGCGCCATCGAGATCGCGCTTACCCGCCAGGTCGGCGTGCTGGAGCAGGACCAGTGCGACCTGCTCGACTTCCTGCTGGAGGAGAGCGGCCGGCCGGTGACCTTCATCGCGCTGTTCGACCGCGACGACATCCCCGAGGCGGTGCGCGACACCCTGCGCCGCTGCGCCCCGCAGATCGCCAAGGGCGCGCGGCCGCAGACCTCGCCGCTGCCGCTGACGCGCGAATGCAACATGGACAACCCCTTCGCCTTCGCCGCCTTCTCGGCGTGGAAGCGGGTCTTCGCCGACATGTCGCCCGAGGCGCACAAGAAAGTCTACGCCGACCCGGCCTTCCGCGCCGCCTTCCGCGAGGACCTGAAGAAGCCCACCGGCTTCAGCGACTGGCGCCGCATCGTCGTGCACGAGGTCAAGAACCCGGCGCTCAAGCACCTCGAGCGCAAGTCGATCGCCGAGATCGGCCAGATGCAGGGCAAGGACGGCGTCGACGCCTTCCTCGACATCGTGCTGGCCGACGATCTGAAGGTCGAGCTCACCATCTCCTCGTGGAACACGCGCGAGGACCGCATGAAGGAGCTGCTCAACAACAAGTCGATCCTGATGGCGCTGGGCGACGGCGGCGCGCATGTCGACATGCTGTGCGACGCCGGCTACCCGACCTATCTGCTGGGCACCTGGGTGCGCGAGAAGCAGGTGCTCACGCTCGAAGAAGGCGTGCGCCGGCTGACCTCCGATCCGGCCGACCTCTTCGGGCTGAACGATCGCGGGCGCCTGATGAAGGGCGCGCCGGCCGACGTGGCGATCTTCGACGCCGGCGCCATCGGCTCGTCCAACCACGGCGAGCGCCGCTACGACCTGCCCGGCGGCGCCAAGCGCATCGTCATGCCGTCGCGCGGCGTCGAGTACACCATCGTCAACGGCGCGGTGACCTGGGAGCAGGGCCAGCTGCGCGACGCCAAGGCCGGCCAGGTGCTGCGCGGATAGCCCCCGCCCTCCCTCGCCCCGCGTGCGGGGCGAGGGATCGGGACTCAGACCGCCTTCCTGACCACATGGCTCCTGTTGAAGGTGTGCGGGCGGATTTCGGCGGCCCAGCGGCCTTTCTCCGACGCCTCGCTCCACGCCTTGCTGGTCAGGATGGCGGGGTCGTCGAGTTCGTAGAGCGCGGTGTAGCGCGCCATACCCGATCCATCGATCGGCTTGATCTCGCCGGCGATGACAAAGGCGGCGGGCTGGGTCTTCCAGCGCGTCACGCCGCGCACGCCGGGCACCGCCTTGATGAAATCAACGTGCTCGTCGTAGATCTCGTTGAACAGCGCCTCCTTCTCCGGCGCAACATCCATGCTGACCATGAACAGGTACTTTGCTGCGATGGGCATGCTGTGGCCCTCCTCCCGCTGTTCTCCCGGCCCGGTATCCTACAGTATGGCGGCGTAGCCAGCGCCCGGAGAACTGCCATGGACAGCCTCGTACAGACGCCTGTCACGACCTCCGCGGAGGATCGCGCGCGAGCATTGCAGCCGTTGCTCGACGCCCATGGCGCCGAAATGGACCGCCGCCGCGAGCTGACGCCGCAGGTCGTCGAGGCACTGTTCGAGCGGGACATGCTGCGCCTGCTGCTGCCCAGGGGCCTCGGTGGCCAGGAGATCCACCTGCTCGACTACTGCAAGGCCTGCGAGCAGCTCGCCTGGGCCGACGCCAGCGTCGCGTGGTTCGTCAACCAGTCCAACGTGTCGTCGGCGACCTCGGCGGCGGCGATGTCGCGCGAGGCGGCGATGACCGCCTTCGGCGGCGCGCGCGAGGGCCTGGCCTGGGGCTCGCGGCACAACATGAGCAAGGCGATCCGCGTCGAGGGCGGCTATCGCCTGACCGGCACCTGGAGCTTCGCCAGCGGCGGACGCCATACGAACTATCTCGGCGCGCACAGCGCGGTGCAGAACCCCGACGGCACGCCGCACATGCGCCACGGCCGGCCGGACGACCGCAGCTTCGTCTTCAAGCGCAGCGACGCCAAGATCACCGACGATTGGTACGTGCTGGGCCTGCGCGGCACAGGTTCCGACACCTACACCGTCACCGACCTCTTCATCCCCGACGGCTGGGCACCGGCGCGCGAGGCGCTGGAGGAGCGGCAGGTCACGGGTCCGCTCTACACCATCATGTCGACCCTGCTCTACGCCACCGGCTTCTGCGCCGTCACGTTGGGCGTCGGAAGGCGCATGCTGGAGACCTATATCGAGCTGGCGCGCGGCAAGCAGAGCCGCGCCGCGACCAGCATCATGGCGAAGAACGACGCCATCCAGCGCGAGATCGCCAACCTCGAGGCCAAGCTGTCGGCCGCGCGCGCCTTCCTTCACGAGGCGGTGGTCGCCACTTACGACGCGGCCGCGTCGGGCACGCTCAACCTCGACCACCGCATGCGCCTGCGCCTCGCGACGACCTGGGGTATGAACGCCGCCTCCGATGTGTCGATCGCCAGCTACCGCGCCGCCGGCACCACGGCGATCCTCGACGCCAATCCCTTCGAGCGCCGCTTCCGTGACGCCATGAGCGCCAGCCAGCACCTTCAGGCCCTGCCGCCGCATCTAGAGATGGTCGGCCGCCACCTGCTGGGTACGGAGAACAAGGTCCAGCACCTCTAGAGGACACTCGCGTCCGCAGAATCCCCTCAGGGCTCAACACGCAACATCTCGATGCATGGCCAGCGGAACGGCGTGATTCGTCAGCCCCGCGGCCACAGCACTTCCAGCCAGGCATCATCCCACCGGTTGGCGCGCAGCGAGCCGGCGAGACCGGCATAGGACCGGTCGACCCGCGCGGCCATGCCGTAGAGCAGCCGGGCCTTCGCCGGCATGAACGGCCCGCCGAAGCCGGTCAGCCCCGCCTCTCGCCGGACACGGTCGAAGTCGACCTTCGAGCGACGGAATTCCTCGTGCGTCTTCTGTCCTTCCACGTAGGGGCGGAGCCAGGCCAGCGCCAAGCCCAGGCGGCCGCCTTCGAGACCATACCAATCCTCTCCATGCCGGCGAGCCGCCAGCACAGACATCATGAGCGGCTCCAGGCTGTACACGACATAGCGCAGGGCGTCGCGTTGCGCGAAGTCGTACACCTCGCCACGGCGATCAATGTTGGCCGAGAGCTGCGCTTCGAACATCGCCTTGGCACGCTGGACCAAGGCGAGCTCGCCCATGGCGAAGGAAGACAGGACGGCCAGCTTGACGCGATGGCTGTTCCAGTTGTTGGTCGCGGTAGCACCGCGTACCACCTGGCGCGGATAGCCATCGGCAAAGCCGCGCAGCAAGGTGTGCTGTCCCGGCCCCACACTCGCCCTGTCGGGCGGCGCAAACAGATCCAGGGCCAACATGAAGTTGTCGAACCTGGTCTCGTCGATCGGGTTGAAGCTGGGGCGATAGACATCGGCCCAGGCTCGCGCAAGACGAACCGCCGCCGCCGCATAAGCGGTCTGGCCCGACAAGCGAGCGGCGATGGCGAGATCGCGCATCGCCTCCAGGTCGCGCAGCGCCTCGTTGCTCTGGTCATAAATTCCCTGGCCGGGCAGGGTCCCTTCGACATGGACGCGTGTCATCGCATGCGGCGCGCGATCCAGCGCCCGCGTCGCCGAGCGGAGGATGGCGGCCGCGGCCGGCGACTCCTTTCTGTCGGGAAGCGCCGCGGCGTCGATCGCGCCGGTGAAGGAGAAGCCAGCGGTACTCGCCCGGCGGCGGGCGTCATCAGCCGGTACGGCGTCCTGCCGCGCCCGCGCGGCGAATGGCGGTGCCACCGCACCGCCGAGCACAGCCATGAATTCACGTCGTCTGAGGAATGGCTTCCGCACGGGACAATCCTCTCTGGTTAACGGCCGCGCCGTGCCGCTCCACGCCGCGTGGGCTCGAGCCGACTTCTCACCGAGCGCGGCGAGAGGGCGCGGACGGCCTCTGCCGCTTGGCCGCCACACGCCGCGCCGCGTCAAGCGCCACGCGGGCCCACTCCAGCAGCTCGTCGGGCTCGTCGATCAGCCGTTCCGGCACGCGCCAAAAGGCGAGATCGATCAGCGCGCCGCCTTTGGCGTAGTTCAATGGCGGCGCCGAAGCGGCTTCGGCGAAGAGCGCGCGATTCTGGTCATCGACTCGGACGTAGAACGTGTCGTCGGCCACCATGCCCAGCATCGCGCCGTCGCAGAACACGCCGGTCTTGCCGAACATGCGCCGCATCGAGACGCGGCCCAGTGGCGCGAGCTGCTCACGCAGGAACTCGGCGAAGCTGTCGCTGGCGACCATGGCCGAGTGTCCTACGCCGCCGCCGGCACCGCCACTCGGTTCGCGGGGTCGAGGGCGATCGCGGCGGCCGGTTCTTGCGGGTCGGCCGGCGGGCCGACTGCCGCAGGCCGTTCTTCCGCCTCTCCACCGATGTCGGGGGCCCCGGACGCGGTGGTTTGCAATGGTTTGCTATGGTCGCGCGGCGTTGGCGTCGAGGCTGGGAGCACCTTGTCCATCCCGCCGGCGCTCGGGGCCTCGTCGGGGCAGGCCGGGTAGAGGCGTCTGGCGCGCTTGCCGACGCGATGGAGTCGCTCCCAGTCGACAATCGCGAGGTATTCCTGGCCCTGGACCGTGTAGATCCGCACCAGCCCGCGCGCCGCCAGCTCCTCGATCATCGCGCGCACCTGGTCGTTGTCCAGCGGATCGCCGGGGAAGACCTGCATGCGGATGGTGCGCGGCCGCAGGGGCTGGACGCAGAAATCGTCGGCGAAACTCTGCAAGCCGAGGAACAAAAGGCGGGTCATCATCGCGCAGTCGATGACGGCTTCACAGGTCCAGAAGTCCGATGAGAGCTTGCGATCGCGGGCCATGGGGTGGGCTCCAGTTTGAAACACGGGCATCGGTGTACATCCGTTGCGCGCGACCCTCCTATTTCCGCGGCTACGGCGGCGCTATCGGGGCCAGAAGTATCGGTGGCATCGGCCTTTCTCCGAATCCTACGGCGGTGCATATGCACAGGGCGGCCAGCGATCTCCGACGGCTCGGCCGAGTCATTGCGTCGGGTGCTGCGCCCTTATCCTCGCCGTCCCGCATGCGATAGCCTGGGTAGCAACGGGATGCCATGAAGGTCGCTATTCTCGCCTGGGGCTCGCTGGTCTGGGACCGGCGCGACTTGATGCTGGCCGGGTCGTTCGTGCCGACCGGACCATCGCTGCCGTTGGAGTTCAGCCGCGTCTCGCGCGACCGACGCCTGACCTTGGTCATCGACGAGGCGCGTGGCACGCTGTGCACGACCTACGTGGCGCCCAGCGCTTATACCGACCTTGATCAGGCCATCGACAATCTGCGCGGACGCGAGGGCATGCCCGGGCCGGCGAGCGTCGGCTTCGTCGACATCCAGGCCGGCACACGCAGCGACACCGCCTGGCAGCGCCATCCCAGCGCGGTGGCCGCTATCGAGCGCTGGGCCGCGCGGATTGGCTATCGCGCGGTGATCTGGACGGCGCTGGCGAGCAACTTCCAAGAGTCCGATCGGGCGGGTGTGCCGTTCTCGGTCGACGCCGCCCTCGCCTATCTCGCCGCGCTCGACGGGCCGCGTTTCGAGAACGCGCTGCGCTACATCCGCAACGCGCCACAGGAAATCCGCTCTCCCCTGCGCGAGGCAGTCGACCGGCGCTGGCCGAGCGATTAGCCTGCTCCCGTCATCCCGAGCGCAGCGAGGGATGACGGGATGAGCGACCGGAGGATCACGATGAGCAACGCCACGCTGGCACAACGCCGCGACCGGGCGATGGGCGCGGGGGCGCCGTTGTTCTACAGCGAGCCGCTGCACATCGTGCGCGGCGAGGGCGTCTATCTCTACGACGAGCGCGGCAAGCGCTATGTCGACATGTACAACAACGTGCCCTGCGTCGGGCACGCCAACCCGCACGTCGTCGACGCCATGGTGCGCCAGCAGGCGACGCTCAACGTGCACAGTCGCTACCTGCACGAGGGCATCGTCGCCTTCGCCGAGCGGCTCGTGGCGCTGCATCATCCCGGCATCGAGAGCGTGATCTTCACCTGCTCGGGCACCGAGGCCAACGAGGTAGCGCTGCGCATCGCGCGCATGGTCACCGGCAAACGCGGCATCATCTGCACCAACGCCACCTATCACGGCAACAGCGAGGCCGTTGGCGCGCTCACCCGGCTGACCGCCGAGCGCAACCAGGCCGGCGACGTCGCGGCCATCCCATTCCCCGAGACGTTCCGGCCGATCAAGCCTGGCGCGACAGAGGCCGAGCTCTGCGAGGCTTATCTCGATCGCCTCCAATCGGCGATCCGCGCACTGGAGGCCGACGGCACCGGCTTCGCCGGCCTGATCGTCTGCTCGATCTTCGCCAACGAGGGCCTGCCCGACGTGCCGCAGGGGTTCATGCCGCGCGCGGCGGAGATCGTGCGCAAGGCCGGCGGCATATTGATCGCCGACGAGGTGCAGGCCGGCTATTGCCGCGCCGGCACCTGGTGGGGCTACGAGATCTCGGGCTTCACGCCCGACATCGCGGTCACTGGCAAGCCGATGGGCAACGGCCTGCCGCTGGCGGCGGCGGCGGCGCGCAAGGAGCTGATCGACGCGTTCCGCAGCCGCACGCGCTATTTCAACACCTTCGCCTCGAGTCCTTTGCAGGCGGCGGTCGGCATGGCGGTGATCGACGTGATCGAGCGCGAGGGCCTGCGCGAGAGCGTCGGCGCGGTGGGCACGTGGCTCAAGGGCGAGCTGGCGAAGCGCAAGCCGCGCTCGGCGGCGATCGGCGACGGGCGCGGCCATGGCCTGTTCATCGGCGTCGAGATGGTGAAACCCGGACCGGCGAAGGAGCCCGACGAGAAGCGCACCGTCGAGGTGGTCAACAAGCTCAAGGACAAGGGCTTCCTCACCAGCAACGCCGGCGCCTACCGCAACGTGGTGAAGATCCGCCCGCCGCTGGTCTTCACCCGAACGCATGCCGAGGAGTTCCTGAAGGCGTTCGACGAGACGATCGCCACGCTCGATGGATAGGGACGAGGCACAGCGCGTCTTCGAGCCGCCGGCGCGCGAGGCGCTCAGGTCCTTCGCGATCGAGCCGGCATCGCTCGATCTGGTGGCGGTGGCGGAGAACATTACCTTCCGCGTCGTCGACGCGCGCGACAGCACGCCCTATGTCTTCCGCCTGCACCGGCCCTGGTACCACACGCTCGAGGAGCTGATCTCCGAGCGCGTCTGGCTGCGCGCGCTGGTCGAGGCCGGCGTTTCGGTGCCGAAGCCGGTGCCGGCACGCGACGGCAGCGAGTACGTGCGGGTCGCGGTGCCCGGCACGGGCGAGCAGCGCTACGCCGGCATGATCAGCTGGACCGAGGGCCGCCTCTTGTCCGAGGCGTTGGCCGACAACACCGACGCGGCGTGGCGCGCCAGGGCCTTCGAGCAGCTCGGCATCATCACGGCCGCGATGCACAATCAGGCCACGTCGTGGCCGGTGCCGGTGGGCTTCACGCGCCATCACCTCGACACCGATGGCCTGATGGGCGACCAACCGTTCTGGGGACCGTTCTGGGCTCACAGCCTGCTGTCGCCGGCCGAAAGCCGGCTGCTGCTCGACACGCGCGATCGCATGCGTGTCGCGCTGGCGCGCTATGGCCGCGACCCGCGCACATACAGCCTGATCCACGCCGACATGCACGAGCGCAACGTACTGGTGAACGACGAGCGGCTGACGGTGATCGACTTCGACGACACCGGGTTCGGCTGGCACCTCTACGACATCGCCGTGGCGCTGATCCACCAGCGCGGCACTCCGGGCTATCCCGAGATCGAGGCCGCCTTCCTGCGCGGCTACCGCCGCCTGCGCGCGCTCAGCGACGACGATCTGGCGCTACTGCCGATGTTCCACCTGATGCGCGGCATGGTGCAGATCGGCTGGTATCACCAGCGCCCCGAGCTCGGCGTCTCGCCCAACTTCCACCGCATGAAGGACGACGTCTGCGCCGGATGCGCCGCGTTCGTGGCGCCGTGAACTGCCTTCCCCCGCCGGCGAGGGAAGGTATCTAGGACGGCAACGTCGAGCGCAGGTCGAAGTTCGCGTCGGCGGCCTGCTCGGGCGTGACGGGCACGCGGCTGGCGAGCAGACGGCGGGCGAGCATGTGGTCGGCAGGCTTGTTCACCGAGTCGACGCCGACCAGGACGCCGGCGCGGAAATGGAACAGCGAGAAGCGGTTCGAGGCCATGTTGCCGCGCGTGACCGTCGTGTCGGGTACGCCGGACAGCCCGACCATCTGCAGTTTCAGATCGTATTGGTCGGACCAGAACCACGGCACGGCGTCGTAGGGCTTGGCCGCCGCCGCGCCGGCCACGGTCGCGCCGGCGATCTTCGACTGATCGGTGGCGTTCTGCACCGATTCCAGCCGCAGCCCCCTTCCCTGAGCAGGATTCCAGCGGCTGGGGTGACGCGTGCAATCGCCCGCGGCGACGATCTCGGGCACCGGCGCCCCCGACGCGGCGTCGATGCAGCGCGCGAACTCATCGACGCGGATACCGTCGTCGACGGCGAGGCCCAGCATCGCGGCCAACTCGGTGTTGGGGTGGACGCCGATGCCGACCACCGCGAGATCGGCCGGCAGCGTGTGCGCCCGGCCGGTGGAATCTGAGGCACGCACGCCGCTCAGCACGCCGTGATAGTGCTCGAAGCCGACATCGCGCGCGCCGAACAGCAGTTCGACGCCGCGCGCGCGATGGGCGTCGGCGACAAAATTTGCCAGCGCAGGCGTGGCGGCGCGCGCCAGCAGGCGGTCCTGCATCTCGATCACGGTCACGCGCTTGCCGAGTTGGCTGAGCGAGGCCGCGGCTTCGAGGCCGATATAGCCACCACCGATCACCACGACACGCCGGGCGTCCGCGGCGAGCGCGCGCAGCCGATCGGCGTCGGCGAGATCGCGCAGCACCAGCACCTTGTCCGGCATATCAGCCAGGGTGCGCGCCCGCGCGCCGGTGGCCAGCGCCAGCCGGTCCCATTTCAGCGTATCGCCGCCCGCGGTGGTGAGCGTGCGGTTGGCGCGATCGGCTCCGACGATCGGCGTCGACAGCAGCAGCTCGACCTTCTCCTCGTCATAGAAGGCGGCGCCGCGGATCGGCAGCGACTCGCGCTCGGCCTTGCCCAGCAGATAGGCCTTGCTGAGCGGCGGGCGGTGATAGGGCGTGTGCGCCTCGGCGCTGACCAGGCGGATGCGGCCGGTGTAGCCCGCCTCGCGCGCCGAGGCGGCGATCTGCGCGCCGGCATAGGAGCCGCCGACGACGATCAGGCCCTCGCCGGTGTCGGGCTTCTTCTCGCCGCCACCACCATCGAAGACGGCGGCGACGACTTCGCTCACGCCGGTGCCCACCACCTCGACGGCACCCTCGACGACGGCGCCGACGATCTCGCCGATGATCTCGTCGATCGGCATCAGCACCGACCTCGTCGACGCGCGCCTGCTGTCATTCCAAGCGCGGCGAGGAATCCAGGCTCCTTGCTGGATTCCTCGCTGCGCTTGGAATGACAGAGCAAGCGAGACACGCTAGCTCTGGCGATCGGGCATGTGGACGGTGATGCCGTCGAGCGCCGCCGTGACGTCGATCTGGCACGACAGCCGGCTGGTCGGCCTACGCTCGGCGGCGACGCCTTCGAGCAGTTCCTTCTCGACCGAGTCGGCCGGCTTCAGCCGCGCCATGTCGGACTCCTCGATGTAGACATGGCAGGTGGCGCAGGAACAGCAGCCACCGCACTCCGCGTCGATGCCGCGTAGATTGTTGTTGATGGCGCCGAGCATGATGCTGGTGCCGTTGGGCACGTCGATGGCGCGGCGGGTGCCGTCCTTGAGCACGTAGTTGATGGTGGGCATGGAGACGCGGAACCCCGGACAGATGGAATGATCGGCCTGCGTTAGACCAGACACGGCGGAGAGCGGCAAGAGGCCCCGCCTCGGAGCGGCAACGAACCACGCCGGCGCGTTCAGCCGCCCAGCTTGTCGTGGATCAGGTGCACTGGCGCTTGCAGCCAGACCGAGCGATTGCCCTTCGCACGCGGCCGGTCCAGCGGGTAGAGCTTCAGCCGCTTGCCGCGCGATAGCGGCTGCGCGACCCAGGCCGCCAGCGACAGGCGGAGATTGTGCATCGTCCATTCCAGGGCGTTGCTGCCGAGATAGGCCGGGTCCTTCGGGCCGTGCCGGCTCATCTGGCGGATGCTGGTCAGCAGGCAGACGCGGTAGCCGAGGCCGGGATAGACACTGTCCTCGCCCTCGACCGTCTCGATGTCGGCTGGCGACAGCTCAGGCCGCAGCGGCATCGCCTGGCTGGGCTTGAACGGATGGCTGTGAAAGTCGCCGATGAAGCGCCAGTTCGGCCAGTAGGCCGAGACGATCGCGTTCATGGTCTGCAGGCCGTGGCGCGAGGGTGTCACCGAGGTATGGTCGCGCTCGGCGTTGACGTCGGTGGTCGCCGCCTCGACGGTGAAGCACGGCTTGCCGTTGCCGAGCGTCGTCTCGTAGCCCCACAGCAGGCCGTAGGTCTCGAGATATTTGCGTGGCCGGCCTTTGCCGCGCGGCGGCGAGACGCCGGAATAGCTCTCGATGGTGGCGAGCGTGAGCGATCGGAACGCCGATTCCGACACGTTCACCAGATAGTCGAACTGCGCCCGGGCCATGCCGGCCATGTTGCCGGAAGGTCCCGCCGGTGGGTAGGCTGTCGACACGCATCCGAAAGGCGCGCCGCCATGATCTCGCGCGAGCAGAACGATCTCATCACCCGCACCGGCGCCGCCGCGCCGCTCGGCAGGCTGATGCGCCAGTACTGGCAGCCGGTGGCGCTGGCCGTCGAGCTGCAGGGCGCCCGCCCGCTGCGGCCGGTGCGACTGATGGGCCAGGACCTCGTGCTGTTCCGCGACCAGGCCGGCAGGCTGGCGCTGATCGATCGCGACTGCCCGCATCGCGGCGCCGATCTCGCCTATGGAAGGCTGGAGAATGGCGGGCTGCGCTGCCCGTTCCATGGCTGGCTGTTCGACGTCGGCGGCAATTGCCTGGAGATGCCGGGCGAGCCGGATGGCGGCGGCGCGCTGTGCCAACGGGTGAAGCAGAAGACCTACCCGGTGGTCGAGCGCTCGGGGATCATCTGGGGCTATCTCGGCGCCGGCGAGCCGCCCGCCTTCCCCGATTTCGACTGCTTTATCGCCCCCGACAGCCACGTCTTCGCCTTCAAGGGCCACATGGCGTGCAACTGGCTGCAGGCGCTGGAGGTCGGCATCGATCCGGCGCACGCCTCGTTCCTGCACCGCTTCGAGGAGGACGAGAGTGTCGGCGGCTCGAACACCTATGGCCGCCAGTTCCGCGCCGCCTCGATGGGCTCGGACATTCCGATGACCACCTTGCTGCGCGAGTTCCCGCGGCCCGATATCGACGTGCATCCGGTGCCGTGGGGATTGCGGCTGTTCTCGCGACGGCGCATCGATTCCGCCCGTACACATCTGCGTGTGACCAACCTGATCTTTCCCAACGCCTTCCTGATCCCGCTCAGTGGCGAGATGACCATCACGCAATGGCACGTGCCGGTCGATGACACCTCGAACTACTGGTACGCGATTTTCACCAGCTTCGGCGGGCCGGTCGACAAGAAGACCATGACCGAGCAGCGCCTCGATCTCTATCAGCTGCCCGACTACAAGCCGCGCCTGGGCCGCCACAACGAATGGGGCTACGACGCCGCCGAGCAGCGCACCAAGACCTTCACCGGCATGGGCTTCGACATCAACGTGCACGACCAATGGGCGTGCGAGTCGCAAGGCCCGATCGCCGATCGCACGCGCGAGCATCTCGGCACGACCGACAAAGCGATCATCGCCAACCGCCGGCTGCTGGTGAAGGCGATCGAGCAGGCCGCATCAGGCGAACGTCCGCCGATGGTGCTCGACCGCGCGTCGGCCGCCGGTATGACCGGGCCTGCGACGATGGACGCGATCGGCCCCACGGACGGCTGGGAAACCTTTTGGCCCGAGATCGACCGCAAACGCCGCGACGCGGCGCCCTGGAAGCGATCGGCCGCGTGAGCTTCGTCGAACGCTACGGGCTGTGGAATCCCGCGCAGAACGAGGCCGCGCGCGAGGTGCTGCGTCGTGTCGAGGCCGACGGGCTGGAGGTGATCCGGCTGTCTTTCGCCGATCAGCACGGCGTATTGCGCGGCAAGTCGGTGACCGCGGCGGCGCTGGAGTCGTCGATGAAAAGCGGCGTGGGCGTCACCACGACTTTGCTGGCCAAGGACACCGCGCATCGCACCGTGTTCCCCGCCTTCACGCCCGGCGGCGGCTTCGGCATGAAGGAGATGGAGGGCGCGGCCGACGCGCTGATGGTCGCCGATCCGACGACGTTCAAGGTGCTGCCCTGGGCGCCCAGGACCGGCTGGATGCTGTGCGATCTCTATTTCGGCAATGGCCAGCCGGTGCCGTTCTCGACCCGCGATCTCTATCGCCGTGCGCTGTCGAAACTCGCCGATGCCGGCTTCGATTTCGTCGCCGGCCTGGAGATCGAGTTCCACGTCTTCAAGCTGGAGGATCCCAAGCTCCAGCCCTCGGATTCCGGCCAGCCCGGCTCGCCGCCCGAGGTGTCGCTGCTGACCACCGGCTATCAGTACCTCACCGAGCAGCGGTACGACCTGTTTGATCCGGTGTTCGAGATTCTCAGGCGCGACGTGATGCAGCTCGGCCTGCCCTTGCGCACGGTCGAGCTGGAATACGGGCCGAGCCAGTGCGAGTTCACCTTCGCGCCCGGCATCGGGCTCGAATCGGCCGACACCATGGTGTTGTTCCGCTCGGCGGTGAAGCAGATCGCGCGGCGCCATGGCTACCACGCGACGTTCATGTGCCGCCCGCGCCTGCCCAACGTGATGTCGAGCGGCTGGCATCTGCATCAGTCGCTACGCGATCGCAAGAGCGGCGCCAACGCCTTCGTCATCGACGATGCGGCGCGGCCGTTCTCCGACATCGCGCGGCGCTGGCTCGCCGGTTTGCTGACACATGCGCGCGGCGCCACCGTCTTCAGCACGCCGACGGTCAACGGCTTCAAGCGCTATCGTCCCTACTCCCTGGCGCCGGACCGCGCGATCTGGGGCCGCGACAATCGCGGCGTCATGGTGCGCGCGCTCGGTGGCGCTGGCGATCCGGCGACGCGGCTGGAGAACCGCGTCGGCGAGCCCACCGCCAACCCCTATCTCTACATGGCCGCGCAGGTGGTGAGCGGGCTGGATGGGCTGGCGCGCGATCTGGAGCCCGGCCCGTCGGCCGACATGCCCTACGAGACCAAGGCGCCGATGCTGCCCACCAGCCTGGGCGAGGCCTTGGCCGCACTGCGAGAAGACGCGATCCTGGTCGATGGCTTCGGCGCGGGCTTCGTGTCCTACTACGCCAAGATCAAGGAACACGAGCTGGCGCGCTTCCAGGCCGAGGTCACCGAGTGGGAGCAGCGCGAGTATTTCGAGCTGTTCTAATCGGGAGGCAACCATGGCCAAACGCACCCGCGTCACCTCGCCGAAGGTGGCGGAGCCACCGCCGCAGCGCTGGTCGAACTGCATCCGCGTCGGCGACATGGTCTGGGTCGCCGGCATGACCGCGCGCACCGGCGACAAGGTGCAGGGCGCCGACGCGTACGAGCAGTCCCGCACGATCTTCACCAAGATCAAGGACCTCGTCGAAGCCGCCGGCGGCAAGATGAACGACGTGGTGAAGGTGACCATCTTCGTCACCAACATCGCCGACAACACCGGCGTGTGGAAAGCGCGCGCCGAGTTCTTCACCGGCGACTTCCCGACCAGCACACTGGTAGAGATTTCGGCGCTGGCGGCGCCGGAGCTGCTGGTCGAGATCGAGGCCGTCGCCGTGGTCGGCTCGAGCGCCTGACATGGCCGACGCGCTGCCCGAGCACCGCATGGACGGCAAGGTCGCCATCGTTACCGGCGCCGGCTCGCGCGCCGACGGCATCGGCAATGGCCGCGCCGCCTCGATCCTGATGGCGCGTGCCGGCGCCAAGGTGCTGCTGATCGACACCATGCCCGACTGGGCCGAGGCCACGGCCAAGATGATCCGCGCCGAAGGCGGCATCTGCCAGGTGCACAAGGCCGACGTCACCGACGCCGCGCAGTGCCAGGCGGCGGTGAAGGCCGCGGTCGATGCCTGGGGCCGCGTGGACGCGCTGGTCAACAATGTTGGCGTCGGTGGTCCCACCGGCAACGCGGTCGATATCGACCTCGCCGCCTTCGATCACGCCATGCGCATCAACGTCACCTCGATGGTGGCGATGGCCAAGTACGCCATTCCCGAGATGCGCAAGCTGGGTGCGGGCGCGATCGTCAACATCGCCTCGGTGGCGGGCCTGCGTGGCGGCCATCCCAGCCTGCTCTATCCAACATCGAAGGGCGCGGTGGTGCAGCTCACTCGCGCCATGGCGGCGCATCACGGCCGCGAGGGCATCCGCGTGAACTGTATCGCGCCGGGCATGGTCTACACGCCGATGGTCTATTCGCGCGGCATGACGCCGGAACAGCGCGAACTGCGGCGCAAGCGCTCGTTGCTGCAGGTCGAGGGCAGCGGCTGGGATGTCGGCCACGCCGTGCTTTATCTCTGCAGCGACGCGGCGCGCTGGGTCACCGGCGTGATCCTGCCGGTCGACGCCGGCGCCACGGCGGGTTCCGCCGAATCGCCCTCGCCCACCGGCGACTATCTCGGCAAACCCAAGGCAGCGGAATAGACGGAGGAGACGCACCATGAGCGAGAACCAGACGATCCTCTTCAGCAAGCCGCGCCCGCATGTGGCGCACCTGATGCTGAACCGGCCGGAGACGCGCAACGCGCAGGACACGGCGTTCCTCTACGCGCTGAACGACGCCTTCGACCGCGCGGCGCAGGACGACGACGTCAAGGTCATCGTGCTGTCGGCCGCCGGCCCACATTTTTCGTCGGGCCACGACCTGCGCGAGACGGGCGGCCACGAAAACATGCGCAAGTACGAGACGGTCGAGACCTGGAGCGGCTTCGGCAAGCCCGGCGCCGAAGCGCAATTCGCGCGCGAGAAGGAGATCTACATCGGCTTTTGCGAGCGCTGGCGCAACATCCCCAAGCCGACCATCGCGGCGGTGCACGGCAAGCTGATCGCCGGCGGGCTGATGCTGATGTGGCCCTGCGACCTGATCGTGGCGGCCGACGACACCGCTTTCCTCGACCAGACGGTGGCGATGGGTGTGGGCGGCGCCGAGTTCTTCATGCACCCCTGGGAGATGGGCGTGCGCAAGGCCAAGGAGTTCCTGTTCACCGCCGACTGGATCGAGGCCAAGGAGGCGCTGCGGCTGGGCATGGTCAACCATGTCGTGCCGCGCCAGGAACTGCTCGACTTCACCTTCGCCATGGCCGAGCGCATCGCGGCCAAGCCGATGTTCGCCCTGAAGCTGGTCAAGGAGGCGGTCAACGCCGCGCAGGACGCCCAAGGCCGCCGCACGGCGATGCAGGTCTCCTTCGCCCTGCACCACCTCGCGCACGCGCACAACCAGATCGCCCACGGCAGGCTGGTCGACCCGACGGGCCTGATGGGCCCGATGGCGACCAAGGCGAACGCCGCAGCGGCGAAGAAGACCGCGGCGGAGTAGATGCCTTATTCCCCCTCCCCGCAGGCGGGGAAACGGGGAAAGATCACGCCGGCTTCTCTCCGCGCAGCAGCGTGCGCAGCATGATGCGCGGCTCGCCGGGCGGGTAGTCGACGTCGACGCGGTGCATCAGGCAGCGATTGTCCCAGACCACCGCGTCGCCCACGGTCCAGCGATGGCCGTGATGGAAGCGCGGCTGCTTGGCGAAGGCGTAGAGCTCGTCGAGCAGCGAGTCGCTCTCGGCGCGCTCCATGCCTTCGATTCGATCGAGGCGGTTGGCATTCACATAGAGCGCCTTGCGTCCGGTTTGCGGGTGCGTGCGGACGAGTGGATGCAGCACGTCGGGCGTTTCGGCGATCTCCTGCGCCGTGCGCGGCGAGGGGCGGTTACGCGCGCGCGGCGTGTCGTAGCCATGCACGGCCATGCGGCCATCGATGCGCCGCTTGATGGCGTCGGGCAGCGCCGCATAGACGCCGTACATGTCGCAGAACCAGGTCACGCCGCCGCGGCTGGGGATCTCGTGCGCATGCAGCACCGTGCCGCGCGCCGGGATCGCCATGTAGGAATCGTCGGTGTGCCAATCCTCGGCGCGAATCGCGGTCTTGTCGGTCGTGCCGTCGAGCTTCAGCGTGCTCTCCATGCGCGACACCTCGGGCATGTCGCCGACGCGCTTGTAGCGCAGCACCTGCGGCACGACCTCGCCGAAGATCGCGCTGAAGTCGCGCATCTGCGCTGGCGTCATCGGCGCGCCCGGCACCACCAGCAGCTGGTGGTCGAGAAAAGCCCGCATCAACGCAGCACGCGTCGCCTCGTCGGCCGGCACCGAGCGGTCGAGTCCCTCGATACGCGCGCCGAACCCTCCACCCAGCGGGATCACGCGCAGGCGGTCGGCCTGGCTCATCACGGTATCGGGCATGGCCAATCCTCCGTTTGTAGTCCGCGACGATAGCGCCTCAGCCTGCCTTGCGCTTTTGGGTCGCCCGGCGCCCCATCATGTTGAGGAACTCGACGAACACCGAGAAGGCCATGGCGGCGTAGATGTAGCCCTTGGGCACGTGCGCGCCGAAACCCTCGGCGATCAGGACCATGCCGATCATCAGCAGGAAGGCCAGGGCCAGCATCACCAGGGTCGGGTTCTTCTCCATGAAGCGCGCCAGCGGGTCGGCGGCCAACAGCATCACGATGACCGTGATGACGACGGCTATCACCATGACCGGTACGTGCGGCGTCATGCCCACGGCGGTGATGATGCTGTCGACCGAGAAGACGAGGTCGAGGATCAGGATCTGGGTGATCGCGGCACCAAAGGTCATCGCCTTGGCCGAGCCCTCGAACATGTCGGGTCCATGATTGGGATCGACGTGATGATGGATCTCCTTGGTGGCCTTCCACACCAGGAACAGGCCGCCGGCGATCAGGATGATGTCGCGCCACGACAAGCCGTGGCCCAGGAGGGTGATGACCGGCTCCTTGAGCCGCACGATGATGGAGACCGTGCCCAGCAGGACCAGGCGCATGATCAGCGCCAGGCCGATGCCGATACGCCGCGCCCTGGCGCGCTGCTCGACCGGCAGCTTGTTGGTCAGGATCGAGATGAAGATCAGGTTGTCGATGCCGAGCACGACTTCGAGCGCGATCAGCGTCACGAGCGCCGCCCATACGGCGGGGTCGGCGAACAGCGTGGCGAGATCGGCGAACATCGATGGAGCTCCGGTGACGGGACGGCCGTCAACGAATGACGGCTCGTCAGGTCCTCGTCAACAGTCTGTGCGCGACATCGCCCTGGCGGGGATGCCGGACGTCGCGCCCTACTTGAACGTCGAGATCGACGTCTCCTTGGAGGTGATGAACTCCAGCAGCGCCGGCTTGCCCTGCTTGGTCTGCTCGATGCCGCGCTTGATGGCGGCGGCGATCTCCGAGACCTTGGTGACGCGCTCGCCATAGCCACCGAAGGCGCGCGCCATGGCGGCGTAGTCGCCGGAGATATCGGTCGAGCGGTACTTCTCGGTCGAGACCTTCATCACCGCCAGCTCGATCGCCATCGAGAAGTTGTTGAGGAGGATCGACAGGATCGGAATCCGCTCGCGCACCGCGGTCTCGAAGTCCATACCCGTAAAGCCAATGGCCGCGTCGCCCCAGACATTGATGCAGAGCTTGTCCGGCTTGGCGAGCTTGGCGCCCATGGCGAGGCCCAGGCCGTAGCCGAGCTGGGTGGTCTTGCCCCAGCCGATATAAGTGTGCGGCGCGGTGCTCTTCCAGAACGGCGAGAGCTGGTCGCGCGGGCTGCCGGCGTCGTGGGTGATGATGGTGTTGGCGACGTCGACCGTCTTCTGCAGTTCCCACAGCACGCGGTACGGATTGAGCGGCTCCTCGTTCGACTCGAGCTTGGGCAGCCAGGCCTTGAGCCACTCCGCGTGCACGGCGGCGATCTGCTTGGCGACCGCCGTCGGATCCTTCTTCGTCGCGCCGGCCGCCTTGCAGGCGTCGATCACCGCGCGCAACGTGAGCTGGGCGTCGCCGATCAGGCCATACTGCGCGCGCACGTCCTTGTTGAGATGCGCCGGATCGAGCGTGGCGTGGATGATCGTCTTGCCCTTGGGCATCGACACGCCGAAATTCGTCTCGGTGAAGCTGCAACCGACGCCGAAGATCACGTCGGATTCGGCGAGGAACTGGTGCACCGCCTTGGGCATGGCGCGGCCGCCGGCGCCCAGCGCCAACGGATGTGTCTCGTCGAAGCAGCTCTTGCCCTCGAGGCTGGTGCAGACAGGGATCGCCAGCAGCTCCGCGAGTTCCTTGAGCTCGCCGTAGGCATCGGCCCAGTGCACGCCTTGGCCGGCGTAAATCACCGGCTTCTGCGCGCCCATCAGCACCTTGGCCGCCTGCTTCACCGCCTCGGGATCCGGCCCGCTGCGGGTCGAGATGACCGGCGTGTAGTCGATCGGCTCGGGCACCTCCTCGGCGAAGGTGTCGGTCGGCACCTCGATCACGACCGGACCGCCGCGGCCGTTGCGCAGCGCCGAGAAGGCGCGGCGCATGATGTTGGGAACCTCGGCCCCCGATGTGATCGGCTCGGCGTGCTTGGACACGCCGGCCATGGCGATGGTCGAATTGAAGTTCGGCGGGATATGCGCGATGCGCCGCGGGTAACCCATCGGCAGCACCAGCACCGGCACCGACTCGCCGTAGCACTGCGCCACGGCGCCGTAGGCGTTCTCCGCGCCCGGCCCGTGCTGCATGCAGAAAACGCCCATCTTCTTGCCGCGCGTCAGGCGCGACATGGCGTCGGCCATGTGCAGGCCGATGCGCTCCTGGCGCACGATGATCGGCCGGATATCGAGGTGGGCTGCGAGCTCGAGGATGTGGTTCACCGGATAGCCGATGATCACCTCGATGCCCTCGCGCTTCATGATTTCGGAGATCGCCAGACCGACTTTCATGTGTGCCTCCCTGATGCGGGGAGGATCATGGCGGCCCGGGCGGCCCGGAGTCCATCGCGTCCGGGCGTGGGCCGCTATGCGTCAGGTCATCGGGATGACGACGTGCTTGGCGTAGCCGGGCCGCTGGGCGAGACGGTCGTACCAGGCCTTGAGATGCGGCATGGCGGGCAAGTCATCGCGCTTGAACGGCAGGTGCAGCCAGCGATACGCCATGGCGCCGACCGGGATGTCGCCCATGGTGAAGCTCGCGCCGGCGACGAAAGGCCGGTTGGCGAGATGGCCGTCGAGCCGCTGCCACAGGGCGGCGGTGGCGCCGCGCGCCTTCTCGATGGCATCGAGGTCACGCTTTTCAGGCGGCGTGCGGATCAGGCCCCAGAAGAGCGTCGTCATGCCAGCCGAGATCGTGCTCAGCTGCCAGTCCATCCAGCGCTCGGCCTCGCCGCGGGCGCGCGGCTCGAGCGGCCACAGCGTGCCGGCGGCATGCGTCGCCGCGAGATAGCGCACGATGGAATTCGACTCCCACAGCGTATAGCCGTTGTCGTCGATGGTTGGCACGACGCCGTTGGGGTTCATAGAGCGGTACCACGGCTGGTCGTTGCCGCCGAAGGCGCCGCCGACGTCGGTACGCTCATAGGCGAGGCCGCATTCGTCGGCCGCCCACAGCGCCTTCTGAACATTGATCGAGTTGGCCCGTCCATAGATCTTGAGCATTCGTTTCCCCTCTTGTGGAAGCGCCGGCGCTCCGGTCAATGCGCCTCGGCCCAGCTCGCGCCGCGACCGACCTCGACGACCAATGGTACCGAGAGCGTCGCGGCCTTCTCCATTGTCGCCTTGATCGTGGCGCTCGCTTTTTCAGCCTCGGCCAGCGGCGCCTCAAAGACCAACTCGTCGTGCACCTGCAGCAACATGCGCGTCTTCAGGCCGGCCGCCTTCATCGCGCCCGGCAGCGCGATCATCGCGCGCTTGATGATGTCGGCGGCGCCGCCCTGCAGTGGCGCGTTGATCGCCGCGCGCTCGGAGAAACCGCGCCGCGCCGGGTTCTTGTCGTTGATGCCGGTGAGATGGATCTTTCGGCCATACGGCGTGACGACGTAGCCGCGCTCGCGGCAGAACTTGCGCGTGCGGTCCATGTAGTCTCGGATGCCGGGATAGCGTTCGAAATACGCGTCGATGTAGCGTCGCGCCTCGCCCTGGGCGATGCCGAGCTGGGCTGCCAGGCCGAACGCCGACATGCCGTAGATGATGCCGAAATTGATCGCCTTGGCCTGGCGCCGCACCATCGGATCCATGCCGGCCATCGGCACGCCGAAGACTTCCGAGGCGGTGCGCGCGTGAATGTCCTCGCCCTTGGCGAAGGACTCCTTGAGCGACGCGATGTCCGCGACATGCGCCAGCAGGCGCAGCTCGATCTGCGAGTAGTCCGCCGAGAGCAGCGTATGGCCCGACTCGGCGACGAAGGCCTTGCGGATCTTGCGTCCGTCCTCGGTGCGCACCGGAATGTTCTGCAGGTTGGGGTCGGTCGAGGCGAGGCGGCCGGTCGACGCGCCGGTCATGTGATAGGAGGTGTGCACGCGGCCGGTGCGGCGGTCGATCTGCGTCACCAGCGAGTCGGTGTAGGTGCCCTTCAGCTTGGCGAGCTGGCGGTGCTCCATGATCGCCTTGGGCAGCGCGTGGCCCGCCGCCGCGAGGTCCTCGAGGATGCCGACATCGGTGGCCCAGGCGCCGTTCTTGTTGCGCTTGCCGCCGGGCAGCTTCATGTCGTCGAACAGGATCTCGCCCAGTTGCTTGGGTGAGTTCACGTTGAAGCTCTTGCCGGCGAGCTTGTGCGCCTCAGCCTCGTGCTCGGCCATGCGGCGCTCGAAGTCGGCGCTCAGTCGCTTGAGCTCGGTGGCGTCGACCTTGATGCCGGCGCGTTCCATGTCGACCAGCACGGGGATCAGCGGCCGCTCGATGCGCTCGTACATCGTCGTCATGCGCTCGTCGGCGGCGCGCGGCTTGAGCAGCAGCCAGAGCCGCATGGTGACGTCGGCGTCCTCGGCGGCGTAGTCGCGCGCCTTGTCGATCGGCACGCGATCGAAGCTCACCTGCTTGACGCCCGAGCCGGCGACATCGGCGAACTTGATGGTCGAGACGCCCAGATGCAGCTCGGCCAGCTCGTCCATGCCGTGGCCGTTCTTGCCGCCGTCGAGCACGAAGGACAGCAGCATGGTGTCGTCGACCGGCGCGATCGTCACGCCATAGCGCAGGAGCACGGCGTAGTCGTACTTGATGTTCTGGCCGACCTTCAGCACGCCCTCGTCTTCAAGCAGGGGCTTGAGGTGGCGGATCGCCTCGTCGATGGAGAGCTGACCCGGCAGCACCGCATCGGAGCCCGATGTGGTCGCCTGATCGCCGCCGAGATCGAGCGCGCCCTGTTTGGGCGCGGCCGGCGGGCGATGGCCCAGCGGCACATAGGCGGCGCGGCGATGCGAGACGTCGATGTCGGCGACCGGCCCATCGGGCAGCGCCAACGACACGCCGACAAGGTTCGCGTTGAGCGAATCGAGCGCATCGGTTTCGCAATCGAACGCCACCACGCCGGCCTTGCGCGCGGCGCCGACGAAATCCTCAAGCTGCGCCGTCGAGGTGATCAACTCGTAGTCGGCGAGGCTGAAAGGTCGCTCCGAGATCCGCCAGTCGCGCGGCGTGGCGACGTGATCGGCGACGACCGGCTTGACCGCGGCGGCCTGGGGCTTCAGCGCCTCGGTCGACATGGCGACCGGCGCCGCCGGCGCGCCGCCGCGATACTTCGCCAGCAGCGAGCGGAAGCCTTGCTGCTCGAGCCAGGGAACCAGTTTCGCCGCATCCGGGCTGCGCTTGTCGAACGTATCAGCGCTTTCCTTGACCGGCACGTCGTCGCGCAGTTTCACGAGCTGGCGCGAGATGCGCGCCAGCTCGGCATTGGTCTGCAGCGACTCGCGCCGCTTGGGCTGCTTGATCTCGCCGGCGCGCCGCAGCAGCGTGTCGAGATCGCCGTATTCGGTGATCAGCTGCGCCGCGGTCTTCACGCCGATACCCGGCACGCCCGGCACGTTGTCGGTGCTGTCGCCAGCCAACGCCTGAACGTCGACGACCTTTTCCGGCGCGACGCCGAATTTCTCGAACACCGCCTCGTGACCCAGGCGGCGCATCTTGATGGGATCGAACAGCGACACGCGATCGCCCACCAGCTGCATCAGATCTTTGTCGGACGACACGATGGTCACGTCGGCGCCCGCCGCCACCGCCTCGCGCGCGTAGGTCGCGATCAGATCGTCGGCCTCGAAACCCTCCATTTCGATGCACGGCAAGCCAAAGGCGCGTGTCGCTTCGCGAAACAGCGGGAACTGCGGGATCAGCTCTTCCGGCGGCTCAGGCCGGTGCGCCTTGTACTGCGGGTAGATGCGGTTTCGGAACGTCTCGCGGCCGGCGTCGAGGATCACGGCAACGTGATCGATGGCCGGATCGTCGAGGAACTGCGTCAGCATCTTGCAATAGCCGAACACGGCGTTGACCGGCGTGCCATCCGGCCGGGTCATCGGCGGCAACGCGTGGAAGGCGCGGAAAATATAGCCCGAGCCGTCGATCAGCCAGAGATGGCGAAGCGGCTTGTTAGTGTCGGTCGAAGGCATGCCACACCTCACAACAGTCGGACGAGGCGTTCAAGAGCCGGGCAGTGGAGCGGGCACCGTTCCGTAACCACAATGAAAAATTTCTGCGGAAGACTCGCGTGTGAATGGTGTTTAATCGTGTAGGGTTAATGTGTCTGATCGGGCGGCGGACGATCAGACGCGGGAGGCAAACCGTCGGGGGACACCAGGAAAGGATCCACCATGCGTAAGGGACTGATCGTCGGCGCTATCGGCCTCGCCCTCTCGGGCGCTTTGGTCGGCTCTGTGCTGGCGCAGGCGACCGATCCGATCGCGGCCCGCAAGGACAACCGCAAGCAGGCCGGTGCGGCGATGAAGGCCATCAAGGGCATCATCGACGCCAAGGGACCGACGGCGGGTGCGGTTGCGCACGCGGCGAAGCTCAAGGAACTCTCAGTTGCGCACCTCAAGCTCTATCCGAAGGGCTCGGACAAGGGCGAGACCAAGGCGCTGCCCGCGATCTGGACCGACATGGCCGGATACGAGGCGGCCGGCAAGGCAGAGGCAGCCGCCGCCGATGCGCTGGCTACCGCGGCGGGATCGGGCAACCTGGAGACGCTCACTGCGGCCTTCGGCGCCACCGGCAAGACCTGCGGCGCTTGCCACGACAAGTACCGCGCGAAGTAACCACGCGCGATCACACACTACCGACACACGAACGGCCGGTCCTCGCGACCGGCCGTTTCGCGTTCAGCCGCCGATGCGCACGATCAGATAGACGACGCAGGCGGCGGCGATCAGCAGCGACAAGGCGAGCCGCACGCTGACGAAGCGCAGGCCCGGCGCGACCATACCCGCCGGCACCAGCTTGTCGCCGCTGAACATCGGGCCGATCAGGTTCTCGCGCTTGACCACGAGATAGAACAACGAGGCGCTGACGTGCAGCGCCACCATCACATAGAGCAGGTTGATCCAGTAGCTGTGCAGCGTGGTCATGCGTCTACCCAACGCATCGCCGGCGAACTTCGCCAACGGACCGGCGGAGTAGCCCATGTCGGTGTCGGTGGCGAATAGGCCGGTTATGATCTGCACCAGCAAGCCCAGGATCAGCGCCACCACCATCCAGCCGCCGACGGGGTTATGGCCGATGTCCGGCGCCCCCTTGGGCCCCAACAGGCTGCGGGCGTAGGCGAGGCCGGCACCGGGCCCCTTCACGAAATGACCGAAGCGCGCCGTCGTACTGCCGACGAAGCCCCAGGCGATGCGAAACAGAAGCAGGGCGAGAATGGCGTAGCCGCACCAGAAATGCAGCCTGTACCAGCCCTCCTTGTCCCAGCTCGGGCCAAGTTCCGCGGTCAGCACCTGGAACACCACCAGCATCACCAAGGCCCAGTGGAACAGTCGCGTCGGCAGATCCCATACCCGCAGCTTCGATCGCGGTTCGCCGGCCATGGTGCCCTCGTTTGTATGCGCCCCGCGCCACTGTGCCCGCGCGCCGGTGCGGGTCAAGCGATTGATACCACGCCGCCTTTCCGCCATGTTGACCAGCTAGCAGCAAGACCGCTCGCGAACCTCGGACGAGCCGCAGGGGAGACATGGCAGCTCAACGGATACTCGGCGCAAGTCTGGCGATGACAATCGCGCTGACCCTTGCGCCATCGTCGGCGATGGCCCAGGGCTTCGGCACCTCGCCCCCGCCGGCCACACCCAGCCCGAAGCCTTCGGCACCGCCCGTCACCACGGCGCCGATGCCCACCACGCCGCCGACGGATACCGGAAAGCAGGAGCCGGGCAAGCAAGAACCCGGAAAGTCCGGCAAGCCGCAGCTCGTCAACGACATGCAACCGGCTTTCGACGCCATCAAGGCCAAGGACTGGGCGGGCGCGGAGAAGTTCCTCGCACCGAAGGCGATGAACCGCGATCCGCGCGCGCAGTTCCTTCTCGGCGCCGAGGTCTACGGCAACAAGGAATCCAAGCTCTTCGACCTCAAGAAGGCGATCCCGCTGATCAAGGATTCGGCGGAGCGCGGCTTCGCCCGCTCGATGCTGTTTTACGGCATTACCTATGCCGACGGCGCCGGTGTGACCAAGGACATGGTCGAGGCCTACAAGTGGACGGCGCTGGCGTCGCGGCGCGGCGTACCCGAGGCCGGCCAGTTCCTCGCCGCCATGGCCAAGGACATGACTCCCGACCAGATCGAGCGCGCCAAGGCTGCCGCCGACAAGTTCGCGCCGCGTCGCTGATGGCCCTTCGCCGACTTTCCCGCGCGCTGGCATTGACCTGGCTGCTGGCGCTCGCCGCGCCGGCGGCATCGGCGCAGGACAGGGCGATCGACCTGGAGAAAGCGGTCGCCGCTGCACAAAAGGGCGACCTCGCCACCGCCGAGCCATTGCTGCGCGAACTGGCGGTCGACAACGACGAAGCGGCCGCGTGGTTGGGCACCATCCTGATACAGCGCGGCGGCGACGACAGCGTCGGCGAAGGTATGATCCTGCTGCGCCGCGCCGCTTTCGCCGGCAACACGCGCGCCAAGTACGCACTGGCCTTCCAGTACCTGACCGGCGTCGGCACCAATCGCGACGACACCGAGGCCGTGCGGCTCTTCCGCGAGGCGGCCGATGGCGGCATCGCCCGCGCCGCCTACAATCTTGGCCTGATGCATGCCGCCGGCCGCGGCGTGCCACGCGATCCGGCGCAGGCGCTGACCTGGTACGAACGCGCCTCAAAGGCGGGCGACCCATACGGCACCTATGCCTGGGCGCGCGCGCTGGAGACCTCGCCGCAGGCCGCGCAGCGCTGGAGCGAGATCGCGGCGCTCTATCTCGGCGCCGCTAAGGCGGGCCATGTGCCGGCGGCTGTGCGCTACGGCGCCATGCTGCTGGAAGGCCGCGGCGTCGGCCGCGACCGCGCGCGCGCCGAGTTCTGGCTGCGCCACGCCGCCGACCAGGGCTATCCGGAGGCCGCTTTGCTGATGGGCGATCTGTTCGGCCAATCCGCCATGGGCCGCACGGGCAGGCAGCAGGAGGAAGCCGCGAGGAACGCCGCCGCCTGGTACCTGCGCGCCGCCGAGGCCGGCGTGGCAATGGCCCAGGCCAAGCTCGGCAATTGCTATTTCGCCGGAGCCGGCGTGGAGCGCGATTTCCCCACCGCGCAGCGCTGGTATCGCCGTGCCGCCGAGCAAGGCTTCGCCGATGCGCAATACGTGCTGGGCATCTGGTTAAGCGGCGGTGTCGCCGGCACCACCGATCCTGTCGAGGGCTACCGGTGGCTGGCGCTGGCCGAACGGCAAGGCCACAGTAACGCTGCCAAGGTGCGCGCACGCGCTGCCGAGAAGCTAACCCAAGACCAGGTCCAGCGCGGCGAGCATGCCGCTTTGTCCTTCATCTCCAAGCCCGAGCGCCCCTTAAGCGTCGACGACGAGGCGCCGCCGTTACGCCCACCGTCCAAGGTGCCGTGACCGGCGTATTCTTGACTTGTATTATTGCCGATCCATAATATACGCGCCGCTTTGGCAATCGTGGGCTTGAGGATGCGCGAGCCGTTCTGGGAGCTGGGTCATCGCATCAAAGGCCTGCGCAAGCAGAAGGGCCTGACCCAGCAGGAATTCGCCGCCAAGTTGGGGGTCACCCAGCCCACCGTGCATCGCTGGGAGAAGGGCGCCTTCACACCCGACGACAAGATGCTCGACGTCCTGTCGGACATGGCGGGGGTGCCAACCGCAGTGTTCCGCTATGGCGAGATCCGAGTCGGCCGGCGGCTGATCCCGGTCTCCGGCCATGTCGGAGCTGGTGGCGAGGTGACGGCGGCCGCCGATCAACCGGGGGGAAGCGGCGCCGAGGAGGTCGAAGCGCCACCGGATTCCGGCCTCTACATGGTCGCGGTGAAGGTCCGTGGCGATGTCATGCTGCCAACCTATGCCGACGGCGACATCCTTTTCTACGGCCGCGATCCGGGGTTGGGCGGGGTCGACCCGACGGCGTGCATCGGGCGCGACTGCGTCGTGAAGCTGGTCAACGGACCAACCCTGGTGAAGCGCGTCGCCCAGGGCGGCGGACGCAATACCTACTTGCTGATGTCGTTTGTCGCCGACCCGATCATCAACGTCCGGCTCGAATGGGCGAGTCCGGTTCGCTGGGTCAAGCGGCGCTAAAGGCTATTTGTTGGGACAGGTCGGCGGACGGAACACGCCCTTCTGGCCAGGCGGCGGGCACGGCGTCGACGCGGCGAGCGCGCGGCGATCGAGCTGCAACAGAGTCGGCGTCGAGTAGGCGACGCCAGCGGCAAGACCAAGCTTGGCGAGCGCGCGACGACGAGACACGGTGGAATCTTCGCGCGGCGACGGCGCGGTAGCTTCAACTTTTTCGGGAGCCTTATGCATAAATGCCAATCCCCAGAACTTTAAGATTTGGAATTATAGACACTCTATATCAGGTCGAATGCAGTTTGACCAGCCGAGCCTTCTCATGTTCCTGATGAATAATTGACAAGTCAGTGGCATTGAGAGACGAACCACAATATCGACCCGAGATCACCCAGGCGGTGACACGCGGCGCCGCGCGCTGGCTGCGCCAGCGCGGGCTATCGCCGATTGTCGAAGTGCCGCTGGCCGATGGCCGGCGGGCCGATATCGTGGCCGTGGGCGAAGCCGCCGAAATCGTCATCGTGGAGGTGAAGTCCAGCCTCGAGGATTTCCGCGTCGACACGAAATGGGGCGACTACCTCGGCTGGTGCGATCGATTCTATTTCGCGACGCCACCGACCTTTCCGTCGGGGGTGCTGCCAACTGAGTTGGGTGTGATCCTGGCCGATGCGTTCGGGGCCGAGCTGCTGCGCGACGATTCGCGCGCCGTCGAAGCCACCCGGCTGCCGGCGGCGCGGCGAAAATCGCTGCTGGTGCGCTTGACCCGACTGGCCGGCGAGCGCTTGCAGCGCCTGGCGGACCCAACGTTCTCCACCCTCGACGGCGCCTGAGTTCAGCCTCCGCCCAGGCGGCGGATCGTCGCGGTGGTGCTGTGGCCCTCCGTCAGTCGCGCCAGCACGACGCGGCCGCCCCAGCTTTCGACAAGGTCGGCGCCGACCACGGTCTCGCGCGTGTAGTCGGCGCCCTTGACCAGCACATCGGGCCGGACGGCCTCGATCAGAGCGAGTGGCGTGTCCTCGACGAAAACCGTCACCAGATCGACGTCGGCGAGCGAAGCCAGCACCGCGGCGCGTGCCGTCTCGCCATTGACCGGCCGGCCGGTCCCCTTGAGCCGGCGCACCGAGTCGTCGCTGTTGAGACCGACGACCAGCCGGTCGCAAGCGGCGCGCGCCTGGCGCATCAGCGAGACGTGGCCGGGATGCAATAGATCGAAGCACCCGTTGGTGAAGCCGATCTTCAACCCGGCGCGGCGCCAGCGCGCCACCTCGTCGCGTAAGCGCGACAGGTCGGCGACCTTCGAGGCATGCGGATCGGCGCCGCCACCACCCAGCAGCCCGCGCGCCAATTCGGCCAGCGAGCAGGTCGCGGTGCCCAGCTTGGCCACGACCACCGCGGCCGCGACATTGGCGAGCGACGCGGCGTCCTCGGCGGCCAACCCGCCGCCCAGCGCCGCGGCGAAGGCGGCGATCACCGTGTCGCCGGCGCCCGAGACATCGAACACCTCGACCGCCCGCGCCGGCACGTGCAGCGCGGGACCCTCGGCGCGCACCAGCGACAGGCCCTGCGCGCCACGCGTCGCCAGCACGTGATCGAGTCCCAGACGCGCGATCAGCGCGCGCGAGGCCGCCTCGACCTCGCCGTCGTTGCCGGCGGGCATGCCGGTGGCATCAGCCAGCTCAAGCCGGTTGGGCGTCAGCGAGGTGGCGCCGGCATAGACGCCGTAGTCGCGGCCTTTGGGGTCGACGATCACCGGCCGACCGGCGCCGCGCGCCGCGCCGATGATGTCGCGGGCCACGCCTTCGGCCAGCACGCCCTTGCCATAGTCTGACAGGACCACGACGTCGCACTCGCTCAGCGATGGTCCGACGCGGGCCCGCAGATTCTGTCGCGCCATCGCCGACAGCGGCGCCATCAGCTCGCGGTCCGCCCGCAGCAATTGCTGCGCGCCGCCGACGAAGCGGTTCTTCACCGTGCTGACGCGGCCCTGCTCGATCACCAGCTGCGCCTCGATGGTGCGTTCCTCGCCCAGCAGGCCCGCGATCTCGTGACCGGCGGCATCGCCGCCGGTCACGGTGGCGAAGACCGTCTTGGCGCCCAGCGCTGCCAGGTTACGCGCGACATTGCCGGCGCCGCCCAGCATCGCGCTCTCGCGTTCGACGCGCAGCACCGGGATCGGCGCTTCGGGCGAGATGCGCTCGACGGCGCCATAGACGTAGCGATCGAGCATCACGTCGCCGACCACCAGCACGCGCGCGGAACCCAGCGCCGGCAATCGGGCGAAGAGCGCGTCGGTATCGGTCATGGCTCCTCGCCCGCCAGCCCGAGCGCGATCTCGACCGCGCCGCACAGCATCTGGCCCAGGACGAGATGCATTTCCTGGATGCGTGCCACGGTCTGCGACGGCACGACCAGGCAGGGATCGGCCAGCCCGCGCAACTGGCCGCCATCGCCGCCGCCCAGCGCCACCGGCATCAAGCCCTGGCTGCGCGCCTGCGACAGCGCCAGCAGCACGTTGCGGCTGCGGCCGGAGGTCGAGATGCCCAGGGCGACATCGCCCGGTCTGCCGAGCGCCTCGATCTGGCGCGCGAAGATCCGCTCGAAGCCGAGATCGTTGCCGACAGCGGTCAGCGTGGCGCCTTCGGCGGTCAGCGCCATCGCCGGCAGCGCGCGCCGGTCGGCGCGATAGCGCACTGAGAACTCGGTGGCGATGTGCTGCGCGTCGGCGGCGCTGCCGCCGTTGCCGAAGATCATCAGCTTGTTGCCGGCGGCGAAGGCGCGGGCGCAGACCTCGACCAGCCGCGCGAAATCCTGCCGCAGCGCCCGCCTGGTCTCGGTCGCGACGAGGAGATGCTCGTCGAACTCCGAGGCCCAGTGGGCGTCGAGGGATCGCAGGCGTTGGCGCAAGGTCGCGTTGGCGTCGTCGGACACGGGTGCGATTGTGAATCAAAGCCGAAACCATATCCACCTTGTCGAAGCGATGGCAGGATGGGCGCCGAATGTCCGCCCGACGCGCCTATCGTTTCGCCGCGCTTGATGACGCCTGGATCCGTGTCGACAGCGACGCGGCGCTCGAGCCCTTTCAGCGGCGGTTTCTGGCGCTCTGGCCGATGGTCGAGGGCGGCGACGCGCCAGCCGACATCGTCGTCGAGGCGATCGGCGACGACATCGACGCCTACCTGTTGCGCCACCCCGCCCTGCCCGACGGCGCGCTGCGCGTCTCCAGCGCGGAGGAGGCGGTCAACCAGATCGTCCCGCCGCTGGTCGCCGAGGTCATCGAGCGCGCGGCCCGCCTGGTTTCGCTGCACGCCGCGGCGGCGCGGGTCGGCGACGGCCTGATCGTGCTGCCGGGCGATTCGATGAGCGGCAAGAGCACCCTGTCGCTGCAGCTCGCCCTGCGCGGCGCGCGCTTTGTCGGCGATGACCGCCTGCTGGTCGGCGACGGCACGACACGGGGTGGAGACGGCGGACCCGCCGGCGTGGCGCTGGGGCTGACGCCCCGCGTGCGCCTGCCGATCCATCCCGCCGCCGGTGCCGACTACATTGCCTTCATCGAGCGGCACATGGCGGTCGAGCACCGAGACGACGACGGCGTCGCCACCATCGCGACGGTCGATCCCGCGAGCATCGGCGGCGCGCCGTTCGGCGAGTTGGCGCCGATCTCGGCCATCGTCGTGCCGCGCCGCGTCGAGGGCGATGAAGCGGCGCTTGACCTGCGGCCGCTGGCGCGCGGCCAGGCGGCGCTGGTGTTGCTGCGCCAGGCGGCGACGCCGGCGGTCGACGCCGCCGAGCTGGTGGGCATGATGAGCGCGCTGGCCGCCGGCGTGCCGTGCTGGTCCCTGACTTTCGGCTCGAGCGCCCGCGCCGCCGACCGCCTGATGCGTCCACTCGGCGGCTGACGCTTGACGGTTGACCGGGAGCCACGCGCGCCCGACAACACGCCATGGCTCTGCTGCGGCGCAATCCCGACATGACCGTCACGACGCTGGAGGACGGCACCTTCGTCGTCGATCCATCGACACAGGCTATCTTCTACCTCGATACGCTGGCGGGCGGCGTGTGGACCGCCCTTGCCGAGCCGATGAGCGCGGCCGACCTCGAAGCGCTGCTGCTCGACGCCTTCCCGGACCGGCCACGCGACACGATAATCGCCGACCTCACGGCTTTGCTGCGGAGCATGACCGAGCGCGGCCTGCTGCTCACGTCGTCGGACTGAGTCGCGCCTCCGCGGGAATACCGTCGCCGCGTCGCACGAGGCCGCGCAGGCGGCGCAGGTTGAGCGCGACGACGGTCGATGGTTCGCGCGCCAGCAGCGCCTCTCGCGTCAACAGGGTTGCCACGCCGCAATCGCGCGGAAAGACCGCCAGCCAGTCGGCGAGCACCCGCGCGAAAACCTGTCCCGCCAGCCCTGTCGGTCGTCGCGCCAGCGCCGGCGGCGCCAATTCCCGCGATAGACCGAGCTCCATCAGCAGCGCGAGCGTCGCGCGCAGCGCCGGCATCAGCGCCGCGCGCGCGCTACGCGCCTCGATCTCGGGCCAGTCGAGCTCACCCCGCCGGCGCGCCAGCAGCCGCGACAGATCGATGGCCTTCGATATGGTCGGCGCGGAAAAGCGATCCTTGGCGATGTTCGAGACCGCGATCAGCAGCGCGTGCTCCGGCGCCGGCGCCAGGAAGGTACCATGCGCGTAGGCCACACGCCGCGCCGCTGCCCGGACATCGTCGGCCGGCAGCCCGACATGCAACGGCCAGGAATCGGCCTCGACATGCAGGTCGATGTTGCACACGCCGTCGGGCGAGAAGAACGGCACGAAGCTGGCGTCCGAGACGAAGCCCCAGCGCCGTCGTCCGTCGGCGGCGAAGCCGTAGCCGCGCTTGCCGAACAGATCGACGACGGCGGCCAGCTGATCGCGGCGCAACAGCACGTCGAGATCGCCGCTGGTCCGCACGACGGGGTCGTCATAGAGCGCATGGGCGTTTGCGAAGCCCTTCAATGCGACGGGTTCGAGCCCCGCCTCGGCCATCAGCCGCATCGCCTCACTCTGCGCCGCATGGGTGAGACGGGCCACTAGCAGCGCTTTGGGAGCCTCGGCTAGATCCACTGTTAGTTGCTTGAGAAGACTCGCCACCCACGCCGGAGACAGCCGCCGCGCCAGTCGTTTGGCGGGTCCCATCAGATCGGCGGCTTCGGGCCCTGTCGCGGGGGCCTGGCCACCCAGCACCGCCGCCCACAGCGCGCGCGCGGCCCCCTCTCTGCCCTCCATCCGCTCCACTCCAGATTCGCCAGCGACGCCCGGGCGACCCGATCAAATGACGCGCCATCGCCCGTATGTTACAGTGGCACCTTAACATACCGACGCCACCGGAGCGGGTTCCGACCCGAGATGTCCAACCTCGTCTTCTGGCTGCTGATCGCGACGGTGGCGATCGCGCCCTTGCCCTTCGCCTCGAACCGGCCGCTGCCCTGGAGCGTGCTGTCGGTGGTCGTGGCGGCGCTCCTGCTGCTGTGGGGTCTCGACCGAGTCCGCGCGGTCCTGAGCCAGGGCGCCATAGTCGTGTTGCGCTCGTCGGCGTCGATCGACGGACCGTCTCAGCCGACGCCAGCGGCGGTGATCATCGACCGCATCGCCCTCATTTTCGCCGTCGCTTTTGGCGCGCTGATCGCCTGGTACTGGTTCCAGATCTCGTCGGTCAGCGCCGGCCTCGCCCACCCGGCCTGGGCCGAGGCGGCACACTCGCTGGGTGAGCCGCTGGCGGGCGCCATCGCGCTCGATCCCGGCGTCGGCGCACAGCAAGCTATGCGGCTGTTGGCCTATGGCGGTGTGTTCTTCCTCGCTTTCGTGCTTTGCCGCGACCGCCAGCGGGCGCGTTGGGCCTTCATCGCGCTGGCGGTGGCGGGCCTGGCCTACGCCGCCTACGGTCTGTTCGCGCTGTTCGCTGGCTACAAGACGGTGCTTGGCATCGTGCCCTCACCCTACTCCCGCAGCGTCACGTCGACCTTCATCAACCGCAATTCCTACGCGACTTATGCCGGGCTCTGCGTCGTCATCGCCATGGGGCCATTGCTGTCGGAACTGCGCCATCTCGTGCGCAGCGGCGCGTCGCCGATCGCGGTGTTGCGTACCGTCTCCGAGGAGGCGACGCCGGTCTTCTACCTCTCGGCGCTGGCCATCGCGATCGGCGTCATGGCGGTAATCCTCACGGGCTCGCGCGCCGGGGTTGCCAGCCTGCTGCTGGGCCTCGCCGTGTTCGCCCTGGGCATGCTGATCGTGCGTGACCTCAGCCTGCGCGCCTTCCTGGTGCTAATCGGTATCGGCGGGCTGTCCATAGCGGCGGTCATGACGATCAGCGGCGGCTTCCTCGCCGAACGCGTCAGCGACGGCATCGAGCACGACGCGCGCTGGGTACTGTTTGAGATCGGCCGCCAGGTCGCCGGCGAGCGGCCGGTGATCGGCCATGGACTAGGCGGCTTCGCGGCGGCGTTCAACGGTGGCCTGCAAGCCTCGCCGGGCTTCGACGCCTATGTCGACTACGCCCACAACTCCTATCTCGAACTCGCCGTCGAGGGCGGCATTCCGGCCCTGCTGCTGAGCCTGGCGCTGGCCGGCATGGCGGTTGGCATTTGTGTCGCGGCCCTGTTTTCTCGCGCGCGCGGCACCAGTTTCGCGATCGCCGCGATCGCCGGGACAGCGCTGGTTGCCGGCCACTCGATGGCCGACTTCTCGCTGCAGATGCCGGCGGTCGCGGTGACCTTCATGCTGATGCTGGGTGTCGCCTCGGCGCAGTCGCTCGCCGCCGCTCGCAACCGGCGCGAGGTCACCGTCGGCGCGGACGAGCCCGCGGCGGCGCCATCGCCCAAGACCCGGCGGCGGCGGCGTAGGGGCTCCTCCCGGCCGATTTCGGCCGACGACTCGGTCACGCCACCGCCGGAGTTCGACCTGCCGTGGACGCGGCCGGGTGCAAGCGTGCCCCGGGAGTTCGTGCAGCCCGCGCCGCAGGTGCCGCTGTCACTGGAGCGCGGTTCCGCGCCACCGAGGGACGCTCAACTCAACATGCCTCGGCGCCGGCCCGACCCGCGCGAGGGGCCGCTGTTGTCGCCGGCGGCCGACCATTGGGGCGACGCCGAAAAGCTGAAGGGGCGGCGCGAGACCGCGTTCACCCGGGACCAAGAGACCGCTGCCGATGGCGGCGCTGGCCCCGAATCCTACAAAGCCGCCTTGGCGCGCTGGCAGAGCCTGCGCCAAGCCGCACCGGCGCCAGGCCCGACGGCGACCACGCCGACACCGGGTCTGCCGACAGCGCACGACGTGCGGACCGCGCCGGGCAGCTCAACGCCACCGGACGATCCGGGGCACACCGTGTCGGCGGAACCACCGCCGATCGTCGACGCCACCGCCCCGCAGCCGCCGATGCCTCCGGCTTGGCCCGGCGAGGCCCGTCGGCCTGGCGGCGAGCAGACGGCGCAGGAAGGCGAGCCAAGCGACACACCTGGCAACGTCGTACGCCTGCCGCTCTCGCGTCGGCCGTAGACCGCCGGCGCGTCATCGCGCACGATGCCGCCCGCCGACGATGCGGGGAAACATCGTGAAGATCACCAGAGTCGAATCCATCCTGCTCGCCATTCCCTACGAGGATCACGGCGGCATCTGGCGCCTGGCCGGCACGCACAAGCAGTTCCAGACCCTGCTGGTACGGATCGACACCGACCAGGGCGTCAGCGGCTGGGGCGAGGTCTTCACCAAGAACGGCGAGCTGGCGCTGAAGGCGATCTTCGACATGCATGTCGCGCCCGCGTTGATCGGCCGCGACGCGACGCAGATCAACGTCATCAAGCGCGACCTCGAACGGCTGCACCACAATTTCGGCCGCGTCGGCCTCCTCGCCTTCTGCGTCTCGGCCGTCGACCTCGCGCTGTGGGACATCCTCGGCAAAGCCGCCGGCCTGCCGCTCTATCGCCTGCTGGGCGGCAGCGCGCGGCACGAGCTGCCGCTCTACGCCAGCATGGTGCGCTACGGCTCTGGTCCCGCCGCGGCCAAAGCGTGCGAGCGCCTGGCGCGCGAGGGCTACGGCGCGCTGAAGCTGCACGAGGTGTTGGTCGAGACCGTCGGCGCCTCACGCCAAGCCATCGGCCCCGACGTGAAGCTGATGCTCGACACCAACTGCCCATGGACCCTGGCCGAGGCCAAGCGCAACGCAAAGCTGATGGAGCCGCATGATCTGCTGTGGCTGGAGGAGCCGACCTGGCCACCGGAGAACGTGCACGCGCTGGCCAAGCTGCGCCGCTCGACCTCGATTCCGATTGCAGCCGGCGAGAACGCCGGCAGCCTCGCCGACTACCGCATCATGTTCGAGGCCGGCGCCGTCGACATCGTGCAGCCCGACATCGCCAAGGCGCACGGCCTCTCCGAAGCGATTCGCATCGCCGCGCTCGCCGACGCCTTTGATGTCCAGTTCATGCCGCACTGCTTCATGATCGGCGCCGGCTACGTCCACACCATCCACCTCGCGGCCGCGCTCGACGTGCCGCTGCTCGAACGGCTGGCGGTCGACCTCGCGGCGGAGCCGATGGGCGAGCTGGTGAAGCCGAGGAACGGCAAGGTCGCGCTGCCGCAAGGCCCGGGGCTGGGCTGCGAGCCTGATGCGGACGCGATCCGGCTGTATCGGGTGGGATAGAGCCGTGACGCGGCGGCGTGAGAGCGCCTGGACTAATGGCATGCCGCTTCGGACCACCAAGCTTCCCGAGACACTCAAGCGCGAAGTCGCAAAGCTCTCTCCCGAAGATCGGTTGATGCTCGCCGACGCGCTCTGGGTGACATCGAGGCCGAACTTGGGATCGCACCGCCCGAGCTCAAGTCAGAGCATCGCGCCATCCTCGAAGCACGCGACGACGAGTTCAACGCCAATCCAGATGCGCCACGCAAGTCGCTGGGCGAAATCCTGGGCAAGTTTGGCTTCAAGCGGTGCGCGGCGCGTCAGCTACACGTCGGCCGCTGAGCGCGATATCGAACAGGCAGTTGCCTCTCTCTTGCGCGAGAATCCCGAAGCGGCAGCTCGTTTGGTGGAACGCCTCCATCTTCTCGAAGCTCGACTCTTGGAAATGCCACTGATGTATCCGAGCATGCTCCGCTCGATGCGTGGCGCTTGGCTGCATCCGTTTCGCCAACGTCAGCCAGACGGCGCTGAACAACAACAAGACGAACTTCACGGCGCTCGATCTGCCACAACCCGATCGACCATCGCTGGCGCTATGCCGAGGTAGTTGGCGGGATCGCAGAGCTTGGCGAGCGCGTCGCGGCCGAGGTGCCTGGTGATGGCGTCGACCTTCACCAATGCGTCGAGCAGAGACGTGCCATGTTGCGCGGCCTCGCGGCAGGCGTCGTAGACGATATCGTGCGCCTGCTGGCGGCCGGTGTGCGGGGCGAGACCCATCATCACCGCCTCGGCAACGATCAGCCCTGACGTGATGTCGAGGTTCCGGCGCATGCGCGTGGCGTCGACGATCAGGCCGCCGAGCATGAACCTCGCCTGATGCAGCGCGCTCGCGGTCGCGAGGCAGGCCTCAGGGATCGCCGCCCACTCGGCGTGCCAGGGGCCGGTGGCGCGTTCGAAATCGGTGACCAGCGCGTCCATCATCAGGCCAGCCTGCTGGCGCGCGATCTTGGCGGCGGCGAGGATCAGCTCGCTGGAGATCGGGTTGCGCTTCTGCGGCATGGTGCTGGACGCGCCACGGCCATGGACGAAAGGCTCGAAGACCTCGCCATACTCGGTCGACATCATGATCATGGTGTCGAGCGCGATCTTGCCCAGGGTGCCGCAGATCAGCGCCAGCGCGTTGACCGCCTCGGCGAAGCCGTCGCGCGCGACGTGCCAGGTGGCCGCCGGCTCGGCGAGATTGAGCTCGCGCGCCAGCTCACGCTGCACGGCGAGGCCCTTCTCGCCAATCGAGGCCAGGGTGCCGGCAGCGCCCGCGAACTCGACGACCTCGACGCGCGGGCGCAGCTGCTTCAGGCGTTCGGCGTGGCGGTCCATCGCCGCCAGCATCACCGCGACCTTGTAGCCGAAGGTCACCGGCAGGGCCTGCTGCAGATGGGTGCGGCCGGCCATCGGCGTGTCGCGGTGCTTGCGCGCGAGGTCGGCCATGATGGCGCGCAGCGCGTCGACGTCGGCGGCGACGATGTCGAGCGCGGCGCGCAGCTGCAGCGCCGTCGCCGTGTCCATGATGTCCTGCGTCGTGGCACCCCAGTGCACGTAGCGCCCGGCCTCGCCGCACATCTTCGAGAGCTGCGCGACGACCGGCAGGATGGGATAGCCGACGTTCTGGGTCTCGCGCTCCAGCCGCTCGAAGTCGAGCTTCGTGGCGTCGGCGGTGCGCGCGATCGCCTCGGCCGCCTCGGCCGGAATCACGCCGGCGCGGCCTTCCGCCTTCGCCAGGGCCACCTCGACCTCGACATAGCGCGCGACCAGCGCGCGATCGTCGAATACCGCGCGCATGGCGGCGGTGCCGAACATGTCGCGAAACAGGATCGACTCGAAAACAGTACTGCCCATGTCGGTGCCTCCCGACCGGGACCTTGCCTCTAGTCGAAGTCCTTCGCCAGCGTCGCGCGGACAGTTTCCGACATCAGCGCCATGTGGCCGTAGCTCTCATGGTTGAAGCCGACCACCACCTCGGTACCTGGAGCGCGGAACCTGGCGATCTGGGCCGCCGTGAATGGGAAATGCACGAACTGCACCGATGAGGCCTTGCCGTCTTCGCGCGTGCGCTCCTGGTCGTCTTCGGCCGCACCCTTCACCGTCTCGCCGGCGAAGCGGATGAACATCTTGTGCTCGATGCCGCCCAGTCCGGCAAGCACGCGGGCGCGGCGCACGGGGTCGTCGATCTCCAGCATCACCGTGGCGGTCAGCTCGTGGCCGTCGGGGATCAGCGGATTGTAGGCTGCGAGTTCGTCGGGCAATTGTTCGGCGCCGCCCTTCTCGATGTAGAGCATCTCCTGCACCTGGTGCAGCATGGTGTCGAAGCTCTCGAAGTAGAAGGTCGCGAAGGGCCCGACCTCCAGCCGGCGGTTCTTCTTCAGCGCCGAGATCGCCGTGCGCCGCTGGGCGCGCACTTTCATGTACTCGGGCAGCGGCAGGATGTCGGCCGCGGTGATCTTGCGCATGACGAGCCTCAATTGGCGAGACCGTACGCCTTGGCGAACAGCTCGATCGGATGGTGCGCCTTCGACGGCTTGGGCGGCTCGTCCTCGGCGGCGAGCTGCATCACCTGCAGCAGATGATCGGCCGCCAGCGGACACTCCGAGGCGACGAAGGGCGTGTTGTTGCGCAGCGCCTGCTGCGCGGCGGGGCGTCCAACCTTCACGGCGACGTCGAAATTCTCGGTGCGCGAGCCCCAGATGCCGCCGTGACCGGAGCAGCGTTCGATCACCGCGACGCGCGTCTTGGGCACCAGCCGCAGCATCTCCGCCGCCTTGGCACCCATGTTCTGCGCCCGGGCATGGCAGGCCAGATGAACGGTGACGCCGCCTTCCAGCGTCTCCAGTCCGGGCGCGAGGCCGTCCTTCTTGGCGATGTCGACGACGTACTCGCTGATATCGAAGGTCGCCTGCGACAAACGCTTGACGTTGGCGTCGGCGGGCAGGATCAGCGGCCACTCGAACTTCAGCATCAACGCGCATGATGGTGTAAGCGCGATGACGTCGTAGCCCTTGTCGACCCAGCTCAGCAGCTCGGCGGAGACCTTGCGTGATGCCGCAGCCACCGCCTCGAGGTCGCCAAGCTCGAGCTTGGGCATGCCGCAGCACGCGGGGTGCACTACTTCGGTCTCGACGCCCAGCTTGGCCAGCACGGCGCGCGAGGCCTGGCCGATATCGGTGTTGTTGAAGTTCACGAAGCAGGTCGCGTAGAGCACAGCCTTGCGCTTGCCGAAGGCCGGCGCCTCGCGATTGATCTCGACCGTCTCGCGCCGGGCGCGGTTGAGCATCGTCTCGTCGGCGTAGCGTGGCAGGCGCGCGCCGTGGTGGATGCCCGCGACCTTCTCCAGCACTCGGCGCACGCCGGTATTCTTCTCGTCCGTCGCCCAGTTGGCGACGCCCGACACGATGTTGGCCAGCTTGCCGTTGCGGTCGGTCTCGGCGAGCTGGCGCTCCACGAACGGCGCGCCGCCCTTCTTCTTCGCCTCGACGGCGCGGTGGCGCAGCATCAGGTGCGGGAAGTCCAGCGCCCATTCGTGCGGCGGCACATAGGGGCACTTGGTCATGAAGCACAGATCGCACAGCGTGCAGGCCTCGACGACCCGGCCGAAATCCTCCGGCTTCACGCCATCGAGCTCGCCGGTCGGCCCGTTGTCGACAAGGTCGAACAGCCGCGGGAACGAGTCGCAGAGATTGAAGCAACGGCGGCAGCCGTGACAGATATCGAAGACGCGCTCCATCTCCTTGTGGAGCTTCGCCTCATCCCAGAAATCGGCGTCCTGCCAACCGAGCGGATGCCGGGTCGGCGCTTCGAGGCTGCCCTCGCGCATCGAACCTCCGTACGCGACGCAAACAGCCGGCTGATGCCGGCGCTCGAACAAACGCGACGGGAGCCGGTCGGGCTCCCGTCGTCCACGCGCTGACTACGACAGGGTGTCGAGCGCCTTCTGGAAGCGGCCGGCGTGGCTCTTCTCGGCCTTGGCGAGCGTCTCGAACCAGTCGGCGATCTCACCGAAGCCCTCTTCGCGCGCGGTGCGCGCCATGCCCGGGTACATGTCGGTGTACTCGTGCGTCTCACCGGCGATGGCGGCCTTCAGGTTGGCACCAGTCTCGCCGATCGGCAGGCCGGTGGCCGGATCGCCGACAGCTTCGAGGAACTCCAGGTGGCCGTGGGCGTGGCCGGTCTCGCCTTCCGCCGTCGAGCGGAATACGGCGGCGACGTCGTTGTAGCCTTCGACGTCGGCCTTCTGCGCGAAGTACAGGTAGCGCCGGTTGGCCTGGCTCTCGCCAGCGAACGCCGCCTTCAGGTTGCCCTCGGTCTTCGACCCACCAAGCTTCGCCATGATCCTCTCCCTCGTGCATGCGCCGGCAGGGCGCCGTCCCGCTCGATATAGAAACGGCCGTCGACATGGTCAACGGATTTTAGAATTATTCTAAGTGAAGAACGCCAAGCGGCCCTGATCGCTCCTCACTTGCGGACGCGCACCACCACGTCCACGCGCTCGATGCGCAGACCTTTGGGCGCGGCCGGCAGCTTGGCCAGCACCACCTGTTCGGCCGGGATGTCGACCAGAACGCTGTCGTCCTCGATGAGAAAATGGTGGTGGGCCGAGACGTTAGTATCGAAGTAGATGCGGCCCGGGCCGGCCGAGACCTCGCGCAGCAGGCCGGCGGCAGTGAACTGGTTGAGCGTGTTGTAGACCGTCGCCAACGACACCTTGGCGCCGTCGCGCCGAGCCTGGGCGTGCAGTTGCTCGGCGGTCACGTGGCGGTCCTGGCCATCGCCGAACAGCAGGGTGGCCAAGGCCAGGCGCTGGCGCGTGGGCCTCAGCCCCGCGCTGCGCAGGCGGGCCGGAACGGCGGTCTGGGGCGACACGGTCATCACCTCGTCATATGCCACCACGCGGCGCCGATGCCTAGTGGAGCGGCCGCGAATTGTCGCGGCGCACGCTCGCAAGCCTTTGACCGGCAAGGAATTGCCATTTGCCGTCGCGGTCCTATTTGTTAGAAGCCACAAGGGCCGCGAAACCGACCCGGCGACGATTCCCAGGACAGCGCGAGATCGACGTGGACGTGACCGTTACCCAGAACAGCTACGGCTACGAGGATCTGATCAGGTGCGCCAAGGGCCTGCTTTTCGGCCCGGGCAACGCGCAGCTGCCGCTGCCGCCGATGCTGATGTTCGACCGCATCACCCATATCGACGACAAAGGCGGCAAGTACGGCAAGGGCGAGGTCATCGCCGAGCTCGACGTGAAGCCCGACCTCTGGTTCTTCCCGGTGCATTTCGAGGGCGATCCGGTGATGCCGGGCTGCCTCGGGCTCGACGCGATGTGGCAGATGGTCGGCTTCTTCCTCGGCTGGATGAAGGCCCCGGGCCGCGGCCGTGCCCTGGGTGTCGGCGAGGTCAAGTTCAGCGGCATGGTAACGCCGGCCAACAAGCGTGTAACCTACCGGGTCAGCATGAAGCGCGTGATGCTGCGCAGGCTGGTGCTCGGCATCGCCGACGGCGTCCTCGAGGTCGATGGACAAACCGCGTTCGAGGTCAGCGACATGAAAGTGGGATTGTTCGTCCCGCAGGCTGCGGGTTGAGATGCGCCGCGTCGTCGTCAGCGGCCTGGGCGTCGTCTCGAGCATCGGCAACAACGCCGCCGAGGTCACCGAGAGCCTGAAGGCCGGCCGCTCGGGCGTCGAGTTCGTGCCCGAGTACAAGGAGCGAGGCTTCCGCAGCCAGGTCGCGGGCACGCTCAAGCTCGACGTCGAGAAGCTGGTCGATCGCCGCCTGCGTAGATTCATGGGCGATGGCGCCGCCTTCGCCTGGCTGGCGATGAAAGAGGCCATCGCCGACGCCGGGCTGGACGAGGCGACGGTCAAGTCGGAGCGCACGGCGCTGATCGCCGGCTCGGGCGGTCCCAGCACCAAGGCGATCGTCGACGCCGCCGACACGGCGCGCGAGAAGGGGCCCAAGCGCGTCGGCCCATTCGTCGTGCCCAAGGCGATGTCGAGCACCGTCTCGGCCAATCTCGGCACCGCCTTCGGCGTGCGCGGCCCGAGCTATTCGATCAGCTCGGCCTGCTCGACCTCGGCGCACTGCATCGGCAACGCCTACGAGACCATCCTGCTGGGCAAGGCCGATGTCGCCTTCGCCGGCGGCGGCGAGGAGCTCGATTGGCGCCTGTCGGTGCTGTTCGACGCCATGCCGGCGATGTCGGCGGGATTCAACGACCAGCCGACGCGCGCGTCGCGCGCCTATGACAAGGACCGCGACGGCTTCGTGATATCCGGCGGCGGCGGCATCGTCGTGCTGGAAGATTACGAACGCGCCCGCGCTCGCGGCGCGAAGATCTACGGCGAGATCGTCGGCTACGGCGCCACCGCCGATGGCGCCGACATGGTGGCGCCCTCGGGCGAAGGCGCGGTGCGCTGCATGCGCATGGCGCTGGGCGGCTCGGGCCATAACCGGCCGGTCGACTACATCAACACGCACGGCACCAGCACGCCGGTGGGCGACATCACCGAGCTCGACGCTATCCGCGAGGTCTTCAAGGACCGCCTGCCGACGGTGAGCTCGACCAAGTCGATGACCGGCCATAGCCAGGGCGCCACCGGCGCGCACGAGGCGATCTACACGCTCTTGATGCTGCACCACGATTTCATCGCGCCGTCGATCAACATCGACAACATCGACCCTGGCGCCGCCGACTATCCGATCGCGCGCGGCCGTGTCGACGACGCCGGCCTCGAGCGCGTGATGTCCAACAGCTTCGGCTTTGGCGGCACCAACGCGGTGCTGCTGTTCCAGAGGGTCGGCGCATGAGCCCCGATTCCGTAAGCGGTCCGTCGGCCTCCGACGCCGCCAGCCGGGCTTCGGGCCTGATGACTGGCCGTCGCGGCCTGATCATGGGCGTGGCCAACGACCGCTCGATCGCCTGGGGCATCGCCAAGGCCTGCCACGCCGCCGGCGCCGAGCTCGCCTTCACGTATCAGGGCGACGTCTTCGGCCAGCGGGTGAAGCCGCTGGTCGGCAAGCTGGGCGCCAAGCTGGTGCTACCCGCCGATGTCGAGGACGATGCCAGCCTCGATCAGCTGTTCGACACCCTGAAGAAGGAATGGGGCCGCCTCGACTTCGTGGTGCACGCCATCGCCTATTCCGACAAGGAAGAGCTCAAGGGCCGTTACGTCGACACCAGCCGCGCCAATTTCCAGCGCAGTCTCACGATCTCGTGCTTCTCGCTCACCGACCTGGCGCGCCGCGCCCAGCCGCTGATGACCAATGGCGGCAGCCTGATCACGCTGACCTATAGCGGCGCGCGGCATGTGATGCCGAGCTACAACGTTATGGGCGTCGCCAAGGCCGCGCTCGAAGCCAGCGTGCGCTACCTCGCCGCCGACCTCGGCCCGCACAACATCCGCGTCAACGCCATTTCCGCCGGCCCGATGCGCACGCTCGCCGCCGCGGTGATCGGCGATGGCCGTTACGTGTACCGCACGACACGCGAGGTGGCGCCGCTTCGCCGCAATATCGACCAGGCCGATGTCGGCGGCGCCGCGCTCTATCTGTTATCGGATCTGTCGGCCGGGGTCACCGGCGAGGTCCACCATGTCGATGCCGGCTACCACGTAATGGGCATGGCGCCGCCATCCGCCTCTGGCGGCGGCGGCGACGAGTAGACCACGACTAGGGACTGCGGGGCCGGCCGGAGCGACCCGGGACGTGCCGAAGTGAGCGACAGCGAGACGACGATGCCGGCGCGATCCGCACCGGTGGCGGCCCAGGCGGCGGCCGCCGCGCGGCGTTCGCGGCCCAGCTTCGAGGAGGCGACGTCCTTCCTCGAGGGGCGCGGCGGCGTGCGCATGCGCTCGCTGGTGCAGATCCGCTGGATCGCCGTCGCCGGCCAGGCGGTGACCGCCGCGATCGTCGCCTGGGGCCTCGAGTTCAAGCTGCCGGAGCTTTGGGTGTTCGGCGCCATCGGCATGTCGGCGCTGCTCAACCTGATCTTCGAGATCAGCCGGCCCACCAGCACCCAGCTGCGCGACCGCGAGGCCGCCGTCTTCCTCGGCTTCGACGTGCTGCAGCTCACCTTGCTGCTCTATCTCACCGGCGGCATCTCCAATCCCTTCGTGCTGCTGCTGCTGGCGCCGGTCGCGGTCGCCGGCTCGAACCTGTCGCGCGGTAGCGTCATGATGCTCACCGGGCTCGCCGTGCTGTGCGCCGGGCTGGTCACGCTGGTTCATCTGCCGTTGCCCTGGGACGGCCCGCCGCCCGTGCTGCCGCCGATCTTCGTCGCTGCGCTGTGGCTGGCGGTGACTCTCTCCATCGTGCTGATCGCCCTCTACACATGGCGGCTGGCCGACGAGAGCCGGCGCATGGGCGACGCGCTCGCCGCCGTCGCCGCCACCCTCGCGCACGAGCAGCGCATCTCCGCCCTGGGCGCGTTGGCGGCGGCGGCGGCGCACGAATTGGGCAGCCCGCTGGCGACTATCTCCGTGGTCAGCCGCGAGATGCAGCGCGAGGTCGAGATCGACGATCCCCTGCGCGAGGATGTCGACCTGCTGGTCGACCAGGCCGAGCGCTGCCGCGCGATCCTCGCGCGGTTGAGCGTCGATCCTGTGGGCGATGTGTCCGACGCCTATACCGTCGTACCGGTTCCGGCGCTGGTGGAGGCGGCCGCCGAGCCCTGGAACGATGGTCGCGTCGAGATCACCTTCGCGGCGACGCCGGCGGCGCCCTCCGCCCCGGGCGCGGCGCCGGTCATGGTGCGCGGCCCCGAGTTTCTGCAGGGCGTTGGCAATCTGGTGCAAAACGCCTGCGGTTTCGCGCAGTCGACGGTGCTGATCACCACGCGCTGGACGGCGGCCTGGGTCGAGATCGCCGTCGAGGACGACGGGCCGGGCTTCCCCGAGACCTTGCTGGACGAGCTGGGCGCCCCATTTATCTCCACGCGGGACGGTACCGACGGCCACATGGGTTTGGGCGCGTTCATCGCCAAGACCTTGTTGGAGCGTACAGGAGCCGTCGTGCACTTCGACAACCGCCCGCTGTCCGCCGGCGGCGGCGCCCGGGTCACGGCGCGCTGGAAGAACCCGGTGTTCCGGTCTATTTAGGGCCTACGGACGTTCGCCCGACAGCGGCGTCCGAAGGCGTATCAGGGGACGAATCGTGGCCAACCGCGACGACAAGGCAGGCGCGACCGCATCAGCGGCGGATGCCGGCGACGATACAGAGCGCAGCCTGCTGATCGCCGACGACGATCAGGCGTTTCGCGCCCGTCTGGCCCGCGCCATGGAGCTGCGCGGTTACGTGGTGACCGCGGTGGGCTCGGTCGCCGAGGCTCTGGCGCAGTTGGCCGCGCCGCCGGCTTACGCGGTGATCGATCTGCGGCTGGGCGACGGCAACGGGCTCGAGATCGTCGGCCCGCTACGCAAGGCGCGCCCCGACATGCGCATCGTCGTGCTGACCGGTTACGGCAACATCGCGACGGCCGTCGCGGCGGTGAAGGAAGGCGCGGTCGACTATCTGTCGAAGCCGGCCGACGCCGACGCTATCGAGCAGGCGCTGATGGCCCACGGCAAGAAGCTGCCGCCACCACCCTCCAATCCGATGTCGGCCGATCGTGTACGCTGGGAGCATATCCAGCGCGTCTTCGAGCAATGTGATCGGAACGTCTCGGAGACCGCGCGACGGCTCAACATGCATCGCCGCACGCTGCAGCGCATCCTTGGCAAGCACGCGCCGCGCGAACAGTAGCTTCGCGGCCTCGACATCTCACTGGCCATTTTCGCGACGCCGGCGCGGACGCCCTGGCAGCCTCAAAGATCAGCTTTGGCTAAGCGGCGTCGGATTCGGGGGCTTCGGTCCAGGATCGGACAACGGCGTGCGCGGCGTCGACGATCGACCTGACGGCAGCTTGGCCAGGGCTCGATCGATCTTCTCCTGCTCGTCCAGGCAGCTCGCATCCGAGGCGACAGCTCTTGGCGCGCCGCCATCGAGCAGAAATGAAGTCGGCTGGTCGGCCGGCTCGACGACCACGGCACCGATCTCGACGTCGACCGGGAAGCCCAATGCCAGCTGACCGGCAGCGCTCTCAGTCTCGAAGACAATCGCCGGGGCGCTGCCGGGCAGCAGGTTCGCGGGCGCGATCGATTGATTACGGTCGCGACCAGTCAGAATGCCGCGCTGCAGCCAGCGATTGGGCGGTGTGCCGAGCAATTCAAGAACGCGGCCGTTGACCTCGATGAAGGGTCCGAAAGGCTGTTGCGTTCCCACAACGCGTTGCTCGGTTGAGCCAAGCAGAATGACACGCAGCCGGCCGGCTGGCACCGCGGCCTTGAAGCCGCGCACCTGCAGCAGCGAGTCGCCTGTCAGGACGTAGCCATCGTCGTAGCGCTCACCGCGCGGACCGCCGGTCAGCCGGGGATCACCCGGCACGATCGGGATGGCGCCGGCCGAGGGCCGCACGCCGCGCGGCAGGAAGTCGAAGACCACCGATCCCGCCGGCACGTCCCAACGCTTCACGCCCAAGGCGTTGATGATATAGGCAGAGCAGACGTTGCTCTTGCCGATGCGCGCCACGTCGCTCGCCGGCGACGTCGCGATAGACGCGGTGCCAACAGCCTGGCGGCCGGTCTGACAGTCGCCGCGCCGGCACCGTTCGTCGATCGCCTCCAGCAGGCGAATCGTCCGAGCGCTCGCCTGCGCGCGATCGCCGAAGGTCGGCCTCTGCTCGCCGCGGATGTAGTCGTCGGCACGCTTGCGCCAGTCGGCATCGTTGCGCGCGGCACGTTCGACGATATCGCGGATCTCGCGACTGTCCGGGTCGAGCGTGGCGGTAGCTAGCTGCTGGGATTGTGCTGCGGTGCCGAAGGCAACGACTAGGGCTGTTCCCCGTCAGGGCTCATAGGACAGATTGAGGTGTTTGCGTAGCGGAGTGCTTTCGGCTCATCGTCACCGTTGAGAGGGACGAGGATGAGACCGATGAAGCAGCCGTCGCCGAATGGCACGGCGG
>Ga0194124_10000463_pt1 | contig 61462 bp, 48 predicted proteins | sample TA2KigCas0mmetaG_FD_148605 | JGI IMG/M metagenome (GOLD analysis project Ga0194124, IMG submission 148605) | Freshwater microbial communities from Lake Tanganyika, Tanzania - TA2015031 Kigoma Deep Cast 0m | ecosystem: Environmental > Aquatic > Freshwater > Lake | place: Tanzania: Lake...
TATTGAATGTTTCCTTTCTTTGATTTATGGTGAAAATGTCCAGAGAATACTTGTTTAAATTTTTTAAAGATAGCAGGATCCATACCATGATCCATTGTCATACCAGGAGTAACTAAAAATCCATTTAACTCCAAATGACCCATAACAATTTCAGCACTAGTATCATTAATCCAGGTCATTGTCTCTTCCATGTTAGAAGAATTAATCCACGGAAGCATAAGAATATTAGTGCCATCAATACTGACTGTCTCTGGGCGAGAATAGATTTCAATGTTACTGAAGTCTTTGAGCAGCAAATCAGGTGAGTTAATCTCGTTTGTATTCTTATAGTAAGTGCAATGATTGCCAAGAATCATGTGAACGAAGATACCCATGTCTTCAAGGCGTTGAAAATAATGTTGACGCACCCTGCTCCAAACATTAAAATCAATCCCCTTACGATTATCAAACGTATCACCAAGATCAATAATAGTTCTGATTCCGTGTTTTTCGAGAGTGGGGAAGAAGATGTCGTCGTAGAATTTTTTGAAGTATTCCCAAAACGCAACACTGCCTTTTCTCCCATCTAAATGTTGGTCTGTAATCAATGCTACTGTCATCGTTTAGATCTCATCTCAAGTGTTTCTTTGATACTATTCATATCAGAATAACTGCTATTATAACCAGCCATGTCACCACTGTAACTGTCTGTATATAATACCTCATCAAATCCTGATTTTTCTAAGATTTTAGCTTTAATTTCTAATTGTTTTTTTTCTTTAGAAATACGGCGAAGAAAAGCAAAGTAAATAATTTGAGTAAAATAAGCAAAAGGATTAGTTGATTTACTCGGATCAAAGTTGTGAATGTATTGTAAACAATTTTCAATACCATCACATATCATGTCTTCCCTAAACATGTAGTTAACAAAGTTTGGTTTATATGATAGATGAGTAGCAATCTTAAGAAAACACTCCCCAATATAAGGTGGCACACGAGGTTTTGATTTTCCCTCTTGCTCCGCCAAAAGGATTTGTTTGCGATAAATCATTAACGCATCAAGAAAATCTCTATTGTTAACGTAATTTTCTGTTTTCCTTTTTGCCATTTTGCTAATATCCTTTGTGCATATTGTAACACAAAATTATGGAGTTTGCAAGGGGCTTGACAACCCCGTATAATCCGTGTATAATTAGCGATGTCGCGCTTCAAAGATATATTAGCTTTTATTAAATATATCTTCTAAAGACTTACGAGCTTCTTTAATTGATGCTAGATAACCTTTTTGATTTTTAACATCTACTTTGGTAGATGCATCATTTCCGTTTTCTTTTAGTAAAGCTCTTTCATAAAATTTTTGAATTTTAGAATCTAATTCAGTAATTGTTATAATGTGGTCTTTTTTTATAACAAACATTTCGTCATAGGTTGCTGCTATCCAAGTTTCAAAAGTAAAACCTTTGACCGCTGATCTACCTCGTTTCATTTCAACGGTATTTACTAATCGAGGATTTTCAATAATTAAAACATCTTCGTCTGCATCGTACGAAACTTTAGCTACTATTTCTTCACCTGACATTAATTTAATTGATGCATAGAATTCTTCTTCCATAATTATCCTATGTTAATTTTTATAATTTCATACTTAAAATTTTCTTCTTGATAAATTTTAATTCTTTCTTCTAAATGTTTTAGAGTATAATTTTTATGGGGTTTTTCTGAGATATCATCAGCAATGTCATAAAGAGTTGCTAATTCTTTTCCTTCTCCTTTACGGAGGACTCTGCCAATAGATTGTAAATTTCTTACTCTTGATTTAGATGGAGAGGCAAACACAATGTTGTGTAGATTTTTAATGTTGATGCCAGTGCTAAATGTACCGTAAGAAGCAATGATAACAGCGTTTTTTTCTCGCTCAGTAATACTTCTAATTTCTTCTCTTTCTTCGGTATCCACTCCACCGTAAACAAAAAATACCTTTCGGTCTTTTCCTATGCTATTATTTATGCTCTCGTATAATGGCATACCATGACGCTCAACATAGTTGAATAGCACTAGAGTATTTCCTTTTAAATCTTTTACAAGATTTTTAATTAAGTTATTTCTTTTTTTATGTGCAACTAAGTAATCAATCTCTTCTTGATATGAAAAAAACATCTGAGGTTCGTGTTTAAGAAGAAGAATTTTAATTTGAAATTCTGATAAGTGTCCTTCTTTAATTAACTTATCTGTTTTAGTTACTTGAGCACAAGGTCCAAACAATCCTTCAAGCACCCATTTGTGAGTAGCAGATCCATCAAGTGTGCCAGTAAATCCAAACCGATACTTAGCTTGATGTAACTTAGTCATAATGCCAGTTAAAGATTTTGATTTAAACTGGTGTGCTTCATCGCCAATTACACAATCAAAATCATCAAAGTATCTTTTGGGAAACTTATAGATGGATTGCCAAGTAGAAATAACAACATGTTTATCGGTATTTTTATCTTTACCTCCATAGATTTTGTGGCAATACTCTTCCACATTCCAACCATAATCTGCAAAGTCAGAATACATTTGCTCTACCAAAGATGTCGTAGGCACGATAATAAGAATACGTTTATTGTTGCTGACATAATATCTAACAAGAGAATAAATCATCAAAGATTTCCCAGATGCTGTAGGAGACAACAAAAGTTTTCTGTGATTTTTTAATGCTTCGTAAACTGCTTTATATTGATAATCTCTTGGTTTATGTTTAACGCAAATTTTATTCATAAAGTATTTGACACCTTCTAAAGATATCAGCAAGTCTTTGTCGTCTACATGACCATAAAATTTATTGTCCTCAAAAGATAATTGGTAGTTTTTAAAAGATGCCCATTCTCTTAAATGGTCTGTGAGACCACAATATAATTCTCCAGTGCCAGGAGAATACAAACGAATTTTTCCATCCCACATTTTGTTACGATAGAGTGGCATGAATTTAGCGTTAGGAACATCAAACGTAAAATAGTCTGATAACTCCATGTGTATTCCTGGCTCGGTAGTTATTTGCAGGAATACTTCATTCTTCTTTTTTACTACCAATTTCATTAGGTGCTACCATTAATAAATTTCTCCCACTCGATAGCGTTTTTAATTTGGAAACTTCTATTGGATATCATCTTAAGAATATTATCCAAAAAGTAGAGTGCCTTACTAATAAACTCTATCTTCATTTCAATGTTAATCAAATCCTCATCCGCCTCAAGATATACTTTCATCTTCTCGGATGTTTTAATGGATTGTCCAAAAGGTTTTTCTTTATAAACTTCGGGGTCTGCTTCTCCTTGATAGTATTCTCTTTTTTGTTTTAACTTCATACGATACTGGAATTCCAGTGCTGTCTTTTCTGTGGAGAAATCGTTGTAGAAGTTTAAATATTTATTGTGCTGGTAAGGAATGTCTAATGAGATCTGTGCAAGATCTGCTGAGTATTGTTTGTTTTTGAATTGGAAGTCAATCTTTGAATCTTCCTCCCATTCTGATCTAACATGATTAAAGAGTGTTTTCAGGTCATCAAATTTCATAATTTTTTATTTTTCTTATCTCGTAATTCAAATTTTGTATACTTAAAAGTTGCATCTGCTGTAAAATAATTTACTTCAGTATCTTCAACATCAAATCTTACTTCGGTTAGTGATATTGGAAAAAGATTTTCAAATGATACATATGCAGCAATTTTATTATTACTATTTGTAATTTCTAATCTTCCATTAGAAGTTTGTAATTCTTTGTGTGCATGTTCTTCATACAATCCAAATTCTTTTATCCAATTTTGAATAGACATATAATTTTTTAATTCTTCATCAATAATAAATGTGAGATTTAAATCTCCAGTCTGTATGCCACCAGCACCTGCTAATGGGATAGATCTAAATCTGGTTGGGACATCAATTGAAGGTAAATTGATATCGGGTATATTTGCACGTTGGCAAAAGAAATCTACTCCTGGAAATAAATCCAAGTCCATTTTAAATCCTGTAGGAGCAAGAAAATTTCTATTTTTTGGTTGCTCCGAATACCACTTAGACTGTGCCATAGTGTTTTATTTTTATTTAGGTGCATAAAAAAAGACCCCCTTTTGGGGGGTCTCCATAACTATCAAACTGAATCAGTTGATGTTGGTGATTTGTACTCTTCTGTAGTACTGGTTGCTGTTAGCATTCATTGCCTCGCCAGCAGGTGCTGAACCATAGTTACCATCAGTAGTAACGAATGGGTTGGCGACCATACCGTAGCGAGTCTTGAATCCAATCTTAGGCTGGAAGGTGTCTTGACCAATGCTACGAACCATTTGGAGAGGAACGTATGGGCAATAGAATAGACCAGCATCATAAGGTGAGGTGCCCTTATAACCCATTACATAGTAGTGCTTAGAAGCAGTGCTTTGGGTGTAGGAAGGACCACCGAATGGATCGATGTAAACCTTAACGCGACCGTTGAGGGTGCCAGCGAATACGTTACCAGTGTCATCAACATTCATTGAAGTGCTGAGAGCAGGAGCGTAATCGAGAGCGCCAGTTAGGTTGAGAGCTGAAGCAACGTCTGCTGAGCAGATGATGAAGTTGCCCTTACCTCTACGGGTTTCCTGAGCGATAGCATTAGCGTCGCGGTCAATCTGGAATAGAAGACCCTTAAACTTCTCTGCCATCCAACGACCGTTGGAGTCAACATCGAGGTCGAATACGCCAGGAGTTGCAACATTGTGCTGAGCACCTTTCTTAGCAACGAAATAAACTGTGCGGATGATTTCACGGTTGATTTCAGCAAGAATCTCTGAAGAGAGAATGTTAGCAAGCTCTTGCTCAGCATCAAGACCGTGAATTGCCTTAAGGTCTTGTGCAAGCTCTAGAGTGTATTCAGCTTTGAGAGCGCGTGACTTGGCAGTAACCGAAGTCTTCTCGATGCTGAATGCCATCTCACGGAAGAGATAACCAGCTTCACCGAGTTGCTCTGACTCTGCACGAGTCATCTTTGATCCACGCTCATAGGTGCCAGGAGTGCTGTCATTAAGAACTGCAGGGTTGTTACCCTCCATATCTCCACCCGAACCTGCTTGGTTACGGACGTTGTAATCGCCCTTAGCAGCATCGTAGCCACCAGAGAAACCTGCATCAGGCTCGTTGTATAGCGCCTCTTCGCCACCCTGATTCTCATACTTCGCTTTCATTGCGAAGATAAGACCAGTAGGACCGCTCATTGGTTGTACACCACAGATGTCGTAAGCAACGAGGTTAGGCATTGCACGACGAATTAGGCTGATGAGCACAGGATCGAAACCAGCGATAGCGCCAGTCGATGCAGCTGCACCAGTCATATTAGTTGCGCCAGCGAAGTTTACTGCAACTTCGTTAAGCACACCGCGCTCTTCGCGCATAAATTTTTCTTGATTTTCTAACAGGACAGCGGTGACAGCCTTTCTGTGAGCATCAGAAATCTCGGTGACTCCTGAATGATTGAGAACGGGTGCCCACTTTTCCTGTAACATTTCTGCGTTAAACATTTTTAACTCCGTTTGGATGTTTGGAAAAATTGGGGTTATGATTTATATCAAGTCCAGCGAGCGATTGCTGCCATATAGGCTTGCATTTGAGGTGACACTTCTTGTCCCTCACCCGCTACTGGTGTTTCATCAACTACTTCTTTAGCTACAGATTTAGGGAAATATGATTCCTTAAGAGTGACAAGTTTCTCACGGAAGTTTTCTTCCGAAATAAACTCTACACCTTCTGCTAATGAAGCTAGTTTTTCTTTCTGAGTATCAGCGAGACCCTCAGAAATTTGATTTAGGATTACGGTCTTGTTGAAACCAGCAAGACGATTATTTAATTCAATGTTGCGCTCAATCTGTTCGTTTAGGCGCTGCTCCATTTCACAAAGCTCGGTATTCATTCCTTCGACAAGATCAACTTTGTCGTCGGGAATATCGAGGTAATTTTCTTCAAAGACTGTTTTGAGACCCTTCATGAAATTCTCAGCAATTTCAAGCTTGAGACCTGTATCAATAGCAACTACGTTTTCTTCTAACCAATTTTGGATAGCGTAGTTAAGGGTTTCGTCTACCTTCTCAGCAAGTGAAGTTTTGATTGCTTCAACTTCTTCTGCTAGTTTAGTAGAATATTGTGCTTGAATGAAGGAAACTTGCTCATTGATTTTTGCCTTAACGGCAGCTTCAAAGATTGTTTTTGCTTTTTCTTTGAAAGTATCAGTGATTGTTTCTCCTTCTACAAGGGCTTCGATGTCATCATCAGATGAATAATCGATTTCTTCCATACCAAACACCTTAGTGTTGTTAGGACCACCAGGAATTTGATAACCAGATGACTTAACTGATGGTGCTGGATCTTGATGATTGTCACGAACTACATGACCATCAGCAACCTTCTTGTTATGTGATGCTGCTTTTGCACCAGGATTGTCTTCACCTTCTGGTTTTTCAAAAGTAGATCCGCCGTCATCTTCTGTTGACTGACCAGGGACAACCGAAGTTGGCACTGTTGGCATGGGATCTCTACCACCCGCTGCGTTTGCATTTACAGCTGTATTTGTTTGACCTGTTACTGGCTTCATATATCCACTAGCAACTGGACTCCCAGGCACAACGGAGCTTCCGACCGATGGCATAGGATCACCATTTTCAGCAATAAATTCTTCAAACTTTTCGTTTAACATATCTGACATCTTTGGTTTCCCCTGTACAGTTATACATTTATATTCTATGATTATTTATTAATTTTATAAATTAAACATGAAGTCCTCAAAGACTTTGAGAGACTTCTCTTCAATATTTTTGCGAGTTGCCTCGGAAATATATCTTTGGTATTTAGCAACTTTTGATTCTTTTAAGATTCCATTATCCCACACCCACTCTTTTCCTTCCATAATTCCATTTACAAAAGCATCTGGTGCAGAAGGATCTGCTACGATATCAGCTGCTGTTGCAAGCATGAAATCATCGCGGACATAATTAGCACCGTTGCGCTCTTCAATAGAACCCATACCTCTTGAAGATACGCCAAGTTTTACTCCTGATTCTAGAAGTGACTTAGCGATGTTTCCCATAGGAGTGGAAAGAATTTGTGCTTTGCCAATAAAGTTGCTTCCTTCTGCTTTGAGTGAAACAATCTTATGTGAAACTCTATCTAGATTTACAGTAGGTCCATCGGGGTGTCCTAACTCACCAAGAGCACGTCCAGCGGCAACATAACTTTCGTTGTATCTCGCTACTTCACGCTCTAAAACGTTAAATGGATATACACGTCCGTTACGATTTTTAATATCCCCTTGAAGGAATACACCTTCAATGTGTAGAATTTTTTTACCGTTTGATTCTTCAATAAGAACTTGTACGTCCTCAATACTCTCGGTAATTAGTTTCATTCTTCTGTACCTTCTTCTGGAGTTTCTTCTTGTGAAACAAAGAAAGACTGTGCTAGAATTTCTTTATATGACTTCATGTTTTCTGCTGCTTTAGCATAAAGATGGTCATTAATTTTATCCATAGCGTCAATCTTATTACCATCTGCGATGGCATTGATGATATCAATAGTGTCCATATAATTTAACTGTTTAATAATTATTTATCAAGAATCACTGCTTGACGATGATGCTTTAGAAGCAGCAGGTGCAGGAGCAGGTGGCGGCATTGCAGATAATTCCAATGCTTTAGCATTCATTTTGTTAGTATGCACTGGGTCGGGTGTAATACCAGCACCAATATCATTCTTCATTTGCTTATTAATTTCTTCATACTGTATGTCTGTCTGCATAAGAATTTGTTTTCTTACATATTCAATTGAATAGTATTTGCCCACAAAAGGATCAATTTTCATTAGAATATCTAAGCGAGTATTCGTTAACTCCGCATCTCTTAACTCGGAGAAATGATTATCGAAGATGAAATCATACTGAATATTTTCTTCCATATCCTCCCAGTCTTCTGGAGTGATAATACCCTTTAAGACTAGTTGAGTCTTAAGCATGTCATGAAATACGCAAGAAAATTTCTTGCGAAGTCTTCCTACAAATTTGTTAAATTTTAATTCATCTCTTAATACTTCTGTAGTCTTACCAAGATTAAAACCTTTGTTGTCATCTGTAAGACGTGAAGGTGGAAGGTTAAGTGAATTGTAAAGTTTCTTACGGAAATACTCTACGTCCTTCAACTCACCTAGATTCTGCCCACCAGGAAGTGTGGTGATTTCTGTGCCTCTGCCGCCTTCACGACGAGGTAACCAAAAATCTTCAAGCATACTCATATGCTTTTTGTCATCACGAATTTCTCCAGTGCTTGCATCATACACAAGTTTATTGCGATAGCGATTCATCACTTCGCGGAGATACTGCTCTGCTTTTACTTTAGGAAGATTACCTACATCAATATAAAAAATTCTTCTTTCTGGTGCGCGTGATAGTCTATAGATAACAAGACTATCTTCAATCATGCGAAGTTGATTGAGTGCTTTGATAGACTTATGAAGATAACTTAAATTCATCTTCTTGTTTAAATCCATCAATCCACAAGGTGCAAATGTAATAGAATCTGCAGCAAATCTTATGCCGCCTTGCATTGGGTCTGGACCACCTGCAAATGAAATGAAACCTTTTGGATTGTAAAGGTAGTATTCTAAATACTCCCCAAAATCATAAGCATCAGCAGTAAGAGAAGATCCATCACCTTTACTCATCATCTGTTGTGATGATTTTTCTCTATCTTGTATTCTCTGCTTTACTTTTTTAATTTTGAGAGGATCGATATATCTTAACTCAGTAATTCCAGCTTTAGGATTTGCATGATCAATTACTTTATGATAGTATGTTCTGCCATCAATATACCAGTTGCGAAATATCTCGTGTGCTTTCTTATCAAAATTTAAAAGTTTTTTAATATATTCAAATTCTTTACGAATTTTATTTTTAATTCCTTCACCAACTTCTAGGTTGGATAACTCGATAGAAACTGCGGATTGGTCTTCATTGCTTACAATTGCTTCATTAACAATTTCATCAACAGCACTATCAACTTCTGGATGTAACGCCATATCACGATAGCGCCTAATGAGATCAAACTCATTACGCGCTACGCCTTCTATATCTACATAATGACCAAAGTAACCACCAGCAACGGTAGCTACTCCATCATCTTGACTAGGTGGTATAGGGGACTGTCCTTTTGGTTTAGAAACAGCCCCATTTATTGAGAAACCAAATAGTTGACTCATGTTTAAATTATTTCACTGATACACTATTTATCACTCAATTTTACCGCCCAATACACCAGCTGCAGTTCCTTTTTCTGCAGTCCAATATTGAATTTGGAATTCAACCGTAAAGTCTTCAATCTGGTCATTGCTATCATAAGCAAGATCAATTTGAGAAATGTTAGTTGGGAAACAACCTTTGAAGAAATATTTTCTTAAGTTGGATCCAGTTGGCGTTTCATCTCTTTCCAACTGAGTTACGGTTAAATCTGCCAAATATCCATTTGCGGCGCCGCCAGCCTCTGGTTTGTAACCAATAGCAGTATTTGCTTCATGCTTATTTATTCCTTCCATCCATTTTTCCATTCCATGACGGATCTCAAAATTTCTATCATTAATAAATGTGGCGGTCCAAGTATCGAATGTTCTATCTCCAGCAATTTTAACTGTCCTTCCTCTAAAAGGAACTTCAATAACGCCTAGATTAGAAGCAGGAAGTGCTGCTGATTTGCAGAGCATGTTAGTCACAGTATTAGTAGGAATTTCAGATCCAAGGATTGTTGGAAAGCTAAATTCTACTAAAAATAAATTATTTCTTACACCTTGTTTTACGGTGCTTAAAAATTGACTTACGCTACTGTTAATAGTCATTGTTTTTTACCTCTTTGTTAAATTTTATAAAATCAAACTTGACCAGTTACTTCAGCGAATGAAACACCCGTCTTAGTAGCAACAAAAGTGATGGTAATATAATTAATCGACCTTGATGGTTTTACATATATTTCAGCCACAAACTCATTTCTGTCAATAACATCTGGTGTGTTATTGGTTTCGTCACAAACAACTAAGAAGTCAGTAACTCCTCTCTTTGCTTTAACTTCTTCCATGTAAGCATTAACTGTAGTGAAGAAAGCGTTTCTAGTTGTTTCGTCATTCAATTCAAATAATACTGTTTTAGCAACAGATCCGACTCTTCTTTCTAGTGCAAGGAATAAACGACGGACGTTGATTCTATCGAAAGCACTTGGAGTTGATAGAGCAGTCTTATCACCAAATAATACAATTCCTTGACCAGGGAATGATGTAATAGGATTAATTCTGTTTTGATATAATTCGTCTCTGTGGGATTTAGATGGTGTATAGGCAAGTTTAATAGCGTTTCTTAAGTTACCTCTTTGTAAACCTGCTGGCGAGAACCAATCTTCTAAAGTTATCGAAGTTTGTACACAAAGACCAGCAACGTCTCCACAGCAAGGAATGTAACGATATACATCGTTATAGCGGTCGTAAATATATTTGTATCCACTATCAAAAACAGCGTATGAAGTACTCGTTAAACTACTAAAATAAGTAATAATTGCATCTTTCTGTGCAGCTGCATCGGAGAGAGCAACAAAATCTCTATATGGAGAAACAAAAGCAACACAATCTTTTCTATTTGCAGCAATAGAAATTGCTTTTAAAGCTTTAGTTTTAGTAGCATTACCAGGAGTAGCACCATAACTAACACTACCACCAGCAAGGATAAAATCAATAGTGATATTTTCAATATCATCAAATTTGCCAAGTGCTGTTTCTAATGCAGCTGTTGACGCTTGATAACCATCTGCACCGCCATCAAGTGATAAATCTACACTACCAGCAGCAACTAATTCATCTGCAAATACATATTTTGATTTTTTGTTAACAACAGTTGGGTAGAAATTTGACTCTCCTTCGCTATTAACTGATGTTGCTACTCTTGAAACAAATAAGAAAGTTTCTAGAAGTGTCCCAGGTATGCCAGTAATCGCACCAGATTCATCAATAACTGCTACGTGGCAAGTATCGGCATTTGCTGGTTTTAATGCGAGCGATGACCATTTTGCTGTGCCGTGATAAGTATCAGAGGCATAAGCAGTAGCAGTTACGCTCCCGTCTACCACCGAAACCTTCAATGAGCTACCCCAGGTACCAGGAGTACGAGCAGCAAATGCAAAAGTTGTAGTTCCTTTTTGTGCTTCAAAATCATCAACTGAAGTAATTAAAGGTGCATTGGGAGTAGTTGTATTATAGTCTGTAACAGCATTCTTGAGATTGGCGTCGGCAACTCTTACTACTTCAAGTTGCCCTCCATATGATAGGAATGTTGCAGCAACATACCAATCTTCAAAGTTGTTATTATTTGGTCTGCCGAACGTGTCAACAAGTTGTTGCTCGCTAGTAATTTTTGTAATTACTCCGACTGGTCCTTTTTCAAAGGCACCAACTATTGCAGCTGTATTTGCTGCGGTAGCTACGGCAACGGAATTGGTTAAATCACGCTCTCTTAATACAATTCCAGGTGATACTTGACCTGCCATGTTTGTCTCCTCGTAGAAGTCATTTTAATCTACAAATATTTAGGAAAATGCTTTTTTCAAACGGGGAAACAATGCATGAGCATTCTACCAATCAGGATACTCTGATAGTTGTGGGTGTTTTCTTTGTCTTCTATTAGTAATTCTTTTGATTGTGCAATCTTTACACTCGTAAGAATATGAAGACGGAAGATATTTCTTGCCCTTACGAATATTATAAAAATCTGTCAACAAATCTTTTGTCTCTCCACATACTCTACATGTTCTTTCTCGAAAAAGTAAATGCTCTAATGAAAATTGATCTTCTATATCCATTAGTATCTCAGCATATATGAAACTTCTGCTGCTACATCTCCATACTCATCAAGGTGCCAGACATCACCACTTTCATCTACAAACTTTACCTCTTCATCCTCAAACCCATCTACAATAAAACCAAACGGTGACATATCCTGTTCGATTTGATTTGCCTGCTCTTCATAGATACGCTTTCTTACATCATTATCTGTCATCTCTCTAAAGTAAGGTTGCACTGCTAACCAAGCAAATAATACAAGACACATTACTAAGTCATCATTATGTCCTTCATCTGCTTCAAAAGATTGATTCTTCTGAATGAATGTTGTAAGCTCACTAATAATTTCGTAGTCAGGAATAAGCAACTTATCATCTTCAATTAATGTTTTAAGATTAGAGCATCCAACTTTTTTAGTTACCTTAGACATCTTCAAACCTAATTGAGATTTGGTGCCAGAAAATCCTTGCCCCACAATCTGCCCAGCACGACCTCTCATCGCACACATCAGAATATTTGGATACTCTAAATCATAATGAAGAATATTTCCCACTTGCTCACCAATATCATTAATTTCAATTAAGATGTATGCCTTGTTGTAATTTTTAGCAACTTGATCTACAATACTCGGAAACAGAATAGGTTTGATTTCATTGTTGCGATACTTTGCAACTACCTTCCATGGCAGAGAAGTAATATCAAATACCACAAATGCTGAGTAATCATTGTTTGTGCCGCGAGACACATCAACAGTTATAATATAATCTCTGTCTTCCTTTACTTTCTCATAGACTTTGAGACCCTTACCATTATCTTGTATGGGGTCATCATAAACCATGGCGCGGAGTTTAGATGCTGAAATAAGAGTATCTACAGATCCCAAAAAGTTACATTCAAATTCTTGCTCAAACTGTCTTTGAGAAGTATTTGCAATTGTTTCTTCTTTCCACTTAGCATCACGACCAGGCACCTGAGACCAATGCACTTCAAGCGGCACATATCCATTCTTACCACGCTCAGCATCATGCCAAAGTTTATAAAACATATTCATACCCTGTGGGGTAGAAATGATAATGACCTTTGTTGTTTTACCAGAAGAAATAGTAGGATACACAGAGGAGAAAAACTGCTCTGAAATATGGTTTGGAATAAACGCAAATTCGTCCAGAAAGATGATGTTAAAAGAGTTTCCTCTGACAGCAGAAGATGATGTAGAAGCAGCAATAATCTTGCTACCATTCTCCAATTCCATCGACCCTTTATTCCATGCCACAATACCCATCTGCATCCACTTGGGAAGATTCTCATATGCCAACTGCAAACGAGAAAGCAATTCTCTTGATGTTTCTGCTTTGTTTGCTAGAATGGCAATCTTCACATTGTCGTTAAACAAAGCATAATGTAACAGATAAGAAATAACAGTTGTTGATTTTCCTGTTTGTCTAGGAAGTTTAGCAATATTAAATCTATGGTTGTGAAAATTATGTATTAATTGTTCTTGGAAGTCCCACATCTTAAATGGCACAAGACCTTCATCCAAAGAAACGATCTTGATATGATTCTTTGTAAAATAAACTGGGTCGTCCTTGCACTTAATAAATTCCTGAACTTGTTTCTTAGTGAAATTTATTGGTGTATTGGCTTTTTTTAAGTTAGGATTGCCAAGATATACTGCATCACTCATTTGTTTTTTCTAAATTTTTCGTAAATACTCCTAATGTATTTAACCTTTTTTTCCACCCGTCACCTTTTGTTGTTCCTTTTGCTGGGTTGATGCATCTGTCATCATTCATTCTTTCGTTATCACAAACTAAACTAGCAAGCTCTGTCTCGTTGCCTTTCTTGGTAGTGCCAGACCAAAAATGCTGACCACCAATCCAGCAAGCCCCGCATTTAGGGCAAGTTTTTGTTTGCATATTCCTTACAGTAAGATTGAAGTATTACTATATATTACAAAAAAATGTTTGTCAAGTAACAAATGTCAGCAATTCCAAGCTCTCAATGATTTGTTAATACGAGAATCTGGATCTCTTGCGGTTTTTTTTGAAGTCAATTTCTTTTTCATACCTTTCATTCTGGCACAGAATGACGCCCTACGGGGATTTCCAACCTTCTTTGAAGGTGCTTTAAGGTCGCTTCCAGGATTCTCACGCTCGTAAGATTTTCTTCCCTTCTCATTTAAACCACCTTCTGAATTCTTACCAGACTTTTTGGTCCAGGCAGCACCCTCTTCTAAAGAAGTTTCGTATGCGTTGAGATGCTCTCGTAACTCGGCAAATGTTTTCATGATTGATATGAAACTGCCACTGCTCTTATGTCATTGTTTGCAGCATAGATTTTTTGAGTAGGCAATTTTCTGATAACTAATGATTGACCAGGAGCTATACTAAAACTTGCTACTGTTGCTGGCGATGCTGCACCATCGGTAATCGTTACTAAGTGAGTTGTGTTAGCACCCTCATGCACGAGACGAACTTCTTGTGCTTCACCAACGGTAGTAGCTGTATTAGCAGTAGTAGGTAATGCTACCTCAGTGCCAAGAATTTTTAATCTCATTGTTTTTTACCATTTATTTTATATTTATTCTTCCTCTATTTTTCCACGCTTTAGCATCTTCTGTAGGTCTGCAGTGCTTCCTAGGAAGATAGCGTTATTAGTAACTGAGGTTGGTCCTTTGTTAGATTCTTCTTTACCAAGATTCTTCATTTTTTGCTGTAGATCAATTAATTTATCAGTCATGTCTGAGACCTGCTTCATAGCGTTTACAGCGACTTCATATGCTCTAGGGTGACCTGACTCCTGAGCAACCTCTAGAGCGCCTTCTACCGCCTCCTGACCCTTAGATATTAGACTGTATAATTGACCTCTGGTATATTCATAATCTTTGCCTGCATCTGGATTTTTTTCCACAGCAGTAATTTCTGTATTTTGAGATACCGTATCGATATCAAAAATTTCTTCCATATTATCTTCAAACTTACTCATAGTAATGTAATTCCTTCATTAAATCCAAAGTCATCTCCAGGCATTAACAACTCATCGTCTAAGTTGTTAATAATACCATCATTATTCTGGTCTGTGAGAGCATCTGGCTCTACTGTATATCTAACTGTTCTTCTATGTTGTTTTAAATCGCCAACAGATTCAAAGACAATTGCCTTACGAATAATTTCTGCATTGGTAACAGGACCATAGAAGTATGTTTTGAGAGTGAAGTCAAGAGTATATGTAATACTCCTTCTTCTCATCATATCATCTTGATAGTCATCTTCGTATGAAATATTATTAAGAATGATGGGCAAATCTTTTTTCTCTTCCATTTCTGGAATAAGATTCACAGTTACCGTAAATGCTGGTTGAAAGTATGGTATAATTTGCTCAAGAATTTGTAGGGCATCGTCTTGAGTTTTTGATAGAATACCTAATTCAAATCCTAGATTATAAGGCACTGGCATATACTGCACCTTTGTGCTAGTGCCAGAATCTTCTTTAAGATACTTTTGAATTGGAGATGTCTTTCTTGCTGAGTCATATGTAATGTCAGTCATCTCAAACGAGAGACGTGGCATTGTGATACTGACCTTACGCTCAGTGTTAGGATCTTGGTCTAAGCGAGCAAGAAACTTACTCTTAGGACCATAGGCAAGAGGCACCTTAAAGCGTTGAATCTCTGCACCAGTATCTGGGTCTGTTTTAATAATTTCGATGTTATTAAAGATGGTGCCAAATGCCTTAACATTCTTTTTAATAATCTCGTGATAAAAATGTCTTCCTAACATTAGAATGAATCCTCCATATCTCCATATTCACCAAATGGATTTCCTTCACTAAAGTCAAGAATCGCATCGGCTTTATCTTCATACCATTTGTTTTCCGCATTATCATAATTATCAATTTCAAAATCAATAGTGGAGAAATTATCCACTATCCATGACGCACCACTATCTTCACCAACTAAAGGTAAGTTTTTCTTTAATACTCCTTTTATATATGTGAGACGTAATTTTCTATTTGCTTGGTCCCAACTAGCAACTGTTGCTCTTGCTACAACTGGAGCACCACCTACAGGAGTAAATGTTTGTGTAACTTCTTCTCCTTCTATGAATACTCCTGTGCCACCAGTTAATTTGAGAATTACTGGAATAGAATTTACTTCCTGTGGCAATTCATCAATTTCTGAAATACCAGTATCAAATTTACTATCAGCATGTTCAAACAACTCACAAGTTAATGCATACACATAGTTTTTACCTAACTGATAGAAAGGCACTTCTCTTTCCACATACTTAATTTCGTATGTATTTTTAGTCATAGGAACATAAATTAAATCACCTTCGTTAGGTCTATTTCTAACAAAAGTAGATTCGTTGAGTGTATTAAAATTAGTCCAACGTCTTTTAGATACAGCTAATGTTACTTCATCTGTAATCTTAAGACCAAACTTAGACATTGCAATAGCACCAGACCCACCAAAACCTTCCACATTAATTAGCATCATTTCAATCATGTATGCTTCTTTAAAGATGTTTAAAACGACATCATTCAAACTACGGTCAATTAGCATTTCCTTTGGCACGTAATAAACATCCATACCAAACAATCGTATCTGCTCATCAACTAGATCTTGCACCAGATTTTGCTCTGATGATATACCGCCAAACTGTGGAAAATGTACGCTCTTCATATTATCCGATTAGGAAGTTAGGTGGTAATTCATACTCTGATTGCATTCTTGCTTCAATGTCTTCTATCTCTGTTTTGCCTTCCTCATACATTTTCTCTCCATTGAGAGATACGCCACCAGGAAGTTGCACCCCATTAAATTTGATTAGATTCTGTCCCCACTGTTTTTTGATTTGAGCAGTGACATAACGCTTGAGGAAACTATCGTTGTATATCTTAGCGTGGTCATTTGGATTGAGTGCTCTATAGCATTCAATAACAATCCATCTATCCTTTGCAATATATTTTGGATCGTAGTCAATATACAAACGATTCTGTCGTTTTGTGTATCTCAACTGAATCATAGATCCAGTATTTAAAACCATATCAAGCGTCTCAAGATATGATTTGGTCATGTAGTAGTTTAAAATATCTAATGACCCAAATGCATATAAATCATTAAGAAACATCTGATATTCAATACCAAATAAGTCACCACGAATAGTAGAAGAAACAAATGAAAATAATCTTTCTACACCGATTACGTGATCGGGTACTTCTAGATAATTGTTACGCTCTTCCCAAGAGTCATTGTTAGGAGCAGTTGTAGTTGTATTACTTGTTTGGAATCTATTTACATCTGCTTGAGTAAATTTGTGCTTGAGAAACATTTTCTCAACACCATCAAAATGTCTATCATTAAAATACTGCAAAGACATATCAATGATGTCTTCAATTTGGTCATCATCGACATTGATTTCTAAAATTGGAGCTCCCAGTCTACGGAGGCAAAAATCTTTCAACTCCTCTCGTGTTGCTGGTTGAGATTTGGACATGAATATACAGAGACCCTTCTTATGTATTTATTATTTTTCTAATACGAATATCTGTAATCCATTCCAAAAACTATTCACATCTTCAACGACTGTTGTTAAAATTTTTCTATCAAACAATACTTTCAATTTATTTTGTTGTATAAAATTGTAACTTGAATACACAACTCCATCAAAGTTGGCATCATCTAATACCAAAATAAATTTGTCATCCAACAATGGCAACATATGATTCAATGATTCTAATTGACCTTCTGGCGAATGGTCTGAGTCATAGAAAATTACATTTGGTTTATGACCATTGAAATCTTCTGCTGATAAATCAGTAACTGACTTCTCGATAAAAGTATCAGAATCTTTTGCTAAGTGTTTCCAATTATATTTAAATTCTTCCTTTGGTGATTGATATTCTTTCCAGGGCACGTAATCCATCATTGGTTTAACATTCTCTGAAAAGTTATCAACGGCAAAGGATACGATATTATTATCTTCTGTGGCAGCAAAAAATGTGCTACCCATAAAACTGCCAGTTTCTAGGTAAGTTACATCTTCATTATCACACAAACTATTTAAGAAATGTTTTACTAAATCAGATGATAGTCCTTGAATTTTTTTAAATTTATATTTTGAATCTTTTAGATATGCTTTGTCGATAGCATTTAAACAAATAGAAACTAATCTATCTGTGTATTCTGTATGTGATTTTTTGAAATAAGTATTGACTACTGCTTCACAATAATTGCAATCCCAACAATCAAACTTACAAGTTTTAATTTTTTCTCTCCACAAATCAATTGGTTTTTCTTTTAATTCAATATTGTCGGAATACTTTTTAAATTGTGGAAACATGTATTCAACATCTTTAGACCATCGATGAATTAAATCCATCGATTCTTCTAGTCTAGTAGCTGATTCTCTGCCATGTAATTTAAATACATCTATTCCTAAATTTAAAAATTCTTCCCAGTCTGCTTTCCACGGTGGAAGATTGGCAGCTTTAAGTGAAGTTGCAGAATCTTCTAAATCCCACTTAGAACAAGAAACTCTGCTGATGGGATTATTAAAATATTGCGACTCTGGAAATTGTCTAGTGCTATTATAATGATAGTGCTCTGGCATGATAGGACATCCACCCCAACAACCTTCATTAACTAGTAATGAAATCTTTACTGGTTTACCTATAGAAGCACAATAATCTTTAGCTTCTTTAATGCGAATTAAAGAATCTCTATCTCTCATCAAATCTCTATCGAGATTGATGTATTGAAATCCTGCTTTTGCTAAGGATACAACCTCATTAGGTCTAGTAACTTCCCTCAAGATAGTATTTTTTACATATAAATCTGGAAATTCTTTTTGAATTTGTCCAGTCATTAACCAAGATGTATGTGGAATAGTAGCAATCTTTACCCCAACTTCATACAAGTATGTAAAATTTTCAATAAAAATATCTAAATTTTCTTGTGTTGGTCTAACGTGAATGTTATTAAAAGTTGCTGAAAGAGGTATTCCAGTTTCATTACTGATGTATAATGCTTGCTTGATTACAGCAACATCTGCTTCCTCACCACCAATAAAAGTTTCTCCCATTGCATCTTGAGCAAATGGGGGAATCCTACTAGTAAAGTATAAATCAAAAATATAATCTGAATGCTGCTTTAAAAATGGTATAAAAATACTATCAATAAATTCAGGAGATAGTTTGGGATTTATCGGTAGACTGAAGACTTTTTGTTTCACTTGTGACATCACTATTCTCCTCAAGGAATTTATTATTTGGAATTTCGTCTCTTAAAAACCTTACTGTTTTTTCCGAATTTAATTTAAGTTGATCTACGCCAGCATTAACTGCACCTGCATAACTCAATGCAAGTTGCAAAGTCTTAACTTGGTCTTCTTCTGGCATTTGTAGAATAGCATCTAAATTACCAGCTCCTAATCTTCCACTGGTAATAATATCTATAGAAGTTTGTTTTGCCATTCTGGCAATCCAATACTTGTGCTCTTCTTCATCATCTTGCTCGAAGAATTTATCTGCTTCTTCAACGCTTCCGCAATTTTGTTTCAACCAATCTAAGAAATAGCGCATTTCTATGTGGCATTGTTTTATTTTTTTATGCCACACTCTTAAATCTAAAAGAATATCATCTAATTCTATTTCAAGCAATTTCCTTTCGTAGTCATCCTCTGACTTTTCAATATTATTTTTTATTTTTTCTATTTCTAATTCACACTTTCTCACGGAAATTTTAATTTTCTCAAGAGAATGTTTTCTTGAATTGAGTTCAATTAAGGTTTGTCTTACTTGTCTATAAAAAGTAGGATGAGACCCAGAAACAAAATGATTACACTGAAACTCTGTCTGGGGAAATGGTGTATCTACTGATTTTTCTATGAGATACTCTTCAAATTCATCATACGCGAAGTGATTCGATTCTGAGTCTATTTTCATTAAATATTCTTTGTCCATTGGCATTAATTCTATTCAATTCAACTGCTTGTTTGTAAGGCATTTCTATACCTAAGAAATCCTCATATAATATATTTAGGTCGTAAATACTATTGCAATTATCAAATGTTTGAATTAAAGATGTATTGAATCCAGGTGTGTTATTTTCAATTTCATCTTCAATCAATAATTTTGCAAAAATTTTCATGCAATTTACTACGCTAGCAACAGCCTCTTCAGATAAACTTACATAAACCTTCGTATCATAATTGCCAGTTTCAGGATTGAAAACATAGTCTTTCTTTTCTGCTCTAATTTCTGCCCACCACTTAGATCCTTTTACCGCAGTATTTCTATCTAAAGGAAAATGCTCTACACCGACAATATACTTATCGTAATTTTCTTGAGTGCAACCTAAAATACTATACTTAATTTTAGTATCTTGAAACTCAAAAATTTTATTATCTAAAGCTTCCTGCGATACATCATGTAAATCAGCGAAGAAATAAATTAAATTATCGTAATTCATTTTACAACCTCTTAGTAGTTTGGTGCTGTTGTGCCATAAGTGGCATTAGTTATACTGTAAGCAGAAGCTAGTGATGCAGAAGACATTCCAGCATTTCCTCCAGGAGTAGACGATAAATCATTAGCAACATCATTAACATAACTTACTTTATACGTGTTATTATTTTGAGCACCGTTGTAATGACCTAGACAATAACCTTTATTTGCACCAGACTGATAATTTTCTTCCCCCGCATTTTGCACACCGAAACTACTAATCTGAGCTCCAGTATCATCATTATACTTAACCAGAGTAGCATTCAAGTTGCCACCATTTTTCATGTAGGAATATCCTTTGTAACTACTTAAAGCTTTACCCCAACCATCACTTCCAGGAGATGTTGTCCATGATGCATATGTTTCAGTGGACCATGTGAAGGATTGTGCAGTGCTACCTGTTTTATGCCACCCTCTGAATCTACCCTCAGATGTTGCTGTAAAATCATTTGAAGTTGCTGAGTTTTGTGGTCTCTGTGCAGATGTTGCCATCGTTTCAGTTTTCAAATCAAATCTATCAGTAGCAGCATTACCGCCACCAACGATATAAACCTTAGCTCCAGCATGTTCATAATCAACCATAGTTCCCAAATCGTTTCTCGAAACTGTCATATTCCAAGAAGCAGTAGCACCACCTCTTGATGCCTCATTGGTCATATTCATAGACCAAGTTGTAGCAGAAGAACCCATGAAAGCATTTGCGATAGCATAAACATAAAAATATAAATCACTGTTTGCTCCGTCAGAATATGAAGCTGCTTCGCTCATTTTATCACCAAGGTTTGTTGTGATATCAGTTGAGTGATTAGTGCGATTCACATTTCTCCATGGGGAGGAATCTTTATATCCCCCCGCAACAAATCCGTGAGTAATGATTCTTGCTTGTGGCCAGGGGAGATCGCCCCCCGCTCTGGATGCTCCTAAATCTCTTAATGTAGTTAATCTTGGCATAGTTTGTTACCTCCGTTTTTTATTTTTAAAATTTATCAACCGAAGGATTGTTATCAACCGAAGGATTGTTTTGATCCAATTACGTCAACAAAACTACTACCACTTCTAATAATTGTATAAGTCCAAACTTCTAGTTTGTTTGCGGTTCCAGTTGGTTGATTTCCTCCTTGCCACTTAACTGTAAATGAAGATCCATTAACACCGAATGTTGTTGACATCTTATATGCAGTACCTCCCTGAGAAACTAAAATTGCGACGACAATCACTTTATTATCATCAACAGTTGTTGTAGTTGGAATATTCTGAATGTTTGGTGTGATATCACCACTCATCGAACCAGATGGATGATAGTAGATAGCTCTGGTTGCAAAATTATAGTTTTGGTTTCCAGACTGACCAGGACCTCTAATTTCAAGTGCTTCAGTGAAGCTTGCTTGCTTAGAAATACCAGTTACATCTAAACCAGCAAGAGTTCCAATGGAAGTTAGACCAGAAGCAGAAGTTACCGTTGAAGCAAGAGTAGTTGCACTTAAAACAGAAGCTCCATTGATTTGGTATGATGCGCCAGTTGGAATATTAACTCCACTGGTACCGCCAACATTTAGTCCAGCATTTGGAAGATTCCATCTGGTATTAGCATGATCATACTTAAAGCTTAGGTTGCTAATGCCAAGTTGTAGTCCAGCATCATTGGCAGTGTCACTATTCGTGGCACCGCTACCAATAATGATTGTTTTATCTGCAATTGATAAATCTGTTGAATTAACAGTAGTTGTTGTGCCAGCAACGGTGATATTACCAGCAAACGAAGCATTACCATCTTTATCAACACTAAACTTAGATGCACCACCAACTTGAGCATTGATTAAAGTTGTGCCAGCACCAGATTGTGTATTAGTTGCATTAATAGTTAATGCTTCGGTGCTTGATGCAGTATCCCAAGTAGGTCTTACTTTTAGTGTGCCTACAATATCAAGATCAGTTGCTACTTTTTGCTTTCTTTCTACCGTAATTGTGCCAGTGGCAGGTGAAACAGCAGTGCCAGTCATAGTGTAAGCAAATGTTTTGGCAGTAGCATTAACAGCGGTTACTGTAAATGTGCCATTATAATTTGCTTGGTTTGCACCAGAAACTACGATTTGGTCACCAAGATATACGTTATTGGCAACGAAGGAAGTTACAGTAGCAGTAGTGCCAGAAGATGTAAGTAAAGAAACACCGATGGTTGGAGAGGATCTTACAATACCAGCACCAACTTGTCCATCAACATAAGTCTTAACCGCAAGTTGAGTTGGAACTGCAGCATCTCTAGAGAAGTCTCCGCCTAATGTAGCATCAGCTGAGAATTCATTAATTGACACACCCAATTCAGCACCTAATGTGCCGAGACGTAGTGAGGATAGACCACTCAAGTTAAACGCACTAGCGTCTAGTGTAGCGGTACCTGTTGCCTGCTCAACAACGAAGAATTCACCAACTCTGAAGTTACCATCTTGGTCAGATGAAACGTAGTAACATCTTCCAGGGAAGTTTTCTACAATTTCATTTGCTTGTACTGGATTGGTGGTTGGTGTACCAGGCCAGTTTGTATTTGCTTTGTTTCCAGTACCAACTTGTAGGAAGTCATGACCTGTCATACGTACTTGTGAGTAACGTAGACGAATTTCTACTGACTGACCGTTGTTTGCATTGATATTCTTTGGTCCCGCAAAGATAATAGTTGCTCTACCAACTTGAGGTTGATTAACTGAGGTAATACGGAAGAATTCATCATCAACTTTGACAATATCATTAGTGTCAAAGTTAGCGATAGAAAATAGAGGAACATCAGTTACAGCGGTATCAACGTCTCCACGTAAAGTGGTAGCATTTGCTGTTCTTGTTATATAGTAAATTATAGATCCGTCAGTATGTGCAGCAGCGGTTGTTCCTTCCTGACCTCTAACTACTGTAACACTAGCAGCGTTAACAGCAGTAATTCTCATCAATTCGTTATTGACTAAAATAAAGTTGTTTGCGCCAGCAGCAAATCCTGATAGAATTGATTGAGTATCGTCAGAGAATGGAATTTCAGTAGCAGCGTTATCAACACCAACTGTGCCTAAAACATCAAGCTTACCAGTTATTGAAGAAACATTATAAAGAGTTACTGCAGCACCACCAGCATGTAGTGCAAGAGTGCTTCCTCCAGTTGTTCCTTGCTTATAAACTTTTGCATCTTGAAGACGAGCATCACCAGAAGCGATTGTTAAGTTGGTGCCTGGGTTTGAATAACTAAATGTAGTGCCAGTAAGCACAGTAACTGTAGTTCTTTGAAGCACCCCTCCAATAATACCCTTCGTAACACCATCAGTTGAATCAAAACCAGTTGCAAAAGGTCTTACCGTAGCAGTAGCAGATGGAATTGCAATAACAACTTTATCACCAGTGCTAAGACCATGCGGTCCTGATGTAGTTAAAGTAGTTACGTTATTATTTCTACTTACGTCAGAAACGTTAACTGATGCTGGAGCGGTGCCAGGAACATCATATCTTCTGAGACTTGAAATGAAGATATTTGTTGCAACGCCTGCATCAACAACATCTTTAATAACATAATACCCAGGATCATTATATTGTGAAGCGCCAGAAACGTTGAGGAATTTAGTAGCTCCAGTTATTTTTGGAAGTACAGGATTACCACCGACAACAGGAAGGTTTGTGAGTGGGAAAATCTTACCCTTAACACCTTCTAGAGCTGGAGTTGCGCCTCCTGCAGAGGTTGTGGCAGTTGCACCAGATGCAACTACTCCAGCAGCACCCACACCAGCAATTGATTTGCTATTAGCAAATGTACCAGTGATAGGCTCAATTACTAGATAATTTGATTGGACATAAAGAATTAAACCAAGAGCATAATCTGCTGCTCCAACTGTGCTTTGAGCAACTTGCTCATTCTGCTTAAAGACAGGACTATTTTCTTCATAACTGAAGTTAAGTCTTTGACCTCTAACTGTACCTGTGATTGGGGTTTCTGTAGTATCAAAACCAGAGGATACCGCACCATATGTGCCCCATGAGTTGTTACCTACAAGTGAGCGAATTCTACCACCACCAGAGCAGGTATAACCAATGTGACAATAGTATGTGAAGGAAGAAACGATTTCTGCGTTACCTAGATCCTTACACCAGAAACCAACACCTAAATCGTGTATTTGAGTGAATGAATCAAATAGCATCGATCCGTTAGAAACAGTATTACCATAAATGCTCTTATCGATGATAGCACCTACACCACCAGTGCAGTTCGGCGCTTCGCCTAAAGTGCGACCAGAGAATGCTGAGCACTGAGTAATATATGGTGATTTACCTGTAATTGGAATTGAAGGATTGAGTCTTAAGAATACCCCTCTAATAGTTGCCTGAGTGATGTCAGGAGAATCAAGACCTGTGGCAGGTTCGAAACCTTCCATTCCACTGAAAATCATATCTTTCAGAGTTGTTGATTCTGAAAGGAAAAACATTGTAGAGAATCTGTTTTCTACAGGTGTTGCGTCAGTTGAAAGACCAACAGTGTTTGGAGAAATAACAGTGGCGCGAAGGTTATCGCCAATAATAGATGTGAAAGCAGGGACTGTTAGTGGAAGTTGCTCAGGGTAGGTGCCAGACTTAACAAAAATAGTATTGATTGAAGTCGCTGTGCCAACAGGAATCTGAGAAAGAGCATAACGTAATGTTTTCCAAGGTCTGCTGATATTTTTACCATGAGTAGTAGCATCAGTACCATCAGTTGCTACATAAAAAACATTTGCACAAAGGTTGTTTCTTTCCCACGCAGGAAGACCATTATCGACTGTGAGAACTTGACCACTTGTGCCAATTGGAAGAGGCACATTAGCGCCAGCATTATTTCTATAAAGAGTATCACCAGGATTTTGTAGGGTTAGTGTTGATTCTCCCTGTGCAAGTGCTTGCCAGTTAGCGCCACCGTCAGCAACGGGGTCAATGTTAATATTGTGTGCTGTTAAATTAACCCAACTTGCGGAAGATTTAGAAACAACATCATTCACTTGATAAGTTGCTGTTGAAGACCAGGGACCTCTCCAATTTAGACCACTGGAAACTTTTTTCCATTTTGTAGCATCAGTTGGATAGATACCTGCAGCACTAGTTGAAATTTTTACATATGTATTTCCACCGAATAGCACAACATCTCCAGGTACATACACAGTTGTATTACTGTATTCGCCTTTCATATCAAAACCAGTGGTCACAATTCCCCAATCAGCTGGTATTGCTGGAGTTGGTGGAATTGGTGGACTCGCTGAAGAATCTCCTGGATTACCAGGAATGTCTATTAGATAAAGGTTAGGTTGCTTGCCTTGACTGATAGTTTTGGCAACGTAAGTATAACCACCATAATTGACAATATCTCCTGGTTGATACTCTGTGCCCTGTAACCAAGTATCTTCAAAATTAACAGACTCTAGATAAACACTAAACTTAGTAAGGTCGAATGAAATACCTGAAGTATGGGCGGTAGTTACGAGATATAATGTGTTACCATATCTTACGATATCGTTTAATTTATACCAAGTGCCAGCGGTCCAATCTGATTTATATGTCGTGCCAGCAGTATAAAGAGACCATTTGGTAAGATCATTAGTATAGAATAAATTCTCGTTTGCTGCGGATGTATGATTCTGCACACAGAGATATTGATTAGCACCATAGCTAACAAGGTCATTCTTAGCGAAGAATGTATTTGGAGTCCATGTGCCTATGATTCTAACACCAGGGACATGTAGTTGCCATCTTGGCACCGCAATGTCTAAATCTGTTGATGCCCAAGAAGTTTCTGATGCTGCCGAAGTATGATTAACGACACAAACGTATGTATTCCCTTTAAAGGAAACGATGTCGTCAATTACATAGGCAGTAGATGGAGCCCATGCACCTCTCCAGTTGAATTTTAATCTACCTAATCTGAAATCAGCCATTTTTTATTTTCCTTATAGTGGTCCTTGGTGGATAAACGTTTGTGCCTAACCTGGCAATTATTTTGGTCCTACATTGTAGTCATAACTACCAAATCTAGCAACGAAATAACCTTGATCATCAATGAAATAGGTTATCTTTCTTGCTTCAAACTTATACTGTTGATATTTATCATTGTTTTCATCGTTACTGAAAGATTTAACAATACTAGTAACTCTAAAAGTTAAATCTGTAACATCATTAACTTTTGAAGAAGGAACTGTTACAGTTTCATTTGGAGAAAATTGAGCTCCTCCACTGTGAATAGCAACATTTGAAATATAACCTTGAGCATTTCTAGTAATTAAAAGATTTAGTCCTGATCCAGGTTTTCTATTTGATTCTCCTTCTCCATCACCATTTCCAATTAATCCAGTTATTGTGTATGTCACATTAGCATCAGTTGAATTTTCAATACCCCCAGAAACTAATTGTATTGTTTTAACACTACCAACTTCAACAACGTTATTCCAAGCATCCATGAAATCAATTTGCTCTGTGCCATCAACATTAAAAACATCAATATTATCGTTATCTGCAGTGTTTGTTTTGGTATAAACAAGCATACCATCAGCGTCTCTTCTTAGAGCATGAAAAGTAAAACGGTTTGAGGTGTTAAAGTATGAATACATGCTTCCCCCTCCAGATCCAACACTACTGCCCTGCCCAGATTCACTTAAGTAAAGTGCCATCTAAAAACCCCAACTTGAGTTATTTATGATATCACAAGTATTTATAATAATTAACTATTATGAATACACCTTCCAAAAATCTCCAGTCCAAACAATTGTAACTGTAACCCCAGCAAGATCAAGAATATATGGACTATCTGTGTCTCCAGTTTGATCTTGGAATGTTTTTCCTGATCCTGCATCTAATATAACTGGATATGAATTCCAAGAATTTTTCATATCAGCAAAAACAATAGTATTACCTATGTTTGGATTTACTGGAAGAATTACTGTAATATCTGATTGTGTAGAAGAATTAGTTAAGGTATCTACTAAATATCTTCCACTGACTTGTGCAACAAAATTTTGTGTTTCTACACCAAAACTTGCGCCAGCAGCAATATTATTACTGCCTCTAACAATAAGGTCACCTTTAATTTCTACTACACCAGTAACATCATTATCATTATTTGGGTCAATAACAATATCACCAGTTGCTTTAACTCTGTTAACTAACAAACTATTCATGGTGAAATCGCCAGTGCTCTCAAGAATACTTGGAGTTACTGAGTTTGGAAACATATTGATAGTATTAACCTTTCCCCAAGAAAGGACTCCATTACCATCGGTAATTAACATTTCGTTAGCAGCACCATCATCAACTGGCATTGTCAATGTATAGCTTCCAGTTAAACTGGATGGTGCTTTAAGAGACACAAATCTAAGTGTGCCTACATTAGTGCTTAATTTTACTGCGTTGTTATTTTCAACAACCAGTCCGTTTTTTACGGTAAATTCTTTGTTGTACGTAGCCATAACGGTTCACTCTCCCCGTTGTAGTGTTAGAAATATTTATGATTTAATGGCAGTAGCAACTACCTTTACAGTAGTTAAAGTTGTTGCTGATGCTGGTGTGACCAAAAGACGAATATTGCCAGAATTAATATCAGCAGAATACGAAGCAATATATGTATCAGATGCTATAGCATTTTGCTCAGTTATAGTTACATCAATGCCGTTGTGTATCAATAATAGTTTTGATACATGTGTATTATTTCCCGATTTTGCTTGAATCAAATATTCCACTGAAGAGAATGTGGAAGCAGGGAGGGGGAGAATTGGATATTGCGATGTTGACCCCGTTGTATTTGAAGCAGATGTATAAACAGCAACATTATTAACAGATAACATAGTAGCAGACGCAATTCCTAAAGTTGGGTCTGTTAATATAGGAGAGGTTAAAGTTTTGTTGGTTAAAGTTTCTACATTATTTAAAGTAGAAAGAGTGCCACTCGTAGGTAACGTTACATCCGTATTAGCAGTGGTTGTTACACTCAAAGTATGAGCACCAGTGTGTGTAAAATTACCGCCAAGAGTAATTGTTTTAGTGCCATTATTTACACCAGTGCCACCGTAGGTTGGCGAAATAATTGTGCCATTCCAAACACCATTAGCAAGTGTTCCTACTGAAGTTAGATTGGAAGAAACAATTCCACTACCTAATGCAGTCGATCCAATTACAGTAGTGCCATTAATCTTATAAGTTTTTCCTTCGGCAAGATTCCAACTTTCAGATGAAGACCATGAAGTATATCCATGACTGTAAGTTAAGGTAACACCAGTAGTGCCAACATTAAATCCAGACCCATCAGCAGCTGCTGCACTGCTAGTACCATTAGCAATAATTACAACTTTATCGGTGATTGCTAAATCAGTAGTACTAATTGTAGTGGTAGCACCTTGTACTAGCAAATCTCCAGTAATAGTTAAATTACCAGATATAGTTGCTAATGTGCCATTATCTCCGATGATTGAATCAGTAAATTGATTGTCGGTGTCATTCCACTTTGTTAGTTTATTTTGAGAAAGATTATCGCCATTTTTAATAGCAACTGTTACATCACTACTACCATCAAAACTTGTGCCAGATAGTCCTGTGCCAATGGTTAATGTTTTATCAATTGCTGCTTCGATAGTAATATTTTGACTACCATCAAATGCAATACCGTTGATTGTTCTTGCTGTTGCTAATTTTGTTGCAGTATCAGCATTACCAACTAACGCACCAGTAAATGACTGTGAAAAAATATTAGCAAATTTGAAAGAAGATGACCCAAGATTATAAGTGGTGTTAGCAGAAGGTAATACAGTAGCGCCAAAAGAAGCATTGGACATATTTGCCCTTGCTATTTCATAACCACCAGCGGTTACTCCATCATGCAACCTCAAAGCATAGTTGCTAAGATTTACTGATAACTCACCTTGTGCTCCAGTAAAGTTATTATTTTGTGTTGCAGTGCCTCTTCTAAACTGTACTTGGGTTGCCATTACTTTTTCCTATAATATTATGGAGTATTTAAATCAACTTGATATAGTCTGCCTTCTGGACTCATCATGTCCCAAAAAGCAATAGTTGACACGCCAAAAGCATCTGTTGTATTTGCTAGTGGGTCGTTTGGATCTGAATTAGCGTTATAATCACCAGTAGGAAACAAGGAAAGTCCAGGAAGTTCAATCCACTGCACTCCAGATCCTGTTGTTGCCAGAACATTACCAGCCGCCCCTGTACTACCATTAGCAGTCAGAGTGCCTAATAATTTTAAATTTGTCGCATTTACATAGTAACCATCCCAAGTTAAATTGGGAGATGACCCATAAGAACCATTATTATTAAATTGAAACTCTCCGTTATTTCCAGCAAGACTAGTAGCAGATCCAATATCAATAATTGATTCTACACCGTTTTGATTTTTTTTGAGGAATAATTTACCTTCAAAGGTATTGATGGCTAATTCACCTAAGTCAAGTTGCCCCACCTCGGGAAATTTCCCAGGTACGGCTGTACGTTTAATTCTAATCTTAGGTGCTGCCATATGGCTTCCTCTCAGTCAGTGCTATTTAGCGGAGGGTGACTTTATGTAAAGTCTTCTTGGACAGTATTTACTGCCTTCTTTTTGGTTGTCCCAGTGGATTTATCAGATTCTAACTCGGTAATTTTTTCCCTAAGGGAGCTTACTGTCTGCGTTAGAATATTACCTCTGGTCTCTAAAATAATGTTTTGTTGGATTAAATCCGACAAACGCTTTTGATAAACTTGAATCAAAGAATTGTAATCAATTTCGACATCATTAGACATAATTTACTCCATATAAATCAGAATGTACCGCCATCCACGAGTGTGTTAATTAACTCAAAAGTGCCAGCGTTATTATTTAAAACTTGATTGGTTGCAGTGCCGAAGCTACCTAACCAAAGACCTTTCATCTGGACATTTGCTAATGTACCAGATAGTTGAGGACCAGCGACTTCAGTTGTATCATCTACAAATAAGAATCCAGTGTTTCCATCCCAGAAGATAGAAGATGTTTTTGCAGATGAGTCGTAGTAGTGGAATCTAAAACCACGGTCAGTTGAAGTTGCTGAAGATGGAGCAGATCCATTAACTGTACCTAATTCTAAAACAGGGTCATCATAAGTTGTGACGGTTGAGTTAACAGTAGTTGTGCTACCATTAACAGTTAAGTTACCAGAAACAGTTACGTTTGCTCCAGAAAGAGTAAGTGCAGTTGATCCATCAGAAGCTTTAATATCATTGCCATTTACTCTTAAATCACCTGCAACAGTAACATCATTACCACTATAAGTAATAGGAGAATTTACTAATTGGTCGTTAGTATTATCCCAACCCATAATAGTGTTATCAGTAAGAGCACCACCATTCTTTAGTTGAATATCATCAGCATTAACTGTAATACCGATACCAGCACCAACTGCTAAATCAACAGTTTGACCTTCGCTTGCTGAAGATGTCTTAGCAAGACCATCACCAGCAGTTACATCAGCAACATAGTTACCAGTGGTATCAGTGCCAAGAGCAACTGAGTTAGCTTCGATAGTTGCAGTTAGAGTTGCGTTAGCAAGGTCAGTGATAGTTACACTACCGCTTAAATCACCTGCAAGAGTGATTGTGAAATCTGCAACGTCGAAATCTAACTTTCCAGCACCGCCAGCATTATCTGTGTAGGTAACGGAAATGCCAGATTCGCTGTTGCTGCTAACCATAGCACCAACAATATCTTCAATTCTTTCTGCTGCAATTGTTACTGCTCCATTCACAACAGAAAAATCTGAAGTCGGAAAATTAGCAACACCAGCGTTAGTATCTGTTGCCAATTCTGCAGCAATAGTAACTACGTTATTGGTAATAGTTGTGTCAATACCTTCACCACCAGTAAAGGTGAGTGTTTCTCCTGTATTGATGGTATCTGTGCCAGTATCTCCAGCAATAGATAAATTACTTACAACTTCTGCCCATGACATAACACCATTTACATCTGTCTTTAAGAAGTAATTTGCAGTAGGTGTTGCTGGAAGTGTGTAGGTAGTATTTGATGCTGAAGTATCTGGTGCTTTCAGTGAGACACTACCGCCGCCGCCAGCTCCAGTTTTTGCGTGTAGTTTTACTGATTGCCCAGTAGTTGAATTTTCTTTAATCCAGTAGCGAGCAGACCCAAAAAATTTATTATTATTGGTTGTGCTATCAAGTCCCACATAAAAATTATATTCATCATTGACAAATGCTGGTTCACCTGCAGCTAATGCTGGGAGGTTTGCTTGCGTACCTCTTTTAAACTTAATCGTTGGTGCCGCCATTTAATGTCCTATCTATACGATTTCTTTTACTATTTATGAATTAGAATAATTAAAATCCACCGCCATCAACATCAATAAGATTATCAAGATCAACATCCAATTCATCAATAAAGGATTGTGGCAATCCAGGTGATGTAAGATCTGTTGCCGCAGATGCGAGCACAACATCTGGATTGACAAATTTGTATTTTTTTAAAGCAGCATCATAAACCATTACATAATGATTTGTAGTATTTCCTACTTTATCCAAAGCAGAGGAATCTACATTTCCTAAATCTTCTAGTGACTGTGCCAAGAGCTGTGTGGTAGATAAACGGAGATTTGTTGCTGAAGTTAATTGAGCGGTAATATTATTACCATATGTCATTTTTATGCGATACTCTGACATCAAGTAACTCCTGGTGATACGGTTACGATTCCTTCTGCTACTCTGGTTTTTACACCACCGCTGGATGTAATAACCAAATCATAAACATAACGTCCAGGTTTTAAAATTTTGGTAGCAAAATTACCCATTGATAATTTTAACTTACCATCTGATCTATTGATAAATGAAGTACCAAAATTACTATATGACGAAGAAGTATAAGTTTTTCTAATTTTTGCTTCGGCTGTATAACCAGTCAAATCCAATGGTAGATTATTTGCTGATGTCACAGTAAACTGTGCCTCAAAATCTGCTCCTTGCTCCACAACTAAATTTACAGGTATGGCTGCCATCGCTACCTACAAAAAACCCTTCGTATGATATTTATACGAAGGGGGGAGAATTATTCTTCAGTTGTAGTTTCTTCTTCAGGTAACTCACCCAAATCTTCAGATTCGGATTTTTCAAGCAATTCGAGAGTTTCTAAACCACCTTGTAATTTGAGTTTATACTCTTGTGCTTTTGCCAACTCTGCTTGAATCTGAGCAATTTTTTCGTCAATTTCTTTGAGTTGATTTTGAAAATTTTCTTTCAGACCAGTAGTATCCATACGCTTAAAATAACAACACAATGCTATTTATTATAGCACGGATGTCAAGAGATTACGTAATTTTTTTGAATAATCAAACGATTTAAATAATCATTTCCATCAAATGCAGGAGTATAACGTAATCTAACATTACCCCCAGAAATGTCTGCAGTAAATGCTCCGAGTAATCTATTATTAAAAATAGTTGAATACTCTGTTACATAAACATCTGTGCCATCATTTAAAAGCATTAACTCCGTTGAATGAATATAATTGTTGACTGTATTTTTAATTTGAATTAAATATTTTGCTGTATAAACAGATGATACTCCAAATGAATCAACAGTAATGGTTGCCGAAGAAGTGGAATCTATAACTTCTAAATTATCTAAAATTCTAACAATTTTTAATACACCATAGTTTTGTGTATCATTACCAGATTGATAATACAGGAAAGGCGGAGCATTTTGTGGTACTGTAAATCTAACAGTAGTATTACTACCATTACCGTTACCAATAACACCAGTTGTATATAAATTTGCTCCAATAGGACCAGGAGATGTAACAATATTAAATGGGTGACCCGTTACATCTCCTAATCGAAATACATATTCTTTACCAGGAATTAATTGTAAATCGGGTAAAACACCCAAATCTTGTGAGATATTTACATCTAAAATTTTATATCTATTGTTTTCTTTGGTAACTTCAAATGTTGGTACACCAGCAACTCCAATACCAATTTCTATCTCACCTGGATTTGCTGGAAGTAATCCAACATTTCCTAATAAAGTCCTAGGTCCTATATTTTGTAGTTTTCCTAAATTTATTCCTTTTTCTTTAATATCAATAACATTTTGAGGATTGATATCAAATAAACTAAATTTATACCTAGCAACACCTAAACTACTAGATCCAGATGTTTGTCCTGAAGAATATGCAGCAGCATTTACATCTAATTCTAAGAAACCACTTTCATGAATAGATCCAACTGTTACTTGACCACCAGAAATATAACTACCAGGATTTGTAGACTTTGCTACAGTAAAAGTATCGCTATCGACTAATGTAATTTGATATGTGCCATTAAATGTATCTGGAATTATCCCTTCTACTTCTACAAAATCCCCATCATTTAATAGGTGAGCAACAGAAGTATTGAATGTAACTAAATTTGTAGATGCACTCCATGTTGCTGATGAAATATTTTTTGAGACACCAGTTTTTTTTAGAATATCTCTAGTGCCGCCAACAGAAATTGCTGAGTTTATTGGAGGTAAAATACCTTTAACTACAGGAGTAAATTTACTGATACCACTTAAATAAGTATCTTCGTTTGGTACTCCAGTGCCTAATCTTGACGGGGATAAAATGCCAGAAACAATGGCAGAAGCATCTAGTTGATTTAACGATAGTAATTCCCAATTATCTGGGTCTGTTGCTGGTAAAGCAGTGAGAATCCAAGTTTGCACTACTGTATTTGGATCTCCATCTAACTCATTCTTTTGTACTGCTATATCTCCAGGTTTTAATGCATTACCAATAAATGTTAACGTTTGACCAGCGGTAAGTGTTGGTAGTGATTGATCTACGGTAATCGTTTTATTAACAACATCAATTCCACCAATTACAATTCTAGTATTAGCTGGAATTCCTGTACCAGTTATTAAAAGACCATCACGTAAATTTGTTACACTGTTTAAAACAATAGTATTTGTAGTATTACTAACAACAGTTTTATATGCTACAGGAATATATTCCTGTAGTCTTTCTGTATCAGTTTCAATTGTATAAACTACAAATTGTTGTGTTTGTGGTAATTGAGAAACATCAATTTTTCCGCTAGAATCTAATTGTACAATTAAACCAGGAATACTTGCGGTGCCTTTGTTTAATCCAATAAAGTTTCCTAATACAGAAGATTTGTTGATATAATCTCTGACTGCTTTTTGAGTCGGTAATACAGTATGAGCCGCACCAACTACTCCGCCTAAAGTATCATCTGGAGAAAATTTAAATATTGGTACTCCAGGAGATCCTTTAAGTTGTAAAGAATCTAATACTCCAAGAGCAACAGATCCATTAAATGTTACTTTACCGCTTCTTAAATCTACATTGAAAAATTGACCGACACTAAAATTACCGCTTTGATCTGTAGCACTAACATAACATTTTCCAGAATCTATTTCAACATTTTGTGTTGCTGTGACAGTGACACCACCATTTTGTGGAAATGCAGTATAATTAATTCCAGACCCTACATACTCAAAAGTGTGCCCAGAACTATTAACTGTTGATGGCGAGAATAATTGAATTTGTGCGTTATTTGCTATTGCTGCTACTTGAGCATTTGTTAATGGAAAATTGGTCGTAAATTGAGTATTATTTCCTTCGTTGTAACTTAATACTTCCCCTACTACTTGCTCATTTCCATTTGGGTCTAAACCTAAACCAGGAATTTTAATAATATAATTTGGAATTGGTGGTGCTTGGAAACCAGTTACGGTTACTTTAGTAAATACGGATCCAGTTGCAATAGTAATTTCTCCAGTAGAAGATCCTGGTGTATTAGCATAATTAGCATTCCATGCAGTATCTAAAATAATAGAAATTCTATTAGTTTGAAAATCTACGCTATCAATGATTCTTCCAGTGCCATTGATTGATGGAGTAGAAACATGATTAGAAATTGTTATTGCTTGACCTCTTTCAAATTTTCCAATATCTATAATTGAAACTTCTATAGTAACTTTTGTTTTAGTATTTCCAGCTGTTGAAGAAAATACAGTTCCTATAATACCACTTGGTGTTTGATTTATATCACTTTTTGTAATATTTTGTACTGAAGAAACTTGCCCTGCAGAAAAAATGGGCAATACATTATCAGAAAAACCAACTGCTTTTAATCCTTCTATACCAAAGTTTGTAGCAGAGTTAGTAATAGAAGCATACCCGCCAGATTCACAAAGTACACCTACTGCTTCAAAAACTTGGAAAACAGACACCAACTGTGAATATGCGTCATTCTTCATATGGAATCCAATGGACCCAAATACAACTTGAGTAAACGCATCAGCAACCATTGATTCTAATGGACTGTTGCTATCTAATTGAGCACCGTCCGCCAAAAGACCGCCAGCCCTTGTTTTAGAAGCATCATAAGTTTTGGTAAGAGGATCATAAGATACTTTACCTAATTTAGAAATACATGAGCAGTTTTGAGTATATGGAGATAAGAAAATTCTTTCTTTTGGTGGAATAATTTTATATGTGGTAAGTAGTTTACCTTGCCCAGCAGGTATAGGAGCACTCAATACTAATTCATCATTTGAATTAATACTATTAATTGTATAACTATTGCTACCAATTTTGATTTTCCAACCTACATATGCTTCTTCTAAAAATCTGGTGGACAAGTTACCAGTAACAATAGGACTACCAACTGTTAAGTTGATTCTTCCTTTTCCTTTTATCCCGCTTTGCTCTGGATATGCTACTGCATATCTCCAAGCAAATGCATCTTGAGAGACAAATGCACCAGTAACATGTCTCTTAGCGGTCGTTGCCACTCCTGTGATTGGATCTGGTTGTCCTCTAACAACAATCAATTCTCCAGTGGTAGTGTTAAAATCATACACTTTCATCCACTCTTGATCTACTAAAATAAAACCAGGACCAGGACGATATGGTGGCACATCACCACCTTGAATAATCGATGTTACAATACCAATAAGAGTATCGATTGTATTTTGTACTTTAGTACATTCTGGGAATCCTGTTAAATCTGGAAGAGGATCTGGATATCCTGCATTTAGAAAACCAGGAGGGACCGTTAAAATCTTTTGTTTTGCATGATAAGCAACTCTCTCAAAAGAGTAGACTAATTCTATTTCTTCGCCAGCAACAGCAGCGATTAAAAATCCATCGGCATCTAAATATGATTCTCCACTTTTTACAGATTTTACATTTCCTCCACTTCTTAAATCAGCAACTATACCATCAATAACAATACCAAGATCCCTGCGGCAAATAAGTTCGTCATAATCTGGATCATTAATCAGAGCGGGAAATTGAGTGAGTAAATCAGTAATTGCTAAATTTATAATATCTGTTTTTTGAAATTCAATTAAATTAGATCCATCAAAATATACTCCTTCAACTCTAGAAAGAGTGTGCCCAGGTAATACTCTAAAAGTAGTATCAGTTGCTGATAAAATTCTATTGTCTGATTGCTCTGTTTCTAAAAATCCTTTACCGCCTTGGAAGTTATCCTCAAATACCATGTAGTTGATATAACAACCAGAAGTAACCCAAAAAATATCTCTACCTTCATTTTTTGGAATTACAATAGTTTCTCTTAAGTTATCACCTACAATTGAAGTTCCTTTTGGTAAGTAAATAGGATTTTCTTCGTAGTATGTGCCAGTAGAAACTCTAATAGTAGTATTACCATCTAAAGCAGCAGCTGCCCGTGCTGCCGCCCTAATTGATTTAAATGCTTTTGAAGGACTTTTCCCAGACTTAGAATCGTTGCCGTCTGTTTTTACATATAAAACATTGGTATAGTCTGCGTCTCCTAAAGAAGTTGGAGACCCCCATCCACTAACTGTTTTAGGTCCGTATAATTCTTTTGTAACACTATTATAATAATAGTCATTAAGTTTTCCTTGGGTGCTTAATGGCGCAACAACACCAGATAAAATTTGCTCGGAAATAGAAATAGTTGATGCTGGCCAAGATCCATTTGTTTTGGGACCATATAAATCTTTCTTAACAGTATCTAGATAAAAGTCTCCATTAGCACCATCCGCAGATGTAGGTGGCAGTGTGCCACTTAATAATGATCCACCATCATCTCCAGCGAGGGAAATTTGATTAATAGCAGTAACTAAATTAGGTAGTCCACTAACAAGTTGGCTAATGTCTCCTACATCAGTAGCAAGAGAATTAATCTCCTGTCTCTGTTGATCAAAGGTATAACTTTTGGGAACGTTTCTAATTGCCATTACTTACCAGCTATTTCTCTTAAAAGATTTTTAATTTCCGATAATTCACCTTTAAGAATCTCTACATCTTCTGTCAATCCTTTAATAATTTCACTAGGAGATTTAGATTTTCTGGTGCTATCAAATAAACTTTTATCTGTATTTATTATAGCACCAGTCATGTTATCACGATATAAATTTTCATGACCACATACTTTAGAATAATTATTCATTAAAATGCCGCCACAATTCTGGCGTCTTGTATTTTTGGTACATAACAAGGATTAGATGCTTTCATTACAATTTTAATTGCAAACGATGAGAATTCATTTAAATTTACTGCAGTATACTTATGCTCTTTATATGAAGATTGATTTTCAAATAAACCAGCAATTGCAATTTCATTAGATGGTGCTACATCAAAATCTGGATATCCAGTACCATTAAAGGGTATATACTCAACATCATCAAAAGTACTTTGTGAATTAACTGGTTTTATTTTATAGTAAACTTCAATATCATCTTGTTTTGCTAAATTAGCCGTTAATCTTACATCAATTGTTGTTGCTGGGTTTGCTAAAGTAATTTCTTTTGTTACATATTTTGCAACAGAAGAACTATTTTTAGAATTTATATCAGAAATGTATAGTATTCCAGGTGAATAAGTAGCAGAGGAAACCTCAATAAATCCTGGCACAGATTCATTTGTATCAGTTAAAGATTGAGGAGCAATATTTTGATGCCATAGTTTGTCATATACGCGAATAATATCTGGTTGTTGGTTAGCACCATTGTTTGCAGAAGATCTTCCATATGTATTTCCTTCTGCATATGCAGTATAGTTGCCATTAATCGGTGCTTTTTCTTCTAAAACGACCAATTCTTTTTTAATTTTATCCCAAGAAATAATTTTTGCATAAATTTTAGTTGAAAATCTATTTACTAAATCTTCACGGTAAACTTCTACATTAGTGCCAGGAGTAAATACAGGCAATACTTCTGTTATACCATTTGGAGAAACAGAGGCACCAGCTAGATTTTGGGCACCAAAAGTTAATGCTTCGCCAGCTTGATATAAACCAGTGTTTTTAATTTTAACATATATGGTATTGCTTGTTACTTTTATAATATCTCCTTTAGTTTTTGTGTTAACACCTACCACACTTTGATTAATCGTTGGTAATATAGCTTGACCTCCCTGTCCAGCTGGTAAATTAGAAACTTCAAATTTATAAACTGGATAGAATTTTAATATTTTATATCTTCTTCCATATCTAGTTTGGTCACCATATCCTTTATCAACAAATGATGAAATTGTTTTTACTGACGAAGATCGTAAATCAATTATTGGTGATAAATGATCTAATGTAGTGCTAAAGGTTAGTTTATAAACTAAAGATTTTTTCTTTTCCCCCCATGTTGCATTATTTTTTATCTCATTAAAATAAGACGCAATAACTTTTTGATTTGTAAAATAATGCTCTTCGTTTAAAAATGTAGTTTCATAATCTGATTGTTGATACGAAGTATAATTTTCGCCCACACTATCTAAAGGAATTATATTTGTAGTTTTTACTTCCGCATTAAATTTTGTATTAGTAAATGAGAGATATCCGATTTGTGGGTATAATTTTTCATATTTTCTATTATATGAAGCAAGGATTTTATTTCCTCCTCCAAAAGTAGAAGATCCCGCACCCAAATTTGTAGTAATATTATAATATTCTAATCCAGAATTTGAAACTGGGAAAAGATTTGTATTAAAATATTCACCGTCTATTCCACCAACTGTATTTACTTGTTTAAATGTTACATATGATTTCCCAGAATCTTCAAATCCATTATTAATATGTAAAATTCTAGTAATTTTATTATTATTTTTGAATAATAAAGATGTAGCAGAATCATTGGATGAAGCGTCGGTCTCTATAGAATTCATATCTAACATTTCATAACCCAAATCTTCATTAGTCAATCTAGCAGTAGCAGTTGATCCTTTTGTGAAAACTGCTCTATATAAAGTAAATTTAATATCTTGACTTAAATCTTCTGTCCAAGTATCAACATTTTGTGATTTAAAAACTGATCCTAATAAAGGTTGTTGAGTAATTACCTGTGAAGTAGCTACATCAGTTTCTCCTAATTTAGATGACCATATCCTATAATTAGTAGAATCTGTTTCAATAGATAAAGCATAATCAGTATTATTTTGTAAATAGATTGGATTGTCAAAAACAAATTTTGTTGGGGAAATAGATGATGTAGTTACTCCATCATTAGGATCTACAGAAACCCCCATTCTAACTGCAGGAGTATCTACTTCTAAAATAGGAATAATTACAGCTTCTCTACTAATAGATCCATTTGGTTTCAAAATAATAGAAGGTGGGTCGGTATATCCTGATCCTGGCAAAATAATATTTGCTTCAAATACTTCACCATTAGAAATTGAAACATTACCTAAAGCACTACTTCCTCCAGGAAGTTGAGGACTTTGGATGATTAATGTAGCAGAATCATATCCCTCACCGTAATCTGTTATGAGTAATTTTGAAATTTTTCCAGAATCTTTAGATATAGAAACAAGTAACTGACTATTATTTTGTTTGTTAATATCAATTAAAGTTTGTATTACTAATGATTCTCCAGATTTAAATGCAGATCCAGTAGCACTGATATAATTTGATAAAACGAGAGTATATACTTGATCGTTACTCAAAGAAACAGTTTTTTGCAGCGTGGGGACTAATTTATTTCCGTTTTTATCAACTACCTCTTTTACTACTCCTTTAACACCAGATTCACTACCAGAAATAGTTTCACCAATTGTCAAATTTAAAGTAGAATTAGCAGTTATTTTTAAATAAGTATCTGGTAGCTTAACTACTTCTGTTCCTGGTATAATATAGTTGCCAGGTTTCTTACTATTTGTATCTGTTAAATATACTCTTACTGGTAAAGTATCGCTTTTTTTAGAAAAGAATAAATCTAATTCAGTTACAAACACACCGCCCTCAAAATTTTCTATTCTAAATGTTTGTGATAAAGGACTTGGTTTTGCTTGAGTTGATGCATTATCAATAAATTGAATTCCTTCTGGTGCTTTAAAGAAAGATGGAATTGTAGAAATAATAGATGCTGGTTGATTTGGAAAAATACCAGTAGGATAATACTTACATTCAGCAAAACTATCTACAGTATTATCAATTTTATCTTCTGTGCTAGTTGTAAATCTTATAGTTTTAATTCCTGCGGCAAAATTTAATTTTAATGCCCCGTCTTCATTATCATATGATACTGTGTTAATGTCTCCTGTCCATGAAGCATTTTGCACTGGGGCATAACCAGCTGGAAAAATTAAAATGCCGCTGGCATCTCCATTTTCATTTGATGTAATAGCATGACCATTATCTCCATTAGATCCAAATGCACCAACTGAATTGCCAGGAATCTGAGTAAATCTAGTATCTTGTGCCACCCATCTAGTTACATTACGAGTATCAATAAAAGCATAATATTTTGTATTTGGTTTTAATCTTCTAACAATAAATTTAATAGCTTTAGATCTAGCATAAAGTTGAATAGACGAGGACACTATTTTAGATCCGTTACTTACACTTTGCACTCCTTTACCAATCTCATTATTTTGTGGACTTATATTTGAGCTAGTTGAAACAGTGGCTGGTAAAATAGTAGTATTGCTATTTGATGTTACTTCGCTTAAAGAACTAACATTAAAGAAAGTTCTATTTGTACCTATCCAGTTTGTCAAATAAAAATTATTTAAACTAGAATATCCCTCTCTTGAGTCTGCCTTTGATAAGAAAACCGAAAATACTTTTGTGTCATTATTTAATATAGAAGGACTTTGCTTAATATCATACCAATGATCAATATTTGGAGAAATTGACAAGTCTCCAACGTATTGGACCACTACAAAAGGATTTGGATTTATTTCTCCGCCAGCAGTGGCAAATTTATTTTGAATTACTGTTTGTGGAGTGTATGGTAAAGTGATGACATCTCCAGTCCTTACATAACCATCAGTTGCTCGTTGTTGAGCAGATGTATTTAACTCCACTAAAGAATAAGAATTTTCTATTGATCTTGGTCTTAAAATAGATTGTTGAGTATCAATAGCACATTTGTAATCTAAAGATGGTAAATTGCCAACTGCGTGATTTTCAAAACTATCTACAATAATACCAGATTTAAATCTATCTAATCCAATATCATCTTTTACTTGCATATTAAAAGTTTGCTGCTCTAGAATACTCATTGTAGTATAATATTCTAATCTTTCTATGCGTTTTTCTAACTTACCAATATCACGCATAGTATATCTTCTATTATCTACAGCAGTTACTCTTACATCAGCAACACTATTTGTATATGCTGGTAAAAATAGATAATATAATGCTATTGAATCATCTGGAGTTTCTGGTTTTGATGGATTCAATGAAGAATTTCCTTTTTTAGCAATAAATTCTCCTTTTTTATTTAAGAAAATTCCATCAATTCTATCTAAGTATTGTTGACTATTAAAAATTATTGATGCTTCTAAACTAGCATCATGTGCTACTGCAGCAGATGGAATACCGCCAGATCCATTAAATCCTATTGATTCGCCAGACAATAATAGTGTTTTATTTTGGAATCCAGATAAAATAGTATTTACATCAACTTTTGGTCTAAAATCAACTACATCTGTCAAAGAAACTTTTCCTAAAACGGGAGAATTGAAACTAGGTATATCAGATATGGGAGTGCCAGTTAAAGTATACGAATCTACAATAGAAAAATCTCCTTGTGAATGCTCAAAATAATTAAAAACAATCACTAATTGTCCGATTGGAGCAGAATATCCTGGTTTTAAAACTAATCTAGAAACATCATAAAATGTGTCTCTTTGACCATCATCAAAAGTAAAATGATCTGTAATATCAAATCCATCTATTATATTATTTTGATCATCTAAAACAGGTGGACTTGAAGTAGATCCTTCAAAAACTTTAATGTCTGTGCCATAAATTCCAAATGCATCTGCATACGAGATTACATCTGCAGTTTTTTCATCATAGTCATATCCTCTAAATGGTATTATTTTATCTCCACTTGACACTACCGCAATACGTTTGTTTCGGATAGCAACTTTAGTTTTAGGGGAAGCTTTATCTATTTCGATAGTAGCAGATAATTTTAACACTACATTTGATGCTGCCGCAGCATCAGTACGAAATGTTAAATTATCTAACGTAATTGCCACCCCACCAGTTAATGTTTGTGCAACTTGATCTTTGGTGAGATACATTACATCACCATTTTCTAATCCAGTATTTGAATTTCCTTTGTCTAAAATAGTGAGTAAGAAATTACTTTCTTCAAAATCTATGAATCTTTGTGTACCAAATTTTAATTGTGCCGAAAACGTAATTTTTCCGCCAGAAGTAGAAGAAGTAGTAATAAAATCTCTTCTTATATAATACTTAAATTTTGTATTATCACTATCCTGAATTAATGATTTTGGTGATTTAAACCCAATTGGAAATAATAACGATGGATTTGGAGGACTAGTTAATTTTGTCCTTTTTCTAACAATAACTGAATTATTAACATCTGCTTTTAAAGCAGTATCTAAGTATATTGCTGCTTTAGATAATCCTGAGGGAGATGATACAGATTCTACTAGACTTCGTACTACTGTATTATTAACGTCAATATATTGAATAATATCTCCAGGCACCAAATCTTTTGCTGGATCTCCAGAAAAAGCTAAACAAATTAAATATTTCTGTCCTTTCTTACCAGAAAAAGTTAATGTAGTTATATCCTTACTAACAGAATATTCAGTATCAAAAGTTTCTACATCAGCAGTAAATTTATTTACGCCACCACCGCCAAATTCAGAGTAAAGTGACTTTACATTTTCGTTTGTATAAGTTGTAATTACATTTTTAAATAAAACCGCTTTTACAACTGCAGTTTGTGTTGGATTAACGCCAGAATCACTGTTTATTATTACAGACGGCGGTGATACATATTCATCACTAAACAAATTTCTATCTATGATAGATACGCTGATAGCTTTTCCTCCTACCAGTTGGGGTTTAATTATAGAAACATCAACTGCTTTTCCATTAATAGAAATTGGTTTTGAAGCAACAACTGAAGTTGATTGGGCATAACCACTTCCTCTTTTTGTCACAACAAAATGAGAAATTGTATTTTCTCTTGCAATGGAAATAGAATTTCCAGATTCATCTGTTATTGTTTCTCCTGAAGCAAAAGTACCAGACAATACCTTGACATGTAAAGTATTTGATGAGCTAAAACTAGAATCTGCTGTGCCTTCAATAACAGCATACGCTCCACTTTTGGATCCTGTAATATATTGACCAGCGGAAAATCCAGATGTTATTTTACTCTCGGTTGTTATTTTTGTAAAAAATAAAGGATTGAAATATTCTAAATTAAATATGGCATTATAAACAGAATTTCCAGAAATATCTTTTCCTTTTGAAATTATTTTATCTGTTTCTTGATTAAACCCAGCTGCTCTTTTTAATAAAGTAATATTTTTTGATTTTGCAAAACCAATAATAGGTATAATGGTTTCGCTATAATCTACGATTTCTCCAAATGGCAAAATAACATTAGTTGCTGTAATTGGCACTGTTAATATAATATTTCCAGTCGCTGCCGAATTAGGATTAGCTGCTAACGTATATTCAAAATATTTATCGGTAGGTCCAGCTAAAACTGTTGCTCCAGAAATATTATAAACATCTGGTATTGCCCCTGCTATTGTTATCGTATTCCCAGCACTTAGACCATGACTTGTTAAAGTGGTTACTTTTGCAATGTAAGTATTGACACCACCAACAACTCTAACTTCATATGCTAAAGATACCACTTGAATTTGAGTGCCACTCGCTTGCCAGTAATAATTTTGTGCATTGAAAGCACCGTTATCGGTAGTGCTGGACGGTGTTCTATAAAATAATTGTCTTCTTTTTACATCTGTAGTTGCAGATGTGGCACTTAATGCAGAAGGAATAAAATCACCGTTATCAAATTCTAAAAATTTTTCTTGTAAATCTCTTTTATTACCTAAAACTGTTAATTCTAAATACACTTCACCGCCAATATCATCTGGTCTTTCGACAGTGGAGAATGCAATTACTTCTACATAATCAACTGTAGTAGCTGCTAATGTTTGTCCTAAATTAGCTACATAGTATAATTTTTGACCTAAAATATAATCAAAACTTGCTGCAGGCGTTTTTGCTTTGACGTAAATAGTTTTTATTGCATAATCATGTATAACATTAGTTTTTGCTAATGATCTCAGAGGAAGTGATCTACGTGAAGATGTTTTTCTAAATCCAGAATTTCCATTGTAACCTAAATATCCATCATTAAATATTGAAGAAAAATATAATGTTGGATATGATGTTAATTGCTCTCCTTCATTATTTAAAGGAATAGTGCCATATACATTAGTAATATTAAATGATGGCAATCCATATGTCTTAATTCTATTATTTTCTTTAGTTAAAACATCACGCGCTTTATCTACAGTTACAAACTTAGTTTGTTTGTTGGCAATTTCGTATCCTCTAACATATGCTTTACCAGCACCCAAACCAGCAACAATTTTTGTCTCTGCTTCTTTTTCAGAAAAATTATCATCCCCAACAGTGCCATCAACTCTTAGTGGATAGATACCTTGATTATCTCCTTTTTGTAGATATTCTCTAATCTCAATTGGAAAATTGTCTACAATGTAATCACCAGATTCATCATATGTTCTTCTTGCTAAAGTTTCTTCTATAACTGAAGATTCTTGATTTACAACTTTTCTTTGGATTACACCTAATTTTAAAGTAAGTAATTCAATAAAATTATCATCTGTTGTAGTGTTTAAATCATATGCTACTAAATTCAAATCAATTTTTAAACGATGTGCTCCAGGAGCAGTATAGTTAGAAAATCCCCTAGCATTATCATATAAAGTGATATCTTTTTCTGGAGTTACAATTTCTTCAGAAATTAAAAAACCAATTTTTTTAGATGGTTGGAAATTATACTTATCTATTACTAACAAAGATTCTTCATTTTGCACAAAAAATCCATTAACAAAATATATTCCAGTTTCTACTTTTACTGCAGAAGCAAATCCCATAGCAGTACTTGGTTCTTCTTTTACTGCCAAAGTATCTGGATTTGTTACTTTTATTTTACTAGGTAAAGAGCTGCTATCAGTGCCCACAGTCAATCTTGGACTATTTGTAATATTTACTTCTAATTCTTCACCTTGCCTAAAAGTTTTTTCGCTATTATCACCACCACTAATATAATTTACATAAATGGTATCAGATTCTGTTTCTGTTGCATAATCTGCTTCAACTACAAGTGCTTGCACACCAGAATTTAAACCAGTTAATGTTAAATTAATTAAATCTTTGATATCATACTTTTTAAATTTAATTTCACCACCAACATTTTCTGCTACTTCTGAGACAGAAGATAATTTTACATAATTTAATCTATTATTAAAAGAAACTTCCCCTGGGATTACTTGTTGCCCTTGTTTAAATTGATATTTCCCAAACTGCTCAATTTGATTCTGTAATATCGATTGTAAGGTAGTTAATTCTCTAGTTTGAATAGAATATCCAGGTCTAAAAAGTACTTTATAAAAGTTTTTAGACGCTTCAAAATCGTCGTTATATTCTTTCGTGTTTAGATTAATCTTTTCGGGCATCTCTATTCAATGTGAAGTTTTATATTATGAAATTAATAATATATCAGAATTCGATCACTAATTTAATATCTTCAATCTGATCTGGTGCTCTTGTAATTAGTCTTCGATTTTCAACGTAAATAATATCTCCAGTATATTTTGCAACTTCTGGTAATGCTAATCCATTAGTAAAAGATAATCCTAGAAGTGGCAGCACTGCTCCTCCAGTAGTATAAGTTGTTTCTACGGTGCCAGTAATTAAAGAAGTTTGTCCAGTAATTAATTTTGCGGCATTAGAAACAAACAATCTTACAACACCATTATCTGTATGTAAATCTGGAGTTTGGAAATACTTTAATACGCCTGAAGATGGAGTTTGCCCCGCTGGCACTTCATCAAAAACCCAAGAAACCACAGTTCCTATTGCAAATTTTCCTGCAGCAATTTCTTGTTTAATAATTTCATCTGGTTGGAAATTTCCAGAAACGTTATTTAACTTAACAGCGTACAAAGAGCTTAATGTATCTGCTGTTGCAAAATCTGTTGATGGAGCGGGAAGACGAGGATCGGTAATAATACCAATTCTTCTAAAATCATTATCTACAGGGAAATCACCTTGTCCCTCGGCATACGTTAAACGAATATTTGCCATGATTCTCTTGGCAAATAATTCAGCAACAGGATCTGCACCGTGACCTCCTTTTACTGGGATAACAACTTCGATTGCTCCAGTAGCACTTCCAGGAACTGTAAATGGATTTGTCAAATCTGGATTTTCAAATAAATACCCATTCTTTAATAAGATATTACCGTAAGTATATCCAGACCCAGAAATATTTACTCTTGCTCCAGTATTGTCAACAAGATATGCGGTATCAATTGTGCCAGATGCAGTAGTTTCGATTCTTACTCTGCCACCAGTGCCGTTTCCTTGAATTTCAGTATAGATTACTTCACTAGCTGGTAAATTAGATCCAATATTTTTTACAATAATTGCACTAATTGATCCAGACTGAGTTGCTGCTAGAGTTTGAACTACAGAATCTTGCACAACTGGCATAAAATCTGTAGATAAAAATCTAATAACATCATTGGTTGGGATAGTATACATATACTTCCAGATATATCCATTTAATGCTACCGTTGGGAATTCAGTGAAAAATCCTGTTGCACTATCATATGCTCCTTGCCCAGTTGGTGCAGGATTTCTTTTTGGTTGTAAAGCAACATTGGTGCCACCAGGATTTGCTGCACTCTCTCCATTATAAACACATTTGAAAACTTCATAGTTTTCATTTACAATATAAAATCTAGCATTTGAGATAGATTGAGCAGGACCAGCTGGACCAGAACCATCTGGATCAACTGTAGCTGGTTTAGCATAAGAATAATCGGGTTTCCACATGTCAAATTTGGGATTGACAGTTGGATTCCAATTATATCTTCTAATTACTGGTCTAACTTGCTCGGATGTAATTCTTTTCAAAGCAACCATGTCATCATGAATGCTTTGATCTTCCTCTTGATTATCAGCTGGTCTTAGAGGAATTTCATCGGTAGCATAACGATATACTGCAGCATTTGCAGTTGCATTTGATGTATTACCTTTAATTTGACTTCCAATTCCAGGCACCGCAACAATATTAGGAAATACGTTTGAAAGAAGTAAACTATTTGGATAAACAGCTTCTACAGTTGCTCTAAATGGAGAATTTGATAACGTAATACCAGTGCCAGTCACAAAGACCTGCTCTCCAACCTGAAAACTTCCAACAGCAGCATATATTTCTAGATATGCGTACCATCGTTGTGGTCTACCGACAAAGAAATATGATTTTGTCCTGTCTGAAGAAGTGGATTCAGACCCAGTTGCCCCCTCGGACAAAGATTCTAAAAATTGTTTTGCATTAAAAATTCTGAATTTTTCAGAAATGATGGCTGCCATAGTCTTCCCTTTGGTTGCTTATTTTAATTCCAAGTTATTTATATTTATACTGTTTATAATAAACTTCTTAAGTAATCACCAGCATTGTGCGATTTAGCAACTGTATTTTCTGCTCCCCTAACACACCCAATAAAACGATCACTTAATTTATTAGTATATGTTACTATTTCATCACCAATCAGTAGTTTCCCAGTATTAGGATACCTAGACGTGTTTGGAATATAAACTATAGTATCAGTTGTGTTTAATCCGCTATCCAATATTGCGCCAAATTCATTGACAGATGGCCATGTTAATTCCCAAACAGATCCACTTATTCCTGTAGATGATGCATAACCATCCGAAAAATCTCCAAGAGTTATATTTGGGTAATAAATCTCCATCATTTCTAAAGTATTTTGCTCGCTTACATTTGCTAATCCATAATCAGTAATAAATTTAATATTTTCATAAACTTCAAATCTATTTCCTAATTTACCAAAGTGATACTTATCATTATTTAACCCAGTGTAATAAGTGTCAACAGCTCCAAAATCTGCAATTACTGTGGTAGTTTTTGTTAAAGATTGAATTGTAGAAATTACTGGGGGGAAGAAGAATTTAGATAATCTCTCATACGAGATATTAGTAATTGAAATAAATTCTGGTGGATCTAAAGTTATAATAGAAGTAATATCTCTGTTTACTTTTTTTATCTCTGCATCTTTTGGTGGTGGTGTTATTATTATAGTTGGATTTGTTGAATCGTGGAAACACCTTACATCAGAAATTGTTTGAATTTCTGGTGAATCAGAAGGAGTTTTAATAATTGAGATTAATCTTGATACAGTAGTATCTAAAAATATTTTTGGAGTTAGTAATAAATCAGTCCTGCTGCTTATTACTTTTTGTGGCGATTTGTATATACTATATCCTCTAGTAACATATACTTTTGGCGGAGTAATATAACCACTACCAGAATTTGTAATGACAATATCAATAATTTCTCCTCTGTCCATTACGACAAAACCAGAAGCGCCTCCCCCAGTTACAGGACCAATGATATTACCAAAAGAATCTCTTTGTGGTTGTGGCACAAAAACCAATTGAGGAGTTTTATCATATCCATATGCATTTGGTTGAATTGATATGCCCCTATATTCAATAATGGCATCATTTTTATTAGTCACTAATATAGTTGTGTTATCACGCAATCTTACCAAATTTGGATTTGTCAATTCTACAATAGTATTTCTTCCATAAATGGTTTTTGGTAGGATAATTCCATCATATATTCTAACAGCAAATTCTTCATACTTTCTATTATTCCATGTTAATGACGTTACTTTTCCACCATTAACAGATGCTAATACACTTAATCCAACGCCATCTATTATACCGTTGTATTGTGTTACATCAACTAAACCATAGTGATTATCTTCAATGAGGTCTTCTGGTCTATGACCTAGTTTTTTTAAGATTTCTGGAATTTCTAAAATTTGACGATAATCTCTCTCGCCATCAATTTTTACTAAATCTCCAATATCTAAATTATTTTCATACTTAGGTAGTAATTCTGTGCCTACCATCCATCCAGCTTTAGTTTTGAATACTAATTCATTTTTTTCATCATCCTCAGTAAAAGAAGAAATTGATGCAATTTGATTAGATGGTATTACATATTCAGACAATCCTCCAGTTGGCACAAATTTTAAATCTTTTAAAGATGAAAATTTATTATTTTGTTGTCTAATTACAAATCTAGTAATTAATTGTCCAGGTGTTTTACTATATTGTAATACTTCTCCCACCGCTTCCCATTGCCCCAAACTATTTCCTTGATAAACCGTCGATCTATCAGATAATTCTTTGAAAGATACTGCACCATTTACTACAATATTAATAACATTGAAAAATTTATTATTTTCAAAATTATAAAAAGTCAATTTAGGAATTGTTTGTCTTCCATACAAATAAAGAACATTTATTTTTTGTCCAGGTTTGGGTGCTTCCGAAAAAATAATATCTGATCCCGTAATGGTGTAATCTCTGTTTCTTACTTGTAATATTCCCTCTCTAAACAGTAAAATACTTCTATCACTATCTACACTAATTGTGCGTTTTCCTAAAACACTACGAAGTATAAATGGACCTCTTCTTTCTCCAGTAAATAATCTTTCATCTATTTCTAATCTTTCGTAGTTTCCTACACTGTAAGCAAAGAATTTTTGTCTATTTTCTTCATTTATTTTAGTTGGTGGTGCAACAAAAACTATTTCATTTGGAGTTTTTGTTCTGTCGATATAATACGACGATGTTGCTGGAATTAAAGGAGTCATTTTATTTTCCTGCAACACTCCATCCAAAGAAACTAAAAGATTTTCTTTGGCATCTAAAATTGCATTTGTGTCATCTTCATAATATAAAGGAAATCTTGTCTTAATGCCATTGAAATCATTTTCAATATTTTTAATTTTTTTGAAATATTGAGAATTAAAAGAATTATTTTTAAATCTAACTAAACGACCAACAAATTTTTGTGCTTCTACTATTTGATTATTTGAAATTCTTTGCCCTAATGGTGCTTGAGCAAAAGTGATGGTAGATCCAGAAACAGTAAAAGCTTTTCCAGGTTCTTGCAATACACCGTCTAATGTAATAATCAAATTATTAACATTACTCACATTTAATGGTCCTATTCCAGAAACAATCATATTAAATGTTTTTCTTCCAACTCTATTTCCAGATTGATTAAAGTCGCCATCAAATACTTGTTGTAAAGAAAAAGAGTATGATATTGTTTCTGAAGTATCAATTGAAGATGCAAATACAGATCCTTTACCTCTTCTAATATTATTATCTTTAACATCAATTATTGTTTGAGTAATCTGTTGTCTTGTGCTTTCAATAGTAACTCTATTAGTTTTTTCATTCCATAATTCTATAATACTAACATTATCCAATATTCTTTGATTCTCTGGCATCTGTGTCGATGCTGTAACATCAATAGATACTTCACCAAACATTTTAAATCCAGCTGGATGCACAGTTTGCTCAACCAACTTTTTCCAGATATTAATGGGTGATTTTGATTTTACAACATAGGAATAATCTTGATAGAAATAAGAATCTGATAATTTTTGATTTCCTACAGATAATTTTCCCTTATCTGTATCATAGTATCCAGCATTATCATAATATGATCTAATATCAGAGGAAAATATACTATAGAATACTTTATTAACTAGAGCAACATTTTTTTTAGATTGTCCAATAATTTGTAATCCAGATTTAAATTCTCCTATTACATTAATAAGTTTGATTATATTAATTTTATTTTTATATCCATCTACAGAAATTCTTCCTTCTGCAATCAAAGAATTATTTTCATATTGTTTGACTATTTCACCATTTAAAAAACAATTTTCAGTAAAATTAGATAGTTGTAAAATTTGATGAGATGTGTAAACAGATGATAAAGAAAAATCATCATAATAATTAGATCCATTATAATCAATTCTAATATTATTTGGTATTCCTATATTATTACTTCCAAAATAAGCGATTACATCTGTTTCAACCACAATCATTAATGGTTTTGTTTTATAAACAATATTATAATCTTTTGGCAATATTGCTATTATTTCTCCACTGTTTCCTTTTACAATTTCAAATTCTGGAAAAATGTCACTGTTTAAAATTACAACAGATGGTTTTGAATATCCACTGCCAGAAAGACTTACAGACACGGACAATATTTTTCCTGTCAATTGATCATAATTAACATTTGGAATACATTCAAATGCAGGAGAAACTCTAATACCACGAATTATTGGTAATTTTTTATATAATTTTCCCGTATTTGTAATTTTTAAAGAATCGATTTTTCCAATTGCAAAAATTGAAGAAGTAGTGTAATTAAAACTACCAGATCCATCATATTGAGGAATTTTATCTAATTTATAAGCAAATGATTTTGGCGAAACATAAGATACTACCTTTTCTCCTTGTAAAGGATCGTCTATTACTGATAAGTAAGAATTTTCTGAGTCTATAACACCAGATTTATCATAGTAAAAATAATTTGTAAAATCTAATGATTTTTTTTGTGTATAATTATTTAATGGCGAAGAATCACCAAAACCAAATTTAACTGAAATAAAAGAATTAGATTCTGACCCAGATCCAGGCAAAGAATTTCCTTTAATAACTTCTGTAGTAACTAAATTTCTGTTATTACTTGGTGAAAATTCTAAAAATGACCCAGCTAAAGATGGATGATTTGTGATAAATTTATACTTATAATATTTTTGTATTTCTATAACAGGATTTTTTATCCAAGGACCGTTAATAGATTTTGAAAATTCAAACTTGTAATTTGCATCCTTAATAATAGAATCAACACGCACTAATTTTACTGGAGTACTATTATCAAAAAATGTTGATGCGAATGATAATTTTGTAATAGATTCTAATGTTTGATTATTGTCAAAGATAACAGTTAATTCTTGTCTTTCCGAATTATACTCATTAATTACAGCATCTCCAGTTGAAGGTCCAATTCTATTACCAATAGTAAAATTATATTTTGCATTATTAACAAATACTGTTTGATTTGAGAAATGATTTACAGCTGCCGTATTTTGAATACCCCTAGTTACATTGATTGTATTGTTTAATATAGAATTAACAGACATTAATTCATCATTAACCTTTAAAATATCACCGTTTGATATCCCAGATACATCATTTACTATTAATTTTGTTTGTGTTTTTCCAAGACCAACATGAGTAACTTCTAGATATAATACAGATTGACTTAATGATCCAGAAAGTCTTTGAAGACTAGAATTTAAAACAGTAAGGACATCTCCAATTTGATACCCACTACCCTTTCCAATAATTACTACACCATTTTCCGTGACAGATCCATTGACAACCGTTATAGTTGCTCTTGCATTACCAGGAGCGCCTGGAGACCCAACAAAAGCATTTGAAGAGACTATAATACCATTTTGATTTCTACATTTTGTTTGATCTGCAAAAATTAATTCTATGTTAGAATAAGTTGCCGACCCAGCATTTGCATAATCAGATCCTCCGTTTAAACGTTTTGTTACGCCAACACCAGAATCATTTATAGTTGTGGTAAATGATGGAGTAAATAATTTTACTGTTTGATATATTCTTTTTCTGACATAATAATTTGTAGTAGTTGTAGAATCATTTGGATTGATATCAACAAATATTTTATCATTTTCTGTTATCTTATGTTCGGTATTGGTTTTAATTAATCCAATATTTTCATTTAATGAAAATATTTCTATATTTTTACTCAACTCATCTATTTGAAATACTCTACTGCCTACCGTATCATCAATATTGTTTGTTTTTAAGTAAAAACTTGCCGATGTTGTAAATGTACCATCTAATACCTTAATTTTTACTGTATTTCCTCCTATCACCTCTTCTAAAATTTGTCCTCTGCCATTTTCACTAGTTGCGACTACTCCAAATGTGGCAGCATTTTGTAAAGAAATTGGATTTCCATTAGGAGTCTCGGAAATCTTAAATTGGTTGGTTGTAGAATTTTTAACATAGTAAATTTTATTTGCAATGATACCATTAGATGATTGTGGAAAAACTATTCCACTGCCATCTGTAAATGGATTAAAAGCTACTTTTAAAAAATTATTTTGTATGCTTAATACCGTTACTTCTTTACCAGTAGTGAGACTTATTATTGCATTTTTTGTATAGAATGATTCTGTGTCCAGAATTAAATTTAAAACTCTAATATTAGAGTTTAATTTGTTTACGGTATCAAAATTTCCAGAAACATTTCTAAAAACAAATTTATTTGCCGAAAAAATATTACCAACAACTTCACCATTTGCTCCAGTACCTTCTTGTGTAATTATTGACCCATCAAAAAAATAAACTGGTGTTTTTGATTCTATTAATACTGCTTTTGTTTGCTGAGATTCTATAGATACAATATTTTCTCCCTTTAAAGAAGCAACATCTGCACTTGCTTCTTTGCCATTTGTGTCAAAATTATCTATAATTACCGAAGACCCAACAGAAAACTTATTATGTGAATTTTCAACCACAGAAGATGTAATATTACCCTCTTTTGTTGTTTCTACGATTGCTTGTGCTCCAATGCCATTATTAGGCATAGAAGATAATCTTAATCTTCTTGAATTTGAAGGAAGATTAGTGTGTTGTATTTTATTAGTATAATTTGATTCAACGGGAATAGAATAATATCTATTTCCTAAAATATAAGGAAATTCTGGTTGATTAGAAGAATTAATAGTAATGAAATAAGCATAAACTCCTTCTGGATAATCTGGTGTTACACAATATCTTCCATTATTATCATCTAAATCTCCAAACCTATGTTGATATCTGTAATCTTCAATAAAATATCCTAATGGGTAACTGGAAATATTTGGTCCTCCAGTTCTTTCAGTTTTTAATCTGTAACTCGTTTCCATTCTCTTTATCGAAGAAGATGGATTCAAAGGATCTGTATAAGCATATGGACCATAAATTGGGTTGCCATCATATGCATATCCCAAAATAGGCGAGTGCTGAGAAGAATTAGTATCTCCTAGTTGATTTCGTAATGCAACTGGATTAGCGATGTGAGCATAACCATAACCAAAAGATCTTTCAATATTTTCAAAATAAAAACCATTATTGGAGTCTAAATTAGATGTATATCTTTGATACCTGTTTATTTTCCATCGCTTTACTTTAGTAACAGCAGTTGCACCTTCTCCATCTGGAATTATTTGTATTCTAATATTTCCTTGTGTATAAAACTTGCCTTCCTCTACTTTGATAGTATCAATTAACTTACCATCTGTAGAAATAACCGCTTTATATTCTGCTAGTTTTCCAGCGTTTGTTATGTCACTAATAACAATTTTTGGCGGGGATGAATAATACTCTCCAGGATTGTCAATAATTAATTTTGTAACTTTATCTTTTGTGACTACAGCACTTATTACAGCACCTCTACCAGAGCTAATCAAAACCTCTGGATCTGTTTCAAATTTTTCTCCAGGAGAAGCTATTTCAATTCGGTCAATTACTTCACCAGACAAAACTGCTTTTGCTTTTGCTCCTTTATCGCCGCTTATAATGACATAAGGTGGTGCTTTGTAACCCTTTCCTTTGTTTGTTACATTGATAGAAACTACACCACCAAAAATTACATCATTTTCAACTAAATTATTTTGGGAATTAAAAACAGAATCGTAATCTTTATATCCATATGCCAAAACACCATTCAAAAATACTCCAACATCTCTAATTCCAGTTTCATATAATTCAGTAGTCCTTGATGGATACTTTTTAATTAATTTTAAATGTTTTTGATCTTTAAATGCAATTCCAGTAAAATTACCGATAGTATATGAAGGATACCCAGATGATGCAATATAATAATATTGATCATCTTCATAAATTGCCGCTACATTATTCAATACTTCATTTAATCCTGCAACATTACTATAAGAAACATTATTATTTAAAATCCAACGATTTGCAGATAAAAGTTTACTATAAATTACAGGATTTCTAGTTTCAAATCCAGGTTTACTAATTTGTACAGTATCTCCTTCAGATGAAAAGGGCGTTCCTGAAGAAACATTGATATTATATAAAATTCCCAATGCCAAAAACTTAATTTTTTGTGTTACTCCATTGATGACAACATCTACAGACAATGTTGCATAATTATAAACGGGAGTATTTACTGGATAATCTCCATTTCCAGATCTTGAGTCTATTTCAAATTGATTTACAGTTTTATCTTTAAATGTAAAAGTTTCATTTCCGATTAAAACTTTTCCTTTAGTGTTTTTCCAACCAGTTGCTGAAAAAACATTAATTTTACTATTATTAGTTGCGGTAGGAAGCAGTCTTTTGGTTAGAAAAGTTTTTTGTGCTACTTTAAATTCTCCAACTATACTATTTGGAGAAATTACGATTTCGTAAATACTTTCATTATCATAATTTCCTAAAAATAAAATATTATCTACGATGCCAAAACTATTCCTTACGGAAGAATTGTAAATATCCTCTTCCTGGATTATTTTTTGACCAATTACTGATAAAATATCATTCTGATTAATTTGACTAATTATTTTTACTTTTAACGCATATTTTCCAATCCAATTAGAAGTAGAAGTTTTTAAAGTATTATCTTTTGGGTAATAAATGGAAGGAATATCATTTGCATCTTGAGCAACAATTGAATTAAAAATAAATTTAATTGACTGATCTGTTCCTTTTGCTCTATAGAATTGTTTGATGTTTTTAATTAAAGTTCTTTTATCTACTTCTGGTTTTAAAGATTCTTCTGGGAATGATGCTAGATATTGCGTTTCATAATTTTTAACAAAAGCATATAAAAATAAGTTACTAATGTTAAAAACTTGTGCTCCAATTAAATGTTGGAATCCTGTGGATAAATTATGGGATTCTACTGTTTTATATTTTGATGTATTATATAAATCTCCTAATTTTGTAGTCCCACTAAGATTTCTCTTGCAATTTACAAATGAAGTTGGTGTTTTAGAAGCATAGAAAATAATTTCATCATCTATCATTACATAACCATTTTTTTCTGGAAACGCATATGTATCAGAAACATTGATTGTAGTAGAATTACTAGAAACATTACTAGTTAATGTAGTATATTCTGATAATAAATCTTTTTCGTAAGTATCAATATCGCTATACTTAGTTAAATTTTGAATAATATCAAGAGGTTGCCCAGTAAGCTCTAGTTGCTCGTAATACTTTTGTAAAAACGAAGCAAATTTTGGATATTCACTAGAAATAAACTCGGGTAGTTGACGATCAACTAATGTAGAAATTCTTTTCTGAATGGTTGCCATCTAATTACTCTTGTACAATCGTAAATTTACTATTTGTAATATCGACATCGAGAAACATTTCTCTAGCAGACACAATATCATTTGAAGCTGGTTTTACACGAATTTCAATTTTATCATCGGGAAAAGATCCTTTTAAAATAATTAAATTATTCATCATCAATTCCCCTTTGCCATAATCTACTTGACCAAGTTGTGGGTTTAAGACAATTTTATCACCAGTTATACTATCTAGACGATATAAAATAAGTTTTCCTTTTCTATCTTCAATATAAACTTGATATTGAGGAAACTCTCTAACAGTAAATGGTGTGCTGCTTACTACTGGCAAATCATCGACTAAAAATGGGTTTTTATAACAAATTTCATAATAATATTTTGAGTTAATAGCAGGATAAAAATCTTTTCTCATCATCACTGTAGTCAAATTAGATTTGATCGATGATTCTGCATCATCAATGACACCAACAAATTTACTGTATCTAAATTTACCATCAAATTTTTCTGTATCGGAGAGAAAAATATAATCTTCTATATTTTTAATTACCAACGAAAGAATTTTGTCGTTTTTATATGTTGTTTTTGTTGAGTCATAAAAAATCTTTGAGGTCAACTCAACATATAAAATAGATGGATCTACAATTCTAGGAGTTACAGAAGCAACCGAATATTTTTTAAGTTTGTTTTCTAACTCTGTTTTTGTAAATGAAGAAAGTGTGGTAGAATATCTGGGTTTAATTGCAATCTTGACTACTCCATATTCAGGCGGATCATCTTCTTCTCCACCAAAAGCAGTTATATCAGCAACAGCTGGATATAGATTTCTTATTATTGCTTTATAATCTTCTCCAGTAACTGCTCGATCTTGAGTGGCATAATTTTTGGACGCATTAAATTTAATTCTTTCTAAACTTTCTGAGTATTCGCCGCCTGAAGATGCCGAAACAAGAGTAATTTCTCCTATGTTAAAAGAATAAGCGTTAATACTATTGTTTGTTGATTCTAAATCTTCTACAAAACCATTAAATCCAAAATTCTTAGCACCATTTGTTTCTGGACCAGATGTAGTAAGATATGAAATTTCTACATATTCTCCATCCAGTAGTTTTCTACCAAATACACCATCACCAAATTTAATTTCGTAGTTTTCGTCCTCAATTTCTGTTAGAAAGAAAACTTTGCTTCCTGGCAATACATTTAAAATATTTTCTGCATACTCATACAAATCAAAAGCAGATGACTGAGCAGATTTAAATACCTTCACTCTAATTGTTGTGGTATCAATATTTTGATTTTTTAACAAAAATCTTTGATTTCTCAATGCGCCTAGCACAGTGTGGAAATCAGTTATAATTACTCCAGAATAAATGTTTATATTTTGAAACAGTGCAATACCATTATTAACTGGTGCTCGCACATCATCTAAAATAGAATATTGATAAACAGTATTATCAAAAAATGCTGTAAAAGCTTTTCCTCTTCGGATTAAAGCTGTGTTTGGTTTATTTGGCGAAGTATATTGTAGTTTTAAATTAACAGTTGCTTGAGAAGCTGTTGCTGATTTTGGTCTATATCCTAGTTGCTTAGCAATAGCAACAACATTGTCTCTAAGAGTAGCAGAATCGAGAAACATCTCGTTTGCCACCATGTTTGTATTAAAAGCAGTATAATACGTATTATACGCCAAGACATCTAGCAACTGACTAAGAGCACTCCCCTCAAAATCATAGTCACTAAATTCCGAATTTGCTCTCAAATAGTCTTTAAGAGACGTTTTTATATTATTAAAGTCTAATTGATTTAATTGAGAGTATGGCATTGATTATCTCGTTCTCTGTAAAAGAAATTGGGTTGATAGTGGAGCACCTTCAACTTCTCTACCTATAATTTCAAATTCTATATAAACCTCAAATGCATTATTGCCTTCATCGGGAGTAACAATAATGTCTCTAACATTTACCCGAGGCTCATAATTTTGCACCAATAAAAAAATTTCATCTCTTAGAGTAGCAGCAGTAGCAAAATCTAATAAATCAAACAATAATTCACTAACTCTACTGCCTAGACTAGAATTAAAAGGTCTTTCACCTCTTTTAGTCATCACTAAATTTCGTAAAGCAGTCTTAATGGCGGTTTCATTTTTAGTTACCACCAAATCTTTTGTATTTGGGTGGGCACCAAATGCCACACTTATGTCCTTAAAGGTTTGAAAGGTGGGCATGAAATACCACTAGAAGTCTAATATATTTATCATGCTTGTGTCGGAGATTCGCGCCCACCAGAGGTTTTATGTCGGAGTCCCGCTCATAACCATTCTGCATAATCATCAAAACCATTCTTACCACCACACCACTTTTCCATGCGGTTTTCAGGAATTTTATACTTTTGAATACGTGCTTTTCTTAGCAATGCATCACTCTTAGGATCTGTAATAAGCACAGAAGTGCCAAAGTCATTCTGCATCATCGAAGGTACATTATCTGGAATTGGTTTGTTAGCCATCTGTTTGTCCATAAGGGGTAAACAGAACTTTTAAAGGGGTTGCTATCCCTCGACTATTCGATTGTACATCTCTCTTGACCAATAGCGGTAATATTCTGTTTTTCTTAAGTAGTCTCTAGCATTTAAAAGGTCGTCACGTCGCTGAGCTATAATTAAGTTATGTTTTCCACAATTCGTCTGAATTCCATTAACATAAGATGGTTCGGAGATGTGGTCATCTAGAAATATATAGTCTCTATGAATCATGTGGAGCTCAGCGCACCGCTGTAACATCTGAGAAAGTTTACAATCCCCAACTACAAAAATAGCGACATCGACTCCTTCAACGGGACCGACATCGCTTAAATTACATTCCTTAATACAATAAGTCGCTTTAGCAGCATATGGACACACAGGAAACCCTCCAAGGTCTTTCTGTGGTTTTGTAATGCTGTTTATCCAATCATCGATGTCTTCAACGACCTTGCCCACGATACCTCTTCTTAGCCCCGTTACGTGCTGTTGCAGCACGATTTGTATTTTTACTGCGCCCTTGGCGAGTGCATTTGGGTTTTCCAGGAATATAATTTGACTTATTAAAACTAGGAGACTTTGCCATATAGTTTAAACAACTAAAAAAATATTATATCACGAAAAAATTTATGATGCAACCGTCACGGTAGGTACACCGCCACCAGTAATAGGACCAGCGGCGGTTGTCGATCCTACAAACGCTAACGGATTTCCACCAACTAAAACTTTTGGAGCTCCACTGGTCACCGTGCCTGTAGCAGTAACACACCCAGGCGGTGTGCCAGCTAGCCATGGAGTTACTGGAGAATTAACAGTTGCTACTGGCACACCACCTATCAATACGGTTTGATTGACAGGCGGAACAGAAATGCCAGTTTGCACAGTAGTCGTTGTTTGGCAAGGTCCTGTATTAATTGTAATTATACTTCCTTGCGTTGCTACTTGTGGCATTCTTCACCTGCCAAAAAGTCTTCTACCTTATTTAGACGCTCATATAAAACATTCAATGCATCAGGTAGACTTTTGTAATCTTCTCCAGGTGGTCTGTATTCCAGAATAAATGGATCAGGAATCTTCGCCATCCTCCTCTCCAGATAATTCAGACGTTCTGAGAAACTTTCTAGCATTCTCAATATCTCGCTCAACTTCTGATCCGTAGTCGTATACATCTTCACCTCCAAAACTACTTTGGTCACTATAAACTACATTACCATCTTCACGTCTTTCAACAGACATGGTTGCTCCAGTATCTTGTAAACCATCATACCATTTATCTGCTGCATCAAGCATATAATCTGCTAATGCTTCATAATCATCAAATGATAGATCTTCAATTACTTTACCATCTTTACCAACAATTTTAAATCCTAAGTCAGTCATTTGTTTTCCTCAAACTAATACAGTCATCATCAGTATACTCCCATTTTAGAGTATCTCCTTCTACCCATCCAAGTGAATCTAACAACTCTTCTGGAATCGGTAGAATATATTCGTCGCTTAAATCGTCATATTCAAGTTGTGAAACATATTTCATATTACTCCTCAGTCTTTTTTCTTCTAGGTGCTCTTTTTCTAACTACTTTCTTTGCCTCTACAGGACGCTCAAATTCTGTATGATCTTCTACAAGTCCATCTCCATCACCATCAGATGCATTGACTTTAGGACCGTCTTCGGTAATTTCTACAATTTCAATTTTTAAAGATGGTGTACTTACTTCTTTGAGTGTTTCTTCAGCAACGGTTTTTTCAAAATAATACACAACATATGTATCATCTGTACTCCATC
>Ga0194124_10000465_pt1 | contig 61304 bp, 53 predicted proteins | sample TA2KigCas0mmetaG_FD_148605 | JGI IMG/M metagenome (GOLD analysis project Ga0194124, IMG submission 148605) | Freshwater microbial communities from Lake Tanganyika, Tanzania - TA2015031 Kigoma Deep Cast 0m | ecosystem: Environmental > Aquatic > Freshwater > Lake | place: Tanzania: Lake...
GGGGATTCCAAACGTGCTTTGACACTCTCAGGCAAAGGGTCCAAGGCCTGGCACCGCACCCGGATCACCCTACGTGGCAATCGGGTCTCGATGACCGTCGATGGCGTCGAAACGGTGAGCGACCAACTTCACGAAGGAATTGCCTCGTCTGGTCGGATCGGACTCCGCCCAGCGGGCCGCCCGATGCAGTGGGCGAACCTGTTCGCGCGGCGACTGGATTGAGGGGGGAGCGGCCGAGCGGCCGTGAATCCCAGAGCCCGAGCCCTGTCACGCCTGGGGTGGGGGGACGCTGGAGCGCCCAGATGCCGCTGGGCACTGCGGCACCCACCGGTCTGACGGCCCTGGGAATTGGAGCAATGAGTCCGCCGCTTGGAACCTCCCCTTTTCAATTTAACGGACGCCCGTAACGTCGGCCCATGATTCCACGGGGGACGCTGCTTGCCGCCATCGCCTGCCTTGGTTTGGGCCTCTGTCTCGCCACACTCGAGGGCGCGGACAAATCCCAACGCCGTCCCCAGAGCCCTGCCGCGTCAAAGAAGGGCTCCACCAACCCCGCTGCCCCACAGGGCTTCTCCACCGCCGAGCTCGTCAATCGGGTCAAACCCAGCCTCGTGGTGTTGTCCACCCGCAGCCGCGGAGGTACCGGCGAGGGCGTCGGGACCGGATTCGTCATCGACCCCTCCGGACTGGTCGCCACCAGTCTCCACGTTGTGGGGGAATCCCAACCCGTCACCGCACGACTCGCCTCGGGTGAGACCGTCGAGGTCCTCGGACTCCACGCCTTCGACCGCCACGCCGATCTCGCCATCCTGCGCGTCGCCGCCAAGAATCTCCCCGCACTGACTCTTGGCGATGACTCCTCCCTCGCCACCGGGGCGGAGGTCGTCGCCATGGGCAACCCCCTCGGCCTCGAGAACTCCGTCGTGGCCGGTGTGCTGTCGGGTCGACGCACCTTCGACGAGATCGAGATGCTCCAGCTCGCCATGCCGATCGAGCCCGGAAACTCGGGCGGCCCCCTCGTCGACCGCACCGGCGTCGTCCAGGGCATCATCAACGCCAAGTCGTTGCTCACACAGAACCTGGGGTTTGCCACGCCGGTCCGACTGCTCCGCCCGCTCGTCGAACGCCCCAATCCCATCCCGTACGCCCGCTGGATCCGCAACCGGGCGTTGGACCCCAAAAAATGGGAGGCCTTTCTCGGGGCCCGCTGGCAAACACGCAGCGGAGGCATCCAGGTCGAGGGAGCCGGAAACGGGTTCGGCGGGCGCGCCTACCTCCTCCAACGCGGCACCCCGCCCGAGAAACCCTACGAAGTCCGGGTGCAGGTCCGTCTCGACGACGAATCGGGAGCCGCAGGACTCCTCTTCGGCGGGGACGACTCCGGTCGCCACTACGGTTTCTACCCCACCGGCGGCCAGCTGCGGCTCACCGCGTTCGAAGGTCCCGAGGTGTTCGATTGGCGGATTCTCGGGACGGTGCCCAACCCCGCCTATCGCCCTGGCGATTGGAACCTCCTGCGGGTCCGGCACGAGGCGGACCGCATCCGATGCTGGGTGAACGGAGCCGAGGTGTTTTCAATGACCGAGGACGCCCTGAAGGGGAGTCAGATCGGCCTCGCCAAGTTCCGCAACACCGCCGCCGAGTTCCGTGACTTCCAGTCCGGAACCAACCTGGCCCCGCCGATACCCGTCGCACCGGAACTGTTGGCGTCGTTGAAGACCGGGCCTCAGGGAATCGACACGCTGAGCGTTGAGGATCAGAAGACCCTTCGGGATCGCCTACCCGAGGTCCGGACCTCCCTCGCGGAACAGGCCCGAACCCTTGAGGTCGAGGCCGCACGCCTCCGCGAACTCGCCACCCAGTTGCATCGGATCCAGGTCCGAAACCGCCTCGTGGCGGAGCTTCACCAGCCGGAGGACGGCATCGACCTCGCCCATGCGACGCTGCTGGTGGCGCTGCACGACCAGCCGGATCTCGACATCACCGCTTCGGAGGAACAGATCCGCGCCTGGGGCGAGGAACTCCGAGGTCGACTCCAAGGCATCGATTCCGATTCCGAGAAGGTCCAGCACCTCTGCCGGTTTCTTTTCAAGGAAAACGGATTCCACGGCAGCCGCCACGACTACTCCAACCCTGCCAACAGCCACATCAACCAGGTCCTCGACGACCGCGAGGGATTGCCCATCACCCTCAGCATCGTGTTCCTGACCGTGGGTGAACGGGCTGGAATCCAACATCTTCATGGGGTTCCGCTGCCGGGACATTTCCTCGTGAAGCACGCGCCTCCGGGACGGGACGAACAGCTCTTTGATGTGTTCGACGGGGGCCGTCCCCTGACCCACAGCGATGCCGACGAGCTGGGCGGGCAGTTCGCCCGGGTCCCGGTCCGGACCGAGGGGATGCGCCCGTCCACCAAGCGCGAGATGATCGTGCGTATGGTGGGCAACCTGCAGTCGTTCAAGGAACGTAAGTCCGGCGCAGCATCATCGCTCCCCTATGCCGATCTCCTCGTCGCAATCGTTGGTGAACCCCAGCTGGAGGCCTCCCAGCGCCTCGACCGCGCGCGGCTCCGTGCCCGCGCCGGAGATATCAAGGGCGCATGCGAAGACCTCAGCTGGATTGTCGACACAGCACCGCCCGGATATCCGCTGGAGCCCATCCGCCAGATGCTGGACCGGATCACGTCGGATCCACGTTGATCCCACCTCCCCAACGCGGAATCCCCTTCCCCACCCGAGGACACCCCGGTACGAAGCAGCCAATGACGCGCGACTACCTGAACCGGTGCCAGCAACTCCTGGAGACCGTCGTCCAACAGACCCCGGTGATCGAGAAGGCTGCGAATCTCTTCAGCCAGACCATCCTCGCCGGCCGGATGGTCCACCTCTTCGGCTCGGGCCACAGTCGCATCCTGGTCGAGGAGATGTGGCCGCGGTATGGGTCGTTTCCCGGCTTCAATCCGATCGTCGAACTCTCTCTGAGCTTCCACAATCTGGTCGTCGGTGCGAACGGCCAGCGCCAGGCGATGTTCCTCGAGAACGTGCCCGGACTCGCCTCGCGGATCCTCAGGAACTTCGATCTCTCCCCTTTGGACAGCGCCCTCGTCGTCTCGTCGAGCGGCTGCAACATCGTACCGATCGAAATCGCCGAGGAGTTCCAGCGCCGCAAGGTCCGTGTGGTTGCGATCATCTCCAAGGCCCACAGCGAGGCCAGCACGAGCCGGCGTCCCGATGGACGCAAACTCCAGGACTTCGCTGACCTGGTCCTCGACACCGGCGCACCCGTCGGCGACGCCATGGTGACCGTGCCGGGGCTCGACACCCCTGTGGCCCCGGGCTCGACGGTGGGAGGCTGCCTGCTGGTGAACTCGATCAAGGCCGAGGTAGCGGCGCGCCTCACAGCCACGGGACATCCACCCAAGGTGCTGACGGCTGGAGCCCTGGTGGGATCGGAACGCGCCACCGCCCTGTTCGAATCCGCATACGACGAACACGCCCGCCGCCTTGCCCGGCTCTACGAGCACCTGGGTGACCCCACCTGAGGTTCCGGGACTGCTTCGGGTCCACGCAGCGGACAAGTCCGGGTAGGCCAGTGCTCTCGGCCCCAGGCCGAACCCCGTCCGCACTCCCCAAAAGGCTTCATCCGCTGCCGCACCCCAGCCCTGACCCAATCGGCCAGGGTCAGGTCATGCCTCGCGGGTCGGGGTCAGGTCATGCCTCGCGGGTCGGGGTCAGGTCATGCCTCGCGGGTCGGGGTCAGGTCATGCCTCGCGGGTCGGGGTCAGGTCATGCCTCGCGGGGGTGCATCTGATGCACCCAGTGATGCAGGGGACTGCATCACACCCCCTTCGAATCTCCCTCAGCCTGCGGATCCCACACCCGCCATCAGCCGCAGCAATGCCGCCTGACTGAACTGATCCCGATCGAGCTCGCCCACCTGTCGCCCCTGCCGCAGCACCACCACCCGGTCACTCAGCCGCATCAGCTCCGGCAGCTCGCTGCTGATCAGCAGGATCGCCGTACCGCCCGCCGCCAGCTCCTCCAGCAACCGGTGGATCTCCGCCTTCGCCCCGACATCCACGCCCCGGGTCGGTTCGTCGACCATCAGGATGGGACACTCCCGGGCAAGCCACTTGGCCAGGGCCACCTTCTGTTGGTTGCCACCGCTGAGACCCGAGACCGGGGCCTCCATGGACGGCGACTTGACCCGGAGCCGGTCGAAGAACGTCCCGGCGATCATCCGCTCGGTCGATCGCCGAACCACCCCGGCCGTCGCAATCCGACGCAAGACCGCGAGGCTCGCGTTCTCCCGACAGGACAGCGGCAGGATCAACCCCAGCCGCTTGCGATCCTCCGGCAGGAATCCGAGTCCCGCCTCCAATGCGGCGCCAACACGGTGCGGACGCAACCGCTGGCCACGAACGAGCACCTCGCCGGTCGACCGAAAATCGAGCCCGAAGATGGCCTGGGCCACCTCGCTCCGCCCCGCCCCCACGAGCCCCGCAAGGCCAAGGATCTCCCCCGCCCTCACCGAGAAGTGGATTCCAGAGAACCGCTCCGGCGATGCCAAGGCCGACACCCGCAGCACCTCCTCTCCGGGAATACGCCGCGGACCCAACGCCGAAGCCGGATCCAGCTCCCGTCCGATCATCTGCTCCACCAGCCGGTTCTCATGGGTCTGCCCGATCGGCTCCGTCGCGACATGGCGTCCGTCCCGCAGAACGGTCACCGTGTCGCACAGACGGAAGATCTCATCCATGCGGTGGGACACGTAGAGCACCGTGATGCCCCGACGCTTGAGATCTCCCAGCAGGGTGAAGAGATGTTCCGACTCCGCCACCGAGAGCGAGCTGGTCGGCTCGTCGAAGACGATCACCCGGGCACCGGTGCCGACAGCTGCGGCGATCTGGAGAAGCTGTTCCTGTCCCGTGGACAGTTCCCCAACAGGCCGATCGACCGGAATGTCGGCCCCAATCGTCTGGAGCAGCCGGGCCGCTTCCTGCCGCAGCGCGCCGCGCCGCATCCAACCCATCCGGGACGGCAACGCTCCAAGACATAGATTCTCCGCAACGGAAAGGTTCGGGCAGAACGCCAGTTCCTGGTGGACCATCGCGATCCCGAGTCGCCGGGCCGACAGCGGGTCGGTCGGACGGATGACTTCACCCCGGAGGCGGATCTCGCCCCCATCGGACCGCTGCACCCCCGCGAGGATCTTTCCCAGGGTGCTCTTGCCCGCACCGTTTTCGCCCATCAGGGCGTGGCAGCTCCCCTGGGCGACCTCGAAGCTGACCTCGTCGAGCGCACGAACGCCCGGATAGCGCTTGGAGATGTTTTCAAACCGGAGGAACACGGGAGCACGCTAGGCGATCCGACACCGGGCCGTCGAGACCCACCCCTGACCCCAGACCGGGAATCCACTTCTATCCAGGAGCGGAGTTCTGGTTCAGTAATCGCATGTCCTCCCGCTCCCCCCTTCATCCCCTCCTGGCCGCTGCCGCGTTCCTCGGGCTCCTGCTTCCGATGTCGGGACAGGACATCGCCCCCAAAGACGCCTCGGGACGCACCCTGAACCTCGGGTTCGAGACCGGGGACCTGACCGACTGGACCGCCACGGGCGGCGCCTTCCAGGGGCAGCCGGTCCGCGGCGATGTCGTCAAAGCCCGCCGGAGCGACATGGAATCCGGTCACGCCGGTGAGTTCTGGGTCGGCGGCTACGAGAAGGTTGGGGACGACCCCAGGGGAACCCTGACCTCGAAGCCGTTCCGGATCACCCAGCCCTGGGCCAGCTTCCGTTTTTCCGGCGGACCCTGGCCCGAGACGCGCATCGAACTGGTCGACACCGCCAGCGGTACCGTCTTCTTCAAGATGCACGGACGCGAAAGCGAGACGCTCCGGACCGTCGTGGCCGACCTCAAAGACCGAGTGGGCAAGGACATGGCTGTCCGGCTGGTCGATGACCGTTCCGGACACTGGGGACACATCAACTTCGACGGTTTCGTCTTCCACGCCAAGCAGCCCAAACCCGCCGATGCCTACACGGCGGCTGAGATGCGCTGGGACGAACCGCCTCCGGCTGACGCCGTCCTGTTCGCCGGTCTCACCGCCACCGAAGCCGCCTCCAAGGCGACCCTCAAGCCCGGGTTCCAGATGCACGTCTTCGCGGCGGAGCCCGACATCCGCCAGCCCATCGCATTCTGTGACGATGACAAGGGCCGGCTCTGGGTCGCCGAGGGCATCACCTATCCGAAACGCGTCGGACACCCACCCAAGAACGGGACTCCTGCCGAACTCCTCCAGGATTTCCTCGGTGGCAAGGATCGCATCCTGGTGTTCGAGGACACCGACGGGGACCACAAGTTCGACCGTCGCACGGTGTTCCTGGAGAACGTCAATCTGATCTCCGGCCTCGAATATGGCTTCGGTGGACTCTGGGTCGGAGCCGCGCCCTATCTGGCCTTCATCCCGATCGCCGACGGCGACGCGCCCAAGCCGGCCGGGGATCCCCGCATCCTGCTCGATGGCTGGAACTACACGGCCGATACCCACGAGACGCTGAACACCTTCCTGTGGGGTCCCGACGGCTGGCTCTATGGCTGCCACGGCGTGTTCTGTCCCTCCAATGTCGGCAAGCCGGGCACCTCAGTGACGGACCGCCAGTGGGTCGACGCCGGGGTCTGGCGCTACCATCCCGTCCGCCACGAGTTCGAAGTCTTTACCGAGGGCGGATCGAATCCCTGGGGCATCGATTTCGACGAGGAGGGCAACCTCTGGGCCGAGATGTGTGTCATTCCGCACCTGTTCCAGATGGTCCAGGGTGCCCGCATTACCCGTCAGGGCGGCGAACACTACTGCATCAACCTCGCCGAGGCGGCCCGCAATGCGAAGACCCGCGACCCGCGCGGCGGCAAACCGGTGTTCCCCTACGTCTACGAGGACATCACCACGGTCGCCAACCACCTCCACTACGCCGGCAACCAAGGCCCCCATGCCGGCAACGGCCGCAGCGACGCCCACGGCGGCGGACACGCCCACGCCGGACTTATGGTCTATCTCGGGACCAGCTGGCCCGCCGAGTACCGGAACCATCTGTTCATCGGCAACATCCATGGACAACGCCTCAACATGGAGCGCCCCATCCGCTCGAGATCCGGCTTCATCGGCGAACACGGTGCCGACTTCCTTAATTTTAACGACACCTGGAGCCAGACCCTCAACCAACGCTACGACGCCAATGGCTCAGTCTACATCATCGACTGGTACGACAAGAACCAGTGCCATCACAACCGCGAGGACGGCCACGACCGCGCCAATGGCCGGATCTACAAAATCGTCTACCAGAACACCCAAAAAAACCGTGTCGACCTTGCGGCTCGCAGCTCGGAGGACCTCGTCCGCGAGGTCGGATCCCGAAACGAATGGGTCAGCCGCCATGCACGACGTCTTCTGCATGAGCGCTTCGGGGCGGGACAGTCCATGACGAAGGCCCGGGAGGTCCTCACCCGAAGTCTGCGGGACGGCAAAGGCCGCAATGAACGCCTCCGGGCGCTTTGGACCCTCGGCCAGACCGGCGGGATTCCGTCCGATGCCACCCGCCTGGCCGGGAGCGACGACGTCCTGAAGGGCTGGACCCTCCAGCTCGCCGCCGAACGTGCTGCCACACTCGACTGGAATGTCGGACCGGGCCATGACCTGCTGTCGACGCTCAAAATCCTCGCCGCTAAGGATCCGTCGCCCGTGGTCCGCCGCCAGGTCGCCTCCGCCCTGCAGCGGATTCCGGTCGAGCACCGCTGGGAGGTCCTGACCGCACTGCTCCAGCACGCGGAGGACGCGTCCGACCACAACCTGCCCCAGCTCTGCTGGATAGCCGCCGAGGGTGGTGCAGCGACCGATCCCGAGCGGGCGTTGTCGCTGCTCAAATCCTGCAAGATTCCCAAGGTCCGGGAATTCATCGCCCGCCGTCTGGCCACCGCAAGCCTCGCCCGGAACTGAACCACAGGCGCTACCCCACACCGACCGTCCACGCCATGCCCGCACTCACCCGCTGCCTCGCCGCCGCCGCCTTTACGGGACTCCTCCTGGTCGCCGACACGCCCGCACTCCAGGCCGAAGACAGCCTGCCGCAGCTGACCCGCCTCCTTGCGGACTCCAAGGACACCGAGTTCCAGCTCGACCTTCTCCGGGGGCTGAGCGCCGCGTTGCAGGGACGTCGTTCCGCACCCATGCCCGAGGGCTGGAGTGCGGTCGAGATCCGGTTGGCCGGGAGTTCGAACGACGAGGTCCGCACCCTCGTGCAGACCCTGTCGCTGACCTTCGGCAGCCCCCAGGCCCGGGCGGCGCTGCGGACATTGGCGAAGACCTCCACGGCCGATGCCTCGGCGCGGCGGAAAGCCCTCGACAGCCTGCTCGCCGCCAAGGACCCAGAGCTGCCATCCGCGCTCCAAGCCCTCGTCACCGACTCGGCGGTGCGGTCAACCGCCATCCGAGGCCTCGCCGCCTACGATGATCCCAAGACGCCCGCGGTGCTGCTGGGCGGTGTCTACTCTGGGCTGCCTTCCTCCGAACGCCGCGACGCGCTCAACACCCTCGCCTCTCGCCCCGCCTACGCGAAGCCCCTTCTGCTGGCCGTCGCCAAGGGATCCATCCCCAAGACCGATCTCACCGCCGACCTCGTCCGACAACTCCGCAGCTTCAAGGACGCCGACATCTCCCGTCAGATCACCGAGGCGTGGGGGGTGATGCAGGACACGAGTCCCGACATGCAGAAGGAGATCGAGAAGGTGAAACGGACCTACTGGGCTGGCGGATCCACCCCGGGGGATGGACCCCGGGGACGGGTCGTCTTCAACAAGATTTGCGCCCAGTGCCACCACCTCTTCGATTCCGGCGGTGCGGTCGGACCCGACATCACCGGGGCCAACCGGGGGGATCTCGACTACCTCCTCCAGAACATTCTCTACCCGAACGCCGTCATCCCGAACGAGTACCGCGCCTCGACCCTCGAGACGCGCGACGGACGGGTCGTGATGGGCGTGGTGAAGCAGCAGGACGCCAACGGCTATGTGATCCAGACCGCCACCGAACAGGTGAAGCTGCCGAAGGGCGAAGTGGCAAAGGTCGATCAGAGCGACCAGTCGATGATGCCTGAGGGCCTTCTGGCGCCGTTGAGCGACCAGGAGATCCGGGATCTGCTGTACTATCTAGGCCGTCCCGGACAGGTCCCGCTCCCGGCTGGGACCAAGTGAGTTGCCCCGGATCGACGGGCAAACGACCGCAGATTCCGGAAGACTTCCGCGGAACTTGGGGAAGAGTTGCTGCGAGGATCGATGCAGGCTCCGCGATACAGCCCCTCCCGAGACTGGCATGGAGGCCGGAACGATGGCTTCACCCTGATCGAGCTCCTGGTGGTGATCGCCATCATCGCGATCCTCGCATCGATGCTGCTCCCGACCCTCGGGCGTGCGAAGCAAAAGACCCAGGGGATCCAGTGCCTCAACAACCACCGCCAGCTGACCCTCGGATGGCGGATGTATGCCGACGACAACAACGACCGCATCCCCTACTCCAGCGCCCACATTTCCAACCGGTCGAAGGACAGTGCCGTGTGGTTTCTCGGCCGCATGGACTTCGATTCCAGGAACGACGTGAACTGGGATGTCACCAAGAGCATCCACCGGAGTCCGCTCTGGAAATACACGCCGTCGGCTGGGATCTGGAAATGTCCAGCCGACCGATCGGTCGTGGACGTGAAGGGACGCCTCCTCCCGCGGGTCCGGAGCATGACGATGTCGGTCTGGATGGGTGGATTCGGTGGGGAGCCCCCTGAGGAACTCGACTCGGGGTGGCGGGTCCATCTGAGCCTGCGGGATCTGAACGATCCGGGCCCCAGCCGAACCTGGCTCTTCATCGACCAGCGAGAGGACAGCATCAACCTGGGCAACTTCTACACGGACATGCGGGGCTATCCCGACAAGCCCGGCGAAGTGCGGTTCTCGTTCGACTATCCAGCGAGCTACCACATGCGCGCGGGGGGCTTATCGTTTGCCGACGGGCATTCGGAGACGCGGCGATGGCTCGACAACCGAACGATGCCGCCGATCAAAAAGGGCAAGGACGCGCTCGCCCAGGTCCCCTTCACCCCTTCGCCCCGCAACCGCGACATCCTCTGGCTCCAGGAACGCGCGACGCGTCGTACGCGTTGAGGGAGAGTGGGGACTCACACGGTGACGCGGAGACACGGAGGGAAGACGCGAGAGATCAAGACAGAGATGATGCAGCTGGGGCTGTGCTCCGCTACGGCCCCATCTCGATCCGCTGCGCGTGGTGCACCAGTGAAGGGGACGGGCTTGTCTGCAGCGTCAGAGGATCCCGGCTGGAACTACAGATCGGTCAAACCCCTCGCGGGGGAGATGGGGACGCAACGGAGTGCGATCCCTACCGGCGGGCGCTCCCACGCTCAGCGATGCAGGGCACTGCATCACCCACCCATCGAATCCTTCGGCTTCGAAAAGCACCCCTCGGCATGGGACACCTGCGGGTTCCTCCATTCCAGTTTCAACCCCCCTTCCCCTGCATTTCTCCCTCTTCCTCCGCGTCTCCGCGCCTCCGCGTGAGTCCCCTCTCCCTTCTCCGCGTGATCACCGCGGGACCCTGAGATCGGCCCGGATTGCACGGTGGTCGCTGCCCACGTCCGGGCCCACTTCCACCGACACAACCCCGATCTCGGGTGAGACCAACACGTGGTCCAACAGCAGTGCCACCCACGGCTGGTCGGCCATCCAGGTCGGCACCACACCCCAGTGAGGATGCGCCCGGACCAGGTGTCCGTCCGCCAAGAGTCGACTGAAATGCGGACTCCACGGCGTCGTGTTCAGATCCCCCAGCACGACCGCCTTTCCGGCATGCGATGCCGCCCAGGTCGCAATCAACACGAGCTGACGGTTCCGCTCCGCCGCATACGACGGTGTCGCCGGGGGTACCGGATGCGTTCCCAGCACCGGCACGTGCACACCGTCCACATCCAAGGTGACGTCGATCGACGGCACCTCGGATCCCGGCAGATCCACCACCTGCGATCTCACGAACGGCTTCCTCGACAGCAACACGATCCCGAAGTTGTCCTCTCGCGCCTCCACCACCCGGTGCGGATACCGATCGTTCAACCCCTCCAACGCCAGGGCCCAGCGATTGTCCACCTCGAGGGCTACGATCACGTCGGCCTCCGTCCCCCGCAGATACGCCACAACGCGGTCGTGCTCCTGGTTGGCCGTGTGGACGTTGAGGGACACCACACGGAGCGGGACGCCTTGGGAGACGACCGGTGTGGGCTGCGGACGCGCCACCGCGAGGACCAGAGCGCCGTTGACGAGGGCTCCGATCAAGAGGACAGCGACTGCACCCCGCCTCCTCTGCAGCACCATGCCCAAGGAGAGAAGAAGAAGGGCGACCGTCAGCTGCACCCGGAAGTGGCTCGTGAGCTCGTAGAACCATCCCCTCGACGCCAGGAATCCCATGCCCGTCGAGACCACGCCAAGCAGGCACACGACATCGAAGACTCCCTTCACTGAGATCGTCCTTGTGGGACCAGAGCGGGACAGTGGCGGTATCGGGGATGTCTCCACGGCAAGCTGGGGGGCCTTCGATCTGAATTCCTCAGGGCCTCGCCGGAGCCTCCAGCAACCGGCGCATGGCCCCCATGAGGACCGGCTCCACCGATGGGTCGACGTACGACGAGGTGGGTGCCGTCTCATAGCCCCCTTCCGGATAGGCCACTGCGGTGCCGATATAGGCCGGGGCGTAGTCGCCATAGGCCGCCATGGCCACCCGCAGGTCGGGACGCATCCGCTGCGCGGCCAGCTGGTATTCGACAAACAGCTCGCCCGGCATGTGAAGGATCCGGACCGGGCCCAGGCTCAGGCAGGCGATGTCGATCGGCCTCACGGCCGCATGACGGATCCACGCCAACTGGGCGGCATAAAGGTTCCGGGACGGCGTGGCGGCACCCATCTGGGCGTTGATCGCGACCAGGTCGAGGTGCTTGGCCATCGGCAGGGTGACCGGCTCCACCTGCCAGCGGACGCCGGCGTCGGTGACCGGGTAGCGCCGGGTGGACTTCCAGGCCTTGCGCAATCCCTCGGCAAGCCGACCGGCCAACACGGCGCGGTTCGTGGGAGAGCCGTCGTTGTACTTGCCGGCTCCGATGTTGCCACCCGCGCCATCGAAATGGATGTGGCGGACCCCGGGTAGCTCCTGCTCGCGCAGGAACCGTGCGATGCCGGGGAAGTCGGGGTTGGCGATGCCGGTCCGGTAGAAGCTCTGGGGGTGGGTGGCGTAGTAGCTGAGCACCACGACCGGCACCGAGCCGTTCCAGAGGCTCACCAGGGCGACGTTGGGATCGATCACGCCCTCGGGTTCGGCGCGGAGCTGGGGATCCGGACAGGCGGTGTAGCGTACCGCGCGAATCTTGCCGTCCGGACCTGGGATGCGGCGGTTGGAGGCGACCCGCTCAACCCTGCCCTGGCCCCAGCCGACATGGGAGACGGGGACGGTGTTGGTGACCGCGACCCGCAACGCTTCCGCAGCACGAAGGATCGTGGGACGGGCTGCGTCCGAACTGAATGCCCCGGGGTCGAGTCCACGGTCCTTCAGGATCCGCTCCGCCGTAGGGTCGAAGACCGGTGCGTCGTGCTGATGAAGCGCATGGACTGCGACCCGGTCCCGGCTGGTTCCTGCCGCGGTGGCCAAGGCGTCCCGAAACGCGTCCTGTCCCTCGTTCGCCACGCCGATCCAGTCGACAGCACAGAGGACGATCGGCGTCCCGGAACCCGTGAGGACGATGCCGCGGCAACGGAGCCCGAGATCCCCGACGGCCTTCATGGGATCGTACATGAGGGAGCTGCCCGTGGGCGGTGTGGCATCGACATCAAAGGTCGCCACTCGAAGTTCGGCGCGCACCGTCCAGGCCAACACCCATGCCACGCCCAGAGCCATCCAACGGGGAATCATGAGCGGATCCTGCCCGAGGTGCCGGGCCGGGGAAAGACGCGAGACAGGAGATGTCGCCGTCCTACCGAGCCCTGAATGGAACCAGTTCGAACCTCCCGAAGTTCCGGTAGTCCTGGCCATTGTTGGTCACGACTCGCATGACTCCTGCGCTTGCGAAAGTGGCTGCCAGCAGGGTGTCGAGAAGCCGTTTCCGCCCCAACTGATGGTGCTTCATCCAGGTGAGGAAATCCATGACGGACTGTCCATCCGGGAAAACCCGGATGACCTCGCTGGCCTGCCACCAGTGCTCCGCTCTCTGCAGCGCATCAGCCATCGACAACGGGTGGGGCATCCGCTTGCCATCCGTCACCACATGTACGAATTCCGCAAGGGTTTGTGGGGCGACAGCCAGTTCATGCCCCTCATCCAGGAGGGACTGGAGCAGCGCCTCGGCATCCCGATGAAACGGGTGGTCCCGAATCTCCAGCGCCACGAGAAAATCCGTGTCAATCCCGTGGGTCATGGAGCATCTCCCCAAGAAGGTCATCCTCCGACGTGATCGGGAGAATGGCCCCACCCACGCTCGCAGGACGCAGATCCCTCAGCGACGTCCGCCTCTGCATATGTTGTTGGCGGTATGCCTCCATCGCTTCACGAATCAGCTCGGAAGTTTTCCGATCCACCTTTCGAGCGAAGCGCTGGAAATCCTCGTAGACGGGCTCCGAGACATTCACCGTGATTGTTTTCATGTTCACGTATCGATGTACATCAACCATACTGCAGTCAAGTCTTCTGCTCGAATGGCCAAAAAAGACAGCGGCTTCATTGAACCCAATTCCCCCGAGGTGACAGCACAAGGCCGGGTCACCTTCAGGATCCATGCCCCGAAGGCCACCTCCGTTTCGTTGGGTCCCATCGGTGACCTCGCCTCGATTGGCATCGGAGTGGGCATGCCCTTCAGGAAGGGTACCGACGGCGTCTGGACGCTGACCCTCCAGCGCGTCCCACCGGGTGCGCACCGCTATCAGTTCAATGTCGACGGCCTCACGATCCTCGACCCTCGGAATCCCCGGACAAGCGAATCGAACGAACACGCCTGGAGCCTCGTTCACGTGCCCGGCGCGCCGTGGATGGAACCCGGACCCGACACCCCCCGGGGAAGCGTCTCGGCACTGCCCTACTGGTCCCAGGTTCGGGGACGGTTCCGTCGACTCCATGTCTACACCCCACCGGGATACGACGGCGGACGCGGACGGTTCCCGGTGCTCTACCTGCTACACGGAGCGTTCGACTCCGACCACTCATGGAGCACGGTCGGACGCGCCGCGGACATCCTCGACACCCTCATCGCGGCAGGTGCGGTGCGTCCGATGGTGGTCGTGATGCCGCACGGGCATGTCGGTCCGTTCCAGCTGGGGATGCCGATGTGGGGCGAATTCGAACCCGAGTTCCTTAAGGACATCCTGCCGTTCGTCGAATCGCGGTTCCGGATCCAAGCCCATCGTCGCGGACGGGCCCTCGCCGGATTGTCGATGGGCGGGGGCCACACCCTGAACCTCGGGTTTACCCAGACGGACCTGTTCAGCCACCTGGGGGTGTTCAGCAGCGGGATCTTTGATCCGAAGGGACTGCCACACCTGACCGAGGCCCCGATCGCGGAGTTCGAGCGACGCCACCGGATGGTGCTGTCGTCGCCGAGCCGACGACGGGGATTTCCAGAGCTCTGGTTCGCGACCGGCCGGCGCGATTTTCTGTTAAGTGTCACCCGATCGACGGTCGATTTCCTCCGGAAGCACGACTTCCCGGTCACCTACCACGAGACCGAGGGCGGCCACACCTGGGACCGGTGGCGCGACTACCTCCGGCAGTTCCTGCCATTGCTGTTTCCGAAGGGGACTTGAATCCCACCGGGCATCAGCGCCCGGATGGCAGCGGCGTCACGGTCGTGGGAGCACCGCGGAGGAGCGGGAAGGACTTCTCGACGGACTGGAGGACGCCCCAGGCCAACGGGACACCCACCAGGAGCCAGGCGATGAAAAGCTTGAGGGTCTTCATGGTGCGACAGCGCTATGAGCGGGCCTCGCGACAGCGATATTTCGGATCCACGGGGCGCACGAGACGGTTGGCGACGAAACCGATCAGCAGCAGACCCGCCATGAGGTACAGCGTCGCGTTGTAGGCCTCGGCCGGCGGAACGCCCCGGGCCTTGGCGGAGGTGGAGAGGTAGTTGATCGCCGTGGGTCCGACGAGGGCGGCAATCGACCACGCCGTGATCAGACGGCCATGAACGGCCCCGACCTGATGGGTGCCGAACAGGTCGCGCAAATAGGCCGGGATCGTCGCAAACCCCCCGCCATACATGGAGATGATACCGACAGTAACTACCACGAAGAGCGTCTGGCTCCCGATCCGCTGTGTCTGGGGAATCAGACAGTACAGGATGGCGCCCAGCAGGAAGTAGATCGAGTACACCGTCCGACGGCCGAGGAGGTCGGAAACCGAGGACCAGACAAAACGACCGGCAAGGTTGGACAACGAGAGCAATCCGGCAAACCCGCCCCCGATCGCAACGCCCACCCCGAAGAGGTCCTGCACCATCATCGAGGCCTGTCCCAGGATGCCGATGCCCGCGGAGACATTCATGCAGAGCACCACCCAGAGGAGCCAGAACTGTGGGGTCCGGACGGCATCGTCCGCCGCGACCTGCAGCAGACCGGTCGCCGAGGTGGAGACGGATGGCGCAGGGGGTGTCCACCCTGCGGGACGCCATCCGTCGGGGGGCACCCGAACGAGCCAGGCTCCGAAGAGCATCGAGACCCAGTACAAACCCGCCATGGTGAAAAAGGTCAGGGCCACCCCGGTGGAGGTCGGGGTCCGGAATCGGTCCATCAGCTGGACCCCGAGCGGTGCACCGATGAGGGCACCGCCCCCGAAGCCCATGATGGCCATGCCGGTTGCCATGCCAGGTCGATCCGGGAACCACTTCATCAGGGTCGAAACCGGGGCGATATAGCCAAGGCCGAGGCCCACACCTCCGAGAACCCCGTAGCCGAGGTAGACGAGCCAGAGTCGATGCCCCTGCACCCCGGCGGCCGCGACGAGAAGGCCACCACAGAAGCAGAGGGCACTTGCGACCATGGTTTTCCTGGGACCGCTGCGTTCCACCCACTTGCCGAAGACGGCGGCCGAGATGCCGAGCATGAACAGGGCGATGGAGTAGATCCACCCCACCTCCGGAATGCCCCAGTCCTGTCCGGGTAGGGACCGAGTGATGCCCAGGAGACGGGTCAGCGGGACATTGAAGACGGAGAACCCGTAGACCTGTCCGATGCACATGTGCACCGCGATCGCGGCGGGCGGGACCATCCAGCGGTTGAACCCCGCCTCCGCCACCGTCGCCTGTCGTTCAAGGAATCGCATGGGACGCCCCGTTCCCTCCCACGGGAGTCACATCATGGCCCAGAACCGCCCCGCCTCCAAGCCCGGGAACCGGCGATGCCACACCGGGGCGGGTGCTCCCGACTGCAGAACTCGCTAATACGATGCCTGCGCCGAGGCGGTGCCAAGCTGACTGCTTCCCCGACTGTAAACTGGCCATTCCAGCGGGCACGACTACCTGATCAACCTGCTGCAGCGGGTCGCGAAGACCGTATTTTTCTGTCATCCGGCGGTGTGGTGGGTCTCGGAACAGATCCGTCGGGAACGCGAGCACCGGTGTGACGACCTGGTCCGAGACGTCCAGGGAGAAGGCCGTTCGCTGGCCTCAGCCCTCGTGACGCTTACGGAACAGATCCACGTCTCCGGCGAATAGCAGCTCGCTGCCACGGGTGGGTCGATGTCGCATGGCGTGAAGCGGCTGCTGCAGGGCGATCCAAACCCGTCATCCCCGCTCCGCGGCCTGGGACGCTGGATCCTGGCCCTGACCCTTGGCGCCCTCCTCGTCGGCGTGACCGTGGTCGCGGCGCCCACGCTTCTCGCCCCACGCCTGTACGTCGCCACCGCCCGGATTCGGGTGGACCCGGCGCCCAATTCACAGGGCAACCCGGCACCGTATGATCCCTACTGGCTCACGACATTCTTCGAATCGGTGAAATGCGAGGCGAACCTTCGAACCTTGATCGATCTTTACAAACTGGAGTCGCGCTGGGGCCTGGGGCGGGAGGGCTGCATCGAGCGCCTCCGGAGCCGGATCCGTGTCAGCCAATACCGTGGCACCGCCGTCATTGAGATCGTCGCGGCCAGCGCCGATCCGGCCGAAGCGAAGGATCTGGCGAACGAATTGGCCAGCCTCGTGAACAACAGAACCCGGGACGATCAGCGCATCCGATCGCAAGAAGCAGCAGAGTCCTACGAAAGGCGCGTAAACCACCTCTCGGAGCTGCTCACAGTGACCGGGGAACAGGTGGCGTTTGAAGAGAGAGACCGGTTGAAAAATCCCGGGGAATACAGCCGATTTCCACCCGAACTCTCCATCAACCGGATGCGGCTCGAGGTTCTCAAGAGCCTCGTGACCGAGGAGATCCGACTGAAGACGCTTTCAACTCTGGGTCCGACCTCGGCGCCGGGGATGCGGATCGAACTCATCGATTCCGCTTTCGTGCCCGTCCGGAAAATGCGGTGGACCGCGCCTTAGGCATCGGCGGCTGAAGGTGGCTCTGTCCCTCCCTTGGACTGACCGAAGCGTGCGGATGTCCCGAGCTCGGGGTTTCCACCCGACCGGATCGGGATCATGATCCCCGACGGTGAACGCACCGTCCGCATCCGAATCGACACCCCGACCCACCAACCGGCTGGGAGCCGAGGCCTCGCCCTACCTCCAGCAGCATGCGCACAACCCGGTCGACTGGCTCCCCTGGGGCGAGGAGGCCTTCGAACGGGCACGGACCCTCGACCGACCCATCTTCCTGAGCATCGGGTACTCCACGTGCCACTGGTGCCACGTCATGGAGCGGGAGACCTTCGCCAATGACGCCGTCGCCACGCTGCTCAACGAGCGGTTCGTGAGCATCAAGGTGGATCGAGAGGAGCGGCCGGACCTCGACAAGATCCACATGCTGTTCGTCCAGTCGACCTCCGGCGGTGGGGGCTGGCCGCTGAATGTATTCCTCACGCCGGACCGTCAGCCGTTCTTCGGCGGGACGTACTGGCCGCCGGAGAGCCGTCAGGGTCGCCCAGGGTTCCCCGAGGTGCTCGACCGGATCCATGAGCTTTGGACGACCCGGCGTTCCGATCTCTTGGAGTCCGCCCGAGCGCTGACCGACCAGCTTCGGTCCCTCCTCACCCATAGCGCCGACAACGCCTACCCGGCCGGCGAACGGGAGCTGCACGGGGCAGGCCAGACCTTCCTGCAGGAATACGATCCCGTGAATGGCGGATTCGGGACGGCGCCCAAGTTTCCGCGTCCGAGCCAGCCGCTGTTCCTGCTGCGGTTCGGGCGCCGCTTTGCCGATCCGTATTCGATCCAGGCCGTGGAACACACCTGCACGGCCATGGCGGCTGGCGGGATCCAGGACCAGTTGGGCGGCGGGTTTGCCCGGTACTCGGTGGACGAGCACTGGGGAGTCCCGCATTTCGAGAAGATGCTCCATGACCAGGCCCAACTGGTTCAGCTCTACCTCGACACCCAACTGGCCAGCGGCCAAGCGCGTCATGGCAAGGTCGCCCGTGCGACGCTCCGGTATGTGTTGCGGGACATGACCCATCCGGACGGAGGATTCTTCTCGGCGGAGGACGCGGATTCGGAGGGCAAGGAGGGATGCTTCTACTGCTGGACTGAGGCGGAGATCCGCGCGGCCCTGTCCGCGGAAGAGGTGGTCGTGACGCTCCGGCATTTTGGGATCACCGAGCAGGGCAACTTCCTCGACCACTCGGACCAGGACCCCATTCCCGGACAGAATGTGCTGAGACTCGTCGACTCCGCCCTCAGCGAGGCCGAGGCCGTGCTCCTCGCTTCGGCTCGCGAGAAGCTGTTCGGGATCCGGAACCGGCGCCCACGGCCCCATCGGGATGACAAGATCCTGACGTCGTGGAACGGGATGATGATCGGGGCGTTGGCACGGGCGTCGGTGCTCCTCGACGAACCGGAGTTCCGCGACGCCGCCGAGCGGGCGCTGCAGTTTCTCCGGACGCATTCCTGGGATGCGGGGACCCGGACGCTCTCGAACTCCTGGTGTGACGGACGCCGGGAATCGACACAGTGGCTGGATGCCTATGCGAATCTGCTCCAGGGGGTGATCGACCTGTACGAGGTCATGCTGGTCCCGGGGCATCTCGAGTTCGCCACGGAACTGGCGGAGGCCATGATCGAGCGGTTCCAGGACACGGCGGCGGGAGGATTCTGGCAGACCGCAGCGGAGGCTCCGGACCTGATCCTGAGGACCAAGGAGGACTACGACGGGGCGGAACCTTCCGGCAACAGTGTCGCGGCGTTAGCGCTGCTGCGGCTGTCGGCGATCTGCGATCGGTCGGACTGGCGTGAGATTGCCGAGCGGGCGATCCGGCTGTTTGCGCAGCGCCTGCATCAGTATCCCCAGGCGGTGCCCCATCTGTTGTTGGCCCTGGACTTCGCGATGCAGGAACCCAAGCGGGTGGTGCTGGTCGGGGATCCCTCCTGCGGCAGCACGGCATCCTTGCTCCGGGCGGCGCACGGGGTGTTCGAACCCCATCGGGTGATCCTGGGAAACCTGGGTCCGGTGGCGGCGTCCGCACGGGCGCTGCCGGTGAACGAGGAGTTCACTCTGGCGTGGTGCTGCTCCGGATCCGCCTGTCAGGAACCGACGCGGGATCGCGAGGCTGTCAGGCGTTTTCTGTCGGCTCCGGACCCCGAAACGACGGCTTCCGGAGGGGTGTCATAAGACCCGCGTCCGAGATTTTTCCGGAAAAAACGTTGACCCTTCCCCCTCTTTTGATAGGAATCCTGCTCCTTTTGCGGGTTGCATGAAGACTTTCCTTCCCAAAGTAGATATCCAGCGCCGTCAGTGGCGGATCATTGATGCCAACGGTGCCGTCCTCGGTCGTCTGGCATGCCAGGTGGCCGATGCGCTGCGTGGCAAAGACAAGCCCACCTTCGCCCCCCATCTCGATGCGGGCGACTTCGTTGTGGTCGTCAACGCCGAGAAGGTGGTGCTGACCGGCAAGAAGGAATCCGACAAGCAGTACATGACGTACTCCGGATGGAAGGGCGGCGAGAAGCGCCGCACGGTCAACCAGGTCCGCCAGAAGCATCCTGAGCGCCTCGTCGAGCACGCCGTCCGCGGAATGCTCCCGAAGAACCGACTCGGCGATCAGCTCTACACCAAGCTCAAGGTCTACGCAGGCAGCGCCCATCCCCATGCCGCCCAGCAACCGGCCCAGATGGCCTACGCCGGCTGAAATTTGGAATCCTGATCTCCCATGTCCTCCACTCAATTCCTTGGAACAGGCCGCCGCAAGACCGCCGTGGCCCGCATTCGGATCGCTCCCGGGTCGGGCACCATCACGGTGAATGGCCGCTCCTTCGAGGTCTACTTCCCCGTCGAGTCCCTCCGCCTGCAGGTGACCCAGCCGTTCACGGCGACGTCCACCACTGGCAAGTTCGATGTCCACATCAGCGTCGCCGGTGGCGGACCGAACGGCCAGGCTGGTGCCTGCAGCCACGGCATCGCCCGGGCTCTCCTCGCCAGCGATGCGGCACTCCGCCCGCTCCTGAAGACCGACAAGCTCCTGACCCGCGACTCCCGTATGCGCGAGCGCAAGAAGTACGGTCAGCCCGGCGCCCGCCGTCGGTTCCAGTTCAGCAAGCGCTGAACCGGCTCCGCCCAAACAACCCTGCTGGTCCTCCAGCAGGGTTTTTTTGTGGGTCAAACCAGCGCCGTTGCCGTTCCTGCACCGATTGCCATCCTCCGTTCCACAGTCCACCTCCCAACGTCCCATGCGATTCCAGAACACCCGTCCCCGCGTCGCCATCGTCGGCGCCTCCGGCTACTCCGGCGAGGAACTTGTCCGCCTGCTCCTCAACCACCCCGAGGTCGACCTCGTGGCGGTCACGTCCCGATCCAACGCCGGAAAGACCCTCGCCCAGATCTTTCCGCGTTTCGCCAGCCATCCCCGGTCGCGTCAGCTCCGGTTCAGCGACCCGAAGCCAGCGGACCTCGCCAAGGAGGCCGACATCGTCTTCCTCGCCCTGCCCCACGGGGTTGCCGCCGAGTATGCCCGTCCGCTCTTCGAGGGGGGAGCCACGGTGATCGATCTCAGCGCCGATTTCCGATTGCGCAGCGCGGCGGTCTACAAGGAGTTCTATGCCCATGATCATCCGGCGCCGGATCTCCTGTCCAAGGCGATCTACGGGCTTCCGGAGGTCTACCGAGGCCACCTGCACGAAAGCCGCCTGATCGCCTCCCCAGGCTGCTACCCCACGAGCATCCTGCTGCCCACACTGCCCCTGCTCCGGTCCAGGCTCATCAAGCCCACCGGGATCATCGCCGACTCCATGAGCGGGGTCAGCGGGGCGGGACGGAAGGCCGAGATCGACTACCTGTTCGTGGAATGCAACGAGAGCGTCCGCCCCTACGGCATTCCCAAGCACCGGCATCTCTCGGAGATCGAGCAGGAACTCGGCGTCGCCGCCGGTGAACCGGTCACGATCCAGTTCACCCCCCACCTGATCCCGGTCAACCGGGGCATCCTGACGACGCTCTATCTCGCCCCGGCCCAGCACTTCGCCACCGAGGAGGAGACCACGCGTCTGGGCGAGGCGATCACCGAGTGCTACCGCGCGGCCTATGCCAACGAACCGTTCGTCCGGGTGCTCGAGGGCAAATCCCTGCCCGACACCAAGAACGTCGTGGGCACCAACGTGCTCGAACTCGCCTGGCGCCTGGATCCACGGACGGGACGCCTGATCGTCGTGAGCGCGGAGGACAACCTGATCAAGGGCGCCAGCGGTCAGGCCGTGCAATCCATGAACGTGGTCTGCGGATTCGCGGAGACGACGGGACTCGTCTAACGGTTCCGAGGTCCCAAACAGCGAGCCGCATCACCGGCCGCTTCGCCATCGAGGTCGGACCAGTGGTCCCCTCACAGCCCGACAGGGCCATCCACCCGTTCGCCGTCCATCTGGTAGATGCCCACCAGATAGCCATTCTCGCGGATCGCACCGACTTTAAGGGTGCCCACAAGGGAGACGGCCTGGTCCATGACCGGCTTGATCCCCTTGCCTGTCATCCGCACCGAGACCCATTCGTTGATCTTGGGCACGATGCCAAAGCAGCACATGGACTGGTCCCGCATGATCAGGAGTTCCGTGACGAGCCCCTGCTCGACCTTGAGGGGCAGCATGAATCCCTTAAGGGACACCCGCTTGCCGCTGAAGGCCTTGATGGTCTCAGGGATCTGGGTGTCCGGATCCTTGCCCTTGGCGAACGGACTGTCGGGATTCTCGTCCGGAACGTCGTATTTGAAGCTGCTGAGCTTGTCGAAGCCGACGACGAGCTGCCCGTCGGACTTCATCTCAGCACTCGGGGCCGGGGTGTTGGCCGAAGGGCTCTTCGCGGAGGCCCCGCCGTCGACCGGCTTGATGGGCTGGCCCTTCGGAGCCAATGGCTTGATCGGTTCCCCGCGGGGGGGCTGCGGGGCCACGGCAAGCGAGAGCCCCGCAACGGCGAGGAGTGGGGCGACAGAGAACGGTTTCATCAGGGTAGTGTCGTCCGGATGTCCCGGAACTGCTTGGACTTGAACGGAAGGTCCTTCACAAGGACTTCGATCCGGGTGGCGGACTTCAATCCGTCTGCCGCGCCCTGAAACTGGGAGGTGTCCCCCGGCTTCTCACCGGTCGCAGGATTCCCGACCGGACGCAGGACCAGATTCTGTTCGGTCCCATTCGCTGTGATTTGGACCGGGATCCCATCGACCGGCAGGCGGACAAAATTCTCCGCATGGGCATCCAAGGCGTAGGCGGTCAGACGCCCTTCGGCCGGAACGAAGACAAACTCGAGATTGGCCTCATGCCGGCCCAATTCCACCAGCTTGCCGCCATACTTGGCCGTATGCCCGTGGCTGCCCTCGGAATGGCCGTCGGCATGCGACGAGGAATCGCCGCCACATCCAACGACCAGCAGGAATGCCGCAAGGATGGCAGCCATCGAGAAACTTTTGGAGGAACCGTTCATAGGACCTCAGAATGTAACAGCCGAGACATGGATTTCAAAGGCGGGATTCGCGAGGTCCTCAACCGAAGTCATGCGAGGCTGGGAACACCATCGGCGTGGCTTCCAGACGTTCGATCCGATGGGCCTTCACGTGGAGGGTGGCCCCCCGTCTCTGGACCTCCCCCAGTACGGCGAGGAACGGCTCCTGGGTGAGGGTCAGACGCTCCACCTCGAACTGGGTGGGAGAGACGATGACGTTGGTGATGCCGGTCTCGTCCTCCAGGCTGACAAAGCAGACCCCCTTCGCCGTACCCGGACGCTGTCGACAGATGACCTGGCCCCCAACCCAGACCCGTTCCCGATCCCGCGCCGACGACAGGTCCTCGGCCCGCCAGAGATCCGGGAACCGATCCCGGATCAACGCCATCGGATGGGGCCCGGTCGTGAGCCGCATCCCGGAATAGTCGGCTCCCATCCGCTCCATCGGGGTCATGGGGGCCAGCGGCACCGGACGCTGGCCCTCGGAGGACGCCCCTGTGGCCTCCAGCAGGTCGTCCCCGCGCCGTCGCTCCACCTCCCACAGGGCCGCACGCCGATGTGGGGCCAGGTCATTCAGAACCCCAAGGGCCGCCAGTTGGCGGAGCTCCTCGGCTCGGAGTGGGACCCGGCGACGCAGATCGTCCAGGGAACGGAACGGCGCGCGGGTGCGCTCCGCCACCAGACGGAGTACCGCCTCGTGACGTAGCCCCTGCACCTGCCGGAACCCCAGTCGAAGCGCCCCATCCGCCTCGACCCCACAAGACCATTCCGACTTCTGGAGGCTGACCGGCCGGACCGGGACACCATGCTTGCGGGCATCCCGAACCAATGTGGCTGGCGAGTAGAACCCCATCGGCTGGTTGTTCAGCAGCGCACAGTAGAATTCCGATGCCCGGTGGGTCTTGAGATAGGCGCTGGCATAAGCCAGATGGGCAAAGCTGATCGCATGGGATTCCGGAAACCCGTAGAGGGCGAACGAGCCGACGGCATCGACGATCTGCTCGGCCACCCGGGGATCCACCCCGGAACGATCCATGGCCGCCCGGAGCTTGGCGGTGGCCCGGGACATCTTCTCGTTCGACCGATGGAAGCTGAGGGCCCGACGCAACTCCTCGGCCTCGGACCCACTGAAATTCGCCATCACCATCGCCATGGCCAACATCTGCTCCTGGAACAGGGGCACTCCCAGCGTCCGCCCGAGGATCGGCTTCAGCCGTTCGTCCCCACCGAAGTAGGTGACCGGCTCCTCCCCATTGCGTCTGGCCAGATACGGATGGGCCAGCCCTCCCTCGATCGGACCAGGCCGGATGATCGCGATCTCGATGACGAGATCGTAGAACCGCTCCGGCCGCATCCGGGGAAGCGTCGCCATCTGGGCACGGCTCTCGATCTGGAAGACGCCGACGGTATCAGCCCGCCGCATCAGCTCGAAGGTCGCCGGATCGTTCTCCGGGAGCCGGGCGAGGTCGACGGGGTTTCCCCGCTGGGCGCACAACGCGACCGTGTCCTGCAGCGCCGCCATCATGCCCAGACCCAGCAGATCGATCTTGATGATGCCCAGATCCTCGCAGTCGTCCTTGTCCCACTGGGCCACGACCCGCCCCGGCATCGAGGCGTTCTCAAGGGGTACCAGCTGGTTCAGCGGATCGCGGGCAACGATCATGCCCCCAGAGTGCTGCCCAAGATGCCGGGGGAGTCCGCTGATCTGTCGGTACAGCGCCGCGAAGGCGGGAACCCGCGGATGGGAGGCCGGCAGGCCGGCCTTCTCCAGCTGGGCCTCGAACTCGAGGGTGTGCGGGAAATCCCCTCCCGAGAACAGGGCGTTGAACCGATCCACCACATCCATCGGCAGGCCCAGGACCTTCCCGAGTTCGCGGGCGGTGTTGCGTCCCCGATAGGTGATGATGGTCCCGGTCATGGCCGCACCATGGGGTCCATAGCGCCGATAGACCTCCTGGATGACCTGTTCCCGCTGGGCCCCGCTGGGCAGGTCGATGTCGATGTCGGGCCAGCCCTTTCGGGATTCGCTCAGGAACCGCTCGAACAGCACGTCGAACCGCACCGGGTCCACCGCCGTGACACCGAGGCAGAAGCAGACCGCGCTGTTCGCGGCGCTGCCCCGCCCCTGGGCCAGGATGCCATGGTCCCGACAGTACCGGATCAGATCCGCGACGATGAGGAAGTAGCCGTCGAATCCCAGCCGATGGATGAGGGTAAGTTCCTTGATGAGGAGCCGTTCCACCTTGTCCGGGATCCGGCCTCCATAGCATTGTCGGGCACCCCGATACGCCCAGTCCTCAAGCACCGCCTCCATGGTCTCGTCCGGACCGACCGGAAATCGCGGGAATTCGTACCCGAGATCCGAAAGCTCGAACCGGAGGCGTGCCGCCAGGTCCATCGTATTTGACACCGCCTCGGGGAGATCGGCGAACAGGGCTCCCATGGCCTCCGAGTCCTTGAGATGACGTTCGGCATTGGAACTCAACCGGGCACCTGCCGCGTCCAGCGTGACGTGATGGCGAAGACAGGTGAAGACATCGACCACCGGCCGCTCCCCAGGGGTGGCATGGGAGACCGCCTGGGTGGCCAGCAACGGCAGGCGATGGCTCCGCGCCAGGTCGATGAGGACACGGTTCCACCGGGATTCACCCGGGAGATGGTGTCGCTGGAGTTCGACGAAAACACCGGAAGCGCCAAAGGCCGCGGCCAGTCGATCGAGGACCCGTCCCGCCTGTTCGCCACCGGAAGCCGCATTGCGGGCTCCCAGCAGTGCCCGCCGAAGCGGACCCTCCTCATCGCCGGTCAGGGCGACCAGTCCCGAGGCAAATTCCGGCAGCTCGTCCCAGCGGACCGTGCCTGTCCCCTTGGCCGACCGCAGATGGGCCTGGGTGAGGCATCGACACAGGTTCTGGTACCCCGTCCGGTTCTCAACCAGCACCGGGAGGACGCTGCCATCCTCCATCGCGAGTTCCGCCCCGACGATGCCGCGGACCCCGGCCTCGCGGCCGGCCCGGTGGAAGCGTGGCACGCCCTGGAGCCCCATGCGGTCGGTCATCGCCACCGCAGGGATCCCAAGACGGGCCGCCTCCGCCACCAGAACATCCGGCAGTGAGCCGCCCCGGAGGAAGCTGAACGCGCTGCGTGCATGGAGTTCGACGTAGGTCATGGGAATGGCACCCGAAGGGGCCGAGGCCACAAACAGGGACAGGTCCATGGCTGAAGCGTATGGCAAGGACGCATCGGGATTCTTTCTCGATCTCAGTCAGCCACAGCATCCACCGTCCAGCACCCCTCGCGGCAGACCAGGCTGAGGACCTGGCCCCGGTCGGTCTCGACCTGCCACACCTCCTCCGCCCACGCCTGGGCCTCCCACCAGTGTCCCGAGCGCCGCACCGGACCCTGCACACGCCGGATCCGTCCCGAGGCCACGGCACTCGAGACGAAGACAGGCTGAGGACTCTGGGATGCGGAATTCGGACCCGTTTCGGGTATCCTGGAAACGGGGGGACCCGGAGCCGTCACCGTCATCGGTTTGCCCCCCTCCTTGCGGAATGTGGGGGACAACAGGGCCAATACATGATCCGGGCTGAGCCGCGAGGCAGGATCGGAGGCTGTGATGGACGTCGACGACGATCCACCGAGGACCCGGATCTCCACACGCGCCGGAGATGGCGGACGGAGACGTCTCATCGGAGTAGGGGCCTGCAGCCATCGTCCGGGACGGGACTCCACGGTCGGGGCATTCTCGAAATCCGGACTGACCAGCCGGAAGGCATCCGTCCGGTGGGAATCCTCCCGCACGGGGCTGCCCACCCGGTCGCCCCCCACCAGGGCACTCAACCGGGCGAGGGTCTCCTGGAACTGGTGAGCATCCCGGACTGCCGCCTCGAACAGACTGAACTGCCGCTGCCGCGATCGGGTAGATTCCAGGGAAAGGTCCACACCCACCACCGGCGCCTCCGTCCTGAGGGTCTCGAGATACGTCTGCAGGCACTGGAACAGGGCCTCGGAGCGTCGGGCGGGTTCCGGAAGACGGAGGCGTTTCCGGTGATCCTGTCCCGACTCAAGTCGCAGCCTCAGGATCAGATGCTCTGCCGCCAGCCCCAACGCCTCCAGCCGCTGGGCGAAGGAATCGGTGAAGCGACGGCACAGGAACAAGAGCGGTTCCAGCGTCTCCACGGCCGGGTCGAACTCCCAGAATTCCTCGAATCGTTGCGGGGGGCGGATCTGTCGGACCGGACGGACCGATGTCGTCGAAGCCGATGCGAACAGTGCCAGGGCCTCGAGTCCCAGCCGATCCGCCAGATCCGCACGGCCCAACGCCAGGAACTCCCCCACGGTTCGGACGCCCCACTGCCCCAGGATCTCGGCCACATGGGCGGTGGGTTCCAACGCCGCGATGGGCAGCGTCGAAACAAATCCAGTGGCGTCATCGACCACGAAGACCTCCTCGGACCAGAGCGCTGCCAGACGGGCGACGTTGGGCGTGGGGCCCACACCGACCCGGGATCGGAGTCCCAGCGCATCCATGGCTCCCTTCAGCCGCTCCGCCCAGCCATGACGCTGGGACTGCTCCAGCAGGCCGGGAAGTCCGCGCAGATCCAGGGTCAGCAACCCCGGAGCCGTGTCCTCGATGGCCGGCGAGAACCCAAAGGCCACCTGCACGATCGCCTCCATCGTGGAGGATTCCCCGTCGACGGATCGGGGTCGGATCAGCAGCTCCCGGCAGCGCGCCAGCGCCTGGGGTGTCATCAGCCCCTCGACCACCCCGGCTGCCCGGGCTCCGGGTGTGGCTGCGATGACCCGGGCCACCCGCTGAGTTGGATCGACCAGGGCGATGGGCTGGTCCCACAGCTCAGGGTGATGCCGCAGGGCCGACTGGAGCGGGAACTCCAGGAGGTGCAGGACAGCGAAGAGGGGTGTCATGGCCATCGGCTCCTTCATCCTGCCATCCGCCGATCCAGCCCCGCCTGCAGGATGCCTGATCGGACCAATTCGAACCGCAGGGACTCCAGAGCCGACTCCGGGCCCGAGTGGATCCGATCCAGCACCGGGTCCGCCGAGACCTGGACCCGGCATGCGGCACCGGAAACCAGGGGGAAAGGCGTCAGCACGACCGCCGTGGTCCCATGGTGTTCCGTCAGTCGACGGAACCGATGCCAGATGCTGCCTGAGATCCGCCCTAGGGCCTTGGTTGGGCAGGGCTTCAGATCGATCAGGACCCGGGGGAAGTTCCGATCCCGCAGCAGCAGATCCGCGGCGCGGAGGGCCTCATCCGCACTCCGTGCCCGCACCCAGAGGATCCGGGCAAGCTCCTGGGGTTCCAGAGCATCCACATCGAGGCTGTCCGCGGCATCCACCACAGCGAGGAACTGTCCTTCCTGGGCAGTCTTTCGGATCCAGGCATGCAGGACCTGGACACTGCCCGAGCCGATGCCCTGCCCGACTAGTTCGGAAACCCCGCTCTTCGGCCAACCGCCCTCCAGGAGGGAATCCAAGGCCGGAATACCCGTGGGGATGGCCTCCGGCGTGGTCGCGTTGCGAAGCCGAACCGATGCCCCAAAGCGCTCGGCCAGGAGCTTCCGGAGATCCACGATGTTGCTGGCCTCGGGCATGACAGGATTCCAACGGGAGGGTCAGTCTATGCCCCATCGACCCGGAGGAAACCGGAAACTCAGGGGAGCACCCATCGGGGCGACAGCCTGCCCGGATGGGTGGGACAACCGCGGTCCGTGCAGCACGCGACGCCCATGTCAAAGCCTCGATTGACACCCCATCCCACGGTCAGAAACCCTCGAGTCCTTGCGGATTCTGTTCATCGGCGACAGCGCCAGTCCCCACACCGGAGGACTGAACCGCATGGTTGTCGAGACCTGCTCCTGGCTGGGGGAGGCCGGACACGACGTGGCCCTGGCCTATCATGACGAGCACCCCTCGCTGGTGAAGTGTCCCGTGTTCTGGGTCCGCGAGGCCCTGCCGATGCCGGAACGCCAGGCCGCCCTCGAGAAGGCTGTGGCGACGTTCAAACCCGACGTCCTCTACTGTCATTCGATCAAGGTCATGCCTTCGCTTCCGGGCCTGTCGGAGCGGTTTCCTCTCGCGAGCTTCTATCATGACCAGAGCATCTTCTGCTCGGGGGGAGACCGGTGTTCCCGCAACTGGGAACCGTGTCACCGCCCCCATGGCTGGTCCTGCCTGCTGTGGCACCATGTGATCGGTTGCGGCGGCAAACATCCCGTCAACAACTGGCGCCGATGGCGAAGCATCGACTCCCGGATGCTGGCCTGGAAACTCCCTCGGTCCCGGGTCCAGGTCGCTTCCCGGTTCATGCAACGGGGTCTGGAGGAGAACGGGTTCCCGGTGGATCGACTGGATCTCGTTCCTCTCTGTGCGGAACCTCCGCCTGCCGACACCTCGATCGCGACCGAACCCGGCCTCTTCCTGGTGCCCGGGCGGATGGTGAAATCCAAGGGCATCGATCTGGCGATCCGCGCCATCGCGCAGCTCCACGATCTGCCCTGTCGACTGGTGGTGGCCGGTGACGGGCCCCAGAGGGCTGCGCTGAAACAGTTGACCCGGGATCTGCAGGCAACATCACGGGTGACCTTCACCGGTGAGATCCTGCCGGCCGAGTTGGCCTCCTGGTATGCGCGGGCCTCGGTCATCCTGTTCCCGGTCCTGCGCCCCGAACCGTTCGGCCTGATCGGGGTGGAAGCCCTGGCTTATGGAAAACCCATCGTCGCCTTCGACGGTGGGGCTGTCGACGAGTGGCTCTGGCCCGGAGAGACCGGCATCAAGGTCGAGGAGCGAACGCCCGAAGCCTTCGCCTTGGCCCTCCGCGAGCTGGTCTGCGATCCACGGCGGTGCGCCGCTATGGGACAGGCCGCGAAACGGCGCCATGCGTTCTTCCACCCGGATGCATTCGTACAACGGCTCACAGACGCCCTAAACCGGACGATCCGCTGGCATCGGGACACGGAACCATCCTCACGACGCTGAGACACCGTGACAGGATCAACCGGCCCCGGGCACTTCAATGCGGGCCGGCATCTCCCGGAGGTTGCCACGGAACCCGGCCTCCACGCCGCACATGCTCCCAGAGCGCTTCGGAGAGTTCAAGGACGCGATCCGGATACTGGCTGGCCATGTTCCGTGTCTCGCCTGGATCGGAACGGAGGTCGTACAACTCGAAGGGACTGTAGGGATCGTTCCTCAACAACTTCCAGCCCCCTCGGATCAGGGCGTCGTAGCTGTTGCCGCCATAGCGCCCCCCTTCGCGGCGAACGAAATAGAGATCACGCCCTCCATCAGCGGCGGGCTCACCTGTCAGGATCGGAACGAGGCTGACCGCATCCAAGCCCGTGGGAGATTCCACCCCCGCCAACTGCAGGAAGGTCGGGAAGATGTCGAAGATGAGTCCCGGATAGTCGCTTGTGCAGGAGGGTGGAATCACACGGGGCCAGCGGACGAGGAATGGCACCCGAAGACCGCCATCATAATGGCTCTGCTTGCCGTCCCGCCACAGGGCGTTGCTCTGCCCATGCGGCAGGGAGCCGCCGTTGTTGGACGTGAAGACCACGACGGTATCCCGCCCCAGCCCCAGCGCCTCCAAACGATCCAGAACTCGCCCGATGCCGTGGTCGAGATGTTCGACGAGCGCCACATTGCGGGCCCGGGTGTCGGTGAGGGAGGGATCGCGCTTCTGGACACGGGTCAGCCACTCCTCAGGGGGCTCGATCGGGAAATGCGGGGCCGTGCAGGCCAGCATGAGGAAGAAGGGTTGCCGTTTCCGGGACGCGCGCCGCTCGAGGTATTCGATCGCCCAATCCGTGAAGAGATCGGTCGCGTGCCCACGGGGCGTGATTGCCCGGCCGTTTCGTCGAAGATAGTTGCGTCCCTCGCGCCGATGAGTCGTGTAGCTATCCATCATGTCGCCGAGAAATCCATGGAAGAACGCGAATCCCCGCTCATTCGGCGTGTTGGGGGATTCCAGACCCAGATGCCATTTGCCCACCGACGCCGTATGATAGCCGGATCGACGCAACAGGTGTGGCAACGTGACCGCTCGGGGATCGAACCAGCCCCAGGAATCCTCTGGCCGGGTCCGGATGACCCCAGGCACCCCCACCCGGTCTGGATACCTGCCGGTCAGCAAGGCCGCCCTCGACGGGGAACAAACAGTGGCGTTCGCCCTCATGCAGGTGAACCGCATGCCTTGTGACGCCAACCGGTCGAGGTTGGGCGTGTGCACATCCGCCGTACGGTAGGCGGAAACATCCCCAATTCCATGATCATCCGTGAGGATTATGAGGAAGTTCGGGCGCTGCGGACTCCCAGCCGATGCCAACGGCGACACCCAGCACAAAAGGATTGCCAGACCGAGGCGGAACCCCTTGGAGAGAAGACGCCCCACACCCCGAAAAACCGGGGGGTATCGGTCAAGGAACCCATGGCAGGACTTTCGGTCACCAGACGCCCAAGGTTTCCAACTGACGGGTTGCCGCCTCGGCCCAGCCACGGTTTGCGGCGGGACTCGCAGGGCTGGGGTGCAGGACCTGTCCGATGCGGGGGCACTCGGTGTCCCCAACCACCCGGCGGACCCTCTCAGCGGCGAATCCACCGATCCCGATGACCCACTCCGGATGCAGCGCCTCGATGACCGCCCTCAGATGCCGATCGCAGGCCGCTTCCAAGGGCTCACGTTCCACCACAGGCAGATGGTCTGGCGTGATATTCGCACCGGATTCGGACAGAAACGCGAGGGGGCAGTAGTTCAGGACATAGTGGTCCTTGAAAAAGGCGTCGGCCTCTCCGAATCGGGCGGCAAACAAATTCCAAAGCCTCCGCCCGCTGACCTCGGATCGTCGGCACCCGAAGCCCTCGATCGGGCGCTTCGGGTGCTGGGCCTCTGGGATCCGGACTACGTCCGGGAGCCTTAGCCAGTCACGAACCGCGGCGACCTCACCGAAGGGGATTCCGGTTTGAACCATCCCAAAAGGTCCGGGATTCATGCCCACGAAGACCACGCGTTTGGGTCCCTGTCCAAACCGCTCGACATAGGCCTGGTGGACAGACCCTGCGTAGTCCAGCGGCCGGTAGACCCAGGCAACCGGATGCCCAAAGATCCTGGAAGCGGTCTGATGGCGAAGCACCTCGGAGGCTTTCAACAGGGAGGACATGGATTGGAGCCAGACCCTGCCGGAAGGGATCCGGGATGGGAAGTTCGTGTGCCCCCCAGCATTCCGGGAGCCGGGCAACTTCCACAAAACACGGACAAATTGTTGCGCTTTTGAACAGATATCCCTACATCTGGCATGTCCAAGGTCTGACAACCCTGCAGTTTGAGTGATTCAGGGTTGCTTCCCCAAGTTCGAAATTCCCGCGGCCTGTAGTGTCTGCCACGTTTCCTGGGTTCAGACATTTCCCGGACCAACAATCGAATCGTCAGCATGAGCAATTCCAGCGTGCCTTCCCCGGCACCCGAACCCAAGAACACGGATTGGTCCCCTGGGGCCAGCGGTGCAGCCCCCGCCAATTCTCCCTCGCGTACCGCCACAGCAGCCCCCTCGCCGCGTCCCATGACCGCGATTCCGGGATTCCAGAGCAAGCCCCCGCAGGGGACTCCGGCACAGCGCCCAGCGCCGGCTCCACGCCCTGTCCCCGCACCGGCAGCAGCCGCCCCGAATCCGCCCCAGGGAAATGCATCCGCACCTCAAAGACCCCAGGCGCCCCAACATGGCCAAAGGTCCGGAGGCGGACAGGGCCCCCAGCGGCCTGCGGGTCCCCAGCTTGGACCGGACGGACAACCCATTCTCCATGAAGGCTATCTGGAGATCTCCGAGAAGGGCTTTGGATTCCTGCGTTCGGCGAAGGGTCACTATGCTCCGAAGCCTTCGGATGTCTTCCTGACACCCGACTCCATCAAACGGTTGGGCCTTCGTGAGGGATGCCACATTGAGTGCACCGTCAATCCCCCGCACAAGGGCAACAGCCCCCAGCTGCGTGAGGTGCTGAAGGTCAATGGTCGGACCTACCAGGAATTCATCCACGCCATCCGTTTCGAGAACCTCACCACGATCGACCCGATCGAGAAATTCCGTCTCGAGACGGCACCCGACCTACTAGAGCAACGGATCATCGATCTCGTCACCCCGATCGGCAAGGGAACGCGTGGGCTGATCGTGGCCCCGCCCCGCACGGGCAAGACGACGATCCTGAAGCAGATCTGCAACGCCATCACCACCAACCATCCCGAGGTCTGCGTGGTCGTGCTTCTCATCGACGAGCGTCCCGAGGAGGTCACCGACTTCCAGCGCAGCGTGAAAGCAGAGGTTGTCGCCTCCAGCAACGACCAGGACCTCGAGACGCATGTCCGCCTGAGCCGTTTCATGATCGAGCGGTGCAAGCGGATGGTGGAGTCCGGCAAGGACGTGTTTGTACTGCTCGATTCCATCACTCGTGTGGCTCGTGCCTACAATTCGGTCCACGGCGGCTCTGGCCGGACCATGACGGGCGGCGTGGACGCACGAGCGCTCGAGATTCCGAGGAAGATGTTCGCCGCCGCCCGCAAGATCGAGGAAGGCGGCTCACTCACCATCCTTGCCACGGCACTCATCGACACCGGAAGCCGGATGGACGAGCTGATCTTCCAGGAGTTCAAGGGCACCGGAAACATGGAGCTGATCCTTGACCGAAAACTAAGCGAGCGCCGCCTTTTTCCGGCCATCGACATCCCGAAGTCTGGAACGCGGAAGGAGGAAAAGTTGTTCCCTGCGCAGCAGATCGACGCCATCCGGAAGCTGCGTCGCATGCTTACGGACCTCCAGCCGGTCGAGGCGATGGAGACGCTGCTAGCCGCCCTCAAAAAACACAAAACCAACGACGAATTGCTGTCGAAACTGGCTTGATCGTGGAGTCCAAAGATAGCCGCGAAGGTCCAAGCAACCCAACAAACACCAAACCTCACATTGACACCTCGATGACGATGGGCTTCTCTTCCCGTCCTTTTTGAGGGCAATCCTTCTATGTACGCAGTCCTAGAATCCGGAGGAAAACAGTATCGTGTCTCAGCCGGGGATACGCTCGAGGTCGAGAGAATCGCCGCTGATGCAGGTCAGTCCATCCGACTCGACCGCATCCTCCTCGTGAACAACGATGGCAAGGTCTCGGTCGGAGCCCCGCTCGTCCAGGGCGCCGCTGTCACGGCCGACGTCGTGGAGCACATCCGCGGCGACAAGAAAATCATCTGGAAGATGCGGAGGCGTAAGGGCTACCACAAGAAGCAAGGACACCGTCAGGAGTTGACGGTCTTGAAGATCAAGGAGATCACTGCCTAAACGTCAGGTTTTCCCAAAGGAGATATTTTTATGGCTCACAAGAAAGGACAAGGAAGCTCCCGGAACGGTCGCGACAGCACGAGCAAACGACTCGGCGTCAAAGCCTTTGGCTCCGAGTTCGTCACCGCTGGTAGCATCATCGTCCGGCAGAATGGTACGAAATTCCATGCGGGTCAGAACGTAGGGACCGGCAGGGATTGGACACTGTTCGCATTGGTTGATGGCCGGGTGCGCTTCGACAAGCTGGCCCGGAAGGTTCACGTGACTCCGGCTGGAGATCCTTCCGGCAACTGAGATCCGGATGAAACAGAAAGGGGCGAGGCGATGCCTCGCCCTTTTTGCTTCCGGACACCCGATGTCGAGCACCCGGCCCGAAATGCCTCCTCTGATCCACTTTCCCGTCCATGTTCATTGACGAGATCAAGATCTTCGCCAGGGCTGGCCATGGAGGCAAGGGGTGCGTCGCATTCCATCGGGAAGCCTATCGTCCAAAGGGCGGTCCCAGCGGTGGAAACGGCGGGAACGGCGGGGATATCATCCTTGAAGCCAGCCACGATCTCAACAACCTCATCAACCAGTTCTATCAGCCCAGACTGATCGCCGAGTCCGGACAGGCTGGAATGGGTAAGGGCATGGATGGACATGCCGGCAAGGACCTTGTCATCAAAGTCCCCTGCGGAACCCTTGTTTGGCAAACCCCACCTCCATCAGCCCCGTTGGAAATCGAAGATCCCGCTGAAAACCCTGAACCCAGCATCCCAGCTGCACTGAAAGGTCGTCCCGTGATCCGGTCCAGCGGCGCCAAGGCTCTCGAGCTGGATCTCTCGGAGGAAGAATCCCAAGACTCCAAACCCATCGTCCAGCGTGGGGAGCTTGTCTGCGACCTGACCCAGCATGGACAGCGCTTCATCCTTTGTCACGGTGGACGAGGAGGTCTCGGAAATCGGAATTTTGCCACGTCGGTTCGCCAAACGCCCCGATTCGCCCAGCCTGGCGAGCCCGGGACTGAGGGGGCCTTTCTTTTCGAGCTGAGAATGGTGGCCGATGTCGGCATCGTCGGATATCCCAACGCCGGCAAATCAACCCTCCTCACCGCAATCTCGAGGGCTCGACCCAAAATTGCTCCGTATCCCTTCACCACCCTGACTCCTCAGGTTGGAATTGTGGAGTACCCGGACTTCCACCGGATTACGATGTGTGACGTTCCAGGCCTGATCGCAGGAGCGCACCGCAATGTGGGCCTGGGGCACAAGTTCCTTCGTCATGTCGCCCGTTGCCAAATGCTGGTGTTCCTCCTCGACATGGCAGGGACGGACAACAGGAACCCCTGGGACGACTATCATTCACTCCTCGAGGAACTCCGACAGTACGACGAGGGCCTGCTGAGGAAACGGATGCTGGTGGTGGCCAACAAAATGGATGAACCCTCCGCCGAGGCGAACCTCAAATCGTTCAAACGGCGGGTCAAAAAAACGCCTGTCCTACCCATCTCGGCGGCCTTCGATGAGGGTGTCCCTAGATTCCTCACGACGATCCGGGAATACCTCGAGGACTGACTCAGAAGCGGACCAGCAGAAGGACCTGGGCTGCAGCCAGCGCCAAGAGGATGAGCCACGCGGATGTCTCAAGGATTTTCAACGGTCGTTGACGACACGACGAGATCCGAAATCGGAGCCTCACCGAACCCAGTTCGAGCGTGTCACCGTTCCTAAGCCGCGTTGCACCACCGATCCGTTCACCCCCACGAAAGACCATTGCCTCACCCTGTGGTGCCACCATTAGCCATCCCTCCTCATCTCTGGAAAGCATGAGATGGCCATCCCAGACACCGGGAAGATCCAGGATGTGGTCGGCCTGACCTCGCCCTACAAGTAGCGGGAGACGGTTTCCCTCGAAGACCCGAGCGCCGCCAGATTCGCCGGTTGCCAGCTCGATCATCAGATCTTGCTTCTCGGCACGTAGACCTGGTCGCCCGGATAGAGGATCAGGTCCAACTCCGGGTTGTTGACAGCCCTGCGGACATTGACCTTGACCTGTTTCTTGTTGGCTGCGCGTGTGATAATGACACCGCTGCGATTGGCGTACGCGCTGAATCCACCCGCAGAGGCAATGGCTGCAGTCACGGTCATATCCCCACGGAACATAACGGAGCTGGGATTCCGCACCTCCCCGCCAACCGAGATGAACGAGGCCATTCTTTCGATGTTGGCCGTGATCTTCGTGTAGAGCTTCTTGTCCTCCACGTAGATCTTCGCGATCTCCTTCTCGACGTCGGTGCGCTTCTTGCCGATCACGACCACCTCTACTCCTCTCGGGAGGATGATCCGTCCGTCCTCCGGAATGACCTCCTCGGCCGGCACCGGTGCGTCGGGAATGTCATTGAAGACGACGCGGATCCGGTCTCCGGGACGGAGAAAGTCAGCACTCATCGCATCGGCGACATCCGGAACCTTGGCGGGAGCCGGAGCCGCGAGGTCGGCACAACCGACGAAGAGGAATGCGAGAACAAGGAGAACAGCCACATTGACCGGGCTGAATCCAATGGAGCGTTGACGATTCATGAAAAGTTTCGAAAGAACCAATGGTTCAAGGAATCAGTACTTTTTCTTGATCTCTGAAGCACCCTTGGCAGCTCCGGAGGTCGCAGGTTTCTCGCCCGACGCGCGACTCTCCTCGCTCTTGGAGTAGTAGTCGTAGTAGTAGCCGCTATAGTAATAGTAGTAGCTGTCTTGGGAGATATTGATGTTGTTCAACACGACACCCAAGAGGCGTCCACCGACCTTCTCGACCATCTGCTTGGCCCGTAGGGTCATTTGTTGCGGATACTTCCGATACTGCACAACGAGGACTGCAAAGTCGACCTCGCTTGCAAGGATGGCGGCATCGCTCACGCCCATGATTGGAGGTGAGTCGAAGAAGACAAAGTCGTACCGGCTCTTGGCCTCCTCGACGAAGGCTCGCATCGCGACTGAATTAAGGATGCCCATGGAACTGCTGGGCAACTTGCCGCTGGGAAGGAAGTCAAGCGAAGGGACAGCCGTGGTCTGGACGACCTCCTCGAGCTTGTTCTGCTTAAGGAGATAATTGGTGAGACCCAAGGAATTGGTGACGTTGAACAGCTTGTGGAGGCTGGGACGGCGGAGGTCGGAGTCCACGATCAGCACCCGGCTTCCCTGCTGTGCGAAGATGGTGGCCAGATTGAAAATCGTGGTCGACTTACCCTCACCTGCGCCTCCGGAGACCACAGTCATGGTCCGGAGGCCTGCATCCTTCCGAGAAAACAGCAGATTGGTCCGCAGCACTCGGTAGGCTTCAGCGTGAGGACTTTCAGGCCCGTCCTTGAGCAAATTGCTGATGTTCTGGGGAATGACGCCCAAGACCGGCGATCCCAACGCCTGCTCAACGTCGTCGATCGTCTTCACCGAGGTGTCGAGGTACTCGATGAAGAACGCGAGCCCAATGCCCAGCATCAGCCCGGCGATCGCTCCCAGGCCAATATTGAGACCCTTGCGGGGTCTAACAGGTCGTAGGCCAGGCTCTGCACGATCAATGGTCTCCACGCTGGATTGCTTGGAGATCGCCGCGGTGATGTTTTCCTGCGTCAACTGCAGCACCATGGCCTCCTGCATCCTTCGCAGCGTGTCCAGCTCCTTCTTCTCGCGCATGTAGGGTCGATAGTCGGCGATGGCCTTGGCCTCTTCACGCTTCGACTGCTCGTATCGTTCATTGATCGACGCCAGCGTCGCCTCGTCCGTGTCAATCTGAGCTTGGAGCGAATTAAGAATCCCAGAAACTACCCCATCAATTTGGCTGTTGACCTTGGCGATGATGACGTTGATCCGCTCGACCTCGGGGTGCTGTGGACCAAAATCGGGGCTAAGTCGTGCCCGCTGTTGCTCGGCGATTGTCAGATCCGCCAGCAGAGTTTGGAGAAGTGGAGTGGGACGATTCACGTTTAAGGTGAATCTAAGGTCGTCTCCGGTCTTGCCCTTGAGATTGTTCAACAACTCCTTGGCAAGTGTGATCCGGGTCTGAATCTCTGTCCGGTTCTGAAGCATACGCCGGCTTTCATCAGACAAAATCGATTGATAGGGCCCACCGCCCTCCACCATAGCATCAGGAACACTGAGTTCGAGACGGAGCTTGTCGACCAACTCCATCTTCATTTGAACCTTCTGCGTCAGTTCCTCGAGCTGATTGGTGAGGGTTTCGAGTCCACGAGTCGTTCTTTTACCCCGCGAATTCTCGCGATATTCCCGGTAGACCTCGGCGGTCATGTTGGCAATCTCTGCGGCAAGGGTCTTGTCGGGATTCAGTGCCGTGATCTCGATGATGCTGGTATTGCGATACTGCTTTGCATCCAGTTCCTTTCCAAGCACTTCGGCAGCCTGCTGCATCGTGTAATCGGTAGGCGCTTTGAAACGGTCCCGATAAACGCGTTGGAGACGGAGTCTATCGATGACAGGATATAGAATCGTAGAGGATTTCAGGACCTCGAACTCGGTCGTGAGATAGTACGGATCATAGGGCTGAACGCCACCGCTCATGCCCCACAATGCAATGTCGGGCGTGTCCTTCTCGACACGGATCCGAGCCGTACTCGAGAAGAACTCCTGCATCACGAAGGTCACCGCCGTCACGGTGATCATCACCAATAGGAAGACCGCAAGGATGATGACCTTTCGGATTCGAATGATCCGCCAGTAGTCGAGAAAATGGAGTTTGGAATCCGCTGACGCCGACGGGGCAACCTTGGGTGTTTCCATAAAAAAAGAGCCGGAAGCCAGAGACCGCCCCAGCTCCCGGCTAGAGATCAATTGATGAACCTAGTAGCTCGCACTGAGACCGAAGAAGACACGATTCCGGTCATACTCACGTCCCTGCACCGGCGAGTTCAAGAGGTCGTAGTAGTAGGAGACCGTCACAGCCAAATTACGCATAACCTGATAGGAACCTGTTGCACCAACGGACCACCAGTTTTCAACGAGACCACTGTAACCACCCACGTACTCGGAGCTTTGAAAAGTACCCAACAGTGATCCGGAGAGCTTTGAGGTGATTGCATGGCTCACGCTGGTGTACAGCGCAGTGCTGAGAGTCTGCAAGGTCGGCGCAAAATTCCCACCGACTAGCTGACCAGTTACATCGGAGGGGTTGGATCGATGGATGACGCCAATGGTGGCAGAACTTCCAGGGGCGAATCCGTATTTCAGATTCACATCAACATACGGATTCACCTGGGTGTTGAGACCGGAATGATTGGAGACCTTGGAGTAGTTGTAAAAGTTGTAAAACTCCTGAATCTGAGCACCACCCCGGAGAGAGCCCGTCAGAGATGGGGCAAAACTATGGTCAAACCCTCCGTATACGAAGTAGGAATCGTTATTCTTGAGATTGGATGAAGGATTGTCCGTGGAGTTCGGAGCAATGCTCGCGTTCCTTAAACCAAGATTCCGGTCGTAGGACACGTTGCCAGACTTGGTCCCTAAGACAGCAACCGTCTTCATCGTAACCAGATAACGAAGGTCTAGCTTACCATAGTTCTCGACGCGATCGAGAAGGGCAGCAAACGCAGCGTTTTGGTATTGGAAGAGGTCGTTCTCGTAACCCAACACGACAGAAAACCGATCCGACAACCCCGCCGAGAGGTTGGCAATCGCGATGTTGTTAATGTTGTTGCCATCGATTCGGCCCGTCTGACCCAGGAGCACCTGGCTGGCATTCTGGAAGACCGCGAACGAATCGCTGACCTCAAGAGTCAACCGGGGATTGTACGTGTGCTCCGCTCCAACGCTCACGTTAGCCGTCTGGCTCCAATTGTCGCTCAGGACGGTTTGACCCTGCCTGTTACGGGTGTTGGCGAAATAGTAGGCACCGTAGGAGGCAGCCAACCGCACGGAGGTTTGATCCCAAGACTGGGAATAGTTCGCCGAGGGAGTGATCAGGGAACCCCAGCTACCGATCCTGCCAGCTCCATTCGGGGCGGTGTTAATGTTGTCATCGTAGAAGCCTTGGGCGCTCAAGCCCAACGTCCAGGTCTTGGGTTCTCCTTCAGCAGCTTGAACAGCGACTTGAGATCCTCCAAGGGACAAGACTCCGGCGGCGTAGATGAGTTTCTTCATGAGGGAAAAAGGGTTCGATAGCGGAGCAGATAAGATTGTGGCAAAGGTTTTAGGCGCTGCTTCGGGGTGTGTCAACACACGATTCCGGGAACGACCACTCGCCATTTTTGTGAATCCAGCAAGGGCCATTGTACGCCTGCTGAATCCCGTTGCCATGCAAGTCCAAACCAATGCCGCACAGGAAATTGTTGAGGGCATGTCCGATCGCGTCCCGATCTGATCCAAGCTGATTCCATGGGGCTTCACGAGAGGATTCGGGCCATTCTCGGTTGAGCGATCGCGATGAGAGCGTCGGCTCAAGACGCGGATCAATCCTGCCGACTCATCCCGCCGACGAAGGGATCAGCATTTGGCGCTGGCGGAGTGTTTCGGCAAAGATCGCGGCACCAGCATTCGCGACGTTGATCGAATCAACCCCGGCGCACATGGGGACCTCTACAAGGTCATCACACGCTTCTCGGACGCCCGGGCGCAAGCCGCCTCCCTCGGCACCAAAGACGACGCAGGTCGGCGCCCTAAGGTCGACCTCCCAAAGACACTTGGCTCCCATCCCTGTATCAGCCCCAAGACATCTCACCCCCAGACCTCTCAAGGACCGGAGGCTCGAGGCGAGATCCGACGACTCGTGGTAGGGAACCTTGAAGAGGGAGCCCATCGAGGATCGAACCGAGCGTCGGAGGTAGGGGTGGGAGGATGTCTCCCCTACGAGGAGTCCCTGCCCTCCAAAGGCGACATGGTTGCGAATCAACGTGCCAACATTCTCCGCGTTCGTCAGTCCATCCAGCGCCACAAGAAGCGCAGGCCGCTCCCCCTTCATCAGTCCAGCCAACCCGACGGAAGGCGGAACCTTGGCCAGGCCCAAAACGCCCTGGAACATCGAGAAACCTGTCAATCGCGTCAGTACATCCTTCTCGCCGACAAACAGTTGTATTGTCTCAGAACGCCTATCCAGAAGCGGCTCCAAAACCTCTCGCCAACGGGATGGAACAAGAACGGAAACGACCTCAAGGGGAGAGTCCAGGAGCCTTCGCACGATCTTTTCACCCTCCGCGACGAACACCCCCCCGCCAAGGTGGTCCAACTGACTCCTCATGGTCCGAAATGGAACCAAAGCAGGATCATCAAAATCGCCTATGCTCCGGATCTCGACCATGCGGAAGTATTCATTGGGAGTTAATTGCCACCAGAAGGAAGCAACTCCCTAGAGCCGTCGGAACTTCGGCCCGGCTGAGGTGTCTTCGACCGCCCACCCGAGATCACTCAACTGATTTCGGAGCGAGTCGGCGCGGCTGAAGTCCTTGATCCGCTTCGCCTCGAGTCGTTCCTCCGCGATCTTGCGAACTTCGACCGGGACCTCATCTTGCGGCTTGTCGCCAAGGCCGAAAACCCGATCGACCGAATGCCAGAACGCCAATGCGTGGGCGGCCTCGCTTGCGGAAATCCCGTCGACCGAGAGCAGCCGGTTCTGTTCACGAACCCAGTCGAAGACAACGGCCCATGCCCTCGAGACGCTCAGATCGTCGTCCATCGAGGCCAAGAACTGGCGCATCCACGGAGAATCGACGTTCTCTGAACAAGTTTCCGCCCCTGCCACAACAGCCAACTTGCCAAGGCATTCGTCCAATCGGGCAAGCGCGGCCCGCGAACCCAGGAGGCCTTCCACGGTGAAATTGAAGGTCTCCCTGTAATGGGCTCCGAGTAGGAGGTGACGGATTTCGCGACCACCGAAACCCTTGGCCAAGAGATCTCGGATGGTGAAGAAGTTGCCGAGGGACTTGCTCATCTTCCTGCCGTCGACCAGCAGGTGAGCGACGTGGAACCAATGCCTGACAAAAGGGCGACCAGGTTGCTGAAGGCCGGCCCCTTCACTCTGGGCGATCTCGTCCTCATGGTGGGGGAAGACCAGATCCTCCCCACCCGCATGAAGGTCGAAGCTCGGGCCAAGGAGAGCCATGCTCATGGCGCTGCACTCGATGTGCCAACCCGGGCGCCCTTGACCCCAAGGACTCTCCCAGAACACCTTGCCGTCCTCAGGGACCCGGGCCTTCCAAAGGGCGAAGTCGGCGACCGACTGCTTGTCGTACTCGTCACTCGCGACCCGCTCGCCAACCCTAAGTTCTTCGGGGTTTATGTTGACCAGCTGACCATATCGGCAGCCGCAATCGCGGTAGCCTTGGATGCTGAAGTAGACCGATCCATCTTTCGCACGATAGGCAACCCCCCGACCCTCCAACCTCAGGATCAAGTCGATGATCTGGGATATATACTCGGTTGCCCGAGGCATTACGGTCGGAGTCAGACAATTCAGGGTGCGGAGATCCGAGAGGAATTCCCTCTCATAGCGTCCTGTGAATTCTTGGAGCGGCTGGCCTGTTTCGCGGACCCGACGAATGATCTTGTCCTCAACATCTGTGACATTCATGACGTGCCGGATGGAATACCCCCGGAACTCGAGATGCCGTCGAAGAAGGTCGACCTGGACAAAAGTGCGGAAATTGCCGATGTGACCGAAGTCGTAAACGGTGGGGCCACAGCAATAGAAGGTCACTTGGGGACGGCCGGAAGGATCAACCCCGGAGTCGGGTTCAAAAGTTTCCAGCTTCCGTGAAATCGTGTTGAAGAGACGCGTTGTGGATGGGCTCATGCTGTCCTAGCCCGACGGGCATCCCCGAGACTTCCCGAACACGCCGTGTTTGGTGAAGGCGGAAATGCGGCGTCTAAACCCAGTCACGCGACCAGGGTTCCTTTCCCATATGAAGACGTAGATCCGCATGCCGATTTCCTCGGCGATCCGGTTCACATGCATGTCGAATTGGGATAGAAAGTGTCCCGAAGGATCGAATCGATGCCTCAAAGCCACCATAACATCTCTTCCGCCACTTCCCTGGCCAGGGTGGTCATCGTAGATGATGAACCGCTCGGACTGGAGAAACTGCGGGGCCTGCTCGGCAAAGAGACGAGGGTGGAGTTGATCGGGGAAGCGACAAACGGAGACGAAGCGGTGCGGACGATCCGCGAGCTCAGGCCCGACCTCGTCTTCCTCGACATCAATCTTCCGGGCCGGACTGGCTTCTCCGTAGTGGAGGACCTCGGTGACGCTCTCCCGCGGGCCATCGTATTCGTAACAGCACACGACGAATTCGCCCTGAAGGCCTTCGAGGTCAACGCCGTGGACTACCTGCTCAAGCCCTACGACAGACAACGGTTACAGACTGCCCTCGACCGCTCGTTGGAGAGGCTGTCAAGGCCAGCAAACCGGGAATTGACGTCGCAGCTGAACGCCCTGCTCTCACAATTTCCTGGCAGGACTGAAGCGAACGCAGGCCGTATCGCGATCAAATCGGCGGGCAGGATTCTCTTCGTCAACATCCAGGACATCGACTGGGTAGGCTCTGCAGACAACTACGTCGAGATCCACACCGGGGGCCAAACCCACCTTCTGCGCGAGACGCTGAACTCGATGGAGCGTCGGCTCGAAGGGGATCCTTTCGTCCGTATCAGCCGCACAACGATCGTGAACCGTCATCGCATCCGGGAACTACAACCCCTGTTCCACGGAGAATACGCGATCCTGCTCCAGGGCGGCACCCGTCTGACTCTCAGCCGATCCTACCGGGAGCAGCTTCCTCGACTCGGCGTCTCGTAGAGACATTCGAAGCCGGCCCATCAATGCTGATGGAAGCCCACCAGCGCGAGGCCCCATACTTCGAGCCACCTGGTTCGAGCGTTCAAAACCCAGGCACCACCGAGGGTTACGAGGCTTGCGAATCCAAAAAACCCTTGCACCAGTCGGCGTCCAAGCCACCTTCTTCCTGTAGCACGCCTAGTCCCACCAGTCGCCGATCGCCTCTGTGTCCCGGCTCCCCTTGCTGGGTCTCCAAGGAAGGCTCCGGGTGCCCTCCCCCGCCAACCTCCATCTTCAACATGCCCCGTCCGACAAAGTTATCTTTAGATCCCGCAAAACCGCGAACACCCCGTAAACGTGCGCAGAAGGAGGAGGAATCCGCCACAGCAGTGGTGGAGGAGAGCCCGGCGGAAACCGCATCGGTGAGGCCCGAAGAGAGCTTGCCTGGTCCGGTGGCTGTGACGGAGGCAGTGCCGGGAGAACCGGCCGAACCAGGGGCCCAGGAGTTGGAGGCCCCAACCTCCAACATCGAGATCCAGCCGAGGACCATCAGCCTCCACGAGCTCCAGCCGATGCCGATAGGGCAGCTCAGCGAGCTATCGCGCGAATTCGGGGTCGAGAACTATGGCACGCTGAAGCGTCAGGAGATCATCTTCCAGATCGTCCAACGCAATCTGCATGCCGGAGGGACCATCTACACCCGCGGTGTGCTTGAGGTGATGCCGGAGGGCTTCGGATTCCTCAGATCGCCGGCGTTCAACTACCTACCCTGCCCAGAGGACATCTACGTCTCGCCCTCGCAGATCCGACGGTTTGATCTCCAGAGCGGCGACGACGTGGAGGGTCAAGTCCGTCCTCCCAAGGACAAGGAGAAGTTCTACGCTCTGTTGCGGGTCGAGAAGGTGGCGGGGCTGGATCCGGATTCGGCCAAGGAGAAGACCCACTTCGAGAACCTTACTCCCCTGTTCCCGGACAGACGATTTCTCCTCGAGACAGATCCCGAGGAACTGTCAACACGCGTCGTCGATCTGGTCTGTCCGATCGGCAAGGGCACGCGCGGCCTAATCGTCGCACCTCCGCGGACCGGCAAGACCGTGCTGATGCAGAAACTGGCCAATGCCGTCCTGAAGAACAATCCCGAGAGCTTCCTGATCATCCTGCTCATCGACGAACGCCCCGAGGAGGTCACCGACATGGAGCGGACCTGCAAGGGTGCCGAGGTGGTCAGCTCGACGTTCGATGAACCCCCGGAAAGACACGTTCAGGTCGCCGAGATGGTCATCGAGAAAGCCCGGAGAATGGTCGAGCACAAAAAGGATGTCGTGATCCTCCTGGACTCTATCACCCGTCTCGCCCGGGCCTACAACACGGTGCAGCCCCACTCGGGCAAGATCCTCTCCGGAGGTGTCGACGCCAATGCGCTGCACAAGCCCAAGCGGTTCTTCGGTGCCGCGCGCAACATCGAGGAGGGGGGATCACTGACGATCATGGCGACCGCATTGGTCGACACCGGAAGCCGGATGGACGAGGTGATTTTCGAGGAGTTCAAGGGAACCGGAAACATGGAGATCCACTTGGACCGTTCGCTCGTGGATCGGAGGATCTTTCCGTCGATCAACATCGAGCGCTCCGGAACCCGCAAGGAGGAGCTTCTCTACCATCCCGACGAATACAACCGGATCTCCATGCTGCGCAGGGCGCTGGTCGGAGTGCCCCCGGTGGAAGCGATGGAACTGCTGCTGGGGCGCCTCAAGAAGACGCCGAACAACATCATGTTCCTGCTGTCCGTGGGGCAGACCGGCAGGTAGATGCCCGGGCCCCCGTCGGGGTAAGCAACAGAGCACTTCAAAGAGGCTTCATCCGCCGGGAGGACAAACCGGAACCACCCTGAGTGAGGGCGAGGGCCAGCGCGAGGGCATCGGCGGCATCCGACTCTGGTGGCTCTGCGAGTCCCAAGATCCTCTGGACCATCTTTGCGACGGCGATTTTCTGGGCACCTCCATATCCAACGATCGCCAGCTTCGCCGCCCTTGGTGACAGTTCGAAGATTCCGAGTCCCGCCTCTGCAACCATGGCGAGCGCTGCGCCTCGGGCCTCGCCCATGGTGATCGCCGTCTTGAGATTCTGGGCGAAGAACAATCCCTCCACGACACAGACCTCGGGGGAGTGGCTGGCGATCAGGGTACGGATCTGCGATGCGATCGTCGCGAGACAACGGGACTTTGAGAGGGCTGCCGGGCAGCGGATCGTCCCTGCCAGGACGAGTTGCTGGGTTCTTCCCTGCCGTTCAACGATTCCATAGCCCGTTCCGCGGAGCGATGGGTCTATCCCTAGGACCCTCCTAAACGTCGGCAATGCTGCCGCAGGATCCTCCTGATCGGGGAGCCCCCCCTCGGCCATACGTCCCTGCATCCTGCGGAAATCCTGCGGAGAGATACCCATCGGCTTCCCAGTGGATCATTGGGGTTTCCAGATCCGGTAGAGGAGGAAGTAGATCACCACCCCGGTCACCGACACGTAGAGCCAGAGGGGCATCGTCCATCGAGCGATGCGCCGATGCGCATCGAACCTCTCTCGCCATGCCCGATTCATGGAGACCATCGCCATGGGGACGATCGCCATCGCGAGAACGATATGGCTGAAGAGTAGGATCAGATATGGGATGAGGAACTCCTTCGGTCCCTCGAACCGGGTATGAATTCCACGCATGACCACAAACTTGTGGTATAGGTAGCACGCGAGGAACAATGTAGACGTGGCAAAGGCGGCCACCATGCAGTTCCTGTGGGCAAGCCGATGCCCCAATCGGATGGAGAGCCATCCCGCGACGAGGAAAACGGTCGAGAGGGCGTTGAGGCCTGCGTTGATGGCGGGAAGGTCCGTTCCATTCATGGTGTCCGTTCGCGTTTGAGTTGATTCACAACCGTGACGATCCGATCCAGAGCATCCTGTTCCTCACTCTGGACAACGGCCCGCATCCGAGCCTTCCGGTCCAGAATCACAAAGGTTCCGGAGTGGATAAATCGGTCCTCAAGTCGTGGATTGGCGTCTCCGGTGTCCATGACGCTGAAGAGCAGGTCCTTCTCGGCAAACCGATAAACCTCGGACTTCGCTCCTGTCAGGAACCACCACCGCTCGGCATCGGCACCATACCGTTCAGCATAGTGTCGCAGGACGTCAGGGGAATCGAAAGAAGGATCCGCTGTCAGGGAGATCAGCCGCACCCCTTCGGGAATCCGTTTCTGGAGCTCCGCCATCTGCCTGGAGAGGCGATGGCATTGGGTCGGACAACGGGAGAAAACCACGTTGGCCACACAGACCTGACTGGTCAGATCCCGAGGCCCCACGGCCTGTCCGAGCTGGTTGGTTAAGGCGAAGGGCCGGATCTCACTCAGGACCGGCAGGGGGGATTTCCTAGTCTGGACAACCATAGCGAGGGCCGCAAGGGCGACAACGCCAAGGATGAGACCACCCCAGATCCATCGCTGCATCTGCTTCTCTAGGGGGTTCATGGGCGGATCTGAGGCACCGGTACCGCTAATGGAAGCATCTACAGCCCAACCAGCAAGCCTCACCATCCCTGCTGTCCGGTCCGCTACTGGGTTTCACCCCGAGTAACCCGAAGAAACACCTCCTCCAAACCCGCTTCCTCCTCACGCAGTTCCTGAAGTGCAAGACCAGCACCCACCAAAATAGAAGACAGAAGCGAGCCATCGGCCTCCGGACCAGTGAGTGAAACCCTCAGGGCACCCTCGGCAGGCTCGATGGCCGAGACCTCGGGACGCTGACGAAGGAGTTCCCGAGCGCGATCCCATCCATCACGGAGACGGACTCGATAGACCCGGATCTGCTCCGGACCCAGTCGGACGCCCCGGATGGGTCCACTGTAGATCAACCGCCCCCGCTCAATGATCGCACATCGATTGCACAGGGTCTGCAACTCCGAGAGAATGTGGGACGAGATGATGATGGTCTTACCCATCTTTTGGAGTTCCTGGAGGATTGCCATCATCTCGATGCGGGCTCGTGGATCGAGGCCGCTGGCAGGCTCGTCAAGCAGCAGCAATTCCGGGTCGTGGATGAGCACCCGGGCCAGACCCAGCCGCTGCTGCATTCCTCGGCTCAGGGCACCGATGAGGGCCCCCTTCTTCGCCGACAATCCCACCAGCTCGAGGACCTCGCCCACCATGCGTTCCCGACGCGCCGTCGGGAGCCGGTAGCAAGCTCCGAAGAAGTCGAGGTACTCCAAGACCTCCATGTCCTTGTACACGCCGAAGAAGTCGGGCATGTAGCCGATCCGATGACGGACCTGTTCCGCCCCGCGAACCACGTCCATTCCGAGGACCTCTGCCTGTCCCTCCGAAGGTGTCAGGAAAGTGGATAGGATCCGCAATGTGGTGGTCTTGCCGGCACCGTTGGAGCCGATGAATCCAAACAGGTCCCCGCGCTCGACCCGGAGATCGAGGGCATACAGGGCCTTCATGTCGCCAAAATCCCGAGAGAGGGATCGCGTCTGGACCGCGGGAATGCCGGTGGCTGAGCTCATGGGGAGGAGAGGGCTGGGCTGGACGTCGACGGAGGGACGATGAGCCTCAGGAGGGATTCCCGCTTCCGCCGGACGGCTGAGAACCTGTTCAGCGGGGCAATCACACCCGGGTCAGGAACCCATGCCTGGACCACGAGGCTCCCCGAATCCAGTGGGTTCGACAGACTGAAGGCACGCGGCCAGAGGATCGCCCTATCCTCCGGGATCGAGGTATCGACACTGGCGGTGAAACCCGAGGCCATCACCACCGATGCATGCGCGCTCAGCTCCGTGTCGGGATCTGCGGCAAAGGATTGTTCCCGACGACTCAGCGATTCCGAAATACCGTTGAGGTGGGGTTCAAGGACCTCGACCAACGGCCTTGACTCCGTTCCAGGCCCCCACTCGAAGGTTTCACCTGCCTCGATGAACTCCACCACCTGCATGCGGCCGCCCTGTGACAGCCAGACCGGCCCCATACGCCTGCCTGTCCGATTCAGAATCTTGTACCGCCCGTCACGCTCCTGACGGGCTTCAATCGGAGGTTGCCCCTCCTCGATCCACTCGGTGACCACCAGGTTTTTCATCCACAGCGACGCCTGGACCTCCGCAGAGGTCGATCTCGGGCCGAGTGTGGTGGTGACCCGCCCCGAATCCAATCGAACGCCGAACAGATTTCTCAGCTCGCCACGAACACCTCCGAGCGGCACATCGAGGTCCAGAGGATAGGACCCAGTCACGGGGGAGTAGAGCCCCCCGTAGGTTCGGCATCGCAATAGCGAGGAAGCACCGCTCTCCCTTGGGATCACATCCACGATCTGCAGTTCGTTCCACTCCGTCTGTCCTGAGCGGAGTCGATATCCGATCAGATAGATCAGACCCGAGAACAAGAGGACATAGATTGGGAACGAGAGCCATGTGAGCATCGGACGCCCGATCCGGACCAAAAGCCAACGGTCCCCGGGACCAATGATGGCAAGGTAGACGACCAGAAGGACCAGGAGGAACGAGATGGGGACCTTGCGGACCTGACGGGTGTCCACGAGATCCGCGAGCAGAATATCCAGTCCAGTCAGGACCCGCTCATCGGAAGGAGTTCCGGATCGGTTGGCTGGGGGTATCCCACAAAGGTGGGACCAGAATCGAGACCGCTGATTCCAGGATCGCACCGGCTCCCGCTCGGGATTGAAGCCGAGGACCAACACCTGCCCTCGACCCCAGCGCCGAACCTCCATCCATGGAGTTCTCAAACCAAACCCCTCTTCGGCGCGACCCGTGCGGAAGCGCAGGAACTGCATGGGTTCCGCCCAGCCGGTGGCACCCGGATCGACGGTTCCACGATCCTCCAGCGTGGCGACTTTTCCTGAATGGGATCGCAAAGCGAAACCCGGATTCCAGGATTCGCCATTCAACCAACGAACCATCTCGGACTCGGTGAGGACACCCACACCCTGAGGCTCGGGGACACCCACCGTCCTCAACCATGGCAACGAAGCAAGATCACCGGGCCGATCCAGTCCCACCACCAGCTGTCCACCGCAGGCGACCCACTGCAGAAGCGAAGCGACCTGCCGCTCACGGAGAGCCGAAGCCTTCGATGGGCTGACATAGATGGAGCTCAGTGATTCGAGGGCCAAGGCGGAATCGGGAAACATCTCGACCTGGAGCCGGACCACCCGGGGCTGATCCAATTCCACCTCACCGACGATGCCCTCCATGAGGGAAGGTCCACCCTGGGGAGCATCGGACATCGATCCCAATAGCGGGGCATTCCAGGAAATCATCTGAATCTGACCGGAAGGCCTCTGGGTGAGAACCTGGCCGTCTTCGGCAAGGAGTCGGCACTCCACGCCTGTTCCACCGCAGAAAAAAGGGACTACAAACCGCTTTCGCGACTGTGCGGGCAACTCGATGGGAACCCGGACAGTGGCCGCACCCATCCGATCCGAGGAGACCTCGACAACGGCACCACGAGACGGCCCCTCATTAAAGGCCTCCACCACCACAGGATTCCAAGAGCCTGGGCGGACGAGACCGTCGTACCCCACGAAGGCATCAAACTGGATGCCCCCGGTCGATGCCCTGGGGCATGCCCCCCCCAGGATAAGGCCAAAAAGGATGGCCAGTAGGCGATGACGGGCACCATGCCGAATCCAGAGACCGAGAAAAAGGAGGCTTCCAGGTCTCACAGCTTGACTGGGTTGCCGTCTCCCGAGGGTGTCACGACCGGAGCCTTCCCTTGGATCGAGAGGCTGTTCGCGAGCCGCTCAGAGCGCGAAAACGACGCGCCACGGTGGCGACATTCCAGCCGGCACGTTCCAGTTCCGCTCGGGCGCGACTCGGATCGAGGGACGTCAACTCGCCAACGATGCGGCAGGCCCGATCACGAAGCTTCTCGTTCGAGGGCCTAAGGTCGACCATCAGGTTCCCAACAACCTTGCCGAGCTCGACCATGACAAGGGTGGTCAGCATGTTGAGCACCAGCTTCGTCGCGGTTCCTGCCTTCAAGCGGGTGGAACCCGTGAGAACCTCTGGGCCGACATCGATTGCGAGCACATGGTGCGGTTTCCAAGCGGTCTTGAAATCAAGGTGGGGGTTGAAGCAGAGCAGGGCTGTCGTGGCGCCCCGTTTCCGGGCCTCTGCGAGGGCGCCCCACACGAACGGGGTCCGGCCACTGGCGGCGATTCCTAACACCACATCAAGGGGGCCGACAGTCCGGTCCACCACCGCGGCGGTACCCTGTCCGGAATGGTCTTCCGCCCCCTCGACCGACGAGTGGAGCGCCGAGAGGCCTCCGGCCATGATCCCCTGGACCTGATCCGGCGAAGTTCCGAAGGTGGGCGGGCATTCACTCGCATCGAGAACACCGAGGCGTCCACTGGTACCCGCACCGACGTAGAGCAAGCGACCGCCCCTTCTGAGGGCGGAAGCGGTGGTCCGGACCAGCCGGGCCAGTTCCTTCGAGTGTGGGCGGATTGAATCCGGGATGCGCGAATCTTCGTCGAGCATCAATCCAATGGCTTCAGTCAGACCAAGTCGATCGAGATGGGTCGAGTTGGAATTGCGACGCTCCGTCGGAGACATCTGGCGGGAATTCGGAACCACAGGCCGCAGCTCCGGATCCACGGAATTTCCTTGGTCATGTGCCCGGGAAGCTTTCGGCTGAAACAGGGCCGCTCGGGCCATCACAACCGCGCCCCAGACCGAGTCGTGGGCCAGTGGTTCAACCCGGGCGTTTGGAAGAACGGCCCGGATCTGACGCCGTAGCCTTTGGACGAGTGTCGGCTGCTTCAGCAGCACGCTTCCCGCCACAATGAATCGGGTGGGGCGGTTCCCAGATCGAAGCCGACGAGCGCAGGCCAAGGCATCTGTGGCCAGGATCTCAACGGTTTCCGAGACGACCCGGGACGCGGTCCGATCCCCAGCCACAGCGGCACCGAAGACGAGCGGGGCGAGCGCCGCGACGTCCCCCTTCCCCGCCTTGGCCAGCCATTCGATCAGGTCATTGGGCTCAGCGAGACGCAACGTCCGGAGCACCCGTTTCCCCAGCATTCCAAGGTGCCCCGTGTGGTCAAACTCATGGGCAGTCGAACGCAACGCCCGGAAGGCGACATCGTAGGCACTGCCTCGATCACCGAGCAGATGCCCCCATCCTCCAACCTTCACCGTCCTGCCACCGCCAGACCGCCCAAAACAGCACGAACCCGTTCCACTGAGGATCACGACCCGGGACTCGTCATCGGCTCCTGGGTAGAGATCCGGGGTCGAAATAGCTGATTCGAGATCATGGTCGATTCTGGATGGGGTTCCCGGCCACACCCGGTCAACCACACCCCGCACGCGGTCGCAGTCACGAGCATCCCGTACACCGGCCATTCCAATACCAAGAGCCGACGGCAACGGAACCCGTCCTGCAATGTCGCGAAGATGTGCTTCGAGCCGGGCGTCGTCGACGAGCCTCAGGTTGCATGCCCCCAGCTCCAATCGTCGCACCACCCGAAGACCGGGATCCACGGCAAGGACCACAGTCCGCGTCCCGCCACACTCGATTCCGAGCAGAATCTCCCGTGATTCCATGCCTCGAAGCTTGGGGTGGACGTCCACGGTTCTCAACCCATGATCCTCAGCGAGTGGAAGCCATCGATATCCCTTTCTCGGGTAACCCAGCGGAGCTGCTGGCCTGGGACGATGCCTTCCTTGGCGAGACCGAAGAGACGGGGCGAGGCTTCCTCTGGTTCTGGGAATCAGCATCCGTGTTCGTTGTGGTAGGATACGGACAGCGAATCGAAGAGACCGTGGAGGTGGAGCGGTGTATCGAGAACGACATTCCTATCCTGCGTCGACGCTCGGGAGGCGGCACGGTGGTCCAAGGACCCGGATGCCTGACCTATGGCATCACACTGCCCATCACTGCGAACGCTGCGCTGGCCCGGTTGGATTCGACCAATCGATGGATGATGGAAACCCTTGCTTGTGCACTGAGGGAACCAACCGGGTTGCCGGTGGACATCGACGGCCACACGGACCTCACCCTCCATATGCCGGACGGGAGACGAAAATTCTCGGGGAACGCCCAGCGAAGAACCCGCACGGCCGTCCTCTTCCACGGGACAGTCCTCCACGAGGCCAACCTCCAACAAATCGACCGAATTCTCAGGCTTCCGGAGGACCATCCCGCCTACCGAGGTTCACGATCCCACATTGATTTCCTGACGCTCCTGCCGCTCCAGCCGAGCGAAATCCGGAAGGCCATCATAGAAGCCTGGGCCGCAATTCCCTCTACAGGACCTGTGCCCCGGGCGCGTCACGCTGACGCCATGGCGGTCCGTTACGGCCATGCGCGCTGGCATCTTGAGCGGGCGGAATATCGACAAATTCAAGCACCGCGGACGAGCTGGGCTACCCGATGACGTGCATTTTGATGGATTCGACCTCGTGGTCGAAGCTGCTGGGATGAGGTAGCACCACGACGACGGAATCCCCTGCCTTAACACAGCCCCCCTGAACCAGTCGGTGCAGGGCACCTTCCACGGATCCAGATGGGTCATCCTGACACGCTGGCATGACCATCGGTTCGACACCACGGAGAATGGAAAGTTGCCGCGCCAGGGATTCGCGGTCACTGAAGGCGTAGATCGGTGTGGAGCGGGGGCGAAGCCACGATGCGATTCGAGCCAGCATGCCTGTGCGAGTGAACACGACGAGCGCCGCTGCATCCAGCTGGTCCGCAAGCCCAACAGCACTACGCATCAACATCTCCCGCGATTCCTCAAGCTGGGCGCTGAGGTGATAGTTGGCCCCGCCACTGCGCTCGATGCGTCGGGAAATGGTGTCCATGACCTCGACGCATTCGACGGGAAACTTCCCGACAGCGGTCTCTCCGCTCAGCATGATGGCATCCGCCTGCTCGAAGACCGCGTTGGCGATGTCGGTGATCTCGGCCCGTGTTGGAAACGGGTTGTCGACCATGCTCTCCAGCATCTGAGTCGCCACGATCACGGGGCGATTATGGTGGAGACAATGTTTGACGATGCGGCGCTGGATGATCGGCAGCTCCTCGTAGGGGCATTCCATGCCGAGATCACCGCGGGCCACCATGATCGCATCCGCCTCCTGGGCAATGGCCGGGAAATGGTCGACAGCGAACTGATGCTCGATCTTGGCGACAACGACGGGGATCTCCGGGCTGCCGACGAGCAGGGACTTCAATTCGCGGACATCCTCCGGGTCTCGGACGAAGCTCTGGGCAATGAAGTCCACACCGAGTTCGAGTCCTACCTTCACATCCTCACGGTCCTTCTCGGTCAGGGCTGGCAGGGACACCCGGACCCCAGGAAGGTTGACATGGCGTCGACTCCCCATGGATCCAGTATTGAGCACTTCGCAATCGACGCGGGTCGCCGTCTTTCCCACAACCCTCATTCGGATCTCGCCACTGTCGACGAGGAGGATCCGGCCCACCTCGATATCCTTGGCGAATTCCGGGTAGTTGACCGAGAAGCTCTTGGGCGAAGCCAGTGGATCGCCAGGAACATGAAAGGAAACTCTGTCACCGGTGGACAACAGCACCGGCGCGACAACATCACCGGTCCGGATGGCCGGACCCTGAAGGTCGAGAAGAATGCCCACATGAAGCCCACGTTCCCGCGCGGCATCCCGGATCGCCGGAACCACGGCACGCATCTGGTCCGGTTTGGAGTGCGAGGCGTTGATCCTGAAGAGGTTCACCCCCCGCATCATCAGATCCACAATGCGCTCCGGTGCCATGGAGGCAGGACCCAGGGTGGCCACAATCTTCGTCTTCCGCATTGCCATTCCCGGACAATGGTGAGCCATCACGGAAGTGGAAAGGCTTTCCCCCGTCGGCACCTGAAATGGGTGACGGCATCTGTCCGTTATTCCCCGACTAGGACGAACTCCGAAGGCACTTGCCTTCAAGGGGTTGAGACATGATTGTCGCGGGCCCGTTGGACGGGAAAACCTGACATGACGAAGCTGAAGACACTGCGTGCCGTCAACTTCCTTTACCCTGCGCCCGAGGCAAAATCTGTCTCCCTCGTCGGAGACTTCAACGGATGGGATCCGCACAAACACCCCATGCGTCAAGGGCCGGACAGGACCTGGTCAACCACCCTCGAACTCAAACATGGCCATCACCGCTATGCGTTCCTGGTCGATGGCGTTCTGACCCTCGACCCCAGAGCACAGGGAGTGACCCGGAATGAGCGGAACGAACGCGTTTCACTCCTGCCGGTCAGTTAGGGCAAGCCCAAGCCACGGGAAGCCGACTCTGGGAACTGTGAAAAAGCACGACCTTCGTTCCCGGGGCTCAGCCCACCAGCAAGGATCGGAGAAGCGGGACATCCCCAGCAGTCGTGATCTTTGGATTCGGTTCGGTGCTTTCGACCAGCTGGACCTGCTGCCCAATGAGCTCGCAGGCAGCCGTGTCGTCCGTGACGAGAAGGCCTGATTTCCGGACCGCTTGGAGAGCCCTGCGGATGACCTCAAGCTGGAAGCACTGGGGTGTCTGGACGGCCCAGATTCGGGAGCGGTCGAGGTGCTTGGCGATCAAGGTGCCTCCATTGGATTCCTTGATGGTGTCGGTCGCCCGCTGTGACGCGACTGCGGCACCGCCTTCGCGCGCAGCGATGAGACACCGACGGATCAGATCCGGAGAAGTGCAGGGCCTGGCAGCGTCTTGGATTGCCACGACCTCAGCGCCCTCAGGGATCGACCGGAGGCCATTCCAGACCGAGTCCTGCCGTTCAGCCCCCCCCGCAACGAGACGGAACGGTTTGGTGAAACGGTGTTCGTTGGCCAGCTCCAAGAAGGCCTCCTGCATTCCATCACGCACCACCATGACCACCTCCGAGATTTGGGGGCAGGAATCGAACTTCAGCCATGTGTGGGCTACAATCGGAAGCCCGCCGATCTCAAGGAAGATCTTGTCCACATTCGGCCCCATTCGGGTACCTCGCCCCGCTGCAACGATCAAAGCCACATTCATCCGACGGAAACCCTGCTTTAGATCGGACTGGAGGGGAATCTTGGAAAGGGGACAGGTTCCGTGCTCGACCGCTGCTGGATCGTGGGGAATCTGACCAAAAAAAAAGACCGCCCTGCTTACAGGGCGGTCTTGTTGGGTGAGTTGGATCAGGCCTTGCGGCGAGCCACCACAAAGAGGCCAGCAACACCGAGGGCCGCGAAGGCAACGGTGGAGGGCTCAGGGATGACACTGACACTCAGACCCTTGAAGTCCGAGTTGTTGCCGAAGGTCGCCGGAGGGGTCGTGCCCCCACCGAGGCTGCTGACGACCACGTTGACGGCACCCCTGACCAAGGCGGTGTCATAGGTGGCTCCAGAGGTGACGTCCCAAGCGCGGACGACCAGGTTGGCCGTGCCACCGAGACCCGCCGAACCAGAGGCGAGACCGTTGATGAAGAACAGACCGTCGAGGGTCAGAGCCACACCCGCGCTACCGTTGGGCGAGAGGGTGGTCGAACCTTCAAGGATCTCAACACGACCGTTGGCCTTGGCCAGCGCATTGCCGTCGGTTCCGAGGATGAACGCTTTGGCAGAAGCGCCAGCAGGAACGAAGTTGTTGTTGGCGTTGAACGTACCCTGAGCGTATGCCGCGGAAACCGCGGCAACCATGCCCAGAGTGGTGAGGAGCAACTTATTCATGGTTGGTTGTATAATTTGGAGACTAAAAGCTCGAGGAGATCAGGGAGCAGGAGTGAAGGTCTTCGACCAGGTCGCAGGAGCGGTGGCGCTCACAACGATGCCCTGACCCACAGCGATGTTCGGGGCGCCCGTGAGGTAGCCCACGCCGTCGACGTAGTCGTAGGAGTCATAGCCCTTGCCATTCCAGGTCAGGACCGACGACCCATCGATTCCGAGGCCAAGAACAGTGTCAGCAGCACCGGAGAGGGGGATCTTCGAGGCCACGAAATTGTTACCCTTCTTGATCGCCACGGTCTGGGTGCCAGTGAGAGCTTCACCCACGAGGGTGACAGAAGCATCAGCCGAAACAGCAACGAACACCGCTTCGCCGGGGGCGAGGCTGAAGTCGTCACCACTGACCACACCCGCACCGGCGACGGTGTCGGTCGTGGTGAATCCGGAACCGGTCCAACGGAGGACGGAGCAGTCGATCGAGCCGAAGAGGCTGCCGACCTTGTTGCCGTCGGTGTTGGTGTTGTTCAGGGGGTTGGCAACGAGGTTGTTACCCTTCTTGAGGGCCAACTTGACGTACCCAACGATGTTCGAGGTAGCCGCCGAAGCCGAGAAGGCCAAGGCCGAGGCCGCCACAGTGAGGGCGAGAAGGTTTTTGTTCATGAGAGACCAAATAGTTTCCGTGTGTGCAAGGAACCTGCCATGCGTGGCGATGATGCGTCAACGGGTTTTTTGGAATCATTTCGACTCATCGAGGGGCGAGCTCAGGCACGCGCCGTCAGGACCTCCAAAAACCGCTCCAGTTCCGCCACGGTGTTGTAGTAATGAGGACTGACACGGATCCAATCCCTTCCATCCCTGGTGGTCCTTAGCGACACAACGATCGCTTCATCCTGGAGCTTGCGGTGGAGGTCAGAAGCGGATTCTCCCGGGACGCAAAAGCTCACGACGCCCGCTTCGTTCAGGCCTGTCGGTGAAGGATTCAAGACCTCCATCCCTCTCTCCTGCAATTGGGACACCAACCCTCTCCGCTTCGCCAGCAGGTCCGCCTCGATTGCCCCAAGCCCAACCTTCTCGAGAAGGGAAAAGGCAGCCCTCAGCCCAGCAACCCCGATCAGATTCAGGCTCCCAGCCTCGTACCGACGGGCATCCCGACGCAGAACCATGGAGTCCTGAGTTACGAATCCCGGGCATTCGACATTGTGCCATCCGTAGGTGGTGGGCCTCAGAATCTCCTGAACTTCCTTCCGAACGTAGAGGACCCCGGCTCCGAGGGGGCCGAGAAGCCACTTATGGCCATCAGCGGCCATGAAATCGACCTGCTCGAGCGGCGTCTGGAACGCCCCTAAGGTTTGGATGGCATCGAGACAGAACAGGATACCGCGCGACCGCAGCCAGCGTCCCAACGCTTGCACCTCCAACCGCCAGCCCGTCACGAAATGCGCGCTGGAGAGGGCCACCAGCCGGGTGTCTTCGTCCACCTGTCCCTGGACATCGATCGCTCGGATGCGTCCCAGTTCCCGAATATTGAGGAATCGGACCTCCACCCCTCGCTCGGCGAGGGCCATCCACGGGTAGACGTTGGACGGATAGTCGTCCTGGTAGACCACGACATTCTGCCCCTTCCTCCATGGTAGACCCGCGGCGACCTGGCTCAAGCCCATGGAAGTGGATCCGATCAGCGCGATTTCTCCGGCCTCCACTCCGAGAATTTTCGCGATCAACCCTCGAGTCCCTGCGATGTATCCTCCAGGAATGCCGGCTTCCTGATCCTCGAGCGTCCCGGCAAACGCCTGTTGAGAAATCGCCTCCGCGACCCGCCGTGGGAGCGGACACACGGCAGCGTGTCCAAGAAACACGCGTGAAAGAACGACGGGGAACTCATGCCGCCGGAGTTCTTCGTTTCCCTGGATCTCGGTGGGGGTCATCGGTAGGGCTGGTGGAGATCCACCTTCTGGGTCTTGCGCATCCGGATGTTGAGAAACTCAACCGCCACCGAGAAGGCCATCGCGAAGTAGATGTACCCCTTGTTGATGTGCTGTCCCAACCCCTCTGCGACCAGCACCGTTCCGATCAGGATCAGGAACGACAGGGCCAACATCTTGATCGTCGGATGTCGGTCCACAAATGCGGAGATCCGGTTCACGAAGAGCAGCATGACCAGCATGGCGATTGCCACGGCGGCGACCATGACACGAATCTTGTTCACCATGCCCACCGCGGTGATGACTGAATCCAGCGAGAAGACGATGTCGAGGAGCAGAATCTGGGTTACCACGGCAGCAAATGTCGGGGCCATTCGATCCGTCTTGCCCCCATCCACGCCCTCGAGCTTCTCATGAATTTCATAGGTGCTCTTCCCGATCAGGAAGAGCCCCCCCAACAACAGGATCAGATCCTTGCCGGAGAGCGACACCGAAACACCAAAGGTCGTGGAGTGCCAGAACGGCGTGTCGAGACGCATCACCCACGACAGGGACAGCAGGAGAAGGATCCGGGTGATCAACGCCAACCCAAGCCCCATGCGCCGGGCCTTCGATTGCTGGTCCCGGGGGAGCTTGCCGCTCAAAATCGAGATGAAGATCAGGTTGTCGATGCCGAGGACCACCTCAAGAAGGGTCAACGTGAGCAGACTGATCCAGAGATTGGGGTCGGAAACGGGAACCATTTGGAGGCGACGGTTGAAACAAAAAAGGCGCCCCTCGCGGGGCGCCTCGTGAGGGAAAGGTTCCGATTACTTGGTGGAGTCGGCGTCCCAGGGGAAGATGAACTCCTGGGTGGAGTCAGTGGCGACACCGGCGTCCCGCAGCTGCTCCCGGGCGCGGCCCGAGGTGACCTGCTGGACCGAACCGTCACCGAGGACGAGGTTGCCCGCGTTCTGGTGCACGTCGCCGCTGTAGCCGGCGGTGGTGTTGACCGTGCGAACCGGGGCGCCAACCGGAGCGGCGATCACGACCCGGACGCCCCTGGTGGTGGCGCCACGGCCGCCATCGAACTGAACAGGAGTCGAACCCACGCCGTTGGTCAGGTTGCGATCACCACCGAGGATCGACTGCGGCTGCTCTTCGTTGGCCGTCGTGCCGACGAAGTAGCTCACGCTCTTGTTCGGGTCGGTCACGGTGTTGCCGTTCGAACGGAGCATCGCCGGCCAGCTGGCGGCAGGACGCTTCTTGGAGTCCGACGGGCAGAGGATGATCTTCGGGGTGCTCAGCTCGTTGGACATCACCGCGTAGATGGCCCAGACGGGGTTGGCGGTCAGGTTGACAGCGCCAGCAGGTCCGCCAGGGAAATTCGTACCACCGGTGAGCGCCACGTAATCCGCAGCGCCGCCCTCGGCAACCGCCACATCCCAGGGGAAGCGGCCGCTGTTGTCGGTGGCGAAGATACGGCAGGCGAGGCCCACGTTCTTGAGGTTATTGACGCAAGCAATGCGGTTGGCCTTGGCCTTGGCCTTGGCCAAGGCGGGGAGGAGCATGCCGGCGAGGATCGCGATGATCGCGATCACAACGAGGAGCTCGATCAGCGTGAACGCGCTGAACTTGTGCTGACGGAGACGATTCATAGGTTTGGTTGTGAGTAGTGGAGTGAATTGCCGCGGACACTAGGTTTCGGCGTATTTCAGTGTCAACGCCTATTCCCAGGAGAAGCAGCACCAGTGCCAGAGTCCACACCGGGTCCCCGTTGGAGGGCTTCCTGCGAAGTCATGCAGGGGGCAACCGCAACGGGCACGGTATCCACACCGATCCATCAGCGTGAGGACCACGCAAAACCGAGTGAACCGAGCAAAACGGTCCGAGAGGATATCGGACCGGGATCGAAGCCCCAACACGCATCTGGTTCGGCAGGGTTTGTCAAGAGGCTGAGAGTTGCCAAGGCTATGTAATGGCACCGGAGGCCCGGAACCGTTCTGCCTGAACCTGGATGCCCCTCCGCCGATCCGGATCCAGACGCCCCAGATTCCGCACCTGCATGCCCATGCGGGGGTTGGTGGCCAGCAGAGACTCATGCCGAATCAGAAAATCCCAGTAGAGGGTCGTGAAAGGACAGGCCCGGGGCCCAATCGACTCCGCCGGATCATAGCGGCATCCCCGGCAGTAGTTGGACATCCGATCGATATATTTTCCGGAGGCGATATACGGCTTGGACGCCATCACGCCTCCGTCCGCGTACTGGGACATGCCCAGGGTGTTGGGCAATTCCACCCATTCGACGGCGTCGACATACACTGCGAGATACCAGGCATGAATCTCCAGGGGCCGGACCCCGAAGAGCAGGGAAAACAGCCCGGTCACCATGAGCCTCTGGATGTGGTGGGCATACCCGAGATCGAGCGTTTGCCGAAGAGTGTCGGCCAGGCAGTTCATGTCGGTCTTCCCCG
>Ga0194124_10000477_pt1 | contig 60502 bp, 61 predicted proteins | sample TA2KigCas0mmetaG_FD_148605 | JGI IMG/M metagenome (GOLD analysis project Ga0194124, IMG submission 148605) | Freshwater microbial communities from Lake Tanganyika, Tanzania - TA2015031 Kigoma Deep Cast 0m | ecosystem: Environmental > Aquatic > Freshwater > Lake | place: Tanzania: Lake...
CCGGGCCGCTCCCGCGGGTCACGTCTTTACGAAGCCCTTCGGGCAACGCGGAGCCACCGCCAGCACCGACCTCACGGTCGTTCCCTTGCGACACGTGAGCACACGGGCCTTCGCGTAGCCGTTCGCACAGGCCGGCCGAGCCGCCGTGACGGTGCGCGCCGCCCTCCCCTTCACACAGTGGATTGTGACCGCCTTCGAGAAACCGCGCGGACACCTCGGACTCGTCGCGATCGCCTTGCGGGCCGTCGAACCGCTGACGCAGGTGATGGCCTTCGCCTTCGAGAAACCGCCCGGACACCTCGGGGCGGTTCCCACCGCCACCTTCACCACGCCCCGCTTCGTGCAGTGCTGCACCCGCGCCTGCGACGACCCGGCCGGGCACTTCTGTGCCCGTGCGGTCAGACGGAAGAGTGAGGCCCCGCGGGAGCACAGAACTACCCTCACCGGGGTCTCAGCCATGTGAACCTTCACTTGCGGACTGGAGAATGTGAGACCTGTCGCGGAGAAGTACACCCAACCGTCGGCGTCGCGCACCGAGGTGTTCGGACCCGTCACGAGTTGGTCCGTGAGTGTCGCACGGGTTGACACGACAACATCGGTGGGATTGTCGATGGAGGCCGCGGTCTCGTCCGCGAGCAACTCCTCGGCTGAGATCTCGTCCTCGATCGCGGGCTCCTCGTCGACGAAGTCGCCCTCGGCTGCATCGACGTTCGCGCCACCGTCGTCAACCCAGGTGTCATCGGTGTAGGTGGACTCCTCCACGTACTCCGTGCCCGATGTGGACGATTCATCCGCGAAGCCATACAGACAATCCGCCACGTCGCTGCGCATCGCGAGGTTGTACTCACCCTTGAACACTTCCCCGGTCCTCGTGTAGTGCGGGGCAGCGATCTTGTAGACGAGGGTCGTGCCATCGGCCGAGAGCGCTGGCGGCCCGCTGCCGTAGACGGTCGCATTCGTCGTCACGATGCCCTTGACCCCCGTCCCGGAGGTGAGGCACGTGCCCGCCTTTGACATCTCCCCGGGTGAGAGTGTGCGCACCCGCCACAACCACGGCGCGTACGACGCTTTGTCCTCAATCAGGCTCGTGACGAGCGAGAGTTGCTCGAACCCCTCTTCCTTGTACGACAGGAAGCTGTACTCGGCGTTCCGCTTCGCAGGATCGGTCAAGTATTGACCGCCGTCACGCCGAGTGCCACCGGCGCCGAACTTGCTGTCGACCGCGAAGGCCTTCTGGATGTTCGCGGGGAACTGTGCGTGGTTGCGGGCAACCCGAATCGCGGGCACCTGGACGGGGGCGGCCGAGACGGTGACATCGACGCTGTTGGAGTTCTTCGTGAAGGTGATCGAGGGGTCGCCGATTCGTCCGTGGAGCCAGCCGACCGGCTCGGATGCGAGGCGAACTGTCACGCTGAAGCGGGTGTCGGCCGGGAACGGTCGACTCAGCAGACACGCGCCCTTCTCCCCCCAGTACGCACACCTGAACTTGCCACGGTCACTTGCCGGGCCCGCCATCTGACGAGGTTTGACCCAGTGGGGCATCTTGTAGGCGCTCGTGGTGTCCGCATCGGTTTTCACCGACACGGCAGTCAGGGCGATTTTGAACTCGGCAGCGGAGCGGACGCCAACACGACCCTGCAGCCGGGCGACCACTGCGTACTCGGTGCCCGCCCCATGGGGTGCGCCCGCGATCGTCCACACAGACGGTGCCCGGCCCGTGGGCAGGCCGATCGAGGGTTTTCCCGTGTAGCTGGTGGCCGACTTGTCCGGAAAGTAGCGCAAGAAGGCTCCAGAACTCTCGGCTCCGGCGGCGCTCGTCGCTGTCACCTTGACGATGCAGTCAACCTTCTCTGTCGCGTCGCACGCGGGCAGGTGCGCCACGTAATCAGGAGGACGGTCGACGCACGCGCCCGTGTCTGCGCTGGCACAGAACTGATCATCAACGCTGAGCCCAGAGGGTGGGTCGACGACCTCCGGCTCGAGACTGTCGTCCGCATAGAGGTGCAGGTCGCCCTCGGCTGCCATGTCCAGGATCGGCACCTGATTGTCGTCGAACGACTCGACACCCCGGACCGGTGCTGATGAGACCCCCAGCAGCGACGCAACCAGGAGAGCCGCCACGGCGAATTTTCCCACGCCCATCACCGGGGAGACATTAAATGGGTTCGCACCAGTGGCGGTACTGGGGCACCTTGCCCCGCACGGCCTGTGCGTAGATGTCGGCGACGGCCTTGGTGATCGGCCCGGGGCAGTTCACCGCCCGGTCGTCGACCGAGTTGATCGCCGACACCTCGGCGGCGGTGCCGGAGCAGAAGATCTCCTCGGCGACATAGAGGTCTGACCGGGCGATGTTCTCCACGCGCACCTCGTGGCCGAGTTCGCGGGCGATCGCGACCACGCTCGACTGGGTGATGCCCTCGAGCGCCCCGGCCGCGAGCGGAGGGGTCAGGATCGTGCCGTTGCGCACGACGAACAGGTTCTCCCCCGTGCACTCCGACACGAGACCCTGGGTGTTCAGAAGGATCGCCTCGTCGTAGCCGGCCTTGAGCGCCTCGACCTTGGCGAGCGAGGAGTTGGCGTAGTTGGCCACGGTCTTGGCCGCCGGCGGGAGCATGTTGTGATCCAGGCGCGTCCACGACGAGATCTTCATCCGCACGCCCTTGGTGAGCGCGTCATCACCGAGATAGGCGCCCCAGGGCCAGCAGGCGATGGCCACGTCGACGGTGCACGGCAGCGTGTTCAGACCCATCTCGCCGTAGCCGTAGTAGACGATCGGGCGCACATAGACCGACGGAAGACCCGTCGAGCGCACGGTGTCCTTGGTGGCCCGGATCAGCTCATCGACGCTGTAGGGGATCTCCATGCCGAGGATCTTGGCGCTGTTGAAGAGCCGCCCGATGTGCTCGGTCAGCCGGAACACGGCGGTGCCTTCTTGGGTCTCGTAGGCGCGGATGCCCTCGAACACTCCCGTTCCGTAGTGGAGCGTGTGGGTCAGCACGTGCACCTTCGCGTCGTCCCAATCGACCAACGTTCCGTTCATCCAGATCTTGGGTGTGGGGACCAGCGTGGGCATGGTTCGCTCCTTGCGTGCGAGATGGCGAGATTACTTGGCGCCCACTCGGGCAGCCACGGCATTTCCGATCTCGACGGTGGTCCCCGCCACCGGATCGGCGCACGCGGCGCGTATCCGGTCGGCGGCGGGGGTCTCACCGAGGAAATCGAGCATCAGGGCCGCCGACAGGATCGCGGCGGTCGGGTTGGCCTTGCCCGTGCCCACGATGTCGGGGGCTGAACCGTGCACGGGCTCGAACATCGACGGCCCGGTGCGCGCCGGGTTCAGGTTCGCCGACGATGCGAGTCCGATGCCACCGCTCACGGCACCGCCGAGGTCGGTGAGGATGTCCCCGAAGAGATTGTCGGTCACGACCACGTCGTAGCGGTGCGGGTCCTGCACGAAGTAGATGCAGGCGGCATCGACGTGGTTGTAGGCGGTGCCCACCGACGGGAACTCGGCCGCCACCGCGTCGAAGGTGCGCTGCCAGAGATCGCCGGCGAAGGTGAGCACGTTGGTCTTGTGCACGAGGGTGACGTGCCTGCGCTCGCGTCGCATGGCCAGATCGAAGGCGTGGCGGATGCAGCGCTCGACCCCCATGCGCGTGTTGACGCTGCCCTGCGTGGCCACTTCGTGGGGCGTCCCCCTGCGCAGCACACCACCCTCGCCCACGTAGGGGCCCTCGGTGTTCTCGCGGATCACCACGAAGTCATGCGCGGCGGCGTGCCCCGGTGCGGTGCCGGAGAACGGTCGCTGGTTCACGTAGAGGTCCAGCTCGAAGCGCATCTTGAGGAGCAACCCGCGCTCGATCACCCCCGGGGGCACCTCGGGCGTGCCGACGGCACCGAGCAGGATCGCATCGAAGGTCCGCAGTTCGCCGAGTGTCGCGTCGGAGAGGATCTCTCCGTCGCGCAGGTAGCGGGCACCCCCCAGATCGAAGTCGACGGTGTCGATCGCGACCCCGGCAGCGCGCACCACCTTCACCGCCTCGGCAGTGACCTCCGGCCCGATGCCGTCCCCGCCGATCAGTGCGATGCGATGTGTCCCTCGTCCCATGGGAAACCAATCTACGAGCCGCCGATAGCCTGCCCCGCATGGCGAAGCGCGTGCTCTCCAAGGCGACGTACCAGCGTCTCGAGGCCGAGATCACCCATCTCGAGAAGGTCGTGCTGCCCGAGGTCGCGGACAAGATCGGTCGCGCCCGGGAGCTCGGTGATCTCTCCGAGAACGGCGACTACCACGCCGCCAAGGACGAGTACGGCATGTTGAACGACCGCAAGAACCTCGTCCGGACGATCCTCGAGGACGCCGAGATCGGCGAGCCCGCCCGAGACGGCAGCGTCGGGGTGCTCTCGCTCGTCACGGTCCTGTTCGACGGCGACGACCCCGACATGGCCGAGACCTACCTCATCGGCCACATCGAGGAGCAGGCCGACGGCGTCGAGGTGATGAGCCCGGTCTCCCCGATCGGCAACGCGCTCCTCGGCAGGTCAGAGGGCGACAGCGTCTCGGTGACGCTCGAGAACGGCTCGACCGTCTCGGTCACGATCACCAAGGTGGCGCACTGAACCCGAGCCACGACGAGATCCCGGTCGTGCCCCCGCTCCCCCCGGGCCGGCGAGTCCATCTGCCCGGTCGGGGAACCACCTTCGTGAGGGAAATCGAAGGGCCACCGGGTGCGCCAGCACTCATGCTCTTCCACGGTTGGACCGCGACCGCCGACCTCAACTGGTTCACGTCGTACGAGTTGCTCGGGCGGCACTTCCGCGTGGTCGCCATGGACATGCGCGGCCACGGTCGGGGCATCCGCAGCAACAAGCCGTTCCGGCTCTCGGATTGTGCCGACGACGCGGCGATCCTGGCCGACCATCTCGGCATCGCCACGTTCATCCCCGTCGGCTACTCGATGGGGGGCACGATCGCACAGTTGATGTGGAAGCGCCACGAACAGCGCGTGCGCGGGCTCGTGCTCGCGGCGACCTCGGGGCACTTCGTGTCGCGCCGCGAGGAGCGCGCCGGATTCCTCGCCCTCCAGGGGATCGGCGCGCTCGCACGGGTGACGCCGCGAGCGGTGCGCGAGTGGGTCAGTGACCGGCTGTATCTCTCGCGCAAGACCATGACGTGGGAACCCTGGGCGGCCCAGCAACTGGCCGACCACGACTGGCGCGCAGTCCTCGAGGCCGGTGCGGCACTCGGCCGCTACGACTCGCGCGAGTGGCTCGGCGACGTGGATGTGCCGACGGCGGTCGTGATGACCACCCAGGACCAGGTCGTCTCGCCGCGGCGACAGCGCGTGCTCGCCGAGTCGATCCGCGCCTCCCACGTGCTGGAGGTGCCGGCGAACCACGACGCGGTCTTCGCGCGGGCCGACGAGTTCGTGCCGGTCCTCGTCGAGGCGTGCCTGCGTGTGCATCGCGACGCACTCGACCGCTCGGGCACCCCGTGACCGGCCGATCCCGGCAGGCGCGCGCGATCGGGGCGCGATCGGCGCTGCGTCGCAACGGCCGGATCGCCCGACTCGGCCTGAGACTCGGGCTCGGGCACGCGTCCACCTCGGCACGCAAGGTGTTCGCCTCGGCGCAGCGCCGCGAGTCGCTCTCGCGGGACCGCGAGTTGCGCACCGCCCGGCAGGTGGCGACCGAGCTGGGCCAGATGAAAGGTGCCCTCATGAAGCTCGGCCAGATGGCCAGCTACCTCGACGACGGCCTCCCCGAGCCCCTGCGGCACGCGCTCGTGCAGTTGCAGTCCCAGGCCCCGCCGATGTCGGTCGATCTCGCGCGCGCAGAGATCGAGCGCGAACTCGGGGCCCCGATCCACGAGTTGTTCGCCGCCTTCGACGACGAGCCCATAGCGGCGGCCTCCATCGGCCAGGTCCACCGCGCGATCGCGCGCATGCCCGACGGCACCGAACGCGCCGTCGCCGTCAAGGTGCAGTACCCCGGTGTTGCCGAGGCGATCGATGCCGACCTGCGCACCGCCGACCTGCTGGGTGCACTGCTCGCCCTCGGCTTCAAGTCGCTCAATCCCGACGAGATGGTCGCCGAGATCAAGGAGCGCCTCATCGAAGAGCTCGACTACAGGCGCGAGGCGGAGAACCAGCGGCTCTTCGGTGAGTTCTTCCGCGGGCATCCCTTCGTGCACGTGCCCGACGTGCTCGACCGACTCTCGACGGCCCGGGTGCTGACCACCGAGTTGGTGACGGGGTCGACGTTCGACGAGGTCACCGGGTGGTCCCAGGACGAACGCGACATGGCGGGCGAGACGATCTTCCGGTTCGTGTTCCGCAGTCTGTACCGCTTCCGCGCCTTCAACGGCGACCCGCACCCGGGGAACTACCTGTTCCACGGGGGCGGGCGCGTCACATTCCTCGACTTCGGCCTCGTCAAGCACTTCACCGAGGACGAGATGTCGATGTTCAAGGACATGGTCTCGGCTGCCCTGCTCGAGCACGACATGGAGAAGTACCGGCGCATCATCGAAGGTGCCGGGATGCTCGCACCGGACGCCCCGGTCACAACCGAGGAGGCCGGGGACTACTTCGCCCGTTTCTACGAGCCTGTGCGCGAGTCGCGTCCGCTCACCTGGACGACGGGGTACGCGACCTCGATCGTGCGCCACACCTTCGACCGCACCTCCGCCATCGCCCAGTACGCCACGGTGCCGCGCTCGTTCGTGTTCATCCAACGCATCAACCTGGGTCTCTATGCGATCCTCGGTCGTCTCGGCTGCACCGGCAACTACAGGCGCATCAGCGAGGAACTCTGGCCGATGGTCGGCGCACCACCGTCGACCCCGATGGGCGAGGCGGAGGCGCGCTGGCTGGCTGCACGCGCGGCCGGCGAGGTCGTGTAGACATCACCCGGGGACGAGTCGAATCGCCCCGGAGGGGGCATCGAGATGGCTCGGGACATTCCCGCGTTCGGAACACCGGGACGCGACTACTTCCGGCGCATCCTCGACTTGGCTCCCGGGGACGACGGTCCGGTGTGGATGGTGAACTTCATGCACTACCGGGCAGACGCGGCGTACGAGGACGGCTCGCATGGTCTGACCGGTCGTGAGGCCGATGACCTCTACATGCCCACCGCGGTGCTGGGGGCTATCGGTGCGGAGGTCTCGTTCTACGGCGATGTCGTGGCCCAACTCGACCCCAACCCCCCGAGATGGGACCGCGTCGGGGTGGTGCGGTACCCCACGCGGCGATCGTTCATCGAGATGCAGGCACGCCCCGATTTCCAGCAGTTGGTGGTGCACAAGCACGCCGGCATGGAGTCCACCATCATCACGGGATGCCGACCGTTCGAGGCGACAGAGGCCATGCGCCCCGATCCCACGACATGGTCCTCCACCGAGCACCCACCGACCCCCGACGACGGTCCGGTCACGGTGGTCCACATGATGAAGTTCGCACCGGGCGGGCTCGCCGACGGAATGGCGAAGTACCAGGAGAAGGCCGGGCAACTGGTGCGGAAGTACGGCGGTGGACCCGTCGCGATGTTCGAGGTGGAGGGCACGATCATGGGCGACGGCCGCGAGTGGGATCAGGTCCGGTTCGTGTCGTACCCGTCACTGCGCGCGTTCTTGGCGATGGTCAACGACCCCGAGCGCGCCGAGGCACAGGGAAACCACCGGAACAGGGCCCTCGAGCACACCTACTCGGTGGTGGTGCGCGCCGACATCGACACGTTCATCTCGAACGGTGCGGTGTAGCCGGTCGGCGCACGGCACCGCCGACGACCAGTGCTCAGCGCACGGTGACCAGATCGAGACCGATGTCGAGGATCGGCGACGAGTGCGTCAGCGCTCCCACGCTGATGAAGTCGACCCCGGTCCGTGCCACCGCGCGCGCGGTGGCGAGCGACAACCCGCCGCTCGCCTCGAGGAGCACCTTGCGCCCGGTCGCATCACGGTGCGAAGCCGCGATGGCGACCGCCTCGCGCAGCTTCGTCGGCGACATGTTGTCGAGCAGGACGAGATCGGCGCCCGCGTCGATGGCCTCGCGCAACTGATCGAGGTCGTCTACCTCGATCTCGATCGGCAGGTGGGCGGCGCGGGCGCGCACGGCGGCGAAGGCCCCGCGGACGCCGCCGGCCGCGGCGATGTGGTTGTCCTTCACGAGCGCGGCGTCCGACAGCGACATCCGGTGGTTCTGTCCCCCACCGCAGCGCACCGCGTACTTCTCGAGTGCCCGCAAGCCGGGCGTGGTCTTGCGGGTGTCGCGCACCACGGCGCCGGTGCCGGCGATCGCATCGACCCACGCGGCCGTCGCGGTCGCCACGCCCGAGAGATGGCAGAACAGGTTGAGGGCCGTGCGCTCGGCAGTCAGCAGCGACCGTGTCGGTGCCTCGACTGTGGCGAGCACGGTTCCTGCCGCGACACGATCCCCGTCGTGAACCGACGCGTGGAACGTCGCCCCGGGTCCGCACACCGTGCCGATCACCGCGGCCGCGACATCGAGGCCCGCGACGCACCCCGCACCACGCGCACCGAATGTGGCGCGACTTCGCTGGTCGTCGGGCACGGTCGAGACCGTCGTGACATCCTCGCCGCCGCCGAGATCCTCAGCGAGGGCACGCGCGATGAGATCGACGACGGCATCGGGATCGAGACCGACCGAGGCGAGTGCACCGCGGAGGGACTCCGCGATCGGGTGCCCGATCACGGCAGCACCGCGCCGTCGGGGGACTCGACCCGCGACTCGACGGCACGTTCACCCCGCGCGACCACGATGTCGCCGGACTCCAGTCGCACGGTGAGATGGCACGTCCACTCCTCGAGGGGACCGTCGGCGTCGGTGCGACGGTGGCAACCGCGGCTCTCGCTGCGCACGCGCGCCGACTCCACCACGGCGGCCGCGATCGTGAGCATGTTCGTGGCCTCGAAGGCCTGTCGCGTGGGAACCACGCGCGCTGACGCGTTGCGGGCGAGCGTGTCGAGGATGCGTCCGGCATTCCCGAGTCCGACGGGAGTGCGAAGGACCCCCACCCACCGCGACATGGCGGACCGCAGTGCCGCGCGATGGTACGAATCGATCAGCGCTGCGGGCGCAGGGTCTGTCTCTCGTCGTGTCGGTGCCTCGGGCAGGTTCCACGAGAGCGCCCGACCGAGTCGGGTTCCCGCCACGATGCCCTCGGTGAGCGAGTTCGAGGCGAGCCGGTTCGCCCCGTGCACACCGGTGGCGGCCGCCTCGCCGACCACGAAGAACCCGGGCAACGACGTCGTCCCGTCGAGGGTCGCAGCGACGCCGCCGCACACGTAGTGAGCAGCCGGTGCCACCGGGATCAACTCGCGCGCGGGGTCGATGCCGGCCTCGCGGCACTTTGCGGTGATGGTCGGGAATCGCTCCTCGATGCGCTCGATTGCTCGCGCGTCCAGATAGACGTGGTCGTCGACCCCGGCCGGCGCCTCGGACATGCGCTTGGAGATCGCCGTTGCCACCACGTCGCGCGGTGCGAGGTCGGCCTGGGGGTGCACACCCTCCATCACGCGGCGCCCGGCCGCGTCGATGAGGAAAGCGCCCTCGCCGCGCACCGCCTCGCTGATGAGTGCCTGTTGTCCGCGCGCCTCCGGGCCGCACCACAGCACCGTGGGATGGAACTGGATGAATTCCAGGTCGGTCGCCTCGACACCGGCCCGCAGTGCGAGTGCGATCCCGTCACCGGTCACCGCCGGCGGGTTCGACGTCGAGGCATAGACCTGCCCGTAGCCACCGGTCGCCACCACGACTGCGCGCGCGAGGATCTCGCCCACGCTCTCGACCCCACCGGAGGCGTCCAACATCGCCACGCGCACCCCGGCCGCCGTGCGTCGGCCGTCGGCGGTGGTGCCCACGATCAGATCCAGCCCGAAGGCACGCTCCACCACCGTGACGCCGGCGAGGCGCACCGATTCGTCGAGGGTGCGCTGCACCTCGGCACCGCTCTGGTCGCCGCCCGCGTGCACGATGCGGCGGTGCGAGTGCCCGCCCTCGCGGGTGAGTGCGAGTTCGTCGTGGGCGCCCTCGTCGAACGATGCGCCGAGTCGCATGAGGTACCTGATCGCGGTCGGCGCCTCTGTGACCAGGGCGCGCACGGCGTCCTCGTCGCACAGTCCCGCACCCGCGGCCAGCGTGTCACGCACGTGGTTCTCGAGCGAGTCGGCCGGGTCGAGCACGGCCGCGAGTCCACCCTGTGCCCAGTGGGTGCTCCCGGCCGCGAGGGTGTCCTTGGTGACGAGCACCACCTCGCGCACCGGGCGTGCCGCGAGCGCCGCGGACAACCCCGCCGCACCCGAGCCGAGGATCACGACGTCGGTCTCGATCGTCCAGCTCGCCTCCGGGGCGGCGAGGCGCATCGGGACCGTGGTCGGGCTCATCGCATCTCCGAATCCGAGCCGGTGCGCGCCGGCTCGGTCACTCCCCGACCGGCGAGGGCGTGCCGATGGCGATCATCCGCTCCACCGAGGTGCGCGCACGGTCGGCGATGTCGCGCGGGACATCGACCACGTCGTTGCCGGTGCGCAACGCGTTCTCCAGCCTCTCGGGCGTGATCATCTTCATGTACTTGCAGACCGCCGCCCTGTTCACGGGTTCGAAGATGGTGCGGGTGTTCGCGCGGCGCAACTGGTGCAGCATCCCGGTCTCGGTCGCCACGAGCACCTTGACGGCGGTGGTGGTGCGCGCGGCGTCCAGCATCCCGCCCGTGGACAGGATCCGCGTGCGCTCGCGCGGCACGATTCCCTCGCTCGCCAGGTACATCGCGCTCGTGGCGCAGCCGCACTCGGGGTGCACGAACAACTCGGCGTCGGGTTCGGCCGCAACCATGGCCTTCAGGTCCTGGCCGTTGATCCCGGCGTGCACGTGGCACTCACCCATCCAGATGTGCATGTTGCGACGGCCCGTCACGCGCTGGACGTGCGCGCCGAGGAACTGGTCCGGGCAGAAGAGGATCTCGGTGTCGGCGGGGATCGAACGGACCACCTCGACGGCGTTCGACGAGGTGCAGCAGATGTCGGTCTCGGCCTTGACCGCGGCCGTGGTGTTCACATAACTCACGACGACAGCCCCGGGGTGCTCGGCTTTCCACGCGCGCAACTGGTCGGCGGTGATCGTGTCCGCGAGGGAGCAACCAGCGCGCTCGTCGGGGATGATCACGGTCTTGTCGGGCGAGAGGATCTTGGCGGTCTCGGCCATGAAGTGCACGCCGCAGAACACGATGGTCGACTGCGGTGCGCTGGCCGCGATGCGCGACAGCGCGAGCGAGTCACCGACGTGGTGGGCGACATCTTGGATCTCGGGCACCTGGTAGTTGTGCGCCAGGATCACCGCATCGCGCTCGGCGGCCAGAGCACGCACGCGCCCGGACCACGCCACCACATCGAAGGCGCCACCTCCGGTCGCATCGCTCGCCACGCTCCGAGGTTACGGGGGCACCGTCGTGGTCGTGCGCTTGTGAAGGAGCGCACGTGGATCCGTCCGTCACAGGTCAGACACCGGTTGCCACCGGGGGGTCGAACCAGAAGCGCGTGATCGCCTCGGCGAGCGACCCGGTCGCCGAACCGGGATCCGTCACCACGCTGAGTGGAGCGTCGGCGAATCGCAGGACGCTCGCCACTCCCCCGTCGGCCACCGTGACGACGAGTCGGACGCGTCGTCGCTCGGCGTGCTCGCTGGGGGCGCCATCGAGCGTGCCGTCGGCAGCGAGGGGTGCCGCCCATCCGGTCGTGACGACAGCGGCGGCATCGAACATTCGTGCGAGTCCGCTCGAGGGACTCTCGAGCAACGCATAGACGTCGGGATGGCTGGCGAGGAAGCACAACGAGGTGGTTGCCGCCGTGCGATCGGCGCAGTTCACGCCGTACAGACGCGCACCCGACAACTCGAAGGAGTCCACCGCGGCATGGATCCGCTCCTCCACGGTGACGGCCACTTCCATGATGTCAGCGAGCTCGGCGAGGGTTTCGGGCTTGTCGGGATCCATGGCGGCGGTGTGTGGACCCGGGGCAGTCGTCGGCACCTCCCCGTAGGATGAAAGCGTCGCGCTCGCTCCGTGAGGGACGGTGCGGGACACGGACGAACCAGTGACCGGGCGACGATCCGGCAGAGAGAAGGGCGACGATGGCCAGACCCATGACGCTCCCGCAGAAGGTGTGGGACCAGCACGTGGTCCACCGCGCCGAGGGCGAGGCCGACCTCCTCTACATCGACCTGCACCTCGTGCACGAGGTGACGAGCCCCCAGGCATTCGACGGACTGCGCATGTCTGGTCGCACGGTGCGCAGGCCCGAGCTCACCATCGCCACCGAGGACCACAACGTCCCGACCGAGAACATCGACCAGCCGATCGCCGACCCCGTCTCGGCGCGCCAGGTGCAGGTGCTGCGCGACAACGCCAGGGAGTTCGGATTCACCCTGTATCCGATGGGTGATCCCAGCCAGGGGATCGTCCATGTCATCGGCCCCGAGCAGGGCCGCACCCTGCCGGGCACCACGATCGTGTGCGGCGACAGCCACACCGCCACCCACGGAGCCTTCGGCGCGCTCGCCTTCGGCATCGGCACGAGCGAGGTCGAGCATGTCCTGGCCACCCAGACACTGCCCCAGATGCGCCCGAAGTGGATGTCGATCACCGTGGACGGTGTCGCCCCGGTCGGTGTCACGGCCAAGGACATCATCCTGGCGATCATCGGACGGATCGGAACCGGCGGCGGAATCGGCCACGTCATCGAGTACCGCGGCTCTGCGATCAGGGCGCTCTCGATGGAGGGTCGCATGACCGTGTGCAACATGAGCATCGAGGCCGGTGCGCGCGCCGGCCTGATCGCCCCCGACGACACCACGTTCGAGTATCTCAAGGGTCGCCCGTTCGCCCCGAAGGGCGCCGAGTGGGACGCGGCCGTGGCCGCATGGAGGCAACTGCGCACCGACGACGGTGCCGCCTGGGACACCGAGGTCGTGATCGACGCCGCGACACTGCGGCCGCACGTCTCGTGGGGCACGAACCCGGCCCAGGTCCTGCCGATCGACGGGGTGGTCCCCTCGCCCGGCGACGCCGCGGATTCGACCTCTGCCGACACGATCAGCCGCGCACTCGAGTACATGGGGCTCACCGCGGGGACGCGCGTGCGCGACATCGCCGTGGACACCGTGTTCATCGGCTCGTGCACGAACGGCCGCATCGAGGACATCCGCGCCGCCGCCGAGGTCCTGCGGGGCCGCAAGATCTCGGTGAAGCGCGCGATGGTCGTGCCCGGCAGTCACGCCGTGCGCGCCCAGGCCATCGCCGAGGGACTCGACAAGGTCCTGATCGAGGCCGGCGTCGACTTCCGCGAGCCCGGCTGCTCGATGTGCCTGGCGATGAACCCCGACAAGCTCGCCCCGGGTGAGCGCGCCGCCAGCACCAGCAACCGCAATTTCGAGGGTCGTCAGGGGCGCGGGGGGCGCACGCACCTCGTCTCGCCCGCCGTCGCGGCCGCCACCGCGGTCGCGGGTCGTCTCGCTGCACCGGAGGATCTGTCGTGAAGGCGGTGCGAGTGCTCACCGGCCGGGGCGTTCCGCTGAAGCGCAGCGACGTCGACACCGACCAGATCATCCCCGCCGAGTGGTTGAAGCGCGTCGAGCGCACCGGCTTCGAGGCCGGGCTCTTCTCGACCTGGCGCGACGACCGCTCGTTCGTGTTGAACGACGCCCGCTTCGCCGGTGCCTCGATCCTGGTGGCGGGTCCGAGTTTCGGTGTCGGCTCGTCGCGCGAGCACGCGGTGTGGGCGATCCAGCAGTACGGCTTCGACGCCGTGATCGCGCCGAGCTTCTCGGACATCTTCCGCAACAACTGCACCAAGAACGGCCTCGTGCCGGTGGTGCTGCCGATCGCCTCGGTGGAGACCCTGTGGTCGGTGATCGAGGAGCACCCCGACACCGAGATCGTGGTCGACGTGGAGCGCCTCGTGGTCGAGGTGGCGAGCACGGGATTCACCGAATCGTTCCCGATGGATGCGCCCACCCAGCACCGTTTCCTGAACGGCCTCGACGACATCGGGCTCACGCTCGCCCACGCCGAGGCGATCTCGTCGTTCGAGACGCGCCGGCCCGCCTGGCTCTCGCGCTGACGATCAGCCGAATTCGGCGAGGTCCGCGAGTCGCGCGTCGTTCGAGAACACCTCGATCGGCGGATGCAGCGGGAGGCGCAATGCGCGTTGGATGATGCGGCACGTCGTGTGCTGGTTGTACTCCGCGAGCGTCACCGCCCACCCGTCGCGTCCGGCGCGTGCGGTGCGTCCCGAGCGGTGCAGGTAGGTCTTGTGGTCGAGCGGCGGCTCGTAGTGCACCACGCAGGCGATGTCGTCGATGTCGATGCCGCGCGCGGCGACGTCGGTGGCCACCAGCACGTTCAGCTCCCCGCGGGTGAACCGGTCGAGCGCCCTCTCGCGCGCGGCCTGGGTCAGATCACCGTGGATCGCCGAGGCCTTGACTCCGAGGTCCTGCAGGTTCTCGGTCACCTTGTCGCACAGACGCTTCGTGTCGCAGAACACCAGTGTCTTGCCGGCGCCCCCCGCGATCGCGGCCACCACCTTGTGCTTGTCGAGCCGATGCACGGCGAAGAACACGTGGTGCATCGTGCCCACGGTCGCAGTCGGGGTGTCGATCGAGACCTCCTCGGGCGAGCGCATGTAGCGGCGCACGAGGTTGCCCACTTGGCCGTCGAGGGTGGCGGAGAACAACATCGTCTGGTGCGGCCCGGTGACGTGCCGCAGGATCCACTCGACCTGGGGGGTGAAGCCCTCGTCGGCCATGCGGTCGGCCTCGTCGAGCACCACCACCTCGATGTCGTCGAGCACGACCTCACCGTTCTTGATCAGGTCGATCAGGCGCAGCGGGGTGGCCGCCACGATGTCGACACCATCGGCGAGAGCCTCGATCTGGTCGTCGCGCGAGGCGCCTCCGTAGACGGCGAGCACGACACGGTCGCACTCTGCCGCGATCGGGGCGAGAACCTCCGACACCTGGAGGGCAAGTTCGCGCGTGGGCACGAGCACGAGCCCACGGGGCGCGCGGACACGGGCGAACTTGGAGGTGCGTGCGAGCATCGGCACCCCGAAGGCGAGGGTCTTGCCCGATCCCGTGCGAGCCCGCCCGCACAGGTCGACCCCGCGCATGGCCACGGGAATGGCCTCGGTCTGGATGGCGAAGGGCACCGAGAAGCCGGCCACGGCCAAGCCGCGGTCGACGTTCTCGGGCACACCGAGGGCCAGAAAGCCGGTGGGGGTCGTGACGGGGGTGTCAGTCATGTCGGTGCATCACGGTACCTGCGACCAGACACCGATCGTGGGTTCCCGGGCGTGGATCACACGGGCGGCGTCGCCCGGTGAACCCCATCGGACGAGCCCTTGAATTTTTCGTCTCAAGGGCGCACCAACGGGCCCTGACTCCGTTAGTTTTTCCCAGCCTGTTGCGGGATCGACCCGCGCAGAAAGGACACACCCACCAACGGAAAGCACCGAGCAAAAGTCGTACGGACCGGGTCCCCGTGACAACGGCGTGCGCCACCCGCCACGGGCGAACCCTCTACCCAACAGGGAGGAGTTCTCATGGACGCACAACTGGATGGCACCCAGACACGGGGCATGAAGGGCATTCCCTACGACTGGCAGGCTCTGCTTCTGCCGGGTGAACCGGAGTTCAGCCGCGAGCTGAACGACCTCCTCGACGACGAGTTCGTCGGCGATTCCGGGTACTGATACCCATCGCCGCCGCACAACACGTCCCCCGCCGCCTCCTCGTCCTGGGGTGCGGCGGTGTCGCCCAATGCACGGTGCCGCTCATCGTGCGCGACCTGCCCATCGACCCGGCATCCGTGACCGTGGTCGACTTCGTCGACAACCGCGACCGCATCGCCGACTCACTCGCCAAGGGCGTCAGGTGGGAATCGGGACGGGTGACCCCCGACAACCTCGATGAGTTCCTCGCAGCCCGCGTCGGGCCCGGCGACATGATCCTCGATCTTGCGTGGAACATCGACTGCCAAACGATCCTGCAGTGGTGCCGCGACCACGGAGTCCGCTACCTGAACACCTCGGTCGAGTTGTGGGATCCCTACGACGACATGGCCGCGACCAACCCGCTCGACCGAACTCTCTATGTGCGCCACCAGTCGATCCGTCGCATGGTCGAGAGGTGGGGCCGCAACGACGGTCCCACCGCGGTGCTCGAGCACGGCGCGAACCCCGGCCTCGTGAGCCACTTCGTGCGCCAGGCACTGGAGGAGATCGCGCGACGCATGTTCGCCGACAACATCGTCTGCGACGACAAGGAGATCCTCGCGGAGGCACTCGCAAACAAGCGCCACAACATGCTCGCGTATCTGACGAACACCAGGGTGATCCACATCGCCGAGCGCGACACCCAGCTCACGAATCTGCCCAAGCGGGTGAACGAGTTCGTCAACACCTGGAGTGTCGAGGGCTTCTACGAGGAGGGCATCGCACCGGCCGAACTCGGCTGGGGAACCCACGAGAAGCGCCTGCCGCCGCACGCCTACGTGCACTCAGACGACGGCCCCAACAACCAGATCTGCATCGCCACCCCGGGAATGGACACCTGGGTGCGTACTTGGGTGCCGGCGGGTGAGTCTCGCGGCATGGTGATCCGCCATGGCGAGGCCTACACGATGTGCAAGCACCTCACCGTCAAGAACCCCGACGGGTCCGATCTGTACCGGCCGACCGTGCACTATGCGTACTGTCCGTCGGACTCGGCGATCGCGAGCGTGCACGAGTTGAAGATGCGCGACTGGGACATGCAGCCCGCACAGCGGATCCTGAACGACGAGATCATCAGCGGCCAGGATCAACTCGGCGTGCTCCTCCTCGGCCACCCCTACGGCGGGTGGTGGACGGGCTCGCTTCTCTCGATCGACGAGGCCCGCGCGGTGATCCCGCACCAGAACGCCACCACCCTGCAGGTGGCGGGCTCGATCGTGGCCGCCGTGACCTGGATGATGACCGAGCCCGAGCGGGGCATCTGTGTTCCCGACGACCTGCCCCACGATGTCGTGCTCGAGGCTGCCCGGCCCTACCTGGGCACCCAGCTCTCGACCCCGGTGGACTGGTATCCGCTGCGCACCCGCCGCGACATCTTCGACCAGTGGGCTCCGCACGCGGACCTGCTCGACACCAGCGACCCCTGGCAGTTCGGCAACTTCCTCACGGTGTGAACGCCGCCGCCGTGCGCCCCTCCGACGAGGGGGTGGCGCACGGCAACAGGCCTCGCTAGGGTTGGATCCGTGACGACCTCCCCGACCCTGCTTCTTCTTATGTAACGGCAGCCGCCGCATATCGCTGCTGCCGAACCTCCTGCCCACCGGGACAGGGGGTTTTTTCTTTGTCCGGCACGACCCGGCCGAACCGGTACCGACGAGACAGACCCGATCAGACCGCAACCGACCAGACAGACCCGAGAAACGAGATTCACATGGCCCCGTCGAACGTGACACCAAAACCGATGGCCTTCGCCAAGTACAGGCCGTTCATTCCCCTCGTGCTCGAGGACCGCACGTGGCCGAACCGCGTCATCGGCAAGGCACCACTGTGGTGCTCGGTGGACCTTCGCGACGGCAACCAGGCCCTCATCGACCCGATGGACCCCGAGCGCAAGCGCCGGATGTTCGATGCCCTCGTCAAGATGGGCTTCAAGGAGATCGAGGTGGGCTTCCCCTCGGCGAGCCAGCCCGACTTCGACTTCGTGCGCCAACTCATCGAGGAGGACCTCGTCCCCGACGACGTGTGGATCCAGGTGCTGGTGCAGAGCCGACCCGAGTTGATCGAGCGCACCTATGAGTGCCTGCGGGGCGCCAAGCGCGCGATCGTGCACTTCTACAACTCCACCAACCCGTTGCAGCGCCAGGTCGTGTTCGGCCTCGACAAGGCCGGCATCAAGCAGATCGCCGTCGAGGCGGCGCGCCTCTGCGTGCAACTGGAGCCCACGCTCGCTGGCACCGAGGTGCGTTATGAGTACTCACCCGAGAGCTTCACCCTGACCGAACCCGACTACGCCGTGGAGGTCTGCGAGGCGGTCATGGACGCCATCGCCCCGACCCAGGCACGCCCGCTCATCCTGAATCTGCCGGCCACGGTCGAGTGCTACTCACCGAACGTCTATGGCGACGTCATCGAGTGGTTCTGCCGCACGATCAAGGACCGCGACGCGGTGGTGGTCTCGCTGCACCCGCACAACGACCGGGGATGCGCGGTCGCAGCCGCCGAGTTCGGCGTCATGGCCGGGGCCGACCGCGTCGAGGGGACGCTCTTTGGCAACGGGGAGCGCACCGGCAACGTCGACGTGGTGACGCTGGCCATGAACCTGTTCGCCAACGGCGTCGACCCCGAGCTCGACATCACCGACATCGATGCCCTGCGGCGCGTCGCCGAGCACTGCAACCGCCTGCCGGTGCACCCGCGTCATCCCTACGTGGGTGATCTCGTCTACACCGCGTTCTCGGGCAGCCACCAGGACGCCATCAAGAAGGGCTTCGAGGCGCTCCCCCGCGACTACGACACATGGGGCGTTCCGTACCTGCCAATCGACCCCAAGCACGTCGGTCGCACCTACGAGGCGGTCATCCGCGTGAACAGCCAGTCGGGCAAGGGTGGCGTGGCCTACGTGATGAAGACCGAGCACGGCTTCGAGTTGCCGCGCCGCCTCCAGATCGAGTTCTCCAAGACCATCCAGACCATCACCGAGGACACCGGCACCGAGGTGAGCCCCGTCGCGATCTGGGATGCCTTCACCACCGAGTACCTGCCGGCCTCGCCGGCCATCTCACTGACCGGTCACGAGTTGCGCAGCGACTCGGCGAGCGGACGCACCACGATCACCGCCCAGATAGTCGTCCACGGCGCGCCGCGCACCATCTCGGGCGAGGGCAACGGACCGATCGATGCGTTCGTGCACGCGATCCGCACGGGACTCGGCGGCGCGCTCGACGTGGTCGACTACGCCGAGCACGCGATGGGGCAGGGCTCCGAGGCGACCGCCGTCGCCTATGTGGAGACCATCGACGGCGAGGGCAACCTGCGGTGGGGCGTCGGGATCGACCCGAACATCATCACCGCATCCCTGCGCGCCGTGCTCGGTGCGTTGGAGCGCCAGGGCAAGGACCTCTCCCCCGTCCTTGGCGACTGACCGGGCCGACCCGCCACGGGCGGGGTCGGGCCGAACGAGCGCACGGACTAGGTTCTCTCCCATGAAGGTGAAGGTCGATTTCAGCGTCTGTGCGAGCACCGGGGCCTGTGCCCAGGTGGCACCGGAGGTCTTCGAGGTGCGCTCCGACGGCTACCTCTACATCCTGCAGGAGGAGCCCACACCCGACCTGCACGACAAGGTGCGCCAGGCGGCCGATCTGTGCCCCACCGCGGCGATCACCCTCGAAGACTGACCGGCGAAGCGCACGGCCGGACAGCGAGGTGGGCTTCCTCTCTCTCCTGAACGAACGCTGGACGGCGGCGGATTCGCTGCTGTGCGTCGGGCTCGATCCCGATCTCGAGCGTCTCCCGCCCGCGGTGCGCGACCAGCCGGCCGGTGTCGCCAAGTTCTGCATCGACATCGTGGATGCGACCGCCCAGTATGTGTGCGCGTTCAAGCCCCAGATCGCCCATTTCGCCGCGATCGGTGCCGAGCGGCAACTCGAGACGGTGTGCGGCCACATCCGTGAGCGACACCCCTCGATCCCGATCATCCTCGACGCCAAGCGCGGCGACATCGGCGACACCGCGCGCCTCTATGCGCGCGAGGCCTTCGAGCGCTACGGAGCGCACGCCGTCACGGTGAACCCCTACCTCGGCACCGACAGCCTCGAGCCGTTCCTCGAATGGGAGGGACGGGGTGTGGTGGTGCTGTGCCGCACTTCGAATGCCGGCAGCGGGGAGTTCCAGTTGCGCGAGACCGACGGTGTGCCCCTGTACGAGCACGTGGCGCGTCGCGCAGCCCAGGTGTGGGCCCACAAGGGCGAGGTCGCACTCGTTGTCGGGGCGACCTACCCGGCCGAGTTGGCGCGCGTGCGGGCCCTGGTGGCCGACATGCCGATCCTTGTTCCCGGGGTGGGCGCACAAGGTGGCGATCCCGTAGAGGTGGTGCGCGCAGGGCGCGACTCGCGCGGTACAGGACTCGTCGTCAACTCCTCCCGGGCGGTGCTGTACGCCGGCATCGACGACCACGCCGAGGCCGCCGCGCGCGTCGCGCGCCAGACCCGCGACGCTCTCAACGCCGCCCGCTGAAACTGACCCGCGGCGTCTGCCCTCTCCAGCCGCAGCGCGCCGGGGACCTCCGTGGCGCTCTAGGCGCGCAGCGAGGTGACCTCGATGATGCCGGGCTTGGACCGCAGGTCTGCGAGCACGTTGTCGGGCACCTCGCGCGAGGTTGCGATGACCATCAACGCCGTGCCGGGGGTGTCGGCACGGCCGACGTCCATGTCGGCGATGTTCACGTCGTGGTCGCCGAGCAGTGTTCCCACGAGTCCGATCACACCGGGGCGGTCGTCGTTGCGCACCACCAGCATGTGGTCACTCGGGGGCACATCGGTGACATGGTCGTCGAACATCACGATTCGCGCCTGGCGCCGCGGGCCGACCAACGTGGCCGACAACGAATGCAACCCGGTGCGCAGCGTCACCAGGTTCACCCAGTCGCTGTTGGAACCCCCGGCCGCCTTGTTCTCGCGCACCTTCACGCCCTGAGCCTTGGCGACCTGGGGGGCGTTCACATAGGTGACCGCATCGACCGACCGCGCCGAGAAGAAGCCCTTCAGCGCGGCCAACGTGAGGATCCTCGTGTCGTACCCGGCGATCTCGCCGGAGGCGACCACCTCGAGTTCCTCCACCGCGCCCGCCGCCGAGGAGAACAACCGCCCGATGCGCTCGGCGAGCGGCAGGTAGGGCTTGAGCGTCTCGTTGGCGTCGGCGGCCGAGATGTTCACCGCGTAGGGGACGAAATCACCGGCGAGGGCGAGCACGATCTGGTCGGCGATGTCGTCACCGGCGCGGTCCTGTGCCTCGCGGGTGCTCGCCCCGAGATGCGGTGTGACGACCACGCCGTCGAGGCCGAACAGCGGCGACTCGGTGGCGGGTTCGGTGTCGAACACGTCGAGCGCGGCCCCGGCCACCACCCCGTTCTTGATCGCATCGGCGAGCTCGACCTCGTTGACGATGCCCCCGCGCGCCACGTTGATGATCCGCAGCGACGACTTGGCGCGCGCGAACAACGAGGAACCGAAGAGGTTCACCGTCTCTTTGTTCTTCGGCAGGTGGACCGTGATGAAATCGGCACGCTCGACCAGTTCCTCGAGCGGGAGCAGCTCGATGTTCATCGCCCTCGCACGTTCCTCGGACACGAACGGGTCGTACGCCACGAGCCGCATGCCGAACCCCGCGGCCCGTTGCGCGACGAGTTTCCCGATGCGCCCGAGACCGACGACACCGAGCACCTTGTCGAAGAGCTCCACGCCCTCCCACCGGCTGCGTTCCCAGCGACCCTGCACGAGTGCGGCGTGCGCCTGGGGCACGTTGCGCGCAACCGCGAGCAGCATCGCCATCGTGTGCTCGGCGGCCGAGACGATGTTCGACTCCGGTGCGTTGGCCACCATGATGCCCCGCGTGGTGGCGGCTTCGACGTCGACGTTGTCGAGCCCGACCCCGGCGCGTCCGACCACCAACAGAGAATCGGCCGCCACGAGGAGACCCTCGTCCACCTTCGTGGCCGAGCGCACCACCAGGGCGTGCGCACCCCTGATCGCCTCGCGCAACTGGTCGGGGTCGAGTCCGATGCGCACGTCCACCTCGTGGCCGGCCTCACGCATGCGCGCCAGGCCGCCCTCGGCCAATTCTTCGGTGACGAGGATCCGTGACATTAGGATCAAGTCTCGCCGTCAGTGGTCTAGATTGCGACACCAATTGACAAACTGTCCGCGGCACCACGCCAGCACCTCCCACCGCCCCCACGCACCAGTCCGGAGCCACGAATGAGCCACCAATTCCTCTCCGATGAATGGATCGAGGCGGCACGCGAGATCCGCCACAAGTGGGCCGACCGGGTCCCGGAGGTCCCGTTGCTGGTGCGGATCAACGTGGTGGCGACCAAGGTCCCCTTCGGCGAGGGCACGATCCACGCCCACATCGATTCATCGACGGGCCGACTCGAGATGGAACTCGGTGCGCTCGAGAACCCCGACCTCACGATCACCACCGACTACGACACCGCGCGCCAGTTGTTCGTGGCGCAGGATCCGGCCGCGAGCATGCAGGCGTTCATGGCCGGGCGCATCAAGGTCGAGGGCGACATCACCAAGATGATGCTGATGCAGACCGCGGTGCCCCAGACTCCCGAGACCCTCGAGGTCTCCGAGGAGATCCGGCGCATCACCACCTGAACGGCCCCCGCGGGCCGGCAGGTCGACTCAGGCCGGTCGATCGATCAGGTCGCGCCGGTCGGTGGCGCGCAACCGCATCGCGAGCAGAGTCGCCAACGTCGCGGTCACCGCACCCGAGACCAGGGCGTAGGAGTAGCCCCGCACGGCACCCGACGACGCCGTCATCTCGTGGATCGAGATCATCACCGTCGAGCCGAGCACCGCACCCATCTGGCTGAGCAGCTGTTGCATGGCACCTGCGACACCCACCGTCTCGTCGTCCACCGAATTCGCCACCAACGCACCGAGCGCCGGGCCGGCGATCCCGAATCCCGCACCCGAGAGACCGAGCGCAACCGCGATGAACCAGTCGGGTGACCCCGCACCCACCGTCGAGAGCATGATCATCGAGGCCACGATGCCGACCGCGCCGACGACCCCCGAGACGCGCTCGCCCACGCGCATCGTGAAGAAACTGCCGACCGGGGCCATGACTGCGAAGGTCAGCGGCCGCGCGATGACGAGCCAGCCGATGTGGGCCGGGGTGAACCCGAGACCGATCTCGAGCATCTGGGGCACCACGATGAACCCGCCCATGTAGGCGAAGTTGAGGAGCGACTGGATCGAGATCGGCAGGATGATGTTCGGCGTGCGCAGCCAGTGCAGCGGCATCAGCGGAGCCTCGGCCGTGCGCTCCACGCGCACGAACAGCCACAGTGCCACCACCGCGGTCGCGGCCGAGCCGAGGATCAACGGCGAGGTCCATCCCCACGAGTGACCGCGGTTCACCGCCAGCATCAACAGCGTCGCACCGGTGCCGAGCGCAACGGAGCCCTTCACGTCGAAGCGGACATCGCTCGCCCGGGATGTCTGGGGCAGCAGGCGCCACGCGAGCAGTGCAGCCCCCAGCATGAGCGGCGTCTGGATCACGAAGATCATCTGCCATCCGATCGCCTGCACGAGTGGGCCGCCCATGACCACGCCCAGCACCGGGGCACCCGCCGTGGTGAAGCTCCACAGCCCGAGCGGCCGCACGCGCTCGTGGGGCTCGAACAAGCGGTTGATGTAGGCCATCGCGGCCGGACCGGTGGCTGCCCCCGCCACCGCAGAGAGCAGCCGGAACACCACCAGCGACATCGCGTCCCATGCGAACACGGTGGCCCCGGCGAAGACGCCCGCGAAGAACAGCCCCAGCACGTAGACGCGCTTGTGCCCGTGGAGATCGCCGATCTTTCCGTAGGCGGGCCCCACCACGCCGAAGGCCAGCATCGGGCCGGTGATCGACCAGTTGAGCACCGTCGCAGTCGTGTCCAGGTCCTTGGCGATCGTCTCGAGCGAGACCACCAGGACGGTGATGGTGGAACTCGTCGTGAACAGACCCGCGAGGACCACGATCAACGTCGCCCACTTGCGGGTCAGACCCACCTTGCGCGCGATGCGCCGGGGAATCATCAGGGTCCACGGGACCACCGAGACCTCATCCACGCCCACCTGCTCGAGGGTCAGCGAGTCACGTCCGTGACGGGCGAGTTCCTCCCCGCGCGGGCGCGTGCTCTTGATGGTGCCGGATTCGCTCGAGGGGTTCATGGAGGGCCCCTCGACAGTAGTGCCCTACTTGGCGATTTGTGCGGCCATGCCCTTCATTGCGGCGGTGAGATCGGCCACGTCCCAGCGACCCTGCTGCTCGACGGTCTCTGCGCGCGCCCACGAGTGGAACCGGGTGACCTCGCCACCCTTGACGAAGAAGGTCTCGCCGTTGAACTCGCACGCCTCGGATGCGAGGTAACAGACCAGCGGAGAGATGTTCGCCGGGTCCCACTCGTCGAAGGCACCCTTGACCTCGGGCTCGGCGATGCGATCACCGAGACCCGGCGTGGCGAGCGTGAGCCGGGTTCGCGCCGCCGGGGCGATCGAGTTGCTCTTCACGTTGTAGCGCACGAGCTCCTTGCCCAGGATCTGGCCGAACGTGGCGATGCCGCTCTTGGCGGCGCCGTAGTTCGACTGTCCGGGGTTCGAGAACAGACCCGAGGTCGACGAGGTGTGCACGATGTTGCGCGGCTTGTTCACGCCCGCCTTGTGCTGCTCGCGCCAGTAGGTCGCGGCCCAGCGCGACGGTGCGAAGTGGCCCTTCAGGTGCACCGCGATGACGGCGTCCCACTCGGCCTCGGTCATGTTCACGAGCACGCGGTCGCGCAGGATGCCGGCGTTGTTCACGAGGATGTCCAGGTCACCGAAAGCCTCGACGGCCATGTTCACCATGCGCTGTGCGCCCTCCCAGTCGGCGACGTTGTCGTAGTTCGCGACGGCCCGTCCACCCATCGCGATGATCTCGTCGACCACCTGCTGGGCCGGCGTGGCATCCTCGCCCGTGCCGTCGTTCGCGCCCCCGAGATCGTTCACCACGACCCTGGCGCCCTCGGCGGCGAAGAGAAGTGCGTGCTCGCGGCCGATGCCGCGTCCCGCTCCGGTGATGATCGCCACGCGTCCGTCCAATGCGCCCATGGTCGCCCCTTTCGTGTCATCCCGCGACGCGGGATCCGTCCGACCCGGGCGAGGTTAGGGGAAGGTCAGGTCGACCGTCTTACCGACGATCACCCGCTCGCGGTTCGCGACCTTCTTGCCGTCGATCTCGGCGAGACGCAGACCCTTCTTGCCGTCACCGGCGACCTTGCCGATCACCATGCCGTAACGCTCGAGGCGCTCCTTGACCACCTCGAGGGGCTTTCCATAGATGTCGGGGATGAGGGTGCGTTGCTGACCCGCCGAGACGGTGAGCGTCACGGTCGTGCCCTTGGCCACCTTCTCCCCCGCAGCCGGCACCTGGGCCGACACCTGATCGGCGGGGATCTCGGGGTGGGGCTTTTTCTCGGGCTCGACCGCGGTGACGAGACCGAGCGCGGTGAGATTGGCCGCGGCCATCCCGACGGTCAACTTCGCGAGATCCGGGACGTCGCGCAGCGCCGGACCGGTCGAGATGTTCAACGCGATCGTGGTGCCCTTCACGACGGAGTCACCGGGCTTGAGCGCCGGCTGCTCGGGCACGCTCCACGACACCACGACCCCGACCGGGACGGCCTCGTCGGGCACGTCGGCTGTGACGGCCTGCAGACCCGATGTCGCGAGCCTGGTCTTTGCATCCTCGACACCGAGCCCGGTGTAGTCCTCGAGTGCCGACAGGGTCGGACCCTCCGAGACGATCATCCTGAGCGACTCCCGCTTGGCGAGGTTCGCACCGAACACCGGGTCGGTGCGGATGACCTGCCCGGCCGCGACCTCGTCGCTGCGCTCGAGCGTCACCGCGACGTCCCACCCGAACTTCGACACTTGGTTGCGCGCCTCGGCCTCGGTCAACCCGACCAGCGCCGGAACCGGGTTCCTGGGGTTCAGCACCGTGACGTAGGCGACCGCTCCCCCGCCTACGAGAAGCGCCAGCACAACGACCACGGCCGCGATGCGACGGCCCCACCGCTTCTTCGGGCGCACGACACGGGCCGTCTCGTCCTCTGCGGCCATCGCGCGCAACGTCTCGGGGTCGAGCACGATCGGCCCCGACTCGTCGTTGCCGATTGTCAACGGTGCTCCGTCGCTGCGACCGTCGGGCATCGGGATCGGGGTCGGGCCACTCGGGTCCAACGGCGGCAGACCGGGCGTGGTGCGGATCACGATCGGTTTGTTCGGTGCCTCGTTCGGCACTGGGCCGATCTCGCCCGTGGCGATCACGTCGGGCCGGGGAGTCGGCTTCGACGGATCACTCTCGTCGACTTCTGTGTCGAAGAGTCCGGTGCCCACGATGTCGATCGGCGTGGGTCGCGCCATGTTCGGGGCGACCTCGACGAGAGCCTGACCGAACTCGCGCGGCGAGTGCCGCTCGTCCGCGGCGGGTCGACCGGCGCGCTCGAGCACCTGGGCCATGGCGCCGAAGTCGGCGTTCGCGGGGAACAACTTTCCCGACCGGTTCGCGAACACCGCCGAGACCGAGTCGCCATCGAAGGGCACCGCACCGGTCATCGCCTCGACCAACACGAGTGCGAGCGAATAGACATCCGACGACACGGTCCGACTGCCACCCTCTCCCAGCTCTGGTGCCGCGTACCTGGCCTGGTCCAGACCGAGGGAGGTCAGTGGCCGGAGCGGGGCACCAAATCCCACCACCCGCACCCGGCGGTCGAGACCAAAGACCAGTTTGGAGGGGCGAAGATCGCCGTGGATGAACCCCAACTTGGCCGCGGCATCGAGGGCCCGGCAGGCGTCGATGCCCATGATGAGGGCTTGGGAGGGGGTGAGGCGCCGGCCCCGGTCGAGCAGGTCCTGGAGCGAACCGCCCGCGAGACGCTCGGAGGCGACGAAGACGCATCGTTCCCCGCCCAGCGTCACCTCGCCGTGGTCGCGGACCTCCTCGATGCAGGGGTGGCGCAGGCTCGTGCCCACCGACATCTGGCGCTCGAAGGCCTCGAGTGCGTCGTTGGGGGTGGTCGAGCCGAGGGCAGTGTCGACCATGGAGTCCAGAATGGAGACGCGCACGGCGACCGATGCCTCCGTGGAGAGATCCGTCGCATCGAAGAAGGTGGTTCCCCCGGTCTGGGAGCGCACCTGATCGAGCCGGTAGCGGCCCCCAAGGACCGTCCCCAGCATGTTTTCCGGGTCCAACATGACCCGGAAAACCTAGCGTGTGACCCCTCTGCGGGGGGTTCGAGGTCACCGGTGAGCGAGAATGAAAGGGTGAAACGTCGTCTGGACAAGGAAAAACTCTTGCTCAGTGTCGGCATCGGACTCGGTCTCGCGTTCATCGTGCTCGGCTTCCGATCGGCGTCGACTGGTCGCGACGCACAACGCCTTCCCGACGTGATCGAGTCGATCTCGCCGGGTCCCGGAGACCAGGTTCTGCTGCAGAGCCAAGTCTTCGTCGATTTCGCAGAGGGGTACGAGGCCACGCTCATCATCGATGGCATCGAGCTCGAGACGACGCGTCTCGATCAACTGTCGTCCTCGGGAGCGCAACCCAAGCCGGGTGCGCAGGTGGAGATCCCCCCGACCGCGCTCTATGACCCGGGGAACTACACGATCAGCTACCTCCCCCAAAAAGGTGGGGTGATCGAGTCGTTCTCACAGGGCAAGCACACCGCCGCGGTGAGGTACTGGAAGATCGTGGACGGTCCCACCAAGGCCCGCCAATTCACCTGGGAATTCGAGACGAACTGAGCCCTCGCTCGGGGTCGAGAGCCTCGGGTCGCCGTGTCACGGGAGCGCCCCGGTGGCGAGGAGGTGCTCGAAACCCTTCTCGTCGAGCACCGGAATGCCCAGTTGTTCGGCCTTGGTCAGCTTGCTCGCGCCCGGCTCGGCACCCACCACCACCGCATAGGTCTTGGCACTCACGCTTCCCGGGCTCTTGCCGCCACGCGACTTGATCGCGGCCTCGGCTTCCTCGCGTGAGTACCCCTCGAGCGAGCCCGTCACCACGATCGCCCTGCCCACGAGGTTCTGCGGGAGGTCACTGGTCACCACGACACCGAAGTCGACGCCGGCGGAACGCAACTTGTCGATGATCCCGATGTTCTCGGCCCTCGTGAACCAATCGGTGATCGAGGCGGCGATGACACCGCCGACACCCTCCACCGACGACAGGGCCTCGCTGTCGGCTGCCGCGATCGCATCGAGTGTGCCGAAGTGTCCCGCCAGCGCCTCGCCGGCGGCCGGACCGAGATGCTTGATGCCGAGTGCGACGAGCAACTTCGGCAGGGGTCGCGAACGCGAGGCGGCGATCGAGGCGACGAGGTTCTGCGCACTCACCTCGGCGAAGCCGTCGAGTGCGAGCAGGTGCTCGACGGTGAGCGAATACAGATCGCCCGCGTCGGCCACGAGGGCCGCATCGGAGAGGGCGAACACCGTCTTGTCCCCGAGGCCCTCGATGTCCATCGCGCCGCGCGAGGCGAAGTGGACGATGCGTTGGTCGCGCTGGAACGGACACGACGGCTCCACGCAGCGGGTGTCGGCCTCGTCGTCGGCCTTGACGAGCACCGACTGGTTCGGGCAGGGGCAGGTCTCGGGAAAGACCCACGGAGCGCACTTTTTCGGACGCTTCGACAACACCGGCCCGACGACCTCGGGAATCACGTCGCCCGCCTTTCGCACCACCACGGTGTCGCCCGGGCGCACGTCCTTGAGTGCAACCTGATCGCGATTGTGCAGTGTCGCCATCGACACCGTCGAGCCGCCGACGAAGACGGGCTCGAGAAGCGCGAAGGGCGTCGCGCGCCCGGTGCGACCGATCGAGACCTGGATGTCGCGCAGGAGCGTGGTCTTTTCCTCCGGGGGAAACTTGAAGGCGATGGCCCAACGCGGTGCGCGCGAGGTGAAGCCGAGCCTCCCGCGTTGTGCGAGATCGTCCACCTTCACCACCGCACCGTCGATCTCGTACCCGAGATCTCCCCTGCGCTCCCGCGCCGAGGCGCAGAACTCGGCCACCTCGGTGAGCGTGTCGACGGTGCGGATCTCGGGGTTCACGGGGAATCCGAGCGAACCCATCCACTCGAGTGTCTCGTGGTGACTGGAGAAGTCGGGCCCGCCGATCACCTCGCCCAGTTGGTAGCACCACAGGGAGAGCTCGCGCGCCGCAGTGACCGAGGCGTCCTTCTGGCGCAGGCTCCCCGCCCCGGCGTTGCGGGGGTTGACCGGCACCGCGAGCGGCGCACGACCCGCGGCTGCGCGCTCGGCATTCTCGGTCTCGCGGTCGGCCCTGAACTTCTCGAATGCCGCGACCGGCATGTACACCTCGCCGCGCACCTCGAGCACAGCCGGTGCGCCCGTGAGGGTCGTGGGCAGCGAGGCGATCGTGGCCACGTTTGCCGTCACGTCCTCGCCGGTGCGGCCGTCACCGCGGGTGGCGGCCTGCACGAACACGCCGTTCTCGTAACGGATGCTGACCGCGAGGCCGTCGATCTTCAACTCGCACACGTACCGGGCCACCTCGCCCTCGAGTCCCTTGGCGACGCGCTCGCCCCAGGCCCCCAGTTCGGCCTCGTCCATCGCGTTGTCGAGGCTGGTCATCGGCACCGCGTGCACCACCGGGGCGAACGTGGTGCTCGAGGCGGCTCCGGGGAGATCGAGCAGTGAGTCGCCGGCGATCCCGGGATGCTCGGCCTCGAGTGCGCGCAACTCGCGCACCAGTTCGTCGTACTCGGCGTCGGAGATCTCCGGGGAGTCCTTGCCGAAGTAGAGGTCGTTGTGGCGCCGGATCGCGTCCCTCAGTTCCTCGGCACGCTTCGTCGGGGAGGGTTGACGCGGCATCGCCGACCAACCTACCGAAAGGGTCTTTCGCCCCGTGGCAGCGCTCAGGAGCCGAGCGTGAGGCGCGAGGCCGTCGCCTGTTGCGCGACCCGGTCACCCACGGCGCGCACGTGACTCATCACGCGCTCGGCGAGGGGCTCGGAGTGGGCGGCCAGTCCGCAGGCCGGGGTGACCACGCTGCAGCGGCGCAGCATGCGGGGGTCGACTCCGGCGCGCACGAGTTGGCACATCGACTCCATCAACTGCTTCCAGGGACGCTCCGGCGTGGACGGAACGGGGCCGTCGGTGCGCACCGCTCCCCATGCGATGCGACCACCCTGATCGAGGTGATCGGAGATGCGCGCCGCAGCCAGCAGCATCTCCGACATCGCCTCGGGATCCGACGACGTGGGCACGGGCACCGACAGAAGCGTCGCACCGGTGGCGAGCATCGCACCCCAGTCGAGCCGCGAACAGCAGTGCAGACCCGCCATGTGCGGGGCGGGCACCGCCGCGAGCGCCCCCGACACGAGATCCACCACGTCCTCGCCGCGCAGCCCCGACCCGTGCTCGAGCGCGGTCCCCAGCGAGGGCTCATCGAGCACCACGATCTGCGTCGCCACGGGGAACGCGGCCGCCACGTGGGCACGCAGCGAGCAGATGCGCGCACGCACGGCGTTCAGGGCGAGACGGTGCGCGACATCGGGGGCGAGACCCGCCCGCCCGAGAGCGACACCGAGGGTGACCGGGCCGATGAACTGCCACTTCACGAGCGGCGTCGCACCCACTCCACGCGCCGCGACAGAGGAGAGGAACGCAGAGAACGCACCGAACGCATCGGCGCCGAGATCGGTCTCGACCGGTGCATCGGGATCGAGCGCGGCGATGTCGACACTGATCCCCGCGTACTGGCCGGCCGACACACCCTGGATGCCCACGAGTGCCTGGGCGACCATGGCCTCGGCGGGCGAGCGACGCGGCAACGACGGGATGGTCGGGATGCTGCTCGCACGCCAGGCGAAGTCGACGGCGTCGTCGAGGTCCCGGTGCGGGAGGCTCCCGACACCGAAACTCGCGCCTGCGCGCGGGGGAATCTTCTCTCCCGGCATCGTCGGCTCCCCTCCTCCACGGACTCGATGGTGGTCCACCGGATCCGTGCACTCATGATTCCAGTCACCGCGACCCGCGAGCGAACCGGGCGGGGCGAAAACTCGGTGACGCCTCGACGTGACGGGCAGGATGGAGGGGTGACCTTGCCACCCCGCCGCACTCTGGTGTTGCTGGTGCCCGGTGCGCTCGCGTGGCTCGCACTCGCCGTGCTCGCACCGTGGCAATCGGCCAGCGAGACGACCTCCGTGGACACGGTGTCGTCGATGCTCGGCTGGGGCCTGTGGGTCGCGGCCACGATCGCGGTCCTCGTGCCGTCGGCGGTCTCGCTCACGTGCGTGCGCTACGTGTCCCCCCTCTCGGTGGGCATCGCGATCGTCGCAGCCGACCCGTGGGCCTCGGCTGCCGCCGCGATCGTCCTCGTCGTGGTCGCAACGTCGCGCTTCGCCGATCTCATGGTGCAGGGCGGCGCCTACGGCGACGAGCAACGCTTCTGTCTGCGCACCCCCGTGCCCTACATGGTGCCGGCGGCCCTGGTGTGGGCCGCGCACAGCGGCTCGATCCTCACCGGTGTGGTCGCCTGCGCCGCCGGTTCGTGGCCGCTCGGGATCACGATGGTGGTCCTCGGTGCGGCCTTGACGGTCACCGTTCCGCGTCGTCTGCATCGACTGGCCAGACGTTGGCTCGTGGTGGTGCCGGCAGGGGTGGTGGTGCACGACCATTTGGTGCTCGCCGAGACATTCATGGTGCGTCGCGGTGCCGTCAGTGCCGTCACGGTGGCAACCGGACCCTCCGGTGCGGCCGATCTCACCGGGGGCGTCGCCGGTGCGCGCCTCGAGATCTCGCTGTCGTCGCCGGAGAAGGTGATCCTCTCTGAGATCACGGCGCGTCTCGCCAAGACCACCGGCGCCCTGCACGTGTCGACGTTCGCGGTCGCACCCCGTCGTCTGGGGGCCTTCCTGGCCGCCGCGCGTCTGTGAGTCGGCCGGGCCGCGTCGCGGGCCCCGAGCGGCGCCTCAACCGGCGACGATTCCCCCGCCCACCACCGCGGTGTCGGATGCGTCGTAGAACACGACACTCTGGCCGGGGGAGATGCGCCGCTGTGGTGCGTCCCAGACGATCTCGGCACCATCGTCAGCCAACGTGACGCGTGCGCCCGCTCGCGCACCGTGGGCACTCCCCTGCACCAGCACCTCGGCGACGCGGGCGGCATCGTCGGCGTGCGGCCACACCAGACCCACGACCCGCGTCGTGCCGACCAGGAGGTGCTCATCCCCGCCCACGGTGACCCGACGCGACGGGAGATCGATGGCAACGACATAGCGCTTGTCGCCCCCGCCCAGACCGAGGCCGCGTCGCTGACCGAGCGTCACCAGCTCGACCGCCGGCACCTCACCCACCGCACGACCCGATTCGTCCCGCACCTCGCCGGCGTGGAACTCCATGCGCGAGCCGAGGAACCCCGCACGACCGGTCCGGGACCCGATGAAGCAGACATCCTGGCTGTCGGGCTTTGCGGCGGTGCGCAGGCCGGCGCGAGCCGCGACCGCACGCACGTCGGCCTTCGACATCGTGCCCACCGGGAACACCACGTAGTCGAGATCGGCGCCAGAGATCATGTGCACCACGTACGACTGATCCTTGTTCTCGTCGGCCCCGCGGCACACCCGCCTCCGGCCGTCCACCGATTCGATGCGCGCGTGGTGACCGGTGGCGACCGCGTCGAAGCCCAGGCGGCGGGCACGCTCGATCAGTGCCGAGAACTTGAGATGGCGGTTGCACTCGATGCACGGGTTCGGTGTGGTGCCCGCAACGTGCGCCGCCACGTACGGCGCGACGACGGCCTCATCGAAGGCCTCGGAGAAGTTGAAGACGAGGTGGTCGATCCCGATCTGCTGTGCGACCCGGCGCGCATCATCGACATCGGACACCGAGCAGCACCCCGTGTCGCTCTCGCCGCCCCACAGACGCATCGTCACCCCGGTGACGTCGTGGCCCTGGTCCCGCAGCACGAGCGCGGCCACCGAGGAATCGACGCCCCCCGACATCGCGACGAGGACCTTCACCGCGGTCCCCCCGCGGTCGCGAGCCGCTGCGCGGCGGCCACGATGATGCCGGTCGCCTCGGCGATCTCTGCGGCCGTGGTGGTGTGACCGAGACTCAGGCGCAGCGACCCGCGCACACGCTCCCTCGGGATCCCCATCGCCGCGAGCACGTGCGAGGGCTCCATCGCCCCGCTCGCGCACGCCGATGCCGCCGAGGCGCACACACCCTCGAGGTCCAACAAATAGAGGAGCTCCTCGTTCTCGATCCCCTCGAAGCACAGGTGCGCGGTGCCCGGAATGCGTGGTGCACCCGCGGCCGTCTCGGTTGCACAGGCGAGGGCCGCCGTGATGCGACCCGTCATCTCGTCACGCAACGCGCCGAGGCGCGCGCACTCGACGGCGCGGTCGCGCACCGTGGTTTCCAGCGCCGCCGCGGTGCCCACGATGCCCGCGACGTTGTGGGTTCCGCTGCGCCTGTCGCGCTCCTGACCTCCCCCCATGAGGAGCGGCTCGAGATGGACACCCTCGCGCACCGCCATGATGCCCGTCCCCTTGGGGCCGCCGAACTTGTGCGCCGACAGCGTCAGGACATCGACGCGCTCCCACAGCGGCGCCAACTCCAGCCAACAGGCGGCCTGCACCGCGTCGGTGTGCAGCACCGCTCCCGGCGCGTGCTGGCGCACCACCTGCGACACCGCGGCCAGGTCGTTCACCACCCCGGTTTCGTTGTTCACCGCCATCACCGACACCACGCTCACATCGTTTCGCGCCGCGAGCACCGACGACAGATGATCGAGATCCACCCGACCGGTCGCATCGACCGCGACCACCTCGCCCCCCACGTGCTCGACGCAGTGCAGCACCGCATGGTGCTCGGAGGCCGCGCACACCGCGGTGCCACCGTGACGCCGCACCGCTCCCAGCACGGCAGAATTGGCGCCCTCGGTGCCGCCGGAGGTGAACACGACCTCGCCGGGTGCGCACCCGATCGCACCGGCGACCGAATCGCGCGCTTCGTCGATCGCGGTCCGCGCCTCGCGGGAGGCCCGGTGCGCACCGGAGGGATTGGCGAACACCATGTCCCCGTGGCGCTCCATCGCCCCGCGTGCCTCGGCGCGCAACGGTGCCGTCGCCGCATGGTCGAGATAGATGGAGGGGCGCACCATGGCGTCAGGCTACCGATGGGCCGATCGAGGTCCGGTCGTGGTGGACTGGTCGCGTGAAGGACGACATCGACAGGTTCGGCATGCCGGGATACGCGGCGCACACCTACGGTGACGCCTTCGCCGACGTCTATGACGAGTGGTACGCAGACCTCGACGACGACGACTTCGTGGACACGGTGCTGGCGGCCCTTCCGGGATCGGCCGCGCGCGTGCTCGACCTCGGCACCGGCACGGGGCGCCTGCTCGAGCGCGTCGCGGCGGCGCGTCGCGCCGGCGGAACACCCGGAGACGAGTTGACCGGGGTCGACTCGTCCGAGGCGATGCTCGCGCTCGCGCGGCGGCGCGACTCGCTCGCGGCGGCCACGCTCGTGCACGGCGACTTCTCGGTGGCACTGTCAGATGGACCGTTCGATGTGGTGATGGCCGGCTACAACACCTTGTTCAATCTCCCCGACGACGACGCGCTCTCGGCGTGCCTCGGCCTGGTGGCCGGTGTGCTCGGCGAGAGCGGGCGGTTCATCGTCGACTGCGTCATGCCCCCGCGCGACGGGGGAGGCGACCACGTGGGCGTGCGCACGATCACCGCGTCCGAGGTGGTGCTCTCGGTGACCCGCCACGACGCCGAGCACCGGCGCATCACGGGTCAGTTCGTGCAGTTCACCGAGTCGGGTGGGGTGCGCCTGCGGCCCTGGTCGGTCAGGTACCTCTCCCCCGAGCGGCTCGACGAGATCGCCACCGCGCAGGGTCTGGCACTGGTGGCGCGACACGGTGGACACGGCGATTCGACGTCGCGTCACGTGAGCACGTACGCGCGCCGGTCGTGATCGCGTCCCTCCGCCCGTTCGGGTGGTGCTCCTCGTATCCTTGGCACGAGTGAGCCAGTTGCGACTCAATCTCCTCACCGGCCGGTGGGTGACCGTCGTCCCGGACCGTGCAAAGCGCTCGAGCGACTTCGCACCGCGCGCGGTGCAGGTGGAGGGCGACCCGGAGCGTGAGTGTCCCTTGTGCCCCGGCGCGTCGCGCAACGAAACACCGCTGCAGGTCCTGAGCGACTCTGCCGGTCGGTGGCGGATGCGGGTGGTCCCGAACCGCTACCCCGCCTTCGAGGGTGACGAGTCGCTCGCGGTGCGCAACCTCGGCCCGGTCCACGTGATGGCCGAGGCGAGCGGCACCCACGAGGTGTTCGTGTTCTCGCCCGAGCACGGGACGCGCCTCGATCAATTCACCGACGAGGTCATCGCCGACCTGATGTCGACCCTCAGGGACCGCTTCGTCGCGCACGCCGCCACGCCGAACATCCGGTACACCCAGGCCATCGTGAACCACGGCCGCGAAGCCGGCGCGTCGCTGTCGCACCCGCACGGGCAGTTGCTGGGCCTGCCGTTCGTCCCGGGCGAGATCCTCGAGGAGGAGCGTGCCTTCGAGCGCTTCAAGGGGGGCTGCATCGTGTGCACCACCACCGAGGCCGAGGACAAAGGAGAGCGTCACGTCCTCGACAACGAGCACGCCCTCGTGATCTGTCCGTTCTGGTCGTCCAGCCCGTTCGAGCTGCTGATCATGCCCAAGGCCCACCATCAGCATCTGGTCGACACGCCCGATGCGGCGTTGACGGGCGTGGGCATCGCGATCCGCGACGCCCTCGCGCACCTCGTGGGGGTGCTCGGTGACATCGCCTTCAACCTGGTGTTCCACACCGCGCCGTCGCACCACTCGGGCGTGTACCACTGGCACGCCCACCTGTGGCCAAAGCTCACCACCACCGCCGGCTTCGAGCGCGGCACGGGTGTGATGATCAACATCGTCTCCCCCGAGAGCGCCGCCGCCGAGCTGCGCTCGGTCTCCTCCGTGGTCGGCTGACCCCGGTGAGCCGCATCGTCGTCTCTGTCGACATCGACGCCCCCGTCGCGCGCGTGTGGGGGGTCGTCGAGCCCATCGAGCGCCATGTCGATTGGATGGCCGACGCCGTCGCGATCACCTTCGAGGGCACCCAGACCCGCGGGGTCGGCACGCGGTTCCTGTGCGACACCAAGGTCGGCCCGATCCGTCTGCAGGACAAGATGACGATCACCGCCTGGGAGCCGGAGCGCACCATGGGTGTCTCGCACACCGGAGTGGTCACCGGCACCGGGGAGTTCACCCTGGCGGCCCTCGGCGACTCGCGCACCCGGTTCACGTGGTCCGAGCGGCTGATCTTTCCGTGGTGGCTCGGTGGACCGATCGGGGCTCTCGTGGGCGGTCAGATCGTGATGAAGGCGATCTGGCGCAGGAACCTGCGCGCACTCAAGCGCATCGTCGAAGCGTCCTGACCCGCGCTGTGCCCGGTCCGCGATGCACCCCGGTCAGGCGAGCGTGCGCAGGAGCGCGGTTGATCCCACGCCGAGCACGATCACCACGATGAACGGCAGTCGCCGCCACGTGGCAACGACTGCGACTGCGAGACCGAGCGCACGAGCATCGAGGGTGAGCGCCTGTCCGTTCGTGAAGGTGTCCTTGGTGATCAATCCGGTCAACAGGGCGGCCGGGATCAACAACAGGCACCGCTCGAGCACCATGGGCATCGTCCGCTGACCGATCACGACGGCTCCCATCACCTTGAACCCGAAGGCGATCGCGGCCAGCACCAGCACCAGTGTCCAGGTCACGACTCACCCCCGTCGGCAGAGAGCCCAAAGAGCATCCCGAACGCCGCCACCAGGATCGGCAGTCCCACCGGGATGAATGGCGCCAGTGCCACGGTGGTGATCCCGCCGAACAACGCCGCGCGCCGACCGGCGCGGGTGCGCAGGTGCGGTGCGAGCATCGCGGTGAACATCACGGGGAACGCCGCATCGAGACCGAACCTGTGGGGATCGATGGCACCCCCGGCGAGCGCGCCGAGCAGCGTGCCCAGGTTCCACGCCGCATACAGGATCGGTGCCGCGGTCCAGAACACGGTGCGGCGCGACGCCGGGTCGGCCTCGGAGGTGACGAGCGCGGTGGTCTCGTCGATCACCCACTGGGCACCGATGGCGCGCCGCAGCGGCCCCCCGCGCACCTCGGGTGCGAGCGCGAGTCCGTAGACCGCGTTGCGTGCGGCCAGCAGGGTCGCACCACCGAGCGCGCTTGCCACGCTCCCGCCCGAGGCGATCACGCTGACCGCCGACATCTGCGAGGCCCCGGTGAAGACGAGCAGCGACATCGCACAGGCTTGTGCCACCGATGCCCCCGCACCGACGGCGAGCACGCCGAAGGAGGCACCAAAGACCACGAAGGCGACCGCCATCACGAGCGCCACGCGCACGGTGCGCGCAGCGACACTGCGCTGGTTCGGGCCGTGGTCCACGGTGTCGGGCTCCCGGTCGTCTCAGCGCCCGGTGAAGACGGCCTTGCCGGGTCCGTTCTCGCGGAAGCTCGCCACACCGATCTGGCTGTCCTCAGTGGAAAAGACCTCCTCGAAGGCGGCCCGCTCGAGTGCGAGCCCCGAGGCGAGATCGGTGCTCAGACCAGCATCGACGACGCGCTTGGTGATCTGCTGGGCGAGCCGCGGGCCACGGGCGATCTCTGCGGCGAGTGCCCTCGCCCGCGCGAGGCACTGCGCATGCGCGACCACCTCGTCGGCGAGGCCGATCGCGAGTGCCTCGTCGGCGCGCACCTGACGACCGGTGAGCATCATCTCCTTGGCGCGACTCGCCCCCACGGTGCGGGGCAGGCGCTGCGTGCCGCCACCGCCGGGGATGATGCCGAGCAGTATCTCGGGCTGGCCGAACACGGCTTTGTCCGAGGCGATGCGATAGTCGCAGGCGAGCGCGAGTTCGCACCCACCGCCGAGTGCGTAGCCCGAGACCGCCGCGATCACGAACGAGGGGATCGCCGCCACGGCATCGAGCGCGGCGTGGAACGCGGCCCCGATCGTGCGCGCCTCGGCGACACCGGCGAACTCGGAGATGTCGGCACCGGCGGCGAAGATCCGCTCGCCACCCCACACCACCACCGCGCCCACCGGGTCACGCGTGAGTGCCCCGGCGTGGGCACCCAATTCGGCGAGCAGGGCCGTGGACAGCGCGTTCACCTTGGGCGAGTTCAATGTCAGCACCGCCGTGCCGTCGTCGTGCCTCTCGCACAGCACCAGACCGCTCACGCCCCGACCCCCTTCAGCATCTCGTCGGCGGCCGACCACGGGTCGATCCGTCGCTCGAGCACGTCTGCCTGCAGGCTCTCCCACCGCTCACCGGTGCAGACCTCCCGCGCCCGGTGCTCGAGGCGGCGCGCCACGATCTCGCGCAACTCCTCGCGCAGGCGGTGCTCGCGTCGCCGCGTCAACTCACCCGAGCCCCCGATGAACGCGCGGTGCCCGGTCACCGCGTCCCACAGCGCCGGCACACCCTCGCCGGTGCTGCCCACCGTCGCCAGGATCGGCGGGCGCCACGCATCGTGGGCCAGATCGCTCAACTCGAGCATCTGCTCGATGTCGCGGCGCGTCTCCTCCACTCCCTTGCGGTCGGCCTTGTTGATGACGAAGATGTCGGCGATCTCCATGAGACCGGCCTTGTTGGCCTGGACCGAGTCGCCCCAGCCCGGGTTCAGCACCACCACGGTGGTGTCGGCCTTGCCGGCGATCTCGACTTCCACCTGGCCGACGCCGACCGTCTCGACGACGATCCAGCCGCGCCCGACGGCATCGAGCATGCGGATCGCCTCGGGAGTGGCGAGCGAGAGTCCGCCGAGGTGCCCCCGGGTGGCCATCGAGCGGATGAACACGCCCGGGTCGGTGGCGTGGTCCTGCATCCGCACCCGGTCACCCAGGATCGCACCACCGGTGAAGGGCGACGACGGATCGATCGCGAGCACCGCGACCTCTGTCCCGGCGGTGCGCACATGGCGGATCACCGCACTCGTGAGCGTCGACTTACCCGCTCCGGGCGCGCCGGTGATGCCCACGGTGTAGCCGGTGCCGCCGCGGGTGTAGGCGAGGCGTCCCATCTCGCGCGCGGCTTGGTCGCCGCGCTCGAGCAGGCTCAGTGCGCGGGCAAGTGCGGCACGATCGCCGGCACACGCGGCCGCGAACAGGGCCGAGGGCTCCAGGGTGCGCCGTGCCACCGCGGCGACCTAGACGACCTGGACGACTTCGGTGACCCCGTCGATGCGATCCTTCATGATCCGCTCGATCCCGGCCTTCATCGTCTGGTCAGAGGCCGGGCAGGTGGTGCAGGCACCGACCAGCGAGACCTTCACGATCCCGGTCGACTCATCGACATCGTGGAGCACGATGTCGCCGCCGTCGGCCTGCAAGGCCGGTCGGATCACCTCGATGGTCTCCTCGACCTGTGCGCGCATCGTCACACCGGAAACGATACCGACCGGTGAGTTCGCCCCGCCGGTCTACGCTGGTGGCGTGAACGCATCGCTGATCGCCCACCAGGGTGGCTGGGACGAGTTCCTCTTCGCGGCCGGCCCGATCGCACTGATCGCGTGGCTCCTGTGGCTGGCGAACAAGCGCGCCAAGAGCCTGGGCGGACCCCCGGCGGTCGAACCCGACTCGACCGGGGACGCACCGCTCAACTCGCCTGTGACTCCCGACTGATCGGGGCACCGAGCCCGGCGAGGCGCCCGACGATGTCGTCGTAGCCGCGGTCGATGTGGTGGATCTCACCGATCTCGGTGATCCCGCTGGCGGCGAGTCCGGCGACCACGAGTGCAGCACCCGCTCGGATGTCGGGCGCGTCGACGCGCGCGCCGGTGAGGTGCCCGACCCCGCGCACCACCGCATGGTGGCCGTCGATCGTGATGCCCGCCCCCAGCTTGCGCAACTCCTCGACGTAGCGGAACCGGCCCGGATAGAGATTCTCGGTCACGATGCCGGTGCCGTCGGCGACGGAGAGCATGGCGACCACGAGCGGCTTGTAGTCGGTCGCCACTCCCGGGAATGGCAGGGTCGCCACGTCGATCGAGGTGAGCCGGCGGTCGCACGCGGCGGTGAGGCCGGCCTCGTCGGTGTCGATCTGGAGCCCCATGTCGGTGAAGCGCCCGAGCATCACACCCATGTGGTCGGCGACCGCCCGCTCGATGCGCACTCGTCCCCCGCACATGCCCACGGCTGCGATGTAGGTGGCGGCCTGCACACGGTCGGTCACCACCTCGTGGCGCGCCGGCCCGAGCGAACCCGGCACGACACCGCGCACGGTGATGGTCGAGGTGCCCTCACCATCCATGTGCGCCCCCATCCGGCGCAGCATCGCGCACAGGTCGACGATCTCGGGCTCGCGGGCGGCGTTCCTGATCACGGTCGTGCCGTCGGCGAGCACGGCCGCGCAGAGGATGTTCTCGGTCGCGCCCACGCTCGGGAATCCGAACTCGATCTCGGCACCGCGCAGCCTGTCGCACCGACCGACGATGCAGTCGGGACGCACCTCGAAGACCGCGCCCATTGCCTCGAGGCCCGACAGGTGCATGTCGATCGGTCGTGATCCGAAATCATCGCCACCGGGGAGCCCGATCTCGATCTCCCCGAATCGCGACAGCAGCGGCCCCAGCAGGTTCACCGATGCCCGGATGCGGTCGGCCTGCTCGAACGGCGCCACCGGAGTGATCGCGCCGGTGTTCACCAGCTCGAGGCGTTGCCCCGTCTCGCCGGTGCCGGTGGGGTGCACCGTGATCGACACACCGAGCGTGCGCAGCAGGTCGGCCATCATCTCGACATCGGTGATCACAGGCACGTTCGTCAGGAGATGCGTCCCGTCGGCGAGCAGCGCGGCTGCCATCAACTTGAGCACCGAGTTCTTCGCGCCGGGCACCGTGACAGTCCCCGACAACGGACCGCTGCGTGCGACGACGATGACCTCGTCGCCGTGCGACCGAGGTGCTTCCGACATGTCCATAAGTATGCTCCCGCCGTGACCTCCGACGATGCGACCGTCGTGCCGCGCGCACCCGATGCGAGTCCCGATCGTGCTGATCGAACCGGGGGCACTGGGCGGGGCCGGCGCGCGTGGATGCCGTCGGATCAGTTCACCGATCGTCAGCGCACGGTGCTGGTCCTGCTCGCACTCGCCTCGATGTCCTCGGCGTTCATCAACACCCTCTTCACCCAGACCGTCGCCTTTGCTGCCGAGGAGTTCGACGTCGGCAACACCGGTCAGGGAATCGGTGCGGCCGTCGTGCGCATGGGGATCATCATCTGCCTGCCGATCGTGGCCTTCGCCGACCGGCGCGGGCGCCGCCCGATGATCATCGCGACCGCCTGGGCGGCCCCCGTCGTCGCCTCCCTCGGTGCGCTGGCCCCGAACTTTCCGTTCCTCGTGGCCACCCAGGCGATCGGCCGGCCCCTGGGCTTGACCCTCGACATCCTGCTCGCGGTCCTCACGATCGAGGAGATGCCCGCGAACTCGCGCGCCTGGGCCACGGGGCTGCTCGCGATCCTCTCGGGTGCGGGTGCTGGTGTCGCCGTGGCCTCGCTGCCACTGGCAGATCTGGGCACTCAGTCCTGGCGATGGGTCTATGCGGTGGCGCTCGTGTGGCTCGTGGTCGCCGTCATCGTCACGCGATCGTTGCCCGAGTCGGAGCGCTTCGAACGCAACGTCGGCCGCGGCCGGCGCACCCCGTTCACCGCGACCGCACGACGGCACCTCGTGAGCATCTGCACGGTGGTGTTCCTGTCGAACATCTTCGTGGCGACGGCCTCGATCTTCCAGAACCGCTACCTGCGCGACGACCGCGGTTTCTCGGCGCTGCTGGTGGCGGTCTTCACCACCCTCACCTCGGCACCGGCCATGGCGGGGCTGGTCGCGGGTGGGCACATCGCCGATGAACGCGGGCGCCGCGTGCTCGCCACCACGATGGTGCCCCTCGGCACGGTGCTGCTCGCGCTCTCGTTCGTCTTCGCGGGACCGGCGATGTGGTCGGTGGCGATCCTCGGTGCCGTCGCACTCGGTCTGTCATACCCGGCGATGGCGGTGTATCGCGGCGAACTGTTCCCCACACCGGTGCGGGGTCTTGCCGGCGGGATCATCATGACATCGTCGTTGTTGGGCGGGGTGATCGGACTCGTCTCGGCGGGGTGGATCGTCGATTCGGGCGCCTCGTACGGCCAGGTGATGATGACATTCGCCCTCGCACCGGTCGCGGCATCGATTGTGGTGTGGCGCCGCTACCCCGAGACCGCGCACCTCGACCTCGAGGCGATCACCGGCGAGGATCAGCCAACGCGTTGACCCATCGCGCGACGCGCGCGGCAACCTCGTCGTCGCACCGCGCCAAATCGTGGCGCTTCCCCTCGAGCCAGGAGAACTCGACCGGACCGGGAACGACGGCGAACGCCGACTCGAGAGCCCCGCGCGATCCGTACTCGTCCTTGGTCCCGCTCACGCACAGCGTCGGCACGGTGATCATCGGCAGGTGCCCGATGCGCGGCGTGTCCGGGGCGCGCGGCGGGGCCAGTGGATAGGCGATGCACACGAGTCCGCACACTGCGAGCGGTGCGTCGGCATCGGCGACGGCCATCGAGCACATCCGACCGCCCATCGAGCGCCCACCGATGACCAGATCGGTGGTCGGCACCCCGAGGCGGTCGGCGAATGCGCGCACCTCGGTGCGCACGCACTCGATCAGCACCGGTGCGCGGTCGGGTGCGCGCTTGCCGGCACGGCGGTAGGGAAAATCGGCGCGCGCCACGGGCAACGGTGCGAGTGCGCGCTCGAGTGCGACGAGAGAGGTGTGATCGGCCGAGGTTCCCGCGCCGGGGAACAGAACCACCCCGGCCGGGCTCACAACGAGTCGAGCAGCACCCGCCGCGCCTCGGTGATCTCCGACATCGCCTTGGCCGCCGTCGCACTGTTGCCCCCGTGGTCGGGGTGGGCGCGGCGCATGCTCTCGCGGAAGCGCGACATGATCTCGCGCTTGGAGGGCTTCACCGTGCCCCCGGGGAAGCCCAGCACATCGAGTGCCCAGGCCCGCGGGTCGGCCAGTGCCGCCACCGACGACGACGTGGTGCCGGCGAGATGGGCGATGAAGCTCGCACCGAGGGGCCCGCGCCACACGAGCGAACGCCGCATCATCGGCACGAGGGCACGGCGCAGCGGCGCATCGAGACGCTCGAGCGCATAGATCGCACCGAGCACCTGCTGGAGTCCGGTGCCGTTCGCGCGCAGATCGAAGGTGATCGAGTCGCCCTCGCCGGTGAGCCGGTGCACGCTGTGGCTGAGACCATGGCGGTCGACCTGGAACCGGTGGCGCAGACGCGGCTGCACCACGCGGCTCCCCCGCTCGATCTCGTTCAACAGGCGCTGGACGTCGAGATGCAGGTCGTCATCGACCTCGGGTATGTGCGCCGAGAGGACCCCGCCGAGCAGGACACCACCGAACCCGGGGGCCGGATCGACCGGGAGCACCAGATGCCCGAGGGCGAGGCGGCGGGTGGGCGCGATGGGCCGGGAATGGAAGATCTCCAGTTCCGCCAACAGCATGATGAAGAACCTACCCATCCGCACCGATCGTGGGTGGCGGCCCCAGTCGCCCGATGGGCGACCGGGGGCACAGGTCCCGTGTAGTATCCACGGTGCATCACGAGTGTCGCCCGAGAGAGCGACCAGCAACCGAGCCGGACCGGCCGCGGTGCTTGCACTCGTGGTCCGGGACGCAGATGCGACCCGGGCCGGGGTGGATGCGACGACCCGACGGTCGTACAAGCAATGGTCGGTCTTCGAACACACAGGAGACAGACCATGACACCACCAGTTCCCTCCCGCCCGGGAGATCAACCCGTCCCGTCACGCGAGATTCTCGACGAGAGGTACGGGTGGCACGCGAGTCGTGCGGCGATCGACCGCGTGCTCTACTACACACACTGGATCCCCATCAGTCGGGGCTTCACCCGCGACTTCCTCGACGAGACGTGGCCGGGATGGAGCCTCGCCCGTCTGATCGCGGTGTTCGACGCGGCGGGCATCCGCTTGCGGGACGATTCGGGACGCCCGAGTGCGCCGCACGGAGGTCACTGCGATTGGAGGGTCCACGAGCTCCACTTCAATTCGGCGAAGGATCTGTTCGTGGAATGGAACGACCTCACCGTCGACGACGGCAAGTTCCTCTGCCACGGTCACGATGCACCCCGCATCACGACACGGTTCACTCTGCCGGTCGTGCGACCTCGAACCCACGAGGGGCCACGCCCTGTCGATCTCGCCGGCGAGATCTTCTTCGACGACTGAGGACCGAGTCGAGGAACGCCTCGGTGCGGTCGTACTCGCGTCGCAGCGACACCGGATCCTTGAAGCCGTGCCCCTCCCCGGCCATCACCACGAATTCGATCACACCGCGGTGCGCCCGCACCGCATCGACGAGCCGCTCGGAGTGCACGATCGGCACGGAGTGGTCCATGTCGCCGTGGAAGACCAGGATCGGCGTGCGCGCGAGATCCGCGGCGTGCCCGAGTGGGCCGCGCCCCGCGAGCAACGGCGAGTCGGGATCGCGCTCACCGATCAGTGTGGGCATGTAGTGGCCCTCGAAGTCGTCCTCGTGGCGCAGCATCTCGGCCAAATCCACGACCGGGTACGAGACCACCACGCCATCGACATCGTCTGGTCGTGCGGCCGCGACAGCGAGGGCTGTGAGCCCGCCCGCACTGCCGCCCATGAGCACGACTCTTCCGGGCGCCAGGTGCTCGCGCACCTCGTCGAGCACCTCTGCGACATCGGCGGCGTCGGCGATGCCCCACGCACCGTGCAGTGCGTCGCGGAAGTTGCGCCCGTGGCCGCTCGAGCCGCGGTGGTCGGGCACTGCCACGCTCCAACCGCGTGAGAGCCACAGGGTGATGCGTGGCCGGAAGGTCACCGTCCATTGGTCGGTCGGCCCGCCGTGCACCCACACGATCACGCCCCGCTCCCGCGGTGCACGGTGCAGGCGCCACGGGATCCCGCCCGCGGTGCGTCGCACCTCGGGCTCGACCAGCACGGACTCGTGCGCCGCCCGCCACCGCGGATGCGCGGTGTCGCACAGAATCACCCGCTCGGCCGTGGTGGTGCCCTCGGGTGAGGTCACCGCGGCATAGGCGACGAGTTGCGGGGGGGTGCGCGCACCGGATCGCACCGCCGCCAGCACATCGCCCTCCCATGAGAGGCACCCGTGCACCGCGAGGGCGATCCGTGACCGCACCCCCGTCGCGCGGTCGAGCACCCACAGCGAGCCGTAGCCATCCTCGTTGCGCACGTACGCCACGCGCGACCCGTCGCCGTCGAAGCACCACGTCCGCTGACCCGGTCCCCAGACCGGCCCCGCATGGTCGCTCGCGTCGTCGAGGCGCACCCGTGATCCGCGCCGATCAGCCTCGATCACCACGTTCCACCAGTTGTTCGCATCGTCGATCCACCCGAACGCGGTGCCGTCCGGGGAACGCCGCGGCTGCTGCACCGAGACCCCGGGACGCACAACAGAGGGCTGGAGGCGACTCTCGGTCCATGACATCTGCGGCTTGTCCCACGCGAGCGACACTCCGCCCGGCACGCCAGCCGGATCGATCGCGAAGTCACTGCCGTCGTGGAAGACCCACGACTCCAGTGTCTCGGTGTCGAGACCGACGATCTCTGACCAGTCCGCACTCAGGTGCAACTCGCGACCGTCGGCGGTGAACTCGGGACCCGTCCACGTGCGCGACGGATCGAGCGGCAGGGGAAGCACCGACACGACGCGATCATCGTCGATGGTCAGCACCACCACCCCACCGCCGCGCAGCACGACCGCCACGTGGCGCCCGTTCGGATGCCATGCGTGCACGCCACCCGACAATCCCCCGGTGCCAGCCGGCTCCGGGTCGACGAGCAGATCCACCGGCGCACCCGGGTCGCCTCCGGCGCGCACCGGCCACATCCGCAGATGCCGGGAGGACCCCTTCTCCCCCGGCTGCGTCTCGATGGCCGAGACCCATCGGCCGCCGGGCCGCACGCGGGCGTCCCCGACATCACCCGCATCGAGAATCAACTCGATCGGCACCGGCGCGACGGTTTGGGGGGACACGGGGCGACCCTACACAGAGGATTAGCGTTGATCCCATGGTTGAACGCCCCGACAGGAACCTCGCCCTCGAACTCGTCCGCACCACCGAGGCAGCGGCGATGTCGGCGTCTCGTTGGGTGGGACGCGGCGACAAGAACGGTGCCGACGGCGCCGCCGTCGATGCCATGCGCACCGTGCTCGCCACCGTGCCCATGAACGGCCACGTGGTGATCGGCGAGGGCGAGAAGGACGACGCACCGATGCTCTTCAACGGCGAGAGCGTGGGCGACGGCTCGATGCCCGAGACCGACGTCGCCGTCGACCCGATCGACGGCACCACGCTCACCTCGCTCGGCCGCGGCAACGCGATCTCGGTGATCGCGGTCTCGGAGCGCGACACGATGTACGACCCGGGCCCCTGCTTCTACATGCAAAAGATCGCCGTCGGCCCCGACGCGGTGGGCTCGATCGACGTCACCGCCACCCCCACCCAGAACCTCAAGTGGATCGCCAAGGCCAGGGGTGAGAGCGTGCGCGATCTCACCGTCGTGATCCTCGACCGTGAGCGCCACCAAGGACTCATCGAGGAGGTCCGCGGGACCGGAGCGCGCATCAAGCTGATCTCCGACGGCGACATCTTCGCCGCGATCGCGACCGCATGGCCCCAGGCCGGCATCGACGTGCTGTTCGGCATCGGCGGCACGCCCGAGGGCGTGATCGCGGCCGCGGCACTCAAGTGCATGGGTGGCGAGATCCAGGGCCGACTGTGGCCGCGCAACGACCAGGAGCGCGCCGCAGCGATCGCCCGGGGATACGACGTCTCGCAGGTGCTCACCACCGAGGATCTCGTGAAGGGTGACAACTGCTTCTTCGCCGCCACCGGCATCACCGACGGCGAGCTGTTGAAGGGCGTGCGCTACGAGCCGGGTTTCGTGCACACCCAGAGCCTCGTGATGCGCTCGCGCAGCGGCACCGTGCGCCTCATCGATGCCCAGCACCGCCTGGACAAGATCAGCGAGTTGTCCGCGATCAGTTACTGACCGGGGCATCTGCCGGGCAAGATCAGCGTGCGGCGCCACACCCCGTGGTGGTGGCACCGGTCAGGCGAGCGAACCCCGTCCAGCACCCCACCCGAACGGCGCGTGAGTGTGCACGAGATCGCACCGGCAACCACGCCGGGGCTCGGGGGCGTTGTCGCTGGCTCTAGTGGCCGGTGGCGATGCCGCCGGTGGCGGCGATGCGCGTGTGTGCGCGGCGCAGGTCGGCCTCGGCCTCGGCGGAGGGCTCCCTGCGCAGCTGCTCCTCGGCACGGGCCAGCGCCTCGCGGGCACGGGCCACGTCGATGTCCTGGGCCAGTTCGGCGGTGTCCGACAGGATCGTCACATGGTCCGGGCCCACCTCGACGAAGCCGAGGTGCACGGCGAGATCCTGCACGGTGCCACCCACCAGGTAGATCCTCGTGTGGTTCTCGGTGAGTGCACCGAGGAACGCGGCGTGACCGGGCAGGAACGCGATCTCTCCCCCATCGATGGTGCGGGTGATCACCTGTGTCGCCTCGCCCGAGTAGAGCACCCTCTCGGGTGACACCACCTCGACGCGCAGGGTCCCGGTCGCCTCAGCCATCAGACGTCAGCCCTCCTGGAGCGCCTTGGCCTTGGCGAGCACCTGCTCGACCGATCCCACGTTCAAGAACGCCTGCTCGGGCACCTCGTCGAGCTCGCCGTTGATCAGCGCCTCGAACGACTCCACGGTCTCGGCCACCGGCACGTACTCGCCCTTCACGCCGGTGAACACCTCGGCCACGTAGAACGGCTGGCTGAGGAAGCGCTGCACCTTGCGGGCACGCGCCACGGTGAGACGGTCCTCCTCGGACAACTCGTCGAGACCCAGGATCGCGATGATGTCCTGCAGCTCCTTGTAGCGCTGGAGGATCTCCTGCACGCGACGGGCCACGCGGTAGTGGCGGTCACCGACGGTCTCGGGCGTGAGGATCGTCGAGGTCGACGCCAGCGGGTCCACCGCCGGGTAGATGCCCAGCGATGCGATCTGGCGCGAGAGCTCCGTGGTGGCGTCCAAGAAGGTGAACGTGGTGAACGGTGCCGGGTCGGTGTAGTCGTCGGCGGGCACGTACACGGCCTGCAGCGAGGTGATCGAACGACCGCGGGTCGAGGTGATGCGCTCCTGCAACTGGCCCATCTCGTCGGCGAGCGTGGGCTGGTACCCCACCGCCGAAGGCATGCGCCCGAGGAGCGTGGACACCTCGGAGCCGGCCTGCACGAACCGGAAGATGTTGTCGATGAACAGGAGCACGTCCTGGTTCTGCACGTCACGGAAGTACTCGGCCATGGTCAGGGCCGACAGCGCCACGCGCAGGCGCACCCCCGGTGGCTCGTCCATCTGGCCGAACACGAGCGCGGCCTTCTCGAACACGCCCGACTCCTCCATCTCGAGGCGCAGGTCGGTGCCCTCACGGGTTCGCTCGCCCACTCCGGCGAACACCGACACACCACCGTGCTTGGAGGCCACGCGGTTGATCATCTCGGTGATGAGAACGGTCTTGCCCACACCGGCGCCGCCGAACAGGCCGATCTTGCCGCCCGCGAGGTACGGGGTGAGCAGGTCGATGACCTTGATGCCCGTCTCGAACATGCGCTTGGAGGGCTCGAGGGTGTCGAAGGCCGGGGCCGAGCGGTGGATGTCCCAGCGCTCGATGTCGGCGAAGTCCTTGTTGTCGCCGTCCAGCACCTCGCCCCACACGTTCCACACGTGGCCGAGCGTCTTGTTGCCCACCGGCACCTGGATGCCGTGGCCGGTGTTGCGCACCGCGGTGCCGCGGCGCAGACCGTCGGTCGGCTTCAGGCACACCGCCCGCACGCGGCTGTCGCCGAGGTGCTGTGCGACCTCGGCGAGGATCTTGGTGGTCCCGCCCTCGACGGTCACCTCGAACTCGAGCGCCGCGTTCAGCTCGGGCAGCGACCCGCGCGGGAACTCCACGTCGATCACCGGTCCGGCGATCCCCACGACCCTGCCCTCTGTCTGTGTGTCTGTCATGCTCATCTCGGAGTGCTCCTCTTCCTGTCAGTTCGCTAGTCGCCCGACGACAGGGCCTCGGCCCCGCCGACGATCTCCATGATCTCGGTGGTGATCGCGTCCTGGCGCGCACGGTTCATCACGCGCGACAGGTTCTTGATCAGTTCCTCTGCGTTGTCGGTGGCGGACTTCATCGCCCGCTGGCGGAACGCGTGCTCGGACGCCGCAGCGTTCAGGAGCGCGGCATAGACGCGAGCCTCGACATAGCGCGGCAGCAGGGTCTGGAGGATCGCCTCGGGGCTCGGCTCGAACTCGTAGTCGGCTCCGGCCTCGTTCTTGCCGTCGCCACCCTCTGTGATCTGGGTGTCGAGCGGCACCAACGGGCGCTGCACGACCTCCTGGCTGCCGGCAGAGATGAAGCGCGTGTAGACGAGCTCGACCCGGTCTACCTCACCGGCGGCGAACAGACCCGTCACGAACTCGCCGATCTCCTTGGCGACCTCGTAGGTCGGGTTGTCGGTGAAGCCGGCGAAGGCCCGCACGATGTTGTAGCCGCGGAAGCGGAAGTAACCCTCGGCCTTGCGGCCGACCGCCACGATCGCGTGCCCGCGACCCTCGATCGCGTCCTGCTTGATCTCGCCCTCTGTGGCGCGCAGCACACCGGCGTTGTAGCCGCCGCACAGACCACGGTCGGCCGAGAGCACCACGTAGCAGACCTTCTCCACGGTGTCGCGACCCGCGAGCAGCGGAGTGCGCGATCCGGCGCCGGCGGCGGCGAGGTCGCGCACGACCTCGGTGATCATCTCGGAATACGGCACGGCGGCAGCGACGCGCTGCTGCGCCTTGACGATGCGGGACGCCGCGATGAGCTCCATCGCGCGCGTGATCTTCTTCGTCGCCTGCACCGAGCGGATTCGCCCACGCAGGATCCGTTCCTGACCGCCTGCCACCTAGACCACTGTCCCCCTGTTACTCCGTGGCGAGCGTCTTGGCGCTCTGTGCCTCGCCGAGTGCGTCGGCGTCGGTTGCTGTCGGGTCGACGGCGCCGCGCGAGCTGGACGACACCTTGAACTGGGCCTTGAAGGCGGTGACGATCTCGCCCATGTCGGCGGGCACGTCGGCCTTGCCGTTGGTGCGCAGTTCGGCGAGCATCGCGCCGTGGCGCGAGCGCACCCACTCGAGCAACTCGGACTCGAAGCGGCGCACATCCGCCACCGGGATGTCGTCGAGGTGCCCCTTGGTGCCCGCGAAGATCGACACGACCTGTTCCTCGACCGGCATCGGCGAGTTGAGACCCTGCTTGAGCAGCTCCACCAGGCGGTAGCCACGCTCGAGCTGGGCCTTGGAGACCGCGTCGAGCTCGGAACCGAACGTGGCGAATGCCTCCAGTTCACGGAACTGCGCGAGGTCGAGTTTCAGGGTTCCCGACACGCTCTTCATCGCCTTGGTCTGTGCCGCACCTCCCACGCGCGACACCGAGATGCCCACGTCGACGGCCGGGCGCACACCCGACTTGAAGAGGTTGTCCTGCAGGTACACCTGACCGTCGGTGATCGAGATCACGTTCGTGGGGATGTAGGCCGACACGTCGCCCGCCTTGGTCTCGATGACCGGGAGCGCGGTCAGCGACCCGGCGCCGTTGGTGTCGGAGAGCTTTGCGGCGCGCTCGAGCAGACGGCTGTGCAGGTAGAACACGTCACCCGGGTAGGCCTCGCGGCCGGGCGGGCGGCGCAGCAGCAGCGACATCTGGCGGTATGCCTCGGCCTGCTTGGACAGGTCGTCGTAGACGATGAGGGCGTGCTCACCGGTCTCCATCCACTCCTGACCGAGCGCGCACCCCGAGTAGGGGGCGAGGTACTTGAACGGTGCGGGATCCGAGGCGGGCGCGGCAACGATCACGGTGTACTCGAGTGCGCCGTACTGGCGCAGTGTCTCCACGGTCTGGGCCACGGTCGAGCCCTTCTGGCCGATCGCGACGTAGATGCACTTCACGCCGAGACCGCGCTGGTTGATGATCGTGTCGATCGCCACGGTGGTCTTTCCGGTCTTGCGGTCGCCGATGATCAACTCGCGTTGACCGCGCCCGATCGGGGTCATCGCGTCGATGGCCTTGATGCCGGTCTGCAGCGGCTCGTGCACGGGCTTGCGACCCATGATGCCGGGTGCCTGCACCTCGACACGGCGCAGCTTGGCGCCCACGATCTCTCCCTTGCCGTCGATCGGCTGGCCGAGCGCGTTCACCACGCGGCCGAGCAGCGCATCACCGACGGGCACCGAGAGGATTCGTCCGGTGGCCTTGACGGTCTGGCCCTCCTCGATCCCGTCGGCATCGCCGAGCACCACCGCGCCGATCTGTGCCTCCTCGAGGTTCAGTGCCAGGCCGACGGTGCCGTCCTCGAACTCGAGCAGCTCGTTGACCGCGCAGTCGGGCAGACCCGTCACGCGTGCGATGCCGTCGCCCACCTCGGCGACGCGTCCCACGGTGCGGGCCGCGAGCGAGCGGTCGACGCCCTCGAGCCCCTTGGCGATCGCAGAGGCGATGTCGGAGGCGGAAAGTGTGATGTCTGACATCTTCGTGTTCCTTGTTTCTTTCCCGGTTCGTGTCCCGTGGGGCGTCCGCTAGAGACGGCCCTTGATCTGGTCGAGTCTGTTGCGCACCGAGCCGTCGATGACCTTGTCGCCGACGGTGGCCACGAGGCCCCCGACCACGTTCGGGTCGACGATCACCTTCAGGCTCACCTGGCCGTTGGTGGCCCTGGCGAGCGCGTCGGCGAGGCGGCGCTGCTGGTCGTCGGTGAGCGGGACGGCGCTGCGCACCTCGGCAACGCCCTTGCCGGTCGCACCGGAGGAGCGCCTCGCGGCCGCGTCGACGATCTTTGCGAGGTCGCGACCGCGACCGGCACCGATCACCATGCCCACGAACTGGGTGGTCACGGCGTGCGCCTTGCCACCGAGCAGTGCCTCCAGGGTGCGCTGGCGCGCCTCGACGGGCACGAGTTCGTCGGTGAGGTGCGCCCGCAGGCTCTCGTTCGACTCGAGTGCGGCCTTCACGTCGCGCAGCTCGCTGACGACGCGCTCGAGCACGCCCTCTGCCACGGCCATTTCGCTGATCGCCGATGCGTAGGCGTCGATGCGTGCGTCGCTCATCGTGCAGCTCCCACGTCGGTGATGAAGTTCTCGATCAGGTCCTGGCGGACACGGTCGTCCATCGCCTGGGCGACGACGCGCTCGATGGCGACGGCCGACAGGCGCGAGATCTCTGCACGCAACTCGTCGCCCACGCGGGCACCGGCGTTGGAGATGTCAGCCTTGGCCTTGGCCTCGATGTCGGCCATCTCGGCGTCGATGCGGGCGCGACCCTCGCGCAGGAGGGCTTCGGCCTGGGCGTCGGACTCGGCGAGGATGGTCCGCCGCTCGCTCTCGATGTTGCCGAGAGCCGACCGGATGCGGGCGGCCTCGTCGTGGGCCGAGGCGACCGCCGCGGCGGCGGCGTCTATCTCGGACTGGATGCGGTCGGTGCGGTCGGTGAAGGCCTTCTTCGCCATCGGTCCGGCCACCTTGAACAGGATTGCGAACACCAGCACGGACGCGATGCCCCCGTAGATGATCTCGGCGGTCTCGGGCCACAGCCAGTGGTGGGTCTGTGTGGGGTCCTCGACGCCGACGAGACTGAACAGGATCCTCATCTATCTCACCTTGCCCGCAACGCTGCGTCGACTGCCGCGCGCACATTGTCTGCCGATGGAGCACGACCGGTCGCCAGTTCTGCGGCCCTCGTGGCGACCCGACCGACCGCCTCGGCGATGCTTTCGTTCGCAGACGCGCGGGCGGCGGCGGCCTCACGGTCCGCGACGGCCCGCATCTCGGCGATCCGAGCGTTCACCTCAGCCAGGCGCTCGGTTCGTTCCAAGTCGACGGTGCGACGCGCCGCCTCGACCCGTCCCGCGCCCTCGGCCCGTGCGGCGGCAAGAGCCCGCTGGTACGCCTCGAGATCGGCTCGGGCGTCGTCTGTGGTCTTGACCGCCTGATCGTGGACAGATCGCACACCCTCGTAGCGCGCCTGCATGCCCCGCTTGACCCGCGGGACCAGGACGATCTGCATCAGGGCGAAGAACACCAGGAACGATCCGGCGCCCCAGAGGAGTTCCTTGCCCTCGGGTGCGATGGGGCTCGGACCCTTCGGTTCCTGACCGGTCTCGGCGCCAGTGCCCCCCTCCTCTGCGGAGACGAGACGGCCCACGACGCCGAGCGGCACCACGGTGCCGTTGATGTGCGCGACTATCTGCATCGGTCCGTTCTCAGAGTCCGAGGAGGATGAAGACCACGAAGCCGATCAGGGCGAGCGCCTCGGTGAAGGCGATACCGAGGAACATCGTGGTGCGGACCATGCCCGCCGCTTCGGGCTGACGGGCCATCGCCTCGATGGCCTTGCCGACGACGTAGCCGATGCCGACGCCCGGACCGATGGCGGCCAGTCCGTACGCGAAGCCGGCACCGATGGCGGCCTGGGCGGCCTTCTGGTCGGCCGCGTCCAGTTCGGCGACGAGTCGTGAAATTGCTTCCATTGTTGCTTTCTCCTGTGGGTAGTTGTTGGGAGACCGTTCGGGTTGGCTCTCAGTGCTCCGGATGCATCGCACCTGCGATGAAGACGGACGTGAGAATGGTGAAGATGTAGGCCTGCAGGAAGCCGACCAGCACCTCGAACAGGGTGAGGAACAGCAGCATGAACATCGGCAGGATGCCCATCGGGACGAGGATGAACTTCTTGGTGGTGGCCTGGAACAGGGCCTCGGACAGGAGCGCGAAGGTCACGAGCAGCATGTGACCCGCGAGCATGTTGGCGAAGAGTCGGATGGCCAGCGAGAACGGCCGGATGATGATGGTGGAGACCAGCTCGATCGGGGTGAGGAGCAGGTAGATCGGCTTTGGCACGCCGGGGGGGAACATGATCCCCTTGAAGTAGTGGACGGGACCCTGACTGATCATGCCGACGACGTTGTAGATGAGCCACACGACGACCGCGAGGAACAGGGGGATGGCCATTCGGGCCGTGGCGGGCATCTGGAAGATGGGGATGATCCCCGGCAGGTTGCACAGGTAGATGAAGATGAACAGCGACGTGAGGAACGGCGTCCACCGCAGTCCGTCGCGTCCGATCGTCTGCATCACGATGTTGTTCTCGACGAACTCGACGATCATCTCGGCGAGGTTGCGCACACCGCGCGGTGACTTCGTGGCGTCGGACCGCGCCGCGAGGATGAAGATGAGCGAGCCGATGAGCGCTGCGAGCACGGCGATGAGCGAGATCTTGTTGAAGGACGTGAAGAGGTCCCTCCACCGGATGACCTCGTTGATCGGCGGGAACTCGAGTGCGAGCACTATGTCCTCCTTGATTGAATCTTGCCCGTCCGACGCGGTTTGAGGCCGGGGTGAGCCAACGAGACCGAGACGAACCTGATCTCCCACACGAGGAGGCCGAGGTGCGTCGCGAGCATAGTGGCGCACAACGAATGGATCGAAATCCAACCCACTTGGCGAACCGGCCAAACCGTCGCGAACAGGAACGCGAGGCGGAAGAGATACCCACCCATCACCGCCACCATGAGGAGCACCTGGGAGCGTCGCGCGGCCCACGCGATCGACGAGGCCGAACCGACGAAGTTCACGACGATGAGGAGCAATCCGTACGCGGCCCCCACGAGACCCGGGGTGCCCCAGATGGCGAACCCGAGCACCAGCAACACCGGCGAGGCGAGGGCTGCACGGCGCACCATGTCCCACACCACCTCGACCTCGGGCTGGGCGGTGTCGGTGACGACGGTCACGTTTGTGTCCCCGACGCCATCCGTCGGCGCTCGTCCTCGAGGTTCTTCATCCGCGCCGAGTAGGCCAACCTCATCTTCACGAACTGACCGACGGAGGCGAACAAGGTCAGACCGAGGGTGAACCCGGGTGAAGTGCCGAGCCACGAGTCGACGAGCAGACCGACCACGAGGAAGACCGCCACGGCGGCGGCCATCTCCGCGCCGTTCGACGATGAGTCACCCGCGGCCCTCAGTGGCGCGGGCTTGGGGATCAGACTCACAGATCTCCTCGGGGTTCAGAGTCACGACGTTGTGAACCGGTGGCCAATCTAGGGGGCGCCGCCAAAGTGAGTCAAAACCTCTCATTGATGAAACGCCACGAGCCGATCGTGTCTGAGACGCACTCCCCGCCGGCTCGGGGTCGACCCCCGCCGCCGATCGAGCAGATGCGCTCCAACATCTTCGACCACCACGGTGTCGACAACAGGCGCGGCGCGCACGCACGCCGCGGGCTCGACGGACTCGCTCACCGGGGCCGGACTGAGCGGCGCGGCCCACGCGTCACGGGTGGTGCGGCTCTTGCTCCCGACTGTCGCGCTGCAGATCGGGGTGGAGCACCGTGTACAGGAACAGAACGAGTGCGGCAAGTCCGAACGGCGCGAAGTTGGTCGCCGATTTGTTGAACACCGGGTAGAGCACCAGGCCCGAGAAGAACGCGGTCCAGAGCCACAGGATCGCCACCGCGCGGCGCGGCCCGTGACCGAGAGCGATCAACCTGTGGTGGAGGTGACCCTTGTCGGCGGTCGCAAAACTCTGTCGACGGCTCACACGCCGGATGATCGCGAACAGCACGTCGACCACCGGCACCCCCAGGATGATCAAAGGGATCACGACTGGGGCGAGGAAGAAGTAGGTCTGTCCGTTGAAGGCCTGGGTGGTCGGGTCGGCCCTTCCTCCCACCACGCTCGTCGACACCGCAACCAACAGACCGAGCAGGTACGCGCCACCGTCGCCCATGAAGATGGTCGCACGATTGAAGTTGTACGGAAGGAAGCCGACGCAGATCCCCACCACGATGATCGCCACCAACGGACCGATGTTGGGCTCTGTCAGCAGACCGAGGCCCGACAGGTGGCGCGAGTAGATGAAGAACGCGATCGACCCGATCGCCACGATCCCCGCCGCGAGCCCGTCGAGCCCGTCGATCAGGTTCACGGCCTGGGTCATCACCAACAGCCACACGACCGTCACGATCGGGATCCAGTCGTCGGAGAGCTGCAGGACCCCCACGAACGGGACCCGGAAATAGAACATGGTCACGCCGAAGTAGACGAGCACCAGGGCCGAGACGACCGTGGAGAGCACGCGAGCGGGCGCCGACACCTCCTTGATGTCGTCGCGGGTGCCCACCAGCAGGATCACGAGCGCGGCGAGCACCACCCCGAGGGGCTCAGAATTGCCGTCGAAGAGCGGCGAGAACCGGTCCATCTGCGAAGCCACGAGGAATGCCGCGAGGAACCCCACGAACATCGCCAGGCCCCCCACGTCGGGGGTCGCCACGGTGTGCACCTTGCGGGCATCGGGCATCGCCAGCCATCCCTTGTGCTCGGCGAGGGCCCGCACGAGCGGGGTGGCCACCGCGGTCGCACCGATCGCGACCGTTCCGACGATGAGGTATCCCGTCACGTCAGCCATCGGAGTTCCCCATCCCGTGCGAGCCTAATGAGCGCCGACCGGTGGCTTCCCGGCGCCTCTGTGGGTCCAGTCGGGATCGGGACTGCACACGAGGCACGGAGTGCCCCGGGGCAACGCTCAGAGCGGGTTCGGATACACCGGGAACTTCGCGCACAGGTCGGCGACCTCGGCGCGAATGCGGGCCACCTCGGCCTTGTCGTCCCGGTGACGCAGCGTGCGCGCGATCAACGATGCGATGACGGGCATCTCTGCCTCTTTCATGCCCTGGGTGGTCACCGACGGCGTGCCGATCCGCACACCAGATGTCACGAACGGGCTGCGCGGGTCGTCGGGCACGGTGTTCTTGTTCAGGGTGATCCCAGCCTCGTCGAGCACCACCTGTGCGACCTTGCCGGTGCACTCGGCGTCGAAGGGGCGCAGGTCCACGACCATCAAGTGGTTGTCGGTGCCACCGCTCACGAGCCGGAAACCCTCGGCCGCGAGGGCGGCCGCGAGGGCCGAGGCGTTCTTGACGATCTGGTGCGCATAGTCCTTGAAGCTCGGATCGAGCGCCTCGTGGAAGGCGACGGCCTTAGCCGCGATCACGTGCTCGAGCGGACCGCCCTGGCTGCCCGGGAACACCGCCTTGTCGATCACCTGTGCGTGCTGGGCCTTCGAGAGGATGCACCCACCGCGCGGGCCGCGCAGTGTCTTGTGCGTGGTGAAGGTGACGACGTCGGCATAGGGCACCGGGTTCGGATGCGCGCCACCGGCGACCAACCCGGCGAGGTGCGCGATGTCGAACATCAACAGCGCACCGACTTCGTCGGCGATCGCGCGGAACGGCTCGGGATCGAGTCGGCGCGGGTAGCTGGTGGTGCCCGCCACGATCATCTTTGGCCGATGCGCCAGTGCCAACTCGCGCAGGTTGTCAAAATCGATCCGCTCGTCCCCCGGGATGACGCCGTAGGACTTGAAGTCGTACAGGATTCCGCTCGCATTCACCGGTGAGCCGTGCGTGAGATGGCCGCCGTGGTCAAGACTCAGACCCATGATCGTGTCCCCGGGGTTCAGGAGCCCCAGATACACCGCCATGTTCGCGCTCGCTCCCGAATGCGGCTGCACATTGGCGTGCTCGGCCCCGAAGAGTTGCTTCACGCGCTCGATGGCGAGCGCCTCGATCACGTCCGCGTTCGTGTTGCCGCCGTAGTAGCGCTTCCCGGGGTAGCCCTCGGCGTACTTGTTGGTCAGGATCGACCCCGTCGCGCGCATCACCGCGGGCGAGGTGAAATTCTCGCTCGCGATCAACTGCAACCCGGTCGTCTGTCGAATCCGCTCGATCTCGAGCAGATCGAAGACCTTCGTGTCGGTGTGGGAATCAGGGGGGAACGGCATCAGCGACCTGCCTCCTCGGCTTCGATGTCGGCCAGTTGGGCGACCCGACGCTCGTGGCGGCCGCCCTCGAAATCCGTGGCGAGGAACACAGCGAGGATCTCCTCGGCGAGCCCCTCGCCCACCACGCGCGCACCCATCGACAGCACATTTGCGTTGTTGTGCGAGCGCGCCATGCGCGCGGTGTAGAGGTCGTTGCAGAGAGCGGCGCGCACGCCCCGCACCTTGTTGGCGGCCAATTGCTCGCCCTGGCCGCTCCCGCCGAGCACGATGCCCAGGTCCGCCCTTCCGTCACGGACGGCACGGCCCACCGCGGCGCAGATCGGCGGGTAATCGCACGAGTCCGTCGAGTGCGTGCCCAGATCGCTCACATGGTGCCCGACAGACTCGAGCACGCCGACGAGGTGGCTCTTCAGGGTGTAGCCGGCGTGGTCGGAGCCGATTGCGATGCGGGACACCGGCCTCAGGGTAGTGCCCAAGAGCGCGATGCGACCTAGCGTTTGGGCATGACAGTCGACCCACGCACACCCGTCCTCATCGGTGTCGGCCAGATGGTGCAGCGCGCCGACGGCATCGACGACGCCCTCGACCCGGTGGAGATGATGGTCGAGGCGATCCGGCGTGCGGTCTCTGATGCCGGCCTCGACTCGGTGCCCGCACCCGATGCGATCAGGGTGGTGAGCCTGCTCTCGTGGAGGTACGGCAACCCGGCACGGTTCATCGCCGACGACCTCGGCCTCGCCCCGCGCGAGACCGGGCTCTCTGCGATGGGCGGCAACACTCCCCAGACGCTCGTGAACACCGCCTCGCGCGAGATCGCGGCCGGCTCGCTCGACCTCGTCATCCTCACGGGCGGTGAGACGACCCGCACCCGCGCACGAATGCGCAAGGCCGGCGTCGAGCCCCAGTGGCGGACGACCGACGAGATGCCCACGCTCGTCTCGGAGGACCTCGTCATGAACATGCCCGAGGAGCGGGAACGCAAGATCGTGATGCCGATCCAGATCTATCCGCTGTTCGAGACCGCGCTGCGGGCACGTGCCGGGCGCAGCGTCGCCGATCACCAGGTGCACATCTCGGAGTTGTGGTCGCGGTTCAGCCAGGTGGCGGCCCAGAACCCGTACGCCTGGACCCGGCGCGCCTACACCGCTGAAGAGATCCGCACGCCCTCGGCGACGAACCGGATGATCGGGTTCCCCTATCCGAAGATGATGAACTCGAACAACGACGTCGACATGTCGGCCGCGCTCATCCTCTGCTCGGCAGAGCGTGCCACGGCCCTCGGCGTCGCGCGCGACAGGTGGATCTTCCCGCACTCGGGCAGCGACGCGCACGAGCACCCCTTCGTCTCGCACCGCGAGCACTTCTGCGACACACCTGCGATCTCGCTCGCGGGTCGGCGGGTGCTCGAGCTCGCCGGTGTCGGGATCGACGACGTCGGCATCGTGGACCTGTACTCGTGCTTCCCGTCGGCTGTGCAACTGGGTGCCATGTCGCTCGGGCTCTCGCTCGACCGCCAACTCACCCGCACCGGTGGCCTGCCGTTCGCCGGCGGGCCGTGGAACAACTACGTGATGCATGCGATCGCGACCGTGGCGACGGAGTTGCGCGAGCGCCCGGGCGAGCGGGGTCTGGTGTGGGGCAACGGTGGCTACACCACCAAGCACGCCTTCGGCGTCTACGGCACCGAGCCGCCCGCAGGGGGCTTTGCCTACGACTACCCCCAGGACCAGATCGATGCCCTGCCTGCGCGGTCGCTCGCCTCGCCCGCCGAGGCAGCCGGCACCGCAACCATCGAGGGCTACTCGGTGATGCACGACCGCGACGGCGTGCCCGAGCGCACCCTCGCCTCGTGCCTGCTCGCCGACGGCCGCCGCGCATGGGGCGACTCGACCGACGCCGACCTCGGGCGCGCGATGTGCGCCGAGGAGTGGGTGGGGCGCAGCGTCACCCTCGATGCCGACGGCAGACTCATCGCCGAATGACCGACACCTTCCCCCGTCAACACGCCCGCACTCAACGTCTCACCCTCGGTGAGCCGCGCTCGTTCACGATCGTGGGGGGCCGGATCCTGTTCACCCGGTCCCATGGTGAGTCCGACCCCGCGAACACCCTCTGGGTGCTCGAGCCCGAGACGGGCACCGAGCGCGAAGTGCTCGACCCGCGCGCACTTGCCGTGGACGGAGGCGACCTCACCGAAGCCGAGAAGCGCCGCCGCGAACGCGCCCGCGAGGGTGCCGGCGGGATCGTCACCTATTCATGTGATGGCGCAGGAGCACGCGTGGTCACCGTGGTGGGCGGAGTCGTGGTGGTGGTCGAAATCGCCACGGGCGAGGCGCGTGTGTTGCCGGTCGAGCCCGGGGTCTTCGATGCGCGCCTCTCCCCCGACGGCACCCGCATCGCATATGTGCGGGGACGTGATCTGTGCGTGTGCAATCTCGACGGCACCGAGACACGCCTCGCACACGGGGACAACCCCGACATCTCGTGGGGTTCGGCCGAGTTCATCGCCGCAGAAGAGATGGGCCGCCAACGCGGCTACTGGTGGTCGCCGGATTCGACGTCCGTGGCGGCGTGCCGAGTCGATATCTCCCCCGTTCCCACATGGTGGATCGCCGACCCCGCCAACCCGGCTGCC
>Ga0194124_10000478_pt1 | contig 60464 bp, 71 predicted proteins | sample TA2KigCas0mmetaG_FD_148605 | JGI IMG/M metagenome (GOLD analysis project Ga0194124, IMG submission 148605) | Freshwater microbial communities from Lake Tanganyika, Tanzania - TA2015031 Kigoma Deep Cast 0m | ecosystem: Environmental > Aquatic > Freshwater > Lake | place: Tanzania: Lake...
CGGCCACCTTTTTGAGAGCCGCACTCAGAAGGCGCTGAGTATCAATGCTGATACGCTTTTGGCCGTGAAGTGCCAAATAGACGGTTTGTCTAGAAAGGCCCGCCATATCCGAAAACTCGGTTAAGCTAGGTAGCTCATCGCCCATTCGCAGCCGCTTTTGGTAGTGGCGTAGACGATCTGCAATTTCGATCTGAGACAAAAGGAACAAGACCGGCCTCTTTCTTTTCATGAGATAGATAACGTCTAATAATCCCCATACCAGTAAAAAGATTATTATTTAGTAATTGTATTACCCCGATGGTATGGTGAATAGAAGTAAGCTCCCGACGTTGCGCCATCGATCCCTCATGAGTTCCTCCTAATTGGCACAACATCAGTGATTTCAAAAAGCTTGAAATTTTTTCGAAATATTGGGCTTTCTGCCCTGCAACGTCGAAAACAGCGGTGGCCGCATCATAGCGTGGCTGTAATTGCAAGAAATTCGTTAAAGTTGGATTGAGGAGGCCATACTGCGTATCAAGGGATTCAAAGGAGACTGCTTGTAGCAGTTTAGCTTGAAAAATGTACCAGAGTGCGTTGGAGGTTGGGTCGCATAAGAAGAGGGAGGCTCTTACACGATCAAATCAAGATATCGGAGTAAAACCACGCTTAAGTTTCCACACGAACCACCGCAGCGGCGCATGGAACCTTAGTACCGACCGTTATAACCATTGACACATTTAATCTCCACATAGTCTTGACCGACAACGACTTAGACTTCCGGAGCATACTGCCTGGACCAAGTTAATCGCGACGTTCTGACTGAATATTTCACTTTACGATAAACATGTTCTCTAGAATCAGAATATCTACAAATATTTTCTTTACACTCTTTATTAAATAATTTCGATTGTATCTATCCCTAGTAGGCCCAGAGAAAGAGTGTTAGACGGAACGATATCAGCGATAGCTGAGTAATAGGCATTCGTGCGTACATTTGCTTCAGCAACGCCACTAGTAAGACTTGTAACTGAACGCATCACATCAATAGCCCAGTCAAGATTATTGAGGCCTTTGTCTATTGCAAAATAATTTCCAACAGTAATTTTGTTGACGAGAGTCTGACGATCTGACGCGCCCCCAGTTACAGCATTCGCGCCATTGATGATTGCAAGCAAAAAGACGTCCTTGCTTACGTGCCCCGAGTCAATTTCACGGGTCCAGTAATTGAGACCGTCCGTATCGGGCGCTCTACTCAACACGTTATTATAGACGTTGCTTATGAAAGTCCGTGTCGGCATGCCCGATGGATAGGTCGCCAAAGTTTCAGGCTGAACAAAAAAAGATTTTGCGATATCAGTGAGAGGCATTCCAAAATAAAAACGATCGGCCCAATACGATAAACCTATCGCATCAGGAGCACGATTAAAGCTGGCAATGTAAAGGGCTGTTAGACTATTCTGTTCAGATGAACTCAGCCCAAATTGCGACCAAAACCAGGAAGTTTGTACTGATAGATCGGAGAATTGTATTTTTTCAATTGAATACAAAGTATCATTACTTTGAGTTACCGAAGGACCTCTGACTGAGATATAATCATTTGCGGCCTTTAAAGAGAAATTCTTTGAGAAGTCTCTATATACAGCGGTGTCAGTACCGAGGCCTCCAAACAACATATCTGGCGCCCCGCCTCCTTCTAGGGTGTCGTTTCCTTCATTACCACGCAGTACATCATTGCCCTCGTATCCAAGGAGGTAATCATCCCCTCCACTACCTTCAATGGAATCGTATCCACTCATGACGTTTTTTATTACAGCATCATCGTCACTGATCCCTTGACTTAGAAAGGATGCGAAAAACGTCCTGGCGTCATAAGAAATGTCTTCAATCCGCCACACATGCGACCAGGAACTCCCGGTCCAGCGAAGCGTCAAGTATCCGGTCAGACGACCTTCTGTGAGGACACCAGACTCATTTACTAGCATACCGCGCCCACAAAAGAGTGAAGCATAATATTGTGTTGTGTCACCAACAATTCGCCAGTCTATTTCGAAGACATCTTCGTATCTTATTCCGTAATAAGACGTATTGAGATTATCGTAAAGTTTGCGATTATAAGATCCTGCGATAACTTCATAAAAATCCAAATTATTTAGATTAACGGCCTCAGACAGCGTAACCTTAGCCATGCTATCACCCCTGCTTCTGGCTTTCGCTCCAAGATATTTCGGAAAGCTAACACGAATAATCTAAGAGTCAAGTTTCTGAAATCAGAAACCCTTAAATTTTCCTGGCAGTACTGTTTAGCTCTGCTGCCCCTTTAAAGATAAACCTTCATTAGATTTTCATTTAGGTGTTCGCCACGACTCGAAAGCGGATTTCGGATGAAGTCCATTGCCCAGGAGCGGCGCAGGTTCGGCTACCGGCGCATCCACGTGCTGCTGAAGCGTGAGGGGCATGCCGTCAACCATAAGCGTCTGTTCCGGCGCTACAGGGAGGAGAAGCTGTCTGTGCGCAGGCGTGGCGGGCGCAGAAAGGCCATTGCAACAACCGCCCAGCGGGGCATAAACAGGGGTCAGAGCGAACTCAAAGCTGGATAAAAGATCGGGGCAAGGTCAGAATGGCTCGAAAGCGACATTCAGATGAGGATTGTCTGAAAATCTTGCGACAGGTCGAATTGGACCTGGCTGACGGGGGGGCGACGTTTGATGCGCCTAGCAGCTAACGCAACCCGAGGCTGAGGCCAGCATGAGGGATTAGCTGTGCAAACGCTCGTCGGCGAGGCTAAAGCAAGACGATCCGAAGTACTGGCTATCCATGCAAGGCAGTTTGCCGAAATGGGATGACCTCGCACGATGAGCGGCCGGCATTGAGCGAACGAGGGAGACGTAAGATTTATTGTTAGGAAAAATTCGTCATCGTCTGGGAACTATGGGGGGTATATAAACGGTACCGCTTCCTCCTTGAGTAATAGGACCTATAACTCTGACAGGCTCAATCTCAGGTATACCGAATAATCTGAAACGATCCGAAACTACGCTGGCACTGTCTTCGGTCATGTTGAAGATTACTGTGTAAGATTCAGCTCTTAACTGAACTTGCATGATATTAGGCAAAGCTGGATTCAATCGCCCGTATATGGTCTTCATGACACCAAAGGATTTTATCGGCTGTAGGTTTCCCTGAAAAATCAAACGTTGAGCATTCGTCGTTGGGTCAGTCGAAAAGAAGGCGTATCTTATGCTATCGAAAAGGCAGGCTCCCTCAATAATATTTGCTTCCGTCTCAAACCGAATGCGGGCCGCCCCGCATGCGACCAGGGTATCGTCAGAAGTAACTTGACTACTCGAAAGCTGTTGAACCAAACTTTGCTGTCGTTGCGTAAGCCCGCCGCAACCAGAAAGTGTAAACGCGAATAAAAACATCACACAATTTTGCTTGATTTTTTGGGTTCCACAGATTTTTTTTATTGAAACACTATGCTTCATCTATCTTTCCCTCGCATGGCCCCATCGTTCCATTTTCTTTTGAATGGCCCAAAATTCTCTCAGAATATTGGACCCACGAAAGTTATGGGCTCTACTTCTTTAAGACCTAGACGCCTAAGGCTGCCTACAACAGGCATAAGGTCCTGCTCCTGCATATTGATTACCAAAGTTTTGTCTTCGTATCTGATTTGGAGCTGAAAAAGGATCGGATGCGTGGGAGATAAACTTCCCATGGTCGTTCGAATTACGCCAAACGATCGCACCGGCCGAGTTCCCACCATAGGGGAAATCAAGCGTTGTATATCGAATATTAGTCGCCAGGTTTCTCATCGCAGGCAAATAAAAGGCATACCGATTGTCTCCGAAAAGGCAGATTCCTCTCATGAACCGAACACGGGTTTCGGCTATGATAGAGGCGTGTTGGCATTGCTCCACAATGATATCATCGGGCTTTGCTAGCCTACTGATGACGTCCTCGACAGGTGCAGCCGCAGGCGCGGCGCCCGAGCCGGCGCATGCTACAAGAGGTAGGAAAACAACACATAACTGGAGGCTTTTAATAGTTCTGGATTTCATTGAAGCCGGCACCAGACCGTCTCTCAATATCGAAAAAATCAACGATATCAGAACATTCTTCATATTCCCCCCCTAATGCGCGGCGCATTTACGTGTGCCAAATGTGGGCAGCCACGATTTGAAAAATAGACAGCGGAATAGATCAACCTCAATCAGTATTTTTCCTGGTGGCGGGAGGCGAGAGGTGCACGCCCCTAAGGCCCCCCTTGGACCAACCAACGGCCGGCGCCGCTCGGTGGGCAGTATTGGGTGCCCTGGCGGCCATGCTCGTGCCTCGTGCTGGCTCGGGCGCTGCCTGTGCCTACCTTCCGCTGGAGGGCGGGATGGGCCCTGACCCGACCGAAGAGCCGAGAGACACGAGCGTACGTTCCTACCAGGGGCGAACAGTATCGCCACAGGCAACGGGGGTACTGACGGGGGTGTAGAAACTTAGAGAAATTTAATTCGTAGTTATTTCAATAATTTAGTGGAAATTCATGGCGGATGGAGTGGGATTCGAACCCACGATACGCTTTTGACGTATACGCACTTTCCAGGCGCGCGCCTTCGACCGCTCGGCCATCCATCCAGACCACGGCACGTCCGCCAACGCGAAACCACCGTTTCAAAGATTACCCTATATGCGACGCACCACCAATCCATGTCCAGTCCAGAAGGGAGCTTTTCCGAGTTTGGAGACGGTATATCCCGCAACCCGATAGCCGCCGCGCCTTGCCGTACCATTCCAAGGTCCCCAGGAGCACAATTGCATACATAAAATAACGTGCTGAATAAATAAGGATTGCGTTTTCAACCCCCGGATGCCTCATGACCACAGCCTGGGAACAGGCCTACCTTGCGCTACGTCGCCACCTGGCGGATGGAACCGTTCCGCCCGGCGCACATCTGGCGGCAGCTTTGGGCAAACCGGTTTGGCTGCTGGTGCCTTTTTCGCCTGATTTTCGTTGGCTTTTGGATCGCGAGGATTCGCCTTGGGATCCCAGCATGCGTCTATTTCGTCAGCAACACCCTGGTGATTGGGGTGGCGTCATTACCAGGATCCATCAGGCTCTGTTGGCGTAAGCCTTCTCCCCCTTCAATGGCTGCGTCGCTGCACGATCTTTTCAGCTACGAATAAGGTGGCCACGACGCTGCCTACAAAAATCAGCAAATGATTTCGGATGGCGTCGCGGCGTGAAATCATATCTGCTGGAATGGCTGACGCTGTTTCGGCAAGCTCGGCCAACGCTGACCCGGCCGCAATTTCGGCTGGTGTCAGCGCCGGACCAAGATAGCGAAAACGGTGCGCCGCTTCCACTGGCGCCAGGGCACTGCCATCCCAGGCAAACCATTGCCGTGCAGGAGCGTTCCAGCCCATGGGTATTGGTGCCTGCCCGCCATCATCCAAGCGCGCCAACCAATGCCAGGCGCGAGCGCTATCCGCGGGCTCTCCGGGGCGGGTGGCGTCGGGCCAAGCATTCATGACTTTCCCCCTCATTGTTAGGCAAAATCATTCCTGATCCAGGGACAAGATGCAATCATTTTCCGCAATCACCTGACCCTGGTGCTGCTTGCCGCCCTGCAGACAATGCGTTTTCACGTCCAGACTTGGCTCAACAACGGAGGCTCAGAACAATGGCGCAGATCAACCCGTCGTGCGGCGCTTTGGGCTTTGGCGTTGATTGCCACGCCGGCTTTGGCGCAGCCGCGCTTTCCGGAATAGCCCATTCGTCTCATCATTCCCTGGGCGGCTGGTGGGCCGGCGGATATCGGTTATCGCATCATGGCGGATCATGCCTCGCGCAGCCTTGGCCAGCCGGTGGTGGTGGAAAATCGCGGTGGCGCTTCTGGCATTCTGGGGGCGACAGCTCTACAGGAAGCGAGAGCCGATGGCCATGCGATTTCGCAAATGCATGTCGGCGTGGTGCGGCAAATGCTGCTCAATCCATGCCCGCCCTATGATCCGATCAATGACCTGACTTACATTCTGCAAATCACAGGCTTCGTCATGGGCCTGATGGTACGCGCGGCTTCACCCTGGCAGAGCCTTCAAAAATTGCTGGGCCACGCCCGCGCCAATCCGGGCAAGCGTAATTTCGGCACGCTTGGCATAGGATCAACACAGGATCTGGGGTAGAGCGCATCCGCTTTCAGCGTGGCTTAACCTGGACCCATGTGCCTTATCGCGGCACCTCCGACACATTGCGCACGCTGCTGGGCGGGGAGATTGATTTCGCGTCAGAGGCATCCGGCTGGGCACCGATGGTGGAAGCGGGGCAGTTGCGCTTGCTCGCGATTTATACCTCCACCCGCGCCAAGCGGTTTCCGAAAGTTCCTACCCTGAAAGAAAAAGACTTGGATATTGTGGCCGATAGTCCCGGCGGGTTGATCGGCCCGCGCGGCATGGATCCTGGCGTGGTGCGCGTGCTGGCAAAGGCTTTTACTGCCGCCGCACAAGACCCTGCGCATCTGCAATTTCTGGAACGCGTCAATCAGCCGCTGATCCTGCTGGATAGGTCCGACTATCGGAGAGCGATGCGACAGACCATGGGCGAAGAACGCGCGCTGCTGCGACGCCTCAATCTCGCGCCAGCTTAAACTGCTGCACTATGGCGCGTAGCAGCGGGTGCCAGATAAGCAGCGAAGCACGCTGCCAAATGCCGCAGGAAGCGCGCGCCCTTCATTGTCATCGTCAGGCACACAGCGGCCTCCGTCACCAGATCATCGGCGATCAGCGTTGCGAGCTTTGGAAGCGCGCTTTCCAAAATTTTAGCCGGGACTGTCGAAAGGTCCAAGGCCTGGTCGCACATGATGCGTTCAATGATTTCTGCGCGTGTCAAATCTTCGCCACTGAAGGCGCGTCTGCGTCCAATCGGTAACCGCCCCGCTTCCACCGCCGCAAGCCAACCGCATTCATCGGCATTATTCTTGAAGAAACCAGCGCGGCAAGGGCCGATCGCCGAAGTACCAAGGCCGAGCAGCACTGGCGCGTCATCCGTGATATAGCCCTGAAAATTGCGCCGTAGCCAACCTGAAACAGCCGCACGCGCCATGGCGTCTTCCGGCCGCGCGACGTGATCAAGCCCAATCGCGACGTAACCCGCATCGGTCAACACCCGTGCCGCCACTTCCGCCTGCGCCATGCACAAATTCGGATCGGGCAAATCCTCTGGCCTGATCGCCTTTTGGTGCGTCTTCATCCAGGGCACATGCGCAGAACCGAAAACCGCCACCCGATCCGCGTTTTCATCGGCGGCAAAACGGGCAGAGGCTTCGACTTCCGCCACCCCCTGCCCCGGCAAGCCATAGATCAGATCCATATTGATGCCGCTAATGCCGGCAGCCCAAAGCCTTTCAACCGCCACCGCCACTTGTTCCGCCGGCTCCACGCGCCCAATCAATCGCCGCACCCTGGGCAAGATATCCTGCACGCCAAGGCTGGCGCGCGTCAGGCCTATGCCGGCCAGCGCATCAATCATGCGCGTGTCGAGCGTGCGCGGATCAAGCTCGGCAGCAATCTCGGCGTTCTGCTGAATTGGGAAATACTGGCGAAGTGCCGCCACCCAAATGCAATACCGCGACACCGCCATGGGCGGGCAGCACGGCGCCCAATAGCTGCGCTTCATCCGCCAAAGCCGCGCCATAACGCGCAATGCGCGCGGCTGAGCGCATCACCGCCGGATGGAAGCCGCAATACCACTAAAGCGAGGCGCAAAACGGCACATGCACGTAAAGCGACAGCGCATCGGTAGGGCCGGTTTCCGCTAACCAGCGGCGCAAGGCACCCTCATCCAAGGGTGTGATATGCGGCGCGGTTGGGTAGCTGGTGTAGCGCGGCAGATTGGCGCTGGCATGGGCGAGCAGGCCGGATGCCAGCGCTTGGGGGGCTTGGGTCATGCTGCACAAAAAAGCCCGGACCAGCGGCCCGGGCTTTGCGTTGGCGCAATAGCGCTGTTCAGATCAGCGCGGCAGCCGCCCGAACTACCCCGAACCGGGGGCCGAGGCCGACCGGCGGCGCGGTTCCTGCCCGCCACCACCGGACGCCCGACGGGGCCGCTGCTGCTGCTGTTGCTGCCGCGGCTTTGGCGCAGCGCGCTGCGGGCGGGGCTGGCGCGGCGGACGGGCGGGCGCTGCTTCCTCGGCTTCGCCAGTACGGCGATCTTCGGCTGGGATTTGCGTGCGGATCAGTTTTTCAATTGAGCGCAGCTTGTCACGATCCTCACCAGAGCAAAGCGCAATCGCGATCCCCGCCGCGCCGGCGCGTGCCGTGCGGCCAATGCGGTGCACATAGGTTTCCGGCACTTCCGGCAAATCAAACTGGATGACATGGGTCACGCCATCCACATCAATGCCGCGCGCGGCGATATCGGTCGCGACCATCACCGGCGCGCGACCATCGCGGAATGCAGCCAAAGCCGCTTCTCGCGCATTTTGGGATTTGTTGCCATGGATCGCATGGGCCTTGATGCCATCCTGATCGAGTTGATTAACAATCCGATCCGCCCCATGCTTGGTGCGGCTGAAAATCAGCGCTCGGCCAACACCTTCTCCGCGCAGCAATTCCGCTAAGACGCGGCGCTTATCCTGCCGATTGGCGTGAATGACGCGCTGCGACACCTTCTCGGCTGTCGTCGCCACGGGCGCCACCGCAACACGCACGGGCGATTTCAGCATTTCATCGGCCAGACGGCTGATGTCCAGCGGCATGGTCGCGCTGAAGAACAGCGTCTGGCGTTCCACCGGCACGGCGCGGATCAGGCGACGAATGGCCGGCAGGAAGCCCTTGTCCAGCATCTGATCCGCCTCATCCAACACCAGCGTGCTCACGTGATCCAAGCGCGCAGAGCCCTGTTGCAGATGGTCCTGCAAACGGCCAGGGGTTGCCACCAGCACATCAATGCCGCGGCCCAAAGCCTTGCGCTGCTCGCCAAAACCAACGCCGCCGAAAATCGTGGCAAAGGAAAAGCCGAGATGCTTGCCATAGGTACGGAAGCTCTCGGCGATTTGCGTCGCCAATTCACGCGTTGGGCTCAGCACCAGCATGCGGCAGCCACCGCGCGGCGGACGGCCCTTCAGCGCGGAAAGCTTATGCAGTAGGGGCAGCGCGAAGGCTGCGGTCTTGCCGGTACCGGTCTGGGCGATGCCCAAAAGGTCGCGCCCTTCCAGCACGGCCGGAATGGCCTGGGCCTGGATGGGGGTTGGGGATTTGTAGCCCTCATCCTTCAAAGCCTGAAGGATAAGCGGGTTGAGGCGCAGAGCCTCGAAATGTTCGGTCACGATTGATCCTAGATCAGCCGCGCGCAGCCTTCCAGGCAAAGTGCGGCTCGGGGCAGAAAGCCCCGCGGGATTGGGACCGTCCAAAGTGGGAAAAGCGTTCTGGCTAACCCGGAACCGCGCCGCGCTTGAATAAGCCGGGGGTCCGATCACGCAGCCGCCAGGGCGCGCGGAGCGCAGAGATGCGCCCTGACTGTTTTTAAATAGGCGCCCTTCAAAGCGAAAGCAAGGTGGGGTCACCCCGTAGCGTTTTAAGCCGACATCTTCATCGGAGGCTCCACGTCGGGCGGCAGGGGGCAGACATAGGGCGTCGCCGTTATGCGCTTCTGGTGATCCGCCTTGGCGGCGGTGAGGATTTCCGGATTGGCGATGGCATCCACCGCCGTGCCGGCCATGATCTTCGCCACATGCACCAGGCCCTTATGGGCAATGCCGGATTTGCCTTGGGCTGTCAGTTGCCAGGAATGCCCCGGCGTACCCACAGCGCAAGTGGCGCCGCGCGCCTGCACGGTTGGCACCACCCAGGACACATCGCCCACATCGGTGGACCCCACACCGCCAAAGCCCTTGTTTTCCAGCGGCACGATCTTGTCGCACAAGGGCAAATCCATCTCCGGCGTCAGGCCATGGCGGCGAAAGGCGGAGATGATGTCCTCGGGCCTCAGCGTCGTCTGGATTTCGCGCGCATAGCGGCGATCATTCTCATCGAATTGCGGCGCACCCAGGCGCTGGAAATTATCATACATCGCCTTCTCCAAGGGCGTATTACCAAGCAGGTTGGACACGGCGCTAACCACCTTGGTGGAGACACTGGTTTCGGTCATCAGCGCGGCGCCATCGGCAATCTTGCGCACGCGCGCGACCAAGCCATTCAGCTCAACCAAATCCCGCGCGCGAATCAGATACCGCACCTTGGCCGTGCCCTGCACCACATTGGGCGCAATGCCGCCAGCATCCAAATAGGCGTAATGAATGCGCGCATCGGATGGCATATGTTCGCGCATGTAATTGACAGCGACATTCATAAGCTCCACCGCATCCAAGGCGCTGCGGCCCAAATGCGGTGCGGCGGCGGCGTGGGAAGACCGGCCCGTGAAAGCAAAATCAATGCGCGTATTGGCGAGTGACACGGGCTCATTCACCGCCGAAAACGCCGCCGGGTGCCAGCAGATCGCCATATCCACATCATCAAAGCAGCCAGCGCGCACCATGAAGCCCTTGGCCGCACCGCCTTCTTCCGCCGGGCAGCCATAATAGCGCACGCGCCCCTTGATGCCGTTTTGCGCGAGCCAATCCTTCACCGCACTCGCCGCCAGCAGGGATGCAGCGCCGAGCACATTATGCCCGCAGCCATGCCCGCTGCCATCGCCTGGCAAGGGCCGAGGTTCCGCGACACCGGCTTCCTGGGACAGGCCCGGCAGCGCATCATATTCACCAAGGATCGCAATGATCGGGCCTTCTTCGCCGGCTTCACCCATCACCGCGGTCGGGATGCCCGCGACATTCTTCGTTACGCGAAAACCATGCGCTTCCAGCATGGCAGTATGTTCGGCGCAGGACCGGTGTTCAGCGTAGCAGAGTTCCGGCATGCCCCAGACGCGGTCGCTGAGTTCAATCGCCTCAGGCGCCTTGGCATCCACTAGCCGCCAGATTTCTTCCGTATTGCGCATCGTCTTGGGCTCCTCAATTCAGGAGTTCGAGTTTCGCGCGGTGCCTCCGCTAAGTCCAGGGGTGGACGGGGCGGGTCAGGCAGCGCAAGCTTGATCGCTCCAGGAAAGGAAACCGCCATGGCCCGTGTGCGTGAAGTCTCCCCCGAGGAATTGACGCCGGAACTGCGCGATATCTGGCATCGCTATGTCACCGGCTATGGCCCGTTTGAGGAGCAATTGGCGGTCTTTGCCCATGTGCCGGCGGCTTTACGCCACTTGATGCCAATGCTGATGGAATTGCGCGCGGCGGGCACGTTGCCGAGACGCCATCTGGAGTTGGCGATTGTGGTGGTGTCCAAGCTCAATGCCTGTGATTACTGCGTGGATCATCACGGGTCGTTTCTGGCGGTGGAAGGCATCCCGACCGAGGCTTTGGAAGGCCTGCCGGAGCGGATTGATCATCCATCCCTGACACCAATTGACCGGCTGGTCGCCGAATATTCCGTTGCCGCCTGGGAGAATAGCCACCGGGTGCCCGAACGCCTGTTCCGCGCGCTGCGGGAGCATTTTTCTGAGGTGCAGATTGTGGAACTGACCCTCCGCATTACGCTATGCGGCTTCTTCAACCGCTTCACGGGTGCGCTTGAGATTGATGCGGCGGCGCATAATCAGGTGGCGGCAGAGTGAGCACAGGCTAAGCCCCTTTCACGCCCCCCGCCGTCAGCCCAGCCACAATCTGCTTTTGCGCCACAAGCGTCAGGATCAGCACCGGCGCTGTCACCAATAGTGCCGCAGCGGATAGCGGCCCCCAGGCGATTTGCTCAAAGGTCAGCATATTGTTGACTGCCACCGGCAGGGTGCGGGTTTCTCGCCCGGCCAGCACCATGGCGAAGATGAAATTGTTCCAGGAAAAAATGAAGGACAGGATGGTAGCCACCGTAATCCCAGGCCGCGCAAGCGGCATCGCCACATAGCGAAACGCCTGCCAGATCGAAGCCCCATCCACCAAGGCGGCTTCTTCCAATTCCGGCGGCAGCCCCTCAAAAAAGGAAATCATCACCCAAACCACAATCGGCACCGTGATGACCAAATGGGTGATGACAATCGGCGTCAGTGTGCCGGTCATGCCAAGCCATTGGAACAGCAAGAACAGCGGGATCAGATAGGAAAGCCCTGGCGTGATACGCGCAATCAGGATAAGCGCGGCAGCCCGCATGGCGTGCATCTTCGCAATGCCATAGCCCGCCGGCACGCCAATCAGCAGCGCAATCCCGGTCGCGCCGAAGGAGACCACAATGGAATTCCAGGCAAATCGCAGGAAATCATTGCGCGCAAAAACTTCTCGGTAATTGTCCAAGGTCGGCGATTGCGGAATGAAGACTGGCGGCCAATCCGTATTGTCCAGCTCATTCTTAAAGGACAGCGACAGCATCCACAGGAAGAACAGGATGGCCGGCGAGATCAGCACCAATACCGAAAAACCAAAACCGATATTACCGATCAGCCTGCGCAGCCGATACTGCGCGGGGCTACGCTTTGCTTCCACAATCATGTCATTTTCACTCGCTGACGCGTCCATAACAGCAGCGTGGCCAGCGCCAGGATGATCGCGAAAAACACCACCACCACGGCCGAGGCATAGCCGACATTGTAGAAGGCAAAAGCCTGCAGATAGAGGAAGATATTGATCGTCTCACTGGCCGAACCCGGCCCGCCCTGGGTGATGACATAGATCGTATCAAATGCCTTCAGCGCATCAATGCAGCGGATGATCAGCGCCACCACAATAAAGGGCATCAGCAAGGGCAGCGTAATGTGGCGGAAGGCCTGCCAGCCATTGGCGCCATCAATCTTCGCGGCCTCATATGGATCAATCGGCAGGGAGGCGAGGCCGCCCAGGATCAGCAACATCACCAAGGGAGTCCAATGCCAGACCTCGATCATCACCAGCGTCGGGATGACGGTATTGGCGCTATAAATCCACATGCTGGGCGGCAGCCCCACCTGGGCCAGCAGCCAATTCAGCACGCCAAGCTGCGGGTGGAAGGTCATGGTCCAAACCAAGGCGACCGCCACCGGCGTTGCCATCATGGGCAGGATGAAAATGGTGCGTGCCAGGCCACGCAGCGGGAATTTGTGATTAAAGGCCAATGCCGCCGCCAGGCCCAGGATCATCGGGAAGATTACCGATAGCACGGTGTAAAACAGCGTGCGCAGCATGGCCCAGCCAAAGCGGGAATCCGAAAACAGCTTGATGTAATTATCAAACCCAACCCAACTTCGCGCCCCACCCAGATGCCAATCATGGGCAGAAACATAAATAGTGAAAATCCAGGGAAAGATGATGACGGCAAGCACCACCACCGCCGCGGGGACAATGAACCAGCCATAATGCCGGGCGTAGTTGCGCGCCCGCGCCCCCTTGCTCGAGGACGCGGTGATGGTTTCAGCCTGTTGCATCAAATCGCGAAAGCCTCAGCTTTCCCTTTCGCTTTGCTCGAGCACAGGGCGGAATTCAGCCGTGGCACGGCGCAATTCGGTAGCGACATCCGAACCGCTGATGGTATTGGTGAGCGCTGCGCCTATCACGTCACGGAACTGCGTCACCGGCACAATCTCGGGCAGGCCAGCGCGCGCAATCTTGGCGCTTTCACCGAGCGTCTGGAAGAATTCACGCGGAAAAGTGCTCGCGGCAATCGCTGCCTCATTGCCGAAGGGGCTGCTGCGCGCCGGCACGCCGGCACCGCTGGTAAGCATGCGAAGCTGATTTTCCTTGCCCAAGGCCCATTGCAGATAAAGCCAGGCCGGCCCCTTCTTGCGCGATGTTTCGGAAATGCCATAGCCCGCACCAAACAGGCAGCAATGATGGCTGGCGCTGCGCCCCTTCGGCACCAGCGCATAGCCAACCTTGCCCGCCACGCGTGACCGCTGGCGATCTTCCAGCGGTGCCGCGAAGCCGATGCCATCAATCCACATGGCCGCACGGCCCTGCATGAAGGTGGTTTGGCATTCATTCCAATTGAAGCCGATGGAACCGGGGGGCGAGACATCGCGGAGAAATTTCTTGTACATCTCCCCAGCCCAGATCGCGTCATCCGTATCGGTGATCAACTGCCGATTCGCATTGATCATGTCGCGCTGCGCGGTGCCAAGCAGGTAGCTGGACCAAAGCACCACATTGGCGTTCTTCAGGCCGCGCCCGACATGGCCATAGATCTGGCGCGAAGGTTCGGTCAGCGCGCGCGCCGCTTCGAACATGCCATCCCAGGTGGTCGGCACCGCGATATTCCTGGCCGCCAGCAATTCCTTGTTGTAGTAGAGGATGAAGTAATCCGCGAAGGCCGGCAGGGAATCCATCCGCCCATCGGCTTGGGTCGCGTATTGCACCATACCGGCGCCGAAATCGGCGAAATCGAAATCAGGCGCAGTGATGGATTGATCCGCGATCAGCGCCTTGATATCCGTATTCCAGCGCGCCTTGCCGATTTGCCTCTTGTTCACATGCAGGCTCATTTCCGCCACATCAAAGGAAGGCCGGCCCGAGGCATATTCGATGATGACCTTCTGGCGATGCTGCTGTTCCGGCACAACTTCAATGCCGCAGCGAATGCCGGTCAGGTCTTCGAATTCCTTGTTCTGGCGTTGCAACAGCAAGCCGCGCGGCGATGTTTGCAACGTGACTTCGATGCGATCGCCAGCGAAGCGCCTCCAATCGAAGCGGCTTTGCGCATTGGCCTGCCGCACAAAGGCAGGCGCGGCAAGCAAGGCAGTTGTGGCGCCAAGCGCCTGGCGGCGCGTGATGTGATTGGCCATTCCTGGATTCTCCCATTTCCGGGCGGCTTGGGTGCCGCCCTTCCAGGGATGATCCTTCACGCAACCGCGCCGCTCTGCAAGCGGAAAGCTTTGTATGGTCGCATTCTCCGAGCCGCCAAATTTAACCCTTGGCTTGAAAATGCTTTCAGGTGGCGTCGCGGCGCAGCGCTTCCAACACCGCGGGATCAGTGATTGGGGTGGTATCCCAAGGCGGCGGTGGGGGCGGGTCGAGCGTCTCGAAAACTGTTGAAAGTTCAATCATCCCGGCATCCGCCGGGCGCGGATAGGGTGTTGGGTCCGGCGCGCCCGGCAGTTTGGGGCGGCCAATGCCGATAAAGAAATCCTCCAGCCCCGCTGGGATCAGCAGCCACAAGAACCGAAAGGGATGCGCGCCATGATTGATGAAGCCGTGGCGGATATGGGGCGGTGCCGCCATGAAACTGCCAGTCGGGATGCGGCTCACCACGCCATCAAGGCGCCCGAGCGCCTCGCCCGCCACCACCCAGAAAATCCCGGTCTGCAACGGATGGGCATGTTCGCGGATTTTGCCGAGCGGCGGCAATTCCTGAAGCCCTACCGAAAACCCAGCCGGCATGCCGCCGATGCGCGGCGAGGTCAGCACCTCAATCCAGCCATTGGCCGGTTGCGGCTGCCAATGCTGCGCCCCGCCGCCCGGCCGGATAAGGATGAAACCACCGGCGTCTGACATTGGCTTTCCTTTTAAGAGCGTGTTGCGGTCACATTAGACCACGCAACTCGCTCCAAACCTTTGTTTTTCGTGCATCTTCACGCGTCCAGATTGTCCACCTGAACGCGATCTACTCTAATGCAAGCGCGGGCGCTTGAGGAATTGCACCCGATCGGCTGAGGTGATGGCCACATCCCGCCGCGCCTTGCCGCGCGTCACCTTTAGATGAACATGGCTGCCCGCCGGGCCAATCGCCCAAATGGCGCGCCAGAAATCGGCCAATTCGCTGACCTCGGCGCCCTCCACCGTCAGGATGCGGTCGCCATTGCGCAGCCCCGCTGCCTCGGCCGGGCTACCGGGCGCGAGTGAGGCTACCGAAATCCCCTCCTCATCCTCGGTCGCGTAAAGACCGAGCCAGGGGCGCGGTGGGCCGGGGCGGCGACCCTGAGTCATCAGCTCATCCAAAACGGGCATCAATTGATGCACGGGGATCACCATATTCAGGTCCAGCCGGCGGCCTTCTTCCCCCTGTTGCAAGATCAGGGAGCCGATGCCTACCAGCTTGCCATCCGGGCCGAATAATCCCGCACCGCCCCAGGAAGGATGGGCGGGCGCAACAAACAACGCATCCTCCATCAGATATTCCCAATAACCGGCAAAGGGCTGGCGCGCGACCAGCTTGCCGGCCACCGCATGGGCGCGCCCACCCGCCGCTGACATTACCGTCGCCGCACCGATTTTGAGGTTTTCACTATCGCCCAGGGATGCGGGCCTGAGGGGAATTTTGCCGAGCGCCTGCACCAAAGCAAACCCTGTTTCTTGATCCACGGCCAGCGCATGGCCTGGCACGGCTCGGCCTTCAGCGGTGGTGATCCAAATGCTCTCGGCCTCGCTCACAAGATAGCCTACGGTCAACACCAGGCCATCGCCAATCAGCACGCCGCTACCTTCGCGTTCGGTGCCGAGTACCCGCGCAGTAAAAGCATCCGGCGGCACCTGGCTCCGCAAACTGACTACGGCGCGATAGGCCTGATCCAGATCGAAGCCATGCTCCGTTGGATCGGGCTGTAAATGCTCAGGAATGTCCCAGTCTTCGTCGGCCATGATCTCTCGGGTCGATGCGTCAGCCTGTATACCATAGGCTTTGTTGCGAGATAGGTTACAGGGTTTGGCAGCAGCGCCAAGGCCGGGCAAGATACGAAGTAATCGCAGGATAGGTAGGAAGATATGCTGCTGCGCTGGATGCTCTGCTGTGCCGTGCTGGTCCTGGCGCCCTAGGCGCGCGCCTTGGCCTATCCCGAAAGGCCCATTCGCGTGATCGTGCCCTATGCGGCGGGGGGTGCGACCGATGTGGTCGCCCGCGTGCTGGCGGAAACAGTGGCGCCGATCCTGCCTCAACCGCTGATTATCGAAAATCGAGGTGGCGCCGGCGGCATGGTTGGGGCCGAGGTGGTGGCCCGCGCGCCCGCCGATGGCCATACGGTCCTGTTCAACAATACTGGCCATGCCGCCTTGCGCGTGCTGGTGCCCAATCCGCCGATTGATCCCATCACCAGCTTGCAGGCGATGGCGGTGGTGGCAGAATCGCCAATTGTGATGTTGGTCGCGAATAATGTGCCGGCCAATAATTTGCGCGAATTCACCGCACTCGCGCAGGCGCGGCCGGGGCAGTTGGATTATGGCAGTTCCGGCGGCGGCGGCATACTGCAAATGGCGGCGCTGCTTTATTTGAAAGCGACCGGCGTGCAGCTGAATGAAGTCCCCTATCGCGGCGGCGCACCGGCGACGCTCGACCTCGCCGCCGGGCGCATTGCCATGATGTTCGATGCGGGGCTGACAGGGTTTCAGACCGCGCGCGGTAATCAGGCTCGCGCTTTTGCGGTGACCACGGCGCAGCGCAATGCCGCCAATCCTGAGGTGCCGACCTGGCGCGAAGGCGGGGTGGATGCGGAAATAAGCGTCTGGCAAGCGGTCTTTGTCCCAAGCGCAACACCGCGCAACCGGCGCGAGATACTGAACGCGGCGATTAACCGCGCGCTTGGGCACGAAGCGCTACACAAGCGCTTGGGTGATCTTGGCGCCGTCCGCATCCTCAGCCTGAATGTCGCCGAAAGCGAAGCCTATCTGGCCGCTGAGGTGACGCGCTGGGAAGCGCTGCTGAAGCGCTGATCCTGTGCTGGAACCCCTGCCCGAAGCCATCACCGCTGGGCTTGTCGCCATAGGGCTGCTCGCCCCCGGCGCGGCCATGCGAGGGGAGGCGCTGGCGGGTGGCGTTTCATCCGATATCTGGCACCTGACACTACCCGATGGCCAGGAGATTTGCGTCAAGCGCGCTTTGCCCAAGCTGAAGGTTGCCGCTGATTGGCGCGCGCCGGTGGAGCGCAATATCTATGAGGCGCGCTGGCTGCAGGAGGCAGACCGCGCATTGCCAGGTGCCGCGCCAAAACTGTTCGGCCAGGATGAGGAGACGGGCGCGCTCGCCATGGAATTTCTCTCGCCCGCGGATCATCCGGTCTGGAAAGCGCGGCTGAGAGATGGCAATGCGGATTTGGCCTTCGCGGCTGAGGTCGGGCGGCGCATCGCCGCCATCCACGCGCATGCCGCGGCGCAGTCTGGCTTGGCAGCAGCTTTCTCCACCGATGAGATTTTTCACGCCATCCGGCTTGAACCCTATCTGCTGGCAACCGCACGCGCGCATCCCGATTTGGCGGCAATTTTGGAAGATATCGCGGCGGTCACGGCCTGCAGCAAGCGGAGTTTGGTGCATGGCGATGTCAGCCCCAAGAATATCCTGTGCGGCCCGGCGGGCCCGGTATTTCTGGATGCGGAATGTGCCTGGTGGGGCGACCCCGCGTTCGATCTCGCCTTTTGCCTCAATCATCTTTTGTTGAAATGCCTCTGGACGCCGCACGCTGCCGCCGGCTTCATGGCCTGTTTTGAGGCGCTCGTCGCGCGCTATCTGGATGGCATCACCTGGGAAGCGGCGGATGCGCTGGAAGCGCGTGCGTCACGGCTGCTGCCAGCGCTTTTCCTCGCGCGGGTAGACGGCAAAAGCCCGGTCGAATACCTGACCGCAGAGGCAGACAAAAACCGCGTGCGCCGCGTGGCGCGCGCCTTATTGACAAGGCCCACGGATCGCCTCTTGGCGGTGCGCGCGGCCTGGGGGGAAGAAACCGGCGCATGAGCAGCACCATTATCACCGCCATTCGTGGCCGCCGCGTTTGGGATAGCCGAGGCCGACCTACCGTGGAGGCGGAAATCACGCTCGCCGGCGGTGCTACAGGCCGCGCCATTGCCCCCGCCGGCGCGAGTACCGGCAGTGGCGAGGCTTTGGACAAGCGCGATGGCGGCAGCGCTTTTGCCGGCTATGACGTGACAGGCGCGGTGGATGCCGTGAACCGCGAATTAGCCCCTGCCCTGATTGGCATGGATGCGCGCGCGCAAGCCGGGCTGGATGCGCGGCTGATTGCGCGCGATGGCACGCCGCAAAAAACCCGCCTGGGCGCCAATGCAACACTCGCGGTTTCCATGGCTGCCGCCCATGCCGCCGCGGCCGACGATGGTGTGCCGCTCTGGCGCTATTTGGGTGGTGATGCGCCCGATGTTTTGCCGCTGCCGCAAATCCAGATTCTGGGTGGCGGCGCCCATGCCGGGCGGCGCGTGGATATCCAGGATTTTCTGGTGATGTGCCCGGCTGCCACCAGCTTTGCCGAGGCTTTGGATTGGACCGCTGAGGTCTATCGCGCCGCCGGCGCCATCATGAAGCAGCGCGGGCTTTTGCAAGGTGTTGCCGATGAAGGTGGTTGGTGGCCGGCCTTCACCGCCAATGAACAGGCTCTGGAAACCCTTGTCGCCGCCATTAAAAGAGCAGGCTTCACGCCGGGTAGCCAAGTCGCGATTGCGCTTGATATTGCTGCGACGGATTTCGGCAAGGGCGGGCGCTACAAGCTTGGCCTTGAAGGCCGCGAACTCGGCACGGATGAGATGATCCGCATGTTGCTTGGCTGGATCGCGGCCTACCCCATTGCGTCCATCGAAGATCCCCTTGCCGAGGATGATGCGGCGGGCTTTGCCGCCTTCACCCGTGAAGTGGGCGGGCGCATTCAGGTGGTGGGCGATGATTTTCTGGTGACGGATGCCGCGCGTGTGCGCTGGGCTGCCGCCATGGGTGCGGCCAATACCGTGCTGATCAAACCGAACCAACGCGGCACGCTCACGGAGGCCAAGGCCGCCTGGGATGCCGCGCGTGACGTGGGCTTCGCCGGTATTGTCAGCGCCCGATCGGGCGAGACCGAGGATGTCACCATTGTCCATCTGGCAATGGGTTGGGGTGTCGGGCAGTTGAAGGTTGGCTCCTTCGCACGGTCTGAACGCATGGCGAAGTGGAACGAAGCCTTGCGCGTGGAGGAAGGCCTTGGCGCGCGGGCACGCTTTGCGGGCGGCGCTTACCTCGGGCGGTCACTGCCATGAAGGTGCTCCTGCATTATGACGCCGGACCGGGGCTGGCAGCGCGGTTGGCGACGCTGCCCGGGATTGACCTGACCATCTGCCCGGAAGCCGATGCAGCGCTTTATGCGCGCCTGCTGCCGGAGATTGAGGTGATTTGGCATGTGCTCCGCCCCATCACCGCGGCTGATATCGCGGCCGCACCCAAGTTGCGCCTGATCCAGAAAATTGGCGTGGGCGTAAATACCATTGACCTGGAAGCTGCCAGGGCGCGGGGTATTGCGGTGTGCAATTTGCCGGGGACGAATAGCCGGGCCGTCGCGGAAATGACCCTATTGCTGATGCTCGGGGCACTCCGCCGCATTGCCTATTTCGATGCTGAAACGCGCGCCGGGCGCGGCTGGTCCCAGCCCCCTGCCCTGCAGGATGGGCTGTTTGAATTGGGCGGACGGAGAGTGGGGCTGGTTGGCTATGGCGCAGTGCCGAAGCTGCTGGCCCCTGTTCTGCGCGCCATGGGGTGCGAGGTTTTGTATACCGCCCGCACCCCGAAGCCCGAGGCCATCGGGGCCTTCCGGTCCTTCGAGGCGCTTTTGTCGGAAGCTGATGTGGTCTCGCTCCATATCCCCGAAACGGCTGAAACACGCAGCCTGATCAAAAAAGCGGCCCTTGACCGCATGAAGCCGGGTGCCGTGCTAGTGAATACGGCGCGCGGTGGCCTCGTGGATCAGCCAGCCCTGGTGGCGGCCCTGCAATCCGGCCATTTGGCTGCAGCCGGGCTGGATGTTTTTGCGGCCGAGCCTGTGGACCCTGGCGACCCGCTGCTCGCGCTGCCCAATGTGGTGCTGGCGCCGCATGTGGCCTGGCTTTCGGGCGGAACCTTTGCCCGGTCCTTCAGTATCGCCGCGGAGAATTGTCGGCGGCTGGTCGATGCCAAGGCGCTTTTGCATCAGCTGGTCTGAGCCCTTTTGCCATGGGGCCAGCCGGGATCAGTTTTTGCCCATAAGTTGAAAACAAGGACACTGAATTTCCTCCAAACGGCAGAGGGCGCAGAGCATTGCTTTGTCTCTCCCAGAACAGCACGAAATCTTCCCTAAGTGGACGTTAATTTGTAAGTTGATTCCCATGTCGAACTCCATTCCTGAACTCGATCGGTTTCGTTCGGACTCGTTTGAGCCGGCAAGTTTTAGTTAACGGGGCGCAACAGTTCCGTTCACGACCCCCTTGCTGCCCAACGCTCGCATTCGCGCCGCAAGCACGGGACATGGATATGAGATGGTTGTGGCCAATCCCTCCAGGGGCCGTGGGGCATTGATCATGCCCTGGTCATCCATGCCGGACATTTGCTCTCCGACGCTTTTCGATAAGCATCTCTGGGAGAGCTTTCATGCAGCGGAGGACTTATCGCCCATCGGCATTCGGCATGAAGCGCAAAGATTAGCCGCGCAGGGTCTCGCCGGACGACGCGCGGCTTTGGCAGCCAAGGATGCTCAAAGGCGCGACCAGGCCGGGCAAAAGGCTCATGCGCCCCATGCTGCTCGAGACGCTGATTGCTGCCTCGGAAGGCCCAATCGAAGCTGCGGAGCGGCCAAATCTTGCGGATACCGCCTCCTTTCTGAAGCGGGGCGAAAGGGCGATCGCACGCGCGGTAGCACTTGCGCAGATGCCGGTGGCGGAATTCACGACTAATCTTGAAGCCCTCGCTGTAGCCTTGAGTGGTTCGGCGCCAAAAATCGCGCGGCAGGACGCGCGACTGCGTGACATGATTACAAACCTTGATAATCTGGCTTATCAAGTGACCGATTGGACCGGCGAGCAATCAGAGGGAACACCACATGTCCTGGCGGCGCGCTTCATTGTGGAAACCGTGCGTCAAACTCTGGAATGCGCCGAAATGGCCTTGGCAACCACGGATGCCCTAATTGCCGATCTTGGTCTTTTTGTTCCGGCATGACGGAGCGAACGGGACAAGGTGATTGAACGGGCACGGGGTCCTGATTGGGTGCTAGATGGTTGGAAAACGCCCATCGGGCTTTGGGCTGCAGCCGACGCTGTTCAGCGCCGATCTGGCATTTGGGAAATTGCGCTGATCGCGCCGATCCTGCCACGAGAGGCCAAGGCCTGGTTCGGCAAGGTGAGCGATTGGCGCGAAACTCCCCGGCGCACTACCCAGGTGGTTCGAGATAAATCGGATTGGCGCAGCGGCAATGCCATGGAACTTGTTGCCCGTAACGAGCACTTGATCGGCGCGTCAATCGCCTACGAAAACCGCATCTTTCCCATGTTTTGCCGCGAACGCAGGATCGCTTGGCGATCCGGCGGGCGGACATGGCAACCACTTCCAAACGAACCATCCCGCAAGCAGCGCGGACGAATGGCAGATCGTGAAGGCAAGCAACCGCCAACACAATGGCTGCAAAGGCAGGCGAGGAAATTCTACTCTCCATATCGCATTCACTCGGCACTGAGGTTGAAGGCGCATCCGATAAGGCACTGCTCAAGATTGTTGCTCTAGTAGGCCAATTGGGTAGTGCGGACATCCATAAACGGCTTCTTGGTACTTCGCTGCGGCGCCCGAAGCGCCTGCACCCCCCGCGGCCAACCAGCCTTACGCGCCTCATGTTCTTACCCTTGGAAGGTGCCTTGATCTAGCCCCTACAATGGAAGCGCGCGGAAGGCCGCGTGCCTCGATCTGCCTTGGGGCCGCTCATGGAGTCGCTCCATCAGGCAAACGGCCCTCAGTTTGATGCATTATCGGTCCAGTTGCGCGGTAGCAGCCTTGATGACCATAAACTGATCGCGCATCTGAGACTGCAATGATGGAGCTCGGCCGCCAATAAGTGCCACGCCTGCGCCTAGGAAGCGCATGGTCTCGTACTGGCTTCGGCCAGCAGGATTTCGAGCGAATCACACAATTCGCTGCCTCCCTTTGGCGACATGCAGGACCTATTTGGGATGGTGTGCAGCACGTCGGCGGTGATTGCCCGCCTGAAACGCTCCGCGCTGCCCTGATTGGGCCGGCCAATAAAGTCGCTTCGTCTTCGTTGCTGCTCTTGAAACCTTGCTGCAGTGCGCGAAGCGGCCTTCCCTCTTCCTGAGCCTAATTGGCAATCTCCCGCCGCAGGTGGCCGGTGTGGTGGAACAGGTTCTCAATCTATGGGTCAGTACCCTTCTGCCTGAGCTCACGGAGGAGGATTTCGCCACTGGCGCAATGCTTGCGGCAGAAATGCGGCTGATCATCGGCGCGCTTGAGGGACAGCCCAAGATCACCGCGAGAGTGGACGCCAAGGAGCTTCACGGCCATCGGCGCAACCTCGATCAGTTCTGCCGTTCCGCCTACCGCGAAGTGGTGTCCACGCATGTGATCATGGCCCTGCGTGAGCTACACCCTGACCAAACGGCCGATTTGGCTGAGATTGAGGCCATGGCCAGGGTGGCGCGCAGCCTTGAGGAGACCGACAGGCGTGTTGGCCCGCCGCAACCCTATGTCGCCTGCAGGAAGAATTCCGCGCTGCAATCGAAAAGCTTCAGCAGAGTAATCTTGAAGCGGCCGTCACCGTCATGGAGATCGCACGTATTGAGGAAATTCTCATCGGCCAGGAAGCGGCTGAGCGATCCTTGAATCGCCCCCGGCGCAGGTCGGGCCGGTTAAAGTGACAAACGTGCAGGCGGCGCCCTGCCGGCGATGACGCCGATTGCGACATGTACTGGTGGGGCAGGCGTTGCTTATGCTAAGAAGGGTCGAGGAGAGTCGAATGCACATGACTGAGCTTTCATCGCGCCGTGCCATGCTGGCGCTGGCGCTCGTCGGGGTGGCGCTGGTGCCGCGCCCGGGCCTCGCGAATCTGCCGGATAAGGTGCAGGCCGCGATTGATAAGCTCCGTGCCGGGCGCGCTGCGCAGCAAGGTCGCGTAACGCTCCGGCTTCCGGCGATTGCGGAAAATGGCAATACCGTGCCGATGAGTGTCATGGTGGAAAGCCCCATGACCAGCGCCGATCATGTGAAAGCGATCCATGTTTTCGCCACCGGCAATCCAACGCCGGAAATTGCCGTATTTCACCTGACCCCCGCCATGGGCCGCGCCACGGTGGATACACGCATCCGCCTTGGCCAAACTCAGGATGTGGTGGCCTTCGCGGAAATGGCTGATGGCAGCCTTCACATGGCGCGCGCCGAGGTAAAGGTCACCATCGGCGGTTGCGGCGGCTAAAGCAGCAGGAGAGCGCATCATGTCCTCACCCATCGGGCAGCCCCGGCTGCGTCTTCCCGCCCAGGTCAAGGCCGGCGACATCATCGAAATTCGCACGCTGATCACGCATGTCATGGAAACCGGCCAGCGCCGCACACCGGAAGGCCAGGAGATTCCGCGCGACATCATCAAGCGCTTCGAAGTGCGTTTTGAAGGCGCATTGGTCTTTGCCATGGATTTGGCGCCGGCCATCTCAGCCAATCCGTATATCGCCTTCCCCTTCAAAGCTGAACGTGCCGGACGCTTTGAAATGACCTGGACCAATGACGCCGGCGAAACGCGGAGCACAAATGCCGAATTGAAGCTTGGGTGACGGGCACAGCACCCATGCGGTCGATGCTGCCATTCAGCAACGCACCATGATCACGCGGCGTGATTTGCTGGCCGCCGCAGCGGCGCTCGCGCCGCTGACACACGCTTATGCCGAAGCGCCCCGTCAGGATGAATTGTTGCGCTTTGCCCCGCTCGGCCGGGTCACGCTGATCCATATGACGGATTTGCACGGCCAATTGGTACCGATGTTTTTCCGTGAGGCCTCAGCCAAAATTGGTGTCGGTGAAGCACGCGGCAGGCTTCCCCATATCACTGGCGATGCCTTTCTGGCCGAGTTTGGCCTGGCGCGCGGTACGCCCTTGGCCCATGCGCTGACCGATCTGGATTTTGCTGATCTTGCGAAGCGCTTTGGCCCCATGGGCGGGGCGGATCGCATGGCGACCATCATCAAGGCGATCAGGGCAGAGCGCCCTGGGCGCTGCTTACTGCTAGATGGCGGCGATACCTGGCAAGGCGCCTGGACAAATTTGCAAACGAAGGCCGCCGATATGGTCGCGGTGCAAAAGGCCTTGGGCGTAGATGCCATGGTCGGCCATTGGGATTTCACCTATGGCGCGAACCGCGTGACGGAATTGGCCAAGGGGCTCGGCTTTCCTTTTCTGGCCAGCAATATCCAGGACCGCGACTGGAATGAGGATGTCTTCCCGACGCATGCCATGTTTGACCGCGGCGGCGTGAAGATTGCGGTGATCGGCCAGGCCTTTCCTTATACGCCAATCGCCAATCCGGCCTGGATGTTTCCGGACTGGGAATTCGGCATCAAGGAAGAAAAGCTTGCCGCCCGCGTGCAGGCCACGCGGGATGAGGGCGCGGCCCTGGTTGTGCTGCTATCGCATAATGGGTTTGAGGTGGACCGGAAGCTCGCGGCGCGCGTGCCGGGGATTGATGTGATCCTGACCGGCCATACGCATGATGCGCTGCCGCGCCCCGTGCAAATTGGGCATACGCTGCTGATTGCGACAGGTGCCTCCGGCAAATTTATCAGCCGGCTTGATCTTGATGTGCAAGGCGGGCGCGTAGCCGGATATCGCCATGCACTGATCCCGGTTTTCAGCAATACAATTGCGCCCGATGCCGACATGGCGGCTTTGGTGCGCGGCCTGCGTGAACCCTATGCCGCGGATTTGGCCCGCGTGGTGGGGCGCACGGAAAGCTTGCTATGGCGGCGCGGCAATACGGCGGGCACCTGGGACGATGTGATCTGCGATGCGCTGCTTGAACAACGCGATTGCGAAATTGCGCTTTCGCCTGGCTTTCGCTGGGGCACGAGCTTGCTGCCCGATACCGATATCACCGCCGAGGATGTCTGGGCGCAAACCGCCATCACCTATCCAGCCGCATATCGCAAGGTGATGAAAGGCGCGGCGATCAAGGCCTTGCTTGAGGATATTGCCGATAACCTTTTTCACCCCGATCCCTTTTACCAACAGGGCGGGGATATGGTGCGGAGTGGCGGAGTCACCTTCACCCTTGATGTTGCGGCGGCTTCAGGACAGCGTATTTCGGATGTGCGGCTGAAGCGCAATGGTGAGGTCATTCAAGCGTCCCGCGATTATGTTGTGGCCGGTTGGGCCAGCATCAATGAGGCGGTGGAAGGTCCGCCGATCTGGGATTTGGTGTTTCGCCATTTTGCCAAGGGGCCGCTCAATGTAACGCCGCGCAATGACATTGCCTTGCGCGGGGTGTAAAGCGCGAACGCGGGTTTGGCGTAGTAGGCGCAGACGGCAACCGGCGGCAGGCGCGCGATCAGCATTTCTGCCTGCTGCCAGAACCAGAGTTCACCGCCATAGCCCCTGAAACGCCCAATTTCCTGCTGATTGACGATTAGGATGAAGGTGGGGGTCACGCGCCAATTCTGGATATGCTGTAAATCCTCTGGCAGGCAACGGGTGGTGTCCACGCGCCAAAGCGGCGCGCGTCGCCCGAGATCGGAGTGGTTCCAAGCCTATTCGCCCACTTCGGCGAGCCAGCGGTGACACCAAATGCAATCATGCCGGCCCATCATGACAAGCGTGGCATGTTGCGCCGCGACCGCGCGTGCAGGATGGAGGCGAACCCCCAGCAGTAGCGCGCCGCGGCGCTTCAACATCAATTGGCGCCCGCGGCGCGGCGCAGATAGGCGATCAGATCATTCAATTGCTGTTCATTGCGCAGCCCAGCAAAGGCCATGGACCCGGCCGGCACCACCGCCTTCGGATTGGTGATGTAGGCGCGCAGATTCGCCTCATTCCAGGTGAGCCCTTCTTCCGCCTTGGCGCGCATGGGGGCGGAGTAACGGAAGCCCTCAACAGCACCCGCGCGGCGATCAAAAACGCCGTAAAGATTGGGGCCGACGCCGTTGCGCCCGCCCTGTTCCACCGAATGGCAGGCGCGGCATTGGTTGAAGACGCGCTGACCAGCGTCAGCGTCCTGCGCGAAGGCGCTGGGGGTACTGAAGACGAACGGAGCCGCCAGCAATAGCAAACGCAATGTCATTGTATTTCTCCCGGTCATGTGGGGTGGTTCGCAAACTTTGGGGTAAAAATTCTTATTGACCACCCGATGGTTAAGTGGTTAGATTCTGATAATTGTCAATGAAGAACCTTCGCGCAAGATGTCCAGGGGGATGGCGTTCATGAAAATCAGGATTGCACTTTGTGCTTTGTTTTTGTCGGGCGGCGTGGTTAATGCCCCGGCTTTTGCGCAAGCGACAGATACGGCCCTGCTGATTGGTGGCTGCCAGGGCTGCCATGGTGTATCGGGCCAAGGGGGCCATGGCATTCCCTCCATCAAGGCCACCCATAGCCGTGATGAATTCGCCGCACTGATGCGCGCCTTCAGCGCTAATGAACGGCCCGGCACGATCATGGGGCGCATCAGCCGCGGTTATACGCCGGAACAGATCGCGCTTTTGGCCGCCCATTATGCGCGCCCGCAATAAGCCGGAGGAAAACATCATGGCCCTTTCCCGCCGCGCCTTCCTTGCCGCCGCCACGCTTCCCATAACCCTTGCTGCGCCGCGCATTGCCTCTGCCCAGGCTGGCGCCGGGCGCGTTGTGATTATTGGGGGTGGTTTCGGCGGCGCATCCGCCGCACGTTTCGCGCGCGATAATTTCCCAGCGCTTGACATTACGCTGATCGAACGCGGCCGGACCTTCACCACCTGCCCCTATGGCAATCTGGTGCTGGCCGGGCGGCGGGAAATCAACAGCATCACCTTCGGCTACGAAAAACTCGCCGCGCGCGGTGTGCGTGTGGTGCATCAAAGCGTTGTCGCAGTGGATGCCGGCGCGAAGCAGGTGCGCCTCGCGGATGGGGCGCAGGTGCCATATGACCGGCTGATCATGTCGCCTGGCATTGACCTGCGCTGGGGCGCCATTGAAGGCTATGATGAGGCAGCGAGTGAGCGCATGCCGCATGGCTGGGTGCCGTCCTTGCAGCCGATTTCCCTGCTGCGCCGCCAGCTTGAAGCCATGCCGGATGGCGGACGATTTGTGATGGTGATTCCAGACAATCCCTTCCGCTGCCCGCCCGGCCCTTATGAGCGGATCAGCATGGTCGCGGAATTTCTGAAGCGCGCCAAGCCGCGCAGCAAGCTGATTGCGCTTGATGCGAAGAACGGGTTTTCCAAGCAACCGCTGTTTCAGGATGCCTGGGCAGAACTCTACCCCGGCATCATCGAATGGCGCGGCGCTTCCAATGATGGCCGCGTGACGCGCGTCAATTCCGCCGCCATGGAGGTGGAGACGGAATTCGGCGAAAAGCTCAAAGGCGATGTTGTCAATGTGATTTCGCCGCAAATGGCGGCAAAGATCGCGCGCGATGCCGGTCTTGCCAATCAATCCGGCTGGTGTCCGATCAAGCCGGCAACACTGGAAAGCACGCAGGTGGAAGGCATTCATGTCTTGGGCGATGCGACCATCGCTGCCCCCATGCCGAAATCGGGCTTCGTCGCATCTGCGCATGCCAAGCATGCGGTGGCCTGCATCGCGGCATCATTGGCAGGGCGCGCGCCGCCTGCCGCGACCTTCTTCAATACCTGCTACAGCCATGTTGGCGCCGATTACGGCATTTCCATTGTTGGTGTCTTCCGCCCCGGCCCGAATGGCTTTGCCGAGGTTGAAGGCTCGGGCGGTGTCAGCCCGCGCAATGCGGCACTCACTGCCGAACGGCGCAAGGAGCACCGCCAGCAGGAAGCGCTCTATGCCGATGGCTGGTATGACAGCATCACGGATGAGATGTTTGGGTAAATCGCCGCATCGGTAGCAGCCCTGGGCCTTATGCTGATGATCGGCAGGCATTAGGAGGCGCGGGGTTGGCTCAGGGGACATCAAAATGAGTCTTGAAAAAGGGCCGAAATCTTCCCCTCGGCGCGGCTTGTTGCGGGCTGCCGGTGCAGCAAGCCTTGCGAGTGCCAGTGGCATGGCCCAAGCCGCCGGCAATGCCGAAAACCAGCCGCCCAATCTGCCGGAATGGTCACGCAGCCTTGGCCCCGGCGTGATTGAAGAAACCTATGGCACGCGCAGCCGGCATGAAACGGCGCTGCGCCGCTACGTGCCCTGGCTGACGCCGGATCGGGTTTCGTCAGTTTCTTTCACGCCGCTTGCGGATATGCACGGCATCATCACGCCATCCGGTCTGCATTTTGAACGCCATCACGGCGGCGTGCCGGATGTGGACCCCGTGGATTATCGGCTGATGATCCATGGCATGGTGGAACGCCCGCTGATTTTCACGCTGGAAGATCTGAAGCGCCTACCATCCGTCTCACGCATCTATTTCATCGAATGCCCGGCCAATGGCGGCATGGAATGGCGCGGCGCGCAAATGTCGGGCGTGCAATTCACCCATGGCATGCTTTCCTGTTCGGAATGGACTGGCGTACCTTTGAAGGTATTGCTTGCTCAAACCGGTTTGCGCACGGGGGCTTCGTGGTTATTGGCGGAAGCATCGGATGCGGCGCATCTGGCGCGCTCCATTCCCCTGGCCAAGGTTCTGGATGATGCCATCATTGCCTTCGGACAGAATGGCGAAGCGGTGCGCCCGCAACAGGGCTATCCGGCGCGACTGGTTTTGCCTGGCTATGAAGGCAATATGTGGATCAAATGGCTGCGCCGTATTGAGATTGGCGATCGGCCCTGGTTCACGCGCTGGGAAACGCGCACCTATACGGATTTGATGCCTGATGGCCTCGCCCGCCAATTCACTTTTTTGAATGAGGTGAATTCGGTCATCACCGCGCCCTGCCCCGAAAAGCCGCTGCGCGGGCGCCCGGGCTTTGTGGAAATCTCGGGCCTTGCCTGGTCTGGCGCGGGGCGCATCACGCGCGTAGATGTCAGCGTGGATGGCGGCGATCATTGGCGAACTGCGGCGTTGCAGGACCCGGTTCTGCCCAAGGCTCTCACACGGTTTCGAATCCCCTGGGAATGGGCAGAAGGCCAAACCGCCTATCTGCAAAGCCGCGCCATGGATGAAACCGGGCGCGTGCAGCCGACCATTTCGGCACTGAGGCGTGCGCGCGGGGTGGAGAGCATTTATCACAAGAACAGCATTCATACCTGGCTGGTGGATCGCGACGGGACGGTGGTGAATGTCCAGATTGATGCTTAAGGCGGCGGGCTGCGCCGCTGCCATCATGCTAGTTGCCGGGCTTGTTGAGGCGCAGCAGGCACCAAACCCTGCCGCTGCGATTGCTGATCTCTACCAGCCCTTTAAGGCGCCGCCGGGTGACAGAACCCGCGCCGATGTCGGCTGGCCCGCGGCCACGGTGAGGCTGCCCGCGCCCATCCCCGCCATTGGTCGTGCCGCGACAAGTGCCGAGATCGCCGGCTGGGATATCGCCGTGCGTGGCGATGGCCATAACCTGCCGCCCGGCAGCGGCACCGCGAAAGCAGGCGAGGAGCTTTACGTCAATCATTGCGCAGCCTGCCATGGCGATTTCGGTGAGGGGCTGGAACGGTGGCCTGCGCTGATGGGCGGGCGCGGCAGCCTGCGCTCCGACCAGCCAAAGCGGACCATCGGTTCCTTCTGGCAGCATGCGCCGAGTGTTTTCGACTATATTCGCCGCGCCATGCCCTATGCCGCACCGCAGAGCCTATCGAATGACGAATACTACGCCATCACCGCCTATGTGCTGTTCCTGAATGAGCTGATAGGCGAAGACGACAAGATGGATGCCGCAAGCCTCAGCACACTTGCCATGCCCAATCGCGACGGCTTTGTGCTGGAAGCGCGCCCCGATACGGAAGACAATGCCTGCATGATCAATTGCCGGCAGGGGCGCGCGGTGAATGTCGCCATGGATAGCCGGCGTTTTGTTGAACCAGGTTCAGCGTCCGGCACAGATAAGCCGGAATAGGTTCAAGCGCCCTGCGCTGCGCTGCGCAATTCCTCGGCGAAATCGGCGCGTTTCTGGTGGATGGAGGCGATCACCGGCCCCATCGGCACGCCAAGCGACACTAGCGCCGCTTCCGATAAATGCAGGCTGGCTTCAATCGTCTCCGGCACTGTTTCATTCACGCCTTGCGCGTAGAGATGGCGCGCATGCGCCGCATCCCGCGCGCGGGAAATGATGGGAAGATCGGGCCTCAGCCGACGAATGGCGGTGATGATCTGGTCCATCCCCGAAGTGGCATTAATGGTAATGATGACGCTCCGCGCCGCATCCAGCCCGCAAGCCTGCAAAAAGGCCGGGCGGGCGGCATCGCCGAAGAATACATCCTCCGCCGCGCGGCGCGCGCGGGAGACGGTGGCAGGGTCATTATCCACCGCGATGTGGCTGAGCCCATGCTGGCGCAGCAGCGCGGCCACGGTTTTGCCCACACGGCCATAGCCGATGACGATGGCATGGCCCTGCTGCGCGCCCGGCAAAGCCTCAAGCTCAGGGTCCTTGGGCCGCGCTTCTTCCAACAAGGGCGCCAGCCTTCGCGCCAGCGCGGAAAGCAAGGGCAGCATGGCCATGGTCAGGCTGATCGCGGCCAGGATAAAGCCGGCGAGGGCTGGTTCAATTAGTGCCAGCCCACTTGCGAGCCCAATGCCAACAAAGGCGAATTCTCCACCAGGGCCGAGCAGCAGCGCCGACTCCAAGGCCGCTGCCGGCGTAAGCGCGAAATAGCGCGCCAGCCCATAGACAATGCCGGCCTTGAGCAGCACCAAGCCGAAGGCGAGCCCCAGCAGCAGCACCGGTTCCTTCGCCACTTCGCGGAAATCAATGCTCATGCCCACGCTGAAGAAGAAAATACCCAGCAGCAGGCCCTTGAAGGGTTCAATGGTGGCTTGCACCGCGCGGCGATATTCGGTCTCGGCCAGCAAAAGCCCGGCGACAAAGGCGCCAATCGCCATGGAAAGCCCGGCCTTGGCGGCCATGATGCCGGTCGCGACGATCACAAACAGCACGGCGGCGATAAAGAGTTCCTCAGAACGCTGCCCGCCCACCAGGCGGAAAAGCGGGCGAAGCAGCACGCGCCCGACCAGCGCGATCACCGCCAGCACCAGCACGGCCTGGCCCAAGGCCAGGGTAATGCTGAGCAGGACAGAACCACCACCCTTGGCGCCCAGAATCCCGATGAAGATCAGGATGGGCACCACTGCCACATCCTGCGCGAGCAGCACGGAAAAACTGGCGCGGCCGCCGCTGGTGAGCAGCCTTTCCTGCTGCGCCAGCAATTCCAGCACAATCGCCGTGGAAGACAGCGCCAAACACGCCGCCAGCACCGCGGCAATGCCGGGCGAGAGGCCAAAGGTCAGCGCAACCAGGCTGAGGGCGACAAAGCTGATCGCCAATTGCAGCCCGCCCAGGCCCAGCACCAAGCGACGCATCGCCTTCAGGCGTTCAAAGGAAAGCTCCAGCCCAATCAGGAACAGCAGAAACACCACGCCAAGCTCGGCAATGGCGGAGACGCTTTTCGCATCTATCACCGTGAACCAATAAAGCAGCGGGTATTCATTGATGAAGGACCCAAGCGCGAGTGGCCCCAGCACCGCGCCAGCACCGAGATAGCTAAGCACTGGGCTAACACCAACACGGCGCAAAAGCGGCACGATCACGCCCGCCGTACCGAGCACGACCAGCGCATCGCTATAGGCCTGGAAATTGGTCGCCTCAGCCACCCCGGCACCCTTTTTCTTTACACTCATCCCCCTAAAAGCGAGAGATGGTTATTTTGAGGCAGAAAAGGACCCGCGACGGCAATTAACCCAGCAACGTCTTGGTGAAGCGCGCGGGATCGAAGCCGGTCACAAGAAGATTGCCCCGGGTCAGCACCGGCCGCCTGATCATACTGGGTTTGGCCAGCATTAGTGCCATCGCTCGGTCCCCATCCTAATCCTGTTTTTGCGCATCTGAAACTTTGCGAAAGCTGGTGCCGTGGCGGTTCAGGATGGTTCCCCAGCCGCCACGGCGCACCCAGGCCTGCAAAATCTCTGCTTCGATGCCCGAAACCTTGTAGTCATGGAAATCATCGGCGATGCCATTCATGTCGAGCCAATTGCGCGCTTTCTTGGTATCGCAATTCCGGATGCCATGAATGATCACGCGCATTGCGTGAAGTCCCCTCTTCTTTTACGGCCCATCCCGAATGGCCTTTGGTACATCCCGGATCGCCAAGCAGCCTGCTTCTCGTGATCGGCCTTACGCTGGTTCTTCCCGCCCCCGGAACACCTTCGCGCACCACAAGCTTGTTGTAAGGCCAGCCGATGGACGCTGCTGTTGGGAACCAAAGCAGAAATCAAACCACAAATGCAGACAAGCTGCTAGCCGGCGGCGGCCCCATTGCGCGGCGCGCGCTGCCGATTGGCCTTGTTGGTGCCACTGCGATTCTGCCGATTGGCCTTCTGGCCCTGCGACGTGCTGCGGTTGCGCGTGGATTGGTTGCGCTGCGTGGTGCTGGTGGTCGCTTCCGTACCATTAGCGGCACGGCGCGGCGCCGCATCAGCCGGCCCGGTGCTGGTCGCGACCATCAAGCCACCAAGAGCGGCCAGGAACAAAATATTTTTCATCATGGGGTCAACCTTCCTAAACGATTCGCGACTCCATGTAGCACGAAACGCCCCGAAGCCGCCCATGAGAATTGCCAAGCAGCGTTGCTGCCGGTCACGCCAGCTGATGAAATTTTCTCCATGATTCAAAGGCAGCGGGCTTATTCGCCACTCGTCCGCACCTTGGCTTCCTCGGCGCTGCCAATGCCGCCATTTGCGTTCGACCATTGCACTGGGTCTTCCAGGAATTTCCGCACTTCCTTGAGCGCGCATTCGCTGAAATAAGGGCGTTCGCGGCAGACCTCCAGCACATCCCACCAGGTGCATAGGTGGTGAAGGTTGAGGCCCATGCCCTTCATCGTCTCAAAGGAACCGGGGAAAACGCCGTAATAGAAAACCACGAAGGTATGGTCACAAATGGCGCCCGCATCACGCAAGGCATTGGCAAAACGGATTTTGGAGGCGCCATCGGTGGTCAAATCCTCCACCAGCAAGGTGCGCTGGCCGACCGGCACCTCGCCTTCAATCAGCGCATTGCGGCCAAAACCCTTGGGCTTCTTCCGCACATAGGCCATAGGCGCCAACATGCGGTCCGCGATCCAGGCACCGAAGGGGATCCCCGCCGTCTCGCCCCCCACCACGACATCAATCGATTCATAGCCAACATGCCGGCCAATCTTTTCCACGCCCAGATCGCAAATCCGGTTGCGCGCCCGCGGGAAGGAGATGATCTTGCGGCAATCAATATAGACGGGGCTCTTCCAACCGCTGGTAAAGGTGTAGGGCTCTTCCGGGCGGAAATTCACCGCCTTGATTTCAAGCAGTATACGCGCGGTGGTGAGCGCCGCGTCGCGGTCCCAATCGGAGGCATGAAGGGCGGACATGAATAGAGCTCCTCTCTTTCGGGGCGTTGGTAATGCGCTGCGGCGGCGGCGTCCATGACCCTGCCTGAGTCGCCCCGGATTTGGGTGCTGGCGGACCCGCGCGCCGGCACGGCAGCGCAGGCTTTGGGCATTGCTGAGCGGCTGGGTGAACCCTTCCGCCGGGTGGATTTGGCCTGGGGGGCTCTGGCGCGGCTGCCTTTGCCCTTCCCTTCACTAGCCGGGCTGACGCCCGAAGCCCGCGCTGCCTTTACACCCCCCTGGCCTGATCTGGTGATATCGGCGGGGCGACGGAGCGCACCGGTGACGCTTTGGCTCAAGCAAAAAAGCGCGCGCTTGGTGCATAGCATGCGCCCCGGCTTTGGCGCGGCACGTTTCGATCTTTTGGTGATAGGCCAGCATGATGCGCCCAAGCCCGCGCCGAATATCCTGCCCATTCTGGGCGCGGCGCATCGGATTTCGCCCGAAAAGTTGGTCGCCGCGCGGTTGGAATTCGCCGCACTTGCCGCCCTACCGTCCCCGCGCGTCGCCTTGCTGATGGGCGGGCCACCGCGCGCCGAGGGCATGGACCCAAGCTTGGCCGCTGCCATCACGGCAAAAGTCGGGGGCTTTACGGGAAGTGTGCTGGCCACCGCATCGCGCCGCACCGGCAGTGCAGCGGAGGATGCCATGGCGGCGGCGTTGGCTGGGCGACCGCATAAGCTATTTCGTTGGGGGGATGCGCCGCCCAACCCCTATGCCGGCTTTCTGGCCTGGGCAGATCAGGTGGTAGTGACGGGGGATTCGGTTTCCATGCTCTCGGAAGCGCTGGCCACCGCAGGGCCGGTTTTTATCGCCGACCCCGGCGGGCTTGGGCAGCGCCATCAACGCTTGGCGCAAAGCCTGATTGAAGCGGGTCAGGCGCGGGACTTGGCCGCCGCCCCCGCGCCTTTTCAGCGTGCGGCGCTTGATGAAAGCGGGCGCGTGGCGGCCGAGATCAGGCGACGCGGTTTGCTGGGCTGACGCCTGCACAATCCGGTCTATGCTGCCCGTAGTTGAGAGGTGCCGCTGTGACCCGCAGCCTGAGCCTTGCGTTTTCGCCCCGCTTCATCTGCCTGACCTTGGCCTTGCTGGCAGCGCTTAGCTTTGCCGTGGCGCTGCTGATCGCGCCTGGTTTCTGGACCGGCCTGGGTTTTGTGCTGGCCGCCGCGCTCAGCGCGTTGGGGTTGCGGGATCTGTTGCACCCAAGCCACGCCATTTTACGCAATTACCCAATCGCCGCGCATCTCCGTTTTATCATGGAAGAAATCCGCCCAGAGATGCGGCAATATTTCTTCGAGGATGAAAAAAAACGGCGCGCCCTTCTGCCGCGACAAGCGCGCCATTGTTTATCAGCACGCCAAGAAGCAATTGGATAAGCGGCCCTTCGGCACGCTATATGATGTCTAAGAAACGGGCTCTGAATGGTTGCAGCATTTGCTCGCAGCCCGCGCACCGGCCAAGGAATTGCCGCGAATTCTGATCGGCGGGCCGGCCTCTACGCAGCCTTATTCGGCTTCTATATTGAATATCGCGGCCATGAGTTTCGGCTCGCTCTCCGCCAATGCCATTCGCGCGCTGAACCAGGGGGCGAAGCGCGGGGGCTTTGCGCATGATATGGGCAAAGGCGGGCTTAGCCCCTATCACCGCGAAGCGGGTGGCGATCTGATTTGGGAAATCGGTTCCGGCTATGACAGCGCACGCAATCCGGATGGCAGTTTTTCGCCTGAACGCTTTGCCGAGGTGGCCACACTCGACCAGGTGAAAATGGTCGAGCTGAAACTGAGCCAAGGCGCCAAGCCAGGCCATGGCGGCGTGCTGCCGGCGGCCAAGGTCAGCGCGGGAATCGCGGCGATGTGCGGCGTGCCGATGGGGCAGGATTGCGTTTCCCCGCCCGCGCATACGGCGTTTTCTACGCCGGTTGAAATGATGCGCTTCAATGCCGAGATGCGCCGCCTGTCTGGCAGCAAGCCAGCGGGCTTCAAGCTGTGCATCGGTCATCCATGGGAATTCCTCGCTATCTGCAAGGCCATGATCGAAACCGGGATTGCGCCGGATTTCATTGTGATTGATGGCGCGGAAGGTGGCACTGGCGCGGCGCCCTTGGAATTCATGGATCATGTCGGCATGCCGCTGCGCCAAGGCTTAAGCTTCGCGCATAATGCGCTGATTGGCATTGGGCTGCGTAATCAGATCAGGCTTGGTGCCAGTGGTAAGATTACGAGCGCCTTTGACATGGCACGCACACTGGCGCTTCGTGCTGATTGGTGCAACGCGGCGCGCGGCTTCATGTTTTCCATCGGCTGCATTCAATCGCTTTCCTGACATACGGATCTTTGCCCAACCGGTGTGGCGACGCAAGACCCCACACGCCAACGCGCGCTGCGCTTGCCGGACAAGGCGCCGCGCGTGCATCAATTCCATGCAGCGACCTTGGAAGCCTTGAATGAATTGGTGGCCGCCGCCGGGCTTTCCCATCCATCCGAATTGCGCGCCGAACATTTCAGCCGACGCGGCGCGCCGAGCCTCGTGAAAAGCTTTGCCGAGCTTTACCCGACGCTGCCGGCTGGCGCCTTGCTGGCCGGCACGGATGATCCGCGCTTCGCCGAAGCCTGGGCGCTGGCCGATGCGCCTAGCTTTCCGGGCGCGCCTGGCATCACGGTGGATGCCAGGTCTGTTCCCTGAGGATACGCGCTAGCTACCCGGCTTCAATCCGCCTGCACATTCCCCTGCCGCACCACGTCGAACCAGCGCCTGCGTTCGCGTGTCACCAGCGCCGCGTAATCGGCAGGCGGACCACCACGGGGCGTGGTGCCGCGCGCGGCCAATTGCTGGCGCACCGCCGGGTCATTCAGCGCGGCCTGTGCCACTTCCGCCATGCGCGCCACCACAGCGTCTGAGGCCGATTTATGCGCATGCAGGCCAAACCAGGCCTCAGCCTCAAACCCCGCAAGGTTGAACTCGGCGCTTAATTCCGAGACCGCCGGCACATTGGGCAGATCGGGCAGGCGTTCGCGGGATGTCACCGCGAGCGCCACCACATTGCCATTCTGGATTTGCGGCAGCGCGGTCGGCAGATTGTCAATCAGGCTATCAACCTCGCCCCCGATCACCGCGGTCATGGCCGGGCCGGCGCCGCGATAGGGCACGTGCTGCACCCGTACCCCGGCAAGCTGATTGATTACCTCTCCGGTCAGATGGGTGGAGGTGCCATTGCCGGCTGAGGCGAAATTACGCTCACCGGGCTTGGCCTTGGCGTCGCGCAGGAAGGCGCGGAATTCGCCACCCGGCACGCGGCGCGGATTGGCGACCCAGACATTGGGCACGGTCACCACCAACGTGACCGCGCGGAAATCCGTTTCGGGATCATAGGCAAGGTTCCGATACAGCGCCGGGCCAATGGCGTGGGAGGCAATCTGGCTCAGGAACAGCGCGTGATCATCCGCTTCACGGGCAAAGCGCCCGGCGGCGAGCGTGCTGCCGGCGCCGGGCTGGTTTTCGACAAAAACATTGCGCCCGAGCCTGTCGCGCATGGCGGCGGCCACCAGCCGCGCCACTACATCCGTGGTGCCCCCCGGCGGGAAGGGGCACACCAGGCGCAGATCCTTATTCGGCCAAGCGGCTTGAGCGCGGGTCGCCGGCGCGGCGAGCAACCCGGCAGCGGCGGCGATGGTGGTGCGGCGTGTGACGCGGTTCATGTGGTGTAGCCTCCTTCCCGGTGTCCCTCACGCTTTGCCTAAATTGCCGCCCCTGACAAGATGGGGTGATGGAGCACCCAAGCATGACCCCAAAGCCCGAAACCCTGCCGACCCATGATGTCGCCGGCCGCTTCACCGCGCCGATTGACCAGACTGCGCATGAACCCGCGCATTGGGAGAAGGAGGCTGACGCGATCCGCCTGCTGCTGGCAGATAAGAAGCGCCAGATTTTCACCACCGATGAAAGCCGGCGCGTGCAGGAAGCACTCGACGCCGAAACCTACTGGAAGCTGCCCTACTACGAACGCTGGATTCACGGTTTTTCGAGCTTACTCAGGGAAAAGGGCTTGCTTCAGGAAGCCGATCTGGCTGCCGAGGAAGCGCGGCTCTGCGCTGCCGGGGAAGACAAGGTGGAAGACCCGCCCGGCGGCCACGACCACCACCATCACGATCACGACCATGATCACCACCCCTATCAGGAAGATGATGATGCGGGCATTGCCGTGCTATCCCCCCTGCAATTGCGCGGGCGGGCGGTGCGCAATCTGCTGATCGCGCGCGGCATTCTGACCGCGGCTGAAATCCGCGCCCAGATCGAGGCAATGGATAGTCGGGGTCAGCATCTCGGCGCGCGGGTTGTGGTGCGCGCCTGGACCGATCCTGGTTTTGCCGCGCGGCTGGCCGAAGATGCCGGCGCGGCAGTGGAAGAATTGGGACTGTCACGCGGGGAGACTGTGCTGACCGCGCTGTTCAATACGCCTGACGTGCACAACCTGGTCGTCTGCACGCTTTGTTCCTGTTATCCGCGGAGCGTCCTGGGCCGCCCGCCCGCCTGGTATAAAAGCCGCGCCTATCGCGCGCGGGCGGTGCGCAACCCGCGCGGTGTGCTCGCTGAATTCGGCACGCATTTGCCGGAAGGCACCAGCATTCGCGTGCATGATAGCAATGCGGAGCTGCGCTATCTGGTCGTACCGCGCCGGCCCGCTGGCACTGAGGGCTGGGACGCAGCGAAGCTTGAGCAGCTTGTCACGCGCGATGCGATGATTGGGGTGACCGAGGCGCGGCAGCCTTGATTACAGGTCAAGCCTTTGCGCATAACGCGCGCGCCCTTCGGCGTCGCCGATTCTTTGCCACAACCGCACGCAAGATCGGTGCCAGATTGCATGAAGCTAACGGAGCGCCTTCCACGTGCTGCTTTGCCCAAGTGGCGATGGTATGCTCAGAGCTGTTTCGGGAAATCTGAACATCTGGTATAAGTGTATTCTCTACCTGACTGCGGCGTGATGCCGTGAACAGGAGATAGCATGATGAGACGACCCCGCCGGAACCATAGAGCATGTTGCGTTCATATGGGTTCACGCAACCCGCTCTAGATCAGTGTTTTTCGAGCATCTTCACACGTTCAGATTTTCCATCTGAACGTGATCTGCTCTAGTCCGGCCTTCAAGGCCAAAGTGGCGCTTGCTGCTGTGAAGGGCGAGAAGACGCTGGCCGAAATGGCTGCATGATTTGATGTCCACGCAAATGTCATCAAGACCTGGCGGGATCAGCTCCTTGAAGGGGCTGCTGGGATTTTCGGCGAAGGCAAGCCGGATGCACCGCCACCGGTTGATGTGACGGAACTCCACGCGAAGATAGGGGAGTTGACGCTCACGAATGATTTTTTAGCAGGCGCGCTCACCAAGGCGGGATTGCTGAGCGCAAAGCGATGATTCACCGTAAGCACGCCCTGCCTCTGGCGCAACAGGCCAAGGCGCTCAGCATTAGCCGGGGGACGCTCTACTACGTCTCTCGCCCGGTTCCGGCTGCCGATCTGGCATTGATGCGCCGGATCGATGAATTGCATCTGGAATACCCTTTCGCGGGCAGTCGGATGATGCAGGGCCTACTCAAAAAGGGAGGCTTTTCGGTTGGGCGTCTGCATGTGGCCACGCTGATGAAGCAGATGGGCATCGCGGCGATCTACCGCCGTCCGAACACCTCGAAACCGGAACCTGGATACAAAATCTACCTGTATCTGCTCAGGAACGTGCCGATCCTGCGACCCAATCAGGTCTGGGCAATGGACATTACCTACATCCCCATGGCGCGCGGCTTCGCCTATCTTGCCGCGGTTGTTGACTGGTTCAGCCGGAAGGTCCTGGCCTGGAGGCTTTCGATTACGCTCGACACAGGTTTTTGCATTGAAGCTGTCGAGGAGGCGTTGGCAAAATACGGCAAGCCCGAGGTTTTCAACACGGCTCAGGGGTAAAAGTTCACGAGCCTGGCCTTCACGGAGCTGCTGAAACGTCACGAGATTGCGATCAGCATGGATGGCAAGGGGGCCTGGCGGGACAATGTTTTCGTGGAAAGGCTCTGGCGGACCATCAAATACGAGGAGGTCTGCCTGCGGGCCTATGCCAGCGTCCCTGAGGCGCGGGCTTCGCTTGGCCGATACATCGAGGGCTTCTACAACACCTGTTGGCCCCATTCGAGCCCTGACGGGCAGACACCTGACGAGGCCTATTTTACCGCGCTGCCATCAATCCTGATGGCGGCCTAACCAAGGTAGGAATACACTTAGGGAACGCCCAGGAACTGTTCAAACAAACCGAGCCGGCTCTTACCCTCCCTGTGGCATCAAACGTCTTTTCAACCAATCTGCCAAACGAAGCGCGCCCAGTACGCGCAAGGCGCGCAGAAACGTAAGGGTAAGAAACATCCCCAAGAGCCGTGACCCGCCCTTTGTAGCAATGATAAAGCTCTGCTGTATCTAGAAAATTGTTGCAACAAAAGAAAAGAGGAAAGCCTCACCAAAATTGGGATAATCAAATACAGCAGGAGTGGTTTCATACCATGGTAAGTTCTTCCAAAGCCAAAGTGTCCAAAACCAAAAGAGAAAAATGCCGATGGCCCAAGAAAGTACAAAAATGTGAAAGCAATCTTCGATAAGAGAATGGGTGCACGACCGAAGTTTTTTAGGGCGACTTCGCCCCCAACAATGGAAATGATTCTGGAGCTAAAAAAATAAAAAATGGATGGCCTCGGGCTGCGTCAATGTCAGCGAAATGGGAAACGTGTCGGGTGCGGCCTTGTTGTAACTCATTTAGCGAGACTCCACGTGGAAAAAACCGTTCGTGGCGGCAGAGGCTGGTGCATAATGCAAGCACGCATTTTCGAATGATAACAGGGCAATGTCCTAAAGCGCCAGTCGCTAAAACCCAAGCCTCTCCGCGTAACGCCCCCGCCAATCCGCCCCGCTAATCCAGCGCTTGAGTGATGCCCCATCCGCGGCCTCATTTTGCAGCGCCGCAATCGCGCGCCACATCAAGGCAAGATTGCAGGAAATCACCGGTGCGCCGTCCACCTCTGGCTGCGCCAGCATGGCGCCGAGGGAGGGCATGCCGGTACCGAGCAGAATAATCGCCTCAACCCCCGCGCCCCGCATCGCGTCCAGCGCGGCGCCGGCATCGGCCTCAGCCAGCGCATAAATTGGGTGAAAGGCCGCACCCGGTGTTGCGATGGCAACAACCCGCGCCACCTCGAACCCCCTCGCCGTCCAATAGGATTCCGAGGCTTCGGTCAGATCAGGCGGGTAGGGTGAAACCAGACCGATGCGTTTGGCGCTGAGCGCGGCGAAGGCATCACACACCGCGCGGCCTGCAGTGATGAAGGGCGCGCGGGTGGAAAGCCGCGCGACAGCTTCGTCCTCGGCTGCCGGCCCCACCAGATAGGAAGACCCCGTGCAGGCAAAGGCGATGGCACCAAGCGGCGCATTGGCGAATTGCGCGCAAGTGGCATCCAGCCCCGCAACATAATCGCGCAGCCGGTCATTCAGGTTGGGCTTTGTGCTGACCAACCGCGCGGTCAGCATCGCGGTTGCGGGAGGCAGCAGCAGCGAAAATTCCGGCTCCACGGTCGTATTAGCCTGCGGCGTCAGCACCCCAAACAGGCCATTCCTTGTATAGGCGAGTGACATGGCATCCTCCCGCGCCATGAAGACATGGCGGCGCCTTCTGGTCTATGGAAAGCTTAAATTTTCGGGGGATCACGACATGAACACCACCAAGCGCCGCGCCATCCTCGCCGCCATGCTGGCCTCACCTGCGCTCAATGCTGTCGCGCAAACCGCCCGGCCCATCCGCTTTATTGTTCCCTTCCCACCCGGCGGCACGGCAGATTTGCTGGCACGCCTAGTGGCGCGAGAGATGGAAAACCGTCTCGGCGCGCTGGTGGTGGTTGAAAACCGCGCTGGCGCAGGGGGTGTGGTCGGCAGTGATTCGGTCGCGAAAAGCCCAGGCGATGGCACGACCATTCTGCTTTCCAACATCGCCTCCCAGGGGATCGCGCCGGCCATCTTGCCCTCCATGCCTTATGATGTGCTGCGCGATTTCACCCATATCGGGCTGCTCGCCGCGGTGCCGAGTGCGATTGCGGTCTCCGCCACCGGCCCCTGGCAGAACCTGCCCGCGCTGATCTCCGCCGCGCGCGAAAAACCGGGCAGCATTCGCTTCGGGTCCAATGGCAATGGCACGTCCTCCCACGCCAAGCTCGAAATCCTGAAGCGGCTGGCGGGGGTGGATATCACCCATGTGCCCTATCGCGGCGCGGCGCCGGCGGCGACGGATGTGATTGCCGGGAACATTGATGGGCTGATTGCGGCCATTCCCGATGTCGGGCGCAATGAACGGCTGCGCTTGCTTGCCATGACCACGCCGGAACGCCTATCGCGCTGGCCCGATGTGCCATCTGTCTCGGAACTCGGCCTTGGCCAATTGGTGGCGGCGAATTGGTTTGGCATCAGCGGACCGGCGGGCCTTACGGCGCCTGTGGCGGATCGGCTGAATGCCGCGCTGGTGGAAAGCCTGGCCACGCCCGCCATCACTGAGCGCCTAGTGGAATTGGGCGCTGCCCCCAATCGGCTGGACCGCGCTGCCTTCACAGCCCTGGTGGACGCTGACATGAAGCGCTGGGCGCAGATTGTGCGGGATGCCGGAATCAAGGCTGACTAACGCACCTGGCACGGTGATTGCCTAGCTTCCAGGCAAAGGCGGCCATATCGCGGGAAACCGGGCCATTCTGCGCGTTTTTTGAGCGGTTCAGGCCGACTTTGCAGCGAGGAGCTTTCGCAAGAACCGTCGTCGTCTTCTTGGCCTCACCGGGGGCGCCATTGCCGGCGCGCTGCCTAGCCCAGGCATTGTCTCCGCGCAAAGCGGAGCTTGGCCCAGCCGCGGGTCCATTCGCCTGATCGCACAATTCCCGCCCGGGGGCCTCGTGGATACCGTGAGCCGCCTGATGGCCCCTGCCCTATCCCAGGCGCTTGGGCAGACCGTGGTGGTGGAAAACCGAGCTGGCGCCGGTGGCGTGATCGGCTCGGATTTCGTGGCCAAGCAGCCTGCCGATGGCTATACGCCGCTGGTATCGCACGCTTCGGTGCATGTGTTTTCGGCGGCAACCATGCCGACCCTGCCCTTCAACCCGATCACGGATTTCACCCATATCGGGCTTTTGGTGGAAGCGCCGAATGTGCTGCTGGTGAAGGCAGAAACGCGCTTTAAGACACTGGCGGATTACATTGACGCAGCAAAGAAGCGCCCGGTGCGCTTCGGGCCTTCGGGCATTGGCTCAGCGCCCCATCTGCTGGGCGCGATGCTGTCCGGTGAAGCCAAGCTCACCAATTTGGATCACGTGCCCTATCGCGGCAGCGCGCCCGCCATGCAGGATCTGATGGCCAATCAGATCGAAAGCCTGATCGATCCCATCACCACCAATGTGCAGCTGATGAAGGATGGCGTACTGCGCGCGCTGGCGGTTTCATCGCCGCAGCGTCTGCCGGCCTTCCCGAATGTGCCGACCTTTGCCGAGCTTGGCTTCGGCAAGCTGACGTCAGCGCAATGGCTTGGGCTATCCGCGCCGAAGGGCCTGCCGCAGCCGATCGTGGACAAGCTCGCTGGCCTCATTGATCCCATCCTGTCACGGCCGGAATTGATGACGCGGCTTCAGGAATTGCAGACCCTGCCGCGCCGTCCTTCGCCGATGAATGGCGATTTCGTGAAAATCATCCGTGAGCTGATCGCGGAATGGACCGCGGTCGCGAAGCAGTTCGATATCGTTGTGACCTGATGTTGGGCACCCCGCCCGCTGCCTTGCGGTGGCGGGGTGAACCCTTACTTCATACCAGCATGGGTTTTGCACCAGCGCGCCACTTCCTCATGCGTCGCGAACCAGACATCGCCAAAACTTTTCATGTGGTGCACCAGCCGATCCAGCAGCGCGATACGGCTGCGATGGCCGATCACATGCGGGTGCATGGTCAGCAGGAACAAGCCGCCTTCGCGAAAGGCGCCTTCGAATTCGGCGATGAAAACCTCCTCCACGCTTGAAGGCGCCGTATAGGGGCGCAGTGCCGAAAAGCGCAGCATATTGAAATAAACCGCATCATCGCGGATCCATTCCGGCGGCAATTCGACAATGCCGGTGGGTTTGCCCTGATCCAGCAATTCATAGGCATCATCATCGGCCATCAGCGATGAATCATACAGCAAACCCAATTCGCGAATGATCGAAAGCGTATCCACCGAAAAATCCCAAGACGCGGTGCGGATACCAACCGGGCAGCGGCCTGTCAGTTTTTCCAGCGTATCGGCAGCGCGGAATGTCAGTTCACGTTCAACGCCCAGCGGCAATTGCGTATTAGCCTCATGAATCCAGGAATGGATGCCGATTTCATGGCCCTCATCCGCCACACCGCGCACCTCATCCGGGTGCAGCAGCGCCGAGACGGCAGGGTAGAAGAAGCTTGCCTTAATATCATGGCGGGCCAGCAGCGCACGGATGCGCGGCACGCCTTGCCGAGCACCGTATTGTCCCTGACTGATCCGCATCGGGCTTTCATCGGCATCACGCAGCGGAATGGTTTCGTGATCCGCATCGAAGGAAAGCGAGACACAGCAGCGCGCCCCATTGGGCCAGGACGCGGGTGCCAATGACCGCCCGGCGCGGGCGCGGCCCACAATCTCGCGCCACTGCGCTTCGGGCCATTCCCAGGGTTTGGCGGGTTTGTCATTCATCAGGGGTTCTCCTGCCTGCAATCCGGCGTCATGCTGCACCCTGAAAGAGCCTACCGGAACCCCCATGAGCGATACCGATCCCGCCCTAATGTCTGCCGACACCTTGCTTGGCCTTTACGCGCGCCGGCGGCTTTCGCCGGTGGAGGCGCTGAAGGCCGTGATGGAACGCGTCGCGCGCTACAATCCTTGGGTCAATGCCTTTGCCGCGATGAACCCGCGCGCGCTGCAGGCGGCGGGGGAATCCGAAGCGCGCTGGCAGGCGGGCCGCCCCATGGGGGCCCTGGATGGCGTGCCGTCCACGGTGAAGGATTTGCTGAATATGGCGGGCTTCCCGACCAGGCGCGGTAGCCGCAGCACAGACACAACGCCGGCGATTGAAGACGCCCCTGCCGTGTTGGGCCTAAAGGAAGCCGGCGCGGTGATCATCGGCAAGACCACTACCACCGAATTCGGCTGGAAATCGCCAGGGGATTGCCCCCTGCATGGCATTACGCGCAATCCCTGGAACCCCAAGCGCACACCGGGCGGGTCATCCTCCGGCGCAGGAGCGGCAGGAGCGGCCTGTTTCGGGGCGCTGCATATCGGCACGGATGCGGGCGGGTCCATTCGCATTCCAGCAGCGTTTTGTGGGCTGGTCGGCATGAAGCCTTCCTTCGGGCGCATCCCGCAATGGCCGCTTGGCGCCTTTAGCCATGTCGCGGTGGCGGGCCCCATGACCCGCACGGTGCGCGATGCTGCGCTGATGTTTGGCGCCATGGCGCGGCATGATCTGCGCGACCCCTATGCGCTGCCGGATGACCCGCGCGGTTGGTTGGCGGGCATTGAAGATGGTGTGGCCGGCATGCGTGTTGCCGTGGTGCGCCGCATGGGCTTCGCGCCACCCTTGGATGCGGAAGGCGAAGCCGCTTTGGCCGGCGCCGCGCAGCTTTTGGAAGAACAAGGCGCGCATGTTGAGGAAGCCGATCCTGACCTGCCCGATACCCGCGCCATTTTCGGCCGCGTCTGGGGCGTTGCGCTTTCTCGCATCATCGCCACCACGCCGGAAGACAAGCGCGACTTGCTCGATGCCGGCATTGCCGAGGTTGCGGCACGTGAGGGCGAAATGCTCGCCGTGGATTATTTGGCCGCCGAGGCAATGCGGTTGGAAGCCGCCCATGCCATGGCGCGGTTTCACCAGCACTATGATCTGGTGCTGACCGCCTGCACGCCGACGGCTGCCTTCGCCGCCGATCAACCGACCATCCGCCCCGCCGAAGCGCTTTGGCGCGATTGGGCGCCCTGGACCTTCGCCTTCAACCTGACGCGCCAACCGGCGATTTCGGTGCCGGTGGCTTTGGATTCGGAGGGCATGCCGCGTGCGGTGCAGATAGTTGCGCCGCTCTATCGCGATGATCTTGCGCTACGCGGTGCGCGGGCGTTGGAAAACGCCGCCAGCCTGCCGCTTGCCAAGCCGGAGGGTTAAACGACAACACATGGCACAATGCCTTTGGGAAGGCAGATGGATGCGCGCGGCCATGCAGGAAGCACCAGCGGCCACTTTGCATTGGGACCTTGGCGGTCCGTGGCTGGTATTAGCCGCTGCGGCGCTGGCGCTGCCCCGGGCGCTTTATGGCGTGGTGACCGGCGAGGCGCCGGGGGGATTGTGGAGCACCTCAGCCATCGCGCCGGTCTTAGCCGGATTGGTTTTCGCGCTGTTTTGGGCGCGCAATTTTTAGCGCGTGCCGGAAGTGCCTGCGGGCGATGTTTTGGTGTTTGCTGAGCGTGGATCGCCAATGCGGGATGCCATGGCGCGCGCCGTTGTCGGGCTGGGATACGTAACGCTCCCGTGGGCTGTTGCGGGCATTGCGCTGATGCTGCTGATCCTGGCGTTTTATGGGTTGATCGGGATTGGCGGGTGAGGTTTTTTGCTCATACCCGAAAGGGTTAGCGGTGATCGCAGCCCCAAGACGGCGCAGAATGCACATGCTGGCGCTGTCAGGGCAGAGTTATTTGCCAAATAATGGCGCCGACCCTTCGCCTGGCGAACTCCCCCGGCTAGGCTATTAGTTCCACCTTCGAAGTAGAATGAGTTCGTTGGCTTACCCTGAGCGGTTCACTCTTGCCAGGCGCCGCCGTTCGTGGCACACGCATTTTATCAATGCGGGCGTAGCTCAGGGGTAGAGCACAACCTTGCCAAGGTTGGGGTCGAGGGTTCGAATCCCTTCGCCCGCTCCAGTCGCCAAATAGCCGAACCGGCTTAGCACCCCAGGCGACCACCTAAACCCCCTTGAAAACAAAGCTTTTTCTGGCGACGTTGAGGGGGCTCAAGCGGAATGTTTCGGCGTTTTCTCTCCGAATCGCCGAATTCTCTCCAAAGCTTGAGGGTAGGCCTATTTTTCCAACAAGGTTTAACGCGTTGATCTGAAATGGTTTTGTCTATGCTGCGGTGCAGCGTGGTTGGGAAATGGACTGGTGGGGCGGTGGGGGCTGAGAAAGGAAAGTTGATCGGGGAATACAAGGTTTTTCTTGGGGTGAGAGTACCACGACAGTCAGAAACCGACGAGCGCGACAATCAGGATGAGATGCTACGGCTGAGTTTGTGGGTGAATGTTGCTGTTTTTGATCTTTGCAATGCCTGATTGATGTCGCGGTCTCAGCTTGATTAACGTTGATCAGTGCGGTGCACACGATAACCCCCGCGTAACGGGCTTAAATTTTGCCGGTTCATCCCTGCATGTGCCGGGAAACATACTTGCTACCCGTGCGACCGTATCAATCCAGCGGGCCATCCCCGCGTGGGCGGGGAAACCCCTTAGCCTGCCCTTCCTAGCTGATACTGACAGGGGCCATCCCCGCGTGGGCGGGGAAACCCGATGAAGGCCGCAATCGGCGGCAGGACGAACAGGGCCATCCCCGCGTGGGCGGGGAAACCCCAAGCCCAAACACCTCCGCCAGCCGCGTAAAGGGGCCATCCCCGCGTGGGCGGGGAAACCATTGTCAAACCATCCAGCCACCCAGAGCCAGCGGGGCCATCCCCGCGTGGGCGGGGAAACCTCTGGCGACGGGACGCCATACGCCCTAGCAGCCGGGCCATCCCCGCGTGGGCGGGGAAACCAGATTTTTTGCCCACCTCGGCTATCGCCCGGAGGGGCCATCCCCGCGTGGGCGGGGAAACCTATACACGGGCGCAGAATTTCCGGTACCGGCCAGGGCCATCCCCGCGTGGGCGGGGAAACCGCTGCATGATCATATCGTGGTCATGGGCAGCCCGGGCCATCCCCGCGTGGGCGGGGAAACCACCCTACCGGCCAAAACCGGGCAAAACTGGCCCGGGCCATCCCCGCGTGGGCGGGGAAACCGGCATGCCGCCCCGCAAGACGGAGATTGAAGATGCAGCAAACGGAAACCGCAAAGCTCAAGGGTCTCGCCGAACACGCCCGGCTGAGCCACGCGCATTGGCTCGGCGCAGCACGCAAGGGCGGCGCTGGCAAATACGGCCCGGCCTATTGCATTGAGGGCGCAGGGGTATGGCGCCGGAGGCTTGGCGAATTACTGACGCAAATTCGCAGTGCGGAGCCGGCGCAATGAGCGCCGGCGTGCAGCAGCGATGGATTGTACTCGGCACGGATGGCCGGCATGTTTCCCTCGGTCGCACTGAGCCAACTGAGGCAGAGATAGCGACCGCCAGCGACGCCCTTGCCGCGCAGGGGCTTTCCGGATGGCTGGCACGCATGCAGGGCGAATACTACAGCCGGAGCAGGATCAGCGTCGAACCACTGCAGCGCATCGGCATTTCACATGATGCCGATTGGCAAGCCACCCTTTCCGCATTCCACGCAGCGCGCCAGCGCGCCACTCACTGACGCCCTGAACCCTCACCAACGCGCGGCGGGAGGTCGCCGCCATGGCTGAACTGACATCCTCCACGCGCGAAGCAGCGCGACGCCTTGGCGTCAGCGACACCACCATGCACAAGGCCGAGCGCACGAAATGCTTATGGAGGTGCGAAGTCGATAAATGAAAAGCACGGGTCGACAGCTCTAAAGGGCAACCTCCGTGCCAACTCAGACGAAAGAGCAAATTTGGAAGATCTCAAAATTGAAGAAGCGACACCAATCGGATTCAGTTTATATTGCATACTACGGAAACAAGCTGCTAAGTTTTTTCCTTGCGGTTAAGCTTTCTGCCGAGCGAAGGGCGGCGGCCGCGAGGGAAAGGACAGGAAACGCTCCATGCAGGGGTTGCGTCTCTATATCATGAGGCGGCTAATGACGCTCTCCTTCGTCATCTGGGCGATCCTCACCTTGCTTTTCATCGTGCTGAAGACCCTTCCTGGCGATCCCACGGCGATTTTCGTCGACAGCAACTTCGCCCCCGAAATGATCGCAGCTCAGCGCGCAGCCTGGGGCCTTGATGATCCACTTCTCGTGCAGTACGGCCGCTATATCTGGAACATGGCAACCTTCGAATTTGGTCAGTCCTTTTTCCAAGCGGTACCGGTCAGAGAAATTGTTTTCGAAAAGTTGCTGAACACATGGGCGATGGTATTGCCAGCGCTTGTTATCGCGATTGTCCTTGGCGCTATCCTCGGTGCAATGCTGGGCTGGCGCCGCGGTTCCCGAGGTGAGGGAACCGGCGTTGCCTTGCTGCTGGCGCTGCGTTCAGCACCGTCCTTCTTTGTTGCCATCCTGCTGCTGATGCTTTTCGCTTATCAAGTGCGCTGGTTGCCCTCTGGCGGTATGGTTTCATTGGACAATGATGGTGAGACCTTTCTCGCGCGTATTCTCACCTTCGACTACCTCTACCACCTGATTCTGCCCGGTCTTGTGTTGCTCTCGCGCGAAATCACCACGCCGGCACTCTTGCTTCGCAGTACCATGCTTGAAGTTCGCAATAGTGACTTCGTCGACATACTGAGGGCTAAAGGGCTGAAGGAACGTGTCGTGGTAACACATGCCGCGCGGAATGCCATGCTGCCGCTGGTCACAGATGTCGCCGTCTCACTCGCCCTGCTTTTCGAAGGTCAGGTTCTGCTTGAGATCATCTTCGCTTGGCCCGGCATCGGGCGCGAATTAGTGACAGCACTCAACAATCTTGACTACCCCATCGTCCAAGCCTGCTTTTTCCTCATGGCGCTCACCATTCTTGTTCTCAACTTCATCGCCGACCTGCTCTATGGCCTGATTGATCCGCGGGTGACCTATACATGACCCGAAACGCACCCAGGCAGCGAGGCTCATGGCATGAGTGACAATACACTCGGCGCCCGGCGGAGTTGGCAAATGGCACGGCTGTTTCGTACCATCATGCGCTATCCATCTGGCAGCGTGGCCCTTGCGTTTCTGCTGGTTTTCTTTGCCATGGCACTGATCGGGCCATGGGTCGCGCCGTATGGACCCTTTGAGACAATTTATGACAAGGATGAAATGCCAATACGCTTGGCAGCACCATCCGTGCAGCACTGGTTGGGTACAACGAATCACGGTGTTGACGTATTCAGTCAGCTTTTATGGGGCGCGCGCATAGCCCTTGTGGTTGGCGTTCTCTCGGCGCTCGGGAGCGTATTGCTCGGTACACTGATCGGGCTGCTGGCAGGTTATTTCGGTGGTATCGTGGATGAGATTATCATGCGCTTTACCGATATCGCCTATGGCATTCCCTTCCTGCCCTTTGCGCTGGTGGTCATCTCGATAGTTCAGCCAAGCATCGGCCTGATCATCATTCTGGTGATCGCCTTCCTGTGGCGAACCACAGCACGGGTCATACGGTCTCAGGTGCTAACGCTGCGTGAACGGCCCTTCGTTCTGGCCGCGCGCGCGGCCGGGCTCAGCGAGCTTGCCGTATTGTTTCGCCACGTCGCGCCCAATGTCCTGCCGCTCAGCTTCCTGTATATTGCGATTGGCGTACAAGCAGGCGTCATGTCTGAAGCTGCGTTGAGTTTTCTTGGCTTTGGTGATCCAAATGTCATGAGCTGGGGGCTCATGTTGAACGATGCCTTCAGGGCCGGGGCCATGCGCAGCGCCTGGTGGTGGGTTCTCCCGCCCGGCATCTGCCTCTCCATCCTGGTGATCTCAACCTTCATGGTCACACGTGCTTATGAGGAATTGGTCAATCCAAGGCTGAGGAAGCGTTGAGTATGGCAGTACTCGAAATTCGTGATCTGACAGTCACCTATCGTACTGCGGACGGAGAAGCGCGCGCGGTGGATGGCGTATCCTTCAGCCTGGAGGCGGGACAGTACCTTGGGATTGTTGGAGAGAGCGGCTGCGGCAAATCCACTATCGCCAAGGCAATCATGGGTATACTTCCCGAAAACGCGCATGCGGGCGGTGAGATCCTTTATGAGGATCGTAATCTGTTGGCGCTGGATCGGGAAGCGCTCAATAAGGTGCGGTGGCGTCACATCGCCATGGTACCGCAAAGCGCCATGCACGCGCTTGATCCAGTTTATCGCGTGGGGGATCAGATTGCTGAGGCCATCCAGGCCCATAAGCCGATGGATGGAACGGCACTCCATCAGCGCCTGGAGGCGCTTTTTGAACTTGTCGGTATCTCAAAAGCGCGGCTCGCTGATCATCCCCATCAGCTTTCCGGTGGGATGCGGCAACGTGCCATGATCGCCATGGCGCTCGCGCTTGATCCCGACGTGATTGTTGCAGATGAACCGACCACCGGACTTGACGTGATTGTCCAGGATCAGATCCTGCTGCGCATCAAGGAAATTCAGGAGAAGATGGGCAAGGCGATGCTGCTGATTACGCATGACATCGCGGTTGTTTCCGAAAATTGTGACCAGGTGGTTGTCATGTACGCAGGCCGCGTGATGGAGCGCGGCAGTCACACCGTTCTGGAAAACCCGTCCCATCCCTATACGGTCGGCCTCATTAACGCCTTTCCAGATCTGGATGGCGAAGCACGAGAGCTGATTTCAATTCCTGGCTCTCCGCCGAGTTTGCTTGATCCGCCGAAGGGTTGTCGCTTCCACGCACGCTGCCCCTTTGCCCTGCAGCTTTGTACCGAACAAGAACCTGAGCTTTTGCAGGTTGCACCGGGGCACTTCGCAGCATGTCACCGAACGGGAGATATCTTGGAAATCCGCCGTCGCGGCGCTGACCCGGCAACATGGCAAGCAAAGGGCCTGCTTGCGTGAAGCGGCAAGGCCCGGCACGCAACGGGTGCGCCAACCACCCGTTGCGGTAGCGCGGCCGATCAGCTTCCGATCATCTTAAGACCGCCCCAGGTGTAGCCGGGCACGCAGACACGCTCCACACGCTCACGCCACCGCGCATCATCGGGGCGCGGATAGACAAGGCGCTGATCATCTGGTGCCCAGGAGTAGCCCGCATCACCCAGAATCTCGCGCGCCTTGGCCAGGTCAAAGCCCGCAGGCGCCGGGAGATCCGGGTTTGTCCAAGGATTGCCATCGACCAGAAAAGTATCGGCCCTGGGCACCCGGCCACTGCCTTCCCAGACAACGCGCACCAGGAATTCACGATCAATGGTATGCGACCAGGCTCTACGGAATTCAACGTCACGCCAGGGAAGCCAGGAAATCCGCTTCACTGCATGCATCCAGTTGATATCCGTGGTTCGTTCCACCTTGATATGACGCTCCCGTTGTAGCGTCGCGATTTGAGAAGGCATGAAATCCACGCCCTCGGCAAAATCAAGGTCGCCGCCCTGCAACCGACCGAGCAGACCATCGGTTGAAGGCACAACAACAACCTGGATTTCGTCAAGTGACGGACGAGAGAAATGATCCTTACGAGCGATCAATTGCATCTGGGTGTCGGCCTGATAGCGGCCGATTGCGAAAGGACCGCTGCCGATCGGGCGTTCAAAACGCAGGGCACGCGGATCGTCACCCACATTCTGCTCCTGCAGGATGTTTTCCCACAAATGCTTCGGGAAAATGACATTAAGGAGCAGAAAATATGTCTCAAACTGACCATAGGGCTGCTTGAAGCGCAGCCGGACGGTCCGATTTCCTTCGCTCAGAATTTCCGTAGATGCGAGGTATTGGTTCGCGGTCCAAAAGAAGCCACGATCATAGCGTGTCAGGAAATCAAGGGTAAATTTCAGATCATGCACTGTCACCGGGCGGTCATCATGGAACTTCATGCCGGCACGCAGCGTGACATCATAGGTAAGCTCATCAAGCCGTACCCATCGCTCAGCCGCCCAGGGAATAACCTTCAGATCCTTGTCGAGGTAGGCCAGCCGATCATAGATCATACGACCTATGGAACGGAAGCGATTGGCCGCCTGGATGATATTCAACGTCTCGACAAGCGAAAGCGTTCCGACCACGACACGCCGACGCTGATTGGCACGCCGTGGCTTAAGCCCCAGATAGGTCTGGAACATGTCAAAGGAACAAATGCCAAAGCCAGTCACCGGCACCACGCCTTCCCAACGCTCCGCATTATAGGGGTCAATAACACCGGGTCCCCAGCCAAGCTGCGTGATATAACGGTCTTCGGCGAGCACTTTCTGTGCTGCGCGCACCTGTTCAAGTCGCTTCGCAGGATCGCTTTCGGCGGATTGAAGATCAATCAGACTATCATATTCCTCATTCGCCCATTCCCCGTAATTGCGACGATCCTTGCCATAGGCGCGGCTGATTAACCATTCCGAAGGATCAACACGTTCCGGACGTGCCACGGCGGGGTGGAATTGAATATCACCATGCATGTGGGTAACGATCGCTTCAAGCCAGCGTGATTGCGATACCTGCTGCATCGTATAGCGCAGCCCAACCTGCCCGCCATCACGCGACCATTTACGAAAAGCATTGAGCCAGGCCGGCTGGGTGGTTGGAATAAGCACGCCAAGTTCTGGCACCTTGGTTCCGGCGGCAGGCCAGGTCAACCGCGCAACCGTATCACGGACCCAGGCCGGATTCTGGATGTAATAGCCGCGCTGTTCCGCATAAAGCTGGCGAAAGGCTGGGTTGGCTAACTGGATCTGCGATGCATCCTGCGCCGCGGCGCGTGGCAGTAATCCCTGCGATCCCTCGGCCGCCATCAGCCCGCCAGTGACTGCGGCAAGCTTCAGAAATTGCCGCCGTTCAACGGATGGTGAGGCGATTTGTTCCGGTGTCTGCTGCATCCTTGGCCTCCTGGCTGGTTGTTGTTGTCATAAGGTGGCAGGCCGTTTCCTGCCCGCTGGCAAGCTTCACCCTTGGCGGATCGGCCACGCTGCAGATCGGCATGACTGCCGGACATCGCGGGTGGAAGCGACAGCCAGTTGGGATGGCCATGGCATTCGGAACCTGACCGGAAAGGGGCAGGCGCTTGCGGCCGCGCCAACCGCGCACTGGCACCGAAGCCATCAGAGCCTTGGCATAGGGATGAACCGGGTGGGAGAGAACCGCCTCTGCCGGGCCGTATTCGACGATACGACCCAGATACATGACTGCAACACTTTGACAGAGGTAGCGCATGGTCGAAAGATCATGCGAAATATAGAGGATGGCCATGCCCAATTCGCGCGCAAAACTGCGAAATAACGAAAGGATACCGGCACGAATCGAAACATCGAGCATGGATACCGGCTCATCCGCTACCAGGATGCGTGGCTCGACACCGATGGCGCGAGCGATGGCAACGCGCTGCAATTGACCGCCAGAAAGCTCATGCGGGTAACGTTGCGCGTAGATATCAGCAGGGGCCAGGCCGGCGCGTTCAAGCGCACGTCGCGCTCGCGCCAATTGATCCCCTCGCGGACCAGGGAAATGCACCGCAATCGGTTCTAGCACGCTCTCCAGCGCCGTGAAGCGTGGGTTGAGCGCCTCAAAGGGATTCTGGAAGACTATCTGCACATCACGCCGAAACGCAAGCTGCGCGGCACGGTTGCGCCGCAAGTCAACATCACGCCCAGCGACACGAATACAGCCCGCAGTACGCGCCACAAGATCCAGCACGGCCATGCCCGTGGTGGATTTGCCGCAGCCGGATTCTCCAGCCAACCCAAGTACCTCTCCTGGCGCGATAGTGAAGCTCACGCCATCCACCGCGCGCACCAGCGACGGTTGCCGGCCGAGCATTGCCGCAAGCACGCCCTGTCGCACCGGATAGTGCTTCTCAAGACCATCCACTTCCAGAAGCGCGGTATTGGCGGGTGCTAGAGCCAGGAAACCTCCTCCTTCTGACGGGCCTCAAAAGCCGCAATCTCTGATGCATGGCTGAGCGTGAGCGTAACGCTATCAACGCCGCGCAACAGGCAATCCTTCCGGAAGGAATCGATTTCAAAATGATCGATTTTGCCGTCAGGCCCGGTCACTGTCTGGGATGCCAGATCCACGGTGATGTTTGCACCTGGCTTGGCATGAAGTGCAGCACGCAGCTCAGCCACGCGCGCTTCCGGCAGCATGATGGGCAAAGCGCCATTTTGGAAACAATTATTGAAGAAGATATCGCCGAAGGACGGTGCGATAAAGGCGCGAAAACCATTATCCACCATGACGGTCACGGCATTTTCGCGAGATGAACCACAGGCGAAATTTCTTTCCGCAACGATGATACCCGCGCCGGAAAAACCATCCTGATTCAGCGGAAAATCGGGGCGTAGACTTCCATCAGGCGCGCGTCGCATGTCATGAAACATGGCCGGGGCCTGTTCTTCCCGCGCGCGACCAAGGAATCGCGCGGGAATGATCTGATCGGTATCGACATTCGGCAAATCCACCGGCACGGCGACTGCGGTGAGCGATGTGAAAGCTTCCATGCTGCTACACTCCTCTCAGGCTTGGGCCAGTTTGCGGACATCCGTAAAGCGGCCGTTCACGGCTGCAGCGGCGGCCATCGCCGGGCTCACGAGGTGTGTGCGCACACCTTGCCCCTGCCTGCCAACAAAATTACGATTTGATGTGGAGGCAATGCGTTGGCCTGGCTTGCCTGTATCGCCATTCATGCCGACACACATGGAACAGCCCGGTTCACGCCATTCGAAGCCCGCCTCACGGAAAATGCGATCAAGCCCTTCTGCCTCCGCCTGCCGTTTCACCACGCCGGAACCGGCAACCGCCCAACTTGGCACCACCGCCTTACGTCCACGAACGACAGCGGCTGCGCTCCGCAAATCCTCAATCCGACTATTGGTACAGGAGCCGATGAAGACGCGATCCACCGCGACATCTTCCACCGGGGTGCCAGGCTGCAAACCCATATAAGCCAGGGCGCGCTCCATCCCCTCGCGCTTTGCGGCATCCGGCGCTGAGCTTGGATCAGGAATGCGCGCCGTGATCGGCACAGCATCCTCAGGGCTGGTGCCCCAAGTGACCATGGGGGCTATGGTCGCGCCATCCAGCGTGACTTCCTTATCGAAAACAGCGCCCTCATCACTCGGTACATCGCGCCAATAGGCGAGGGCCTTGTCCCAGGCTGCATCCTTGGGGGCAAAAGCGCGTCCATGTAGATAGGCGAAGGTCGTATTATCCGGCGCTACCATACCCGCTCGTCCACCGGCTTCAATGGACATATTGCAGAGCGTCAATCGTCCTTCGACGGAAAGGCTGCGAATGGCGCTGCCGGCGTATTCGACAACATGACCAATCGCACCACCGGCACCAATGCGCGCAATGATGGCCAGGATCACATCCTTCGCCGTTATACCGAAGCCAAGATTTCCTTCAACCGCGATCCGCATGGCCTTGGGCTTGCGCTGCCACAGGCTTTGTGTGGCCATGACATGCACAACTTCAGAAGAGCCGATGCCAAAAGCCAAGGCGCCAAGCGCGCCATGGGTAGAGGTATGGCTATCTCCGCAGACCAAGGTGAGCCCCGGCTGCGTGATTCCCTGCTCGGGGCCGACAACATGCGCTATACCTTGCCTTTCATCGCCAATATCAAAAACGGTGAAGCCGTATCGCGCATGGTTAACCGCCATTGCTGCCACGATGCCGCGGTGATGACTGTCTTCAATGGCGCCAAGGCCGCGTCCGCCGGTGGCAACATAATGGTCCGGTGTTGCGAAGCTACGATCTGGTCGGCGCAACGACAAGCCGCGCGCGCGCAGACGTGCGAAACTGCCGGCAGATCCATCATGCATCAGGTGGCGATCAATATAGAGCAGCGTATACCCATCTGGTCGGTCAACAACCACGTGACGACGCCAGATTTTCTCGAACATTGTCAGTGAAGGCTGGGCCATGGCGCAGGAGCCTTTCTTGGATTGCCATCAGGTGGTGGGATCACGCCGCAAATTTCGTGAAGGAACACGGGAAGTCTGCCGACACTGCCAGTGCAGCGCATGGCCAAACAACCACTGCCTTCAGAAATTTCGGTCACTTTCCCGCCACTCCGTTTCCTGTATTGCTTGTTATTGAAAAAAGCGTAGTCAGGCTAGAGCGGAAGAGTCAAGAACTCCCGCGAGTCATTCGGCCGCTGCGCGCGGCATATGGCCGAGTGTCCCATCATATTTCTTTGCGGTTTCTGCAGGCAGGAAGCTTTCTTCCATGGTGCGGATGCGGTCGAAGCCGGCAAAAACATGGGTATTGCCCATTGGATGCCCCTTGGCGCGGGCGTCGAGCTCGGCCTCAGCCATCGGCCCTTTCTCACGCAAGGCGGCAGCAAGATCATGCATAGCAAGCAAGGCTGCACGCATGATGGCGCCTGGCAGAATGGTGATCTTGATGCCAAGCTGCGCCATGGTTTCGCGGTCCATGCGGGGGGAAATGCCCGTCATATTGTAGAAGACCGGCCCCTTCACCTCCTGGCAAATACGCTCGACTTCGGCCATGTCCTTGGGGCCCTCCACAAAGGCAAGATCTGCGCCGGCGTCGAGGAATGCATTGGCACGCAAGATGGCCTCATCAAGTGACCCACCATGCGCGCCGCGACTATCGGTGCGCGCTATCAGCACAAAGTCAGGCTCCATCGCATCGCGCGTTTTTGCTGCAGCACGGATTTTGAGAACAGCTTCCTCGCGCGCTATGACTTCACGCCCGGCGACATGCCCGCAACGCTTGGGGGCTACCTGATCTTCAAGATGCATGCCGGCAACACCTGCGCGGCAATACTCCTCAACCGTACGGACAACATTGATGGCGTTGCCGAAGCCGGTATCGGCATCCGCAATAACGGGAACGGAAACGGCGGCGGCGACACGGCGCGCATTTTCTGACATCTCCGTCAAGGTCATTAGCCCGGCATCCGGCAGGCCAGTAACTGAAAGCGATGATCCGTAGCCGGACATGTAGACTGCCTCAAAACCTGCCTGCTCAAGCACACGTGCCGACATGGCATTGAAGCAGCCAGGAATGATGAGCGGTGCGGCGTCGCGCATCAAACTACGAAGCCGGGTTGTTGGGCGAATGGGATAGGGTTGGCCAAGGCGCATGGTTGATTTCTCCCCTTTTGTCACGCTTTGTCAGGTGGTGCATCGATCACCGCTCCATCCTATCTGAAGGAAACCTGACATTTCAACAAAAAGTGATTTGAGAAATTACACCTAAGGAACCTCTGATTTAATCCTGCCCTCTTGGCCTGTGATTGATTTTCTGATTCTGTTGCGTCTCGGCCATTCACCCCTTGAGCGTGACCCCCATGCAGCAAAAAAGCTTCTCGAGCCTCGGCTTTGACCGTCCCCGCAAGCAAACACGGCGCGAGCGCTTCCTGGCCGAGATGGAGATTGTCGTGCCCTGGGCCGCGCTCTCTGCTCTGATTGAGCCCCATTACCCCGCAGGCGAACGCGGCCGCCCGCCGATCGGGATCGAACGGATGCTGCGCATCTATTTCCTGCAGCAATGGTTCAACATGTCTGACCCGCAAGCCGAAGACAGCCTTTATGACAGCGCCGCCACCCGGCCGCGGCCACAAAATCACCCGCCTGCGCCGACACGCCCGGCTCCTGCCAAACTCTCGCCGATGGCTCCAGCACGGGAACAAGGCCTTTCAACTGCATAATGCGTAAGTCCTGAATGTCATACTGGCGATGTTGCCGACTAATTCCCAGCAGAACAAGTTCGCAGCAGGGCAAGCCGGATGCGGGTTATGCCCCCTGAACCCGGACGGGAGAGACCCTGGCGTCCGGCCCACCGGTCCAGTTCCTTCCGACGGTCTCCCGTCTTCCAGAGACTTCCGCCTTTCCAGTTCCCTTTCCTGCTCCAGTCGGTCTGTCCCCCAACTCTCCAGTTGCTTTTGCCAACGCGCAAAAGCGCACGTTTGGCCGTGTTCCGCGCTGACGGGTTGATACTTCGAGGGCGGAGCGACAGGGCTCTCCGGATCTCTCTCCGGGCTTTTCTCTCCGAGGCTTGGGAGTTAGCCGCTTGGATCTACGAGGGTCAGACCCCTGTTTTTCCTTTGCTTTCCAAGGGCACGCCAACTTCAGACTCAGCAATGCGATTGCCCGGGCGATCAGGGCGACGGGCTGGATCGTCGCCTCAGCCCCAGCCCTTGCCAGCGGAAGGAACCCATGTCGAGAACGATGCCCGAGAGCCCGCTTCAAAATGGCGTCGGAACAGCCGCTGAAGGCAGTTCGAAACTTTTGCCCATTATCAGGCTGGTTACGGCCTCATGGGCGGGTTCTGGCATTCCCTCGATGAAGGCGCGGATGGGCGTACGTCCATCCACGCCGCGCTTCATTTAAGCTCAACGCTCCCGCTGCCGCGCTCGCCAGTCCCAGGGCATTTCAAAAGTACCTTCCCAGAGCCCACGACGGGTACGCCGCGCCCGCTCTTCATCTTCAGCGTAATCCAAGGAGAAGCGCCGAAAGGCAACCGCCCAGCCGTTTGCAACCATCCATCTGGAGATATCCTCGCTCCCCTTCAGGCAGGTTGCGATTATACGGCCGTATCGGTCCTGATCTAAGGGGCGGCATTTGATGGAACTATTCGCTATTCGCTCAGCCAGAACTAGGGCGGCACGCTGTCCGCAGCGCCAGGGGGTTCTATTCGACGATAAGCACTCCTGAAGGCTCTCGGGCGCATCTATGCCATGCAGGCGAATGCGCTGCCCATGAATCTCAATCGTATCGCCGTCTATGACGCTGGCAATTCCAACAATTTCAGGTTGCGCTGATATGGGCGCAGCATATGAAGCAGACGCGATGATTACTAGAAAGCAGAGGCCCACGATTTTTGCGGCTAAATTCATTGTCTGGGGCGTATCATAGCTTATTCATCTGAAATACCAAAAAGCTTCGGCAGAGACGTGATCCAGACGTGCCTGATCATCGTACCTGGACTTGTCACGCATTTATGCCGCTCTGATTGCTCATTTAGGCTGCTTGGCGTTCAAAAGCCAGGGGGCTTTTGCCTCCCAACGCTGAATGCCTGCGGCGCGTGTTATAGAAGCCGTTGATATATTGAAAGATTGTGGTTTCGGCTTGGCGGCGGGTGTCCCACGTCCTGCGCCAGAGCAGCTCGGCCTTCATGGTCTTGAAGAACGTCTCGACAATGGCGTTGTCATAG